>WNFR01009199.1_pt1 | contig 16587 bp, 17 predicted proteins | sample 5400221 | NCBI WGS metagenome assembly WNFR01 (sample SAMN13153357, study PRJNA577476) | soil metagenome | isolation source: 40 cm soil under Madrone tree | place: USA:California | collected 2016-06-14 | reverse complement strand
CCGCTCGACGACGACGGCGACCGCCCCGTTCGAGACCGCCTCCGAGGCGAAGTCGTGCCCGTCGGCCCGAGCACCTGGGACGGCGAAGAAGACCGTGCCGGGCGTCGCCTCGCGGGCGTCGTAGACGAGGTCGAGCACCTCCACCGACGCCTGTCCGACGACCTCGACCGCCCCGAGCGCAGCGGCGAGGCGCTCAAGATCCATCATCGCGCCCGAGTCTAGCTCGGGGGCACTTCGAGGTACTGGAGGTCGAACGTGGCGATCTGCGCGAACGCGGGCGCCGCGACGACGCCGCCGTAGTAGGCGCCGTGCGGCTCGTCGACGGTGACGAGGACGACCACCCGCGGGTTCTTCGCCGGCACCATCCCGACGAAGGTTGCGGCGTACTTGCCGGGCATGTAGCCGTGCGGCCCCGGCTTCTGCGCCGTCCCTGTCTTGCCCGCGACCGTGTAACCGGGGATTTCGGCGGCAGCGCCTGTGCCGGCGTCGGAGACGACGCCTTTCAGCATTGCGAGCAGCTCTCTGTCGACGGGGCGCGGGAGGATTCGCCGTGTCTTCGGCGCGGGTATCTGCACGCCTTGGACGTGGTCGACGAGGTGCGGCTGGATCCACAGCCCCCGGTTCGCGATCGCGGCGTACACGGAGGTGAGCTGTATCGCCGTCACGGAGATGCCCTGCCCGATCGGCACGTTCCCGATGGTCGAGCCCGACCAGTACGACGGCAGCAGCCCCGCGCTCTCGCCGGGGAAGTCGATCCCGGTCTGCTGCCCGAACCCGAAGCGCTGGATCCACTGCTTCAATCCCGACTCGCCGAGCTTCGTGCGGGCGATCGTGACCGCGCCGACGTTGGACGAGCGCTGGAGGATCTGCGCGACCGTCATCCGCTCGGTCGGCCGCCGCTCGGCGTCGTGGACGACGCGGTCGGCGACGTGGATCGAGTACGGCAGGAGGAACGACGTGCGCGGCGTGACGAGATGGTCTGCAAGCGCGCCGCCGATCGTCACCACCTTGAACACCGACCCCGGCTCGTACACGTCCGACGTCGCGCGATTCCCGGTGAGACCGCGCGCGAAGGCTTGCGGATAGTTGTTCGCGTCGTAGCCCGGCTCCGTCGCCATCGCGAGCACGCCGCCCGTGCGCGGATCGAGGACGATTGCAGTCGCATCCTTCGCGTGCCACTTCGCGACCGTCGCGCGCAGCACCTGCTCCGCGTTCGCCTGGATGCGGTGGTCGATGGTGAGGAAGACGTCCTTGCCCGGCTTCGCCGGATGGACGTTCTGCACGTCGATCGCACGGCCGAACGGGTCGCGCAGGATCGTCTCCTGTCCCGGGACGCCGGTCAGCTCCTGGTTCAGCTCCAGCTCGAAACCGGCGAGCCCGTTGTTGTCGACGCCGGCATAGCCGAGCACCTGCGCGGCGACCGACGACTGCGGATACGTCCGACGCTCCTCGCCGTAGAAGTGAAAGCCGGGCAGGTTGCGTTTCGCGAGCGGCGTCGCCTTGTCGGCGGGGGCCTTTCGCTCGACGTACGCGAAATGCGTGCCGGTGGTCGTGAGCGCACGAAGAACAGCCTTGCGCTTCAGTCCGAGGATCCGTGCCGCGACGATCGCCTCGCCCTTCGGCTTCGTCACCGCGCTCGGATCGACGTAGACCGTGGTCGCCTGCTCACCGAGTGCGAGCGGCGTGCCGACGGCGTCGAAGATCGCGCCGCGGCCGGCAGGCAGCGAAACGGTCGCCTTCGTCTGTGCCGTCGCCATCGCGGCGAGCGGCGCCGCGCGCACCGTCGCGATCCACGCCTCGCGCGCGAGCAGCCCGCCGAACACGACGAGGGTCGCGAGGAGGAGCAGACGGATGCGCGAGTTCACGACGCGCTTCATGCAGTTACTTCTTATTGAGGTCGAGGTAGCTCGTGTCCGACGCCTGCGCCGGCACGAGGCCGAAGTGGCGGGCCGCCTGCTCGATGCGGATGGAGGCGACCGCGCTCGACACCTGCGACGCGAGCGCCGCGTTCTGGGCCCGCAGCTCGAGCTGCTGCTTGTCGAGGTTGTTGACGGCGACGTTCGCGCGAAGGACGGCGACGTTCACGGCGACGACGCCCGCGAGCAGGAGCGCGAACGCCGAGATCCAGAGGACGCCGGCGGTGACGCGGCGCTGCCGTTTGCGTGGACGAGCACGCGTGCGCGGCACCGCCCGCGGACGGCGGACCGGCGCCGGTGCGGCAACCGCCTCCGCGGCGAACCAGTCGACCGTCGCCATTACTCGACCTTCACCGCGGCGCGCAGCCGTGCGGATGCGGCACGCGGATTCGACGCCACCTCCGCTTCGCTCGGGCGGATCGGCCGGCGCTGGATGGCGCGCAGCTCGGGCTCGTGCCCGCAAATGCAGACCGGGAAGTCGGGCGGGCACGTGCAGCCGCGCTCGCGATCGCGCAGGAACTGCTTGACGATGCGGTCTTCGAGCGAGTGGAACGCGATGACGGCCAACCGTCCACCGGGCCGGAGCATCTCGAGCGCAGCCGGCAGGGCGACCTCGAGCGAGTGCAGCTCGTCGTTGACGGCGATGCGGAGCGCCTGGAAGACGCGCTTGGCCGGATGTCCCTCGCCGAAGCGAGCCGGCGCCGGGATCGCGCCCTTGATCGTGTCGACGAGCTCGCCCGTGCGCTCGAACGGCTCCTCGCGCCGGCGGCGGACGATCGCCTTCGCGATCTGCCGCGCGTACCGCTCTTCGCCGTAGCGCCGGAAGATGGTGACGAGCTCCTTCTCCGGCCACTCGTTGACGATCGCGCGAGCGTCGACGTCCTGCGACGAGTCCATGCGCATGTCGAGCGGCGCGTCGGTCGCGTAGGAGAACCCGCGCTCCGGCCGGTCGAGCTGCATCGACGAGACGCCGAGGTCGAGGAGGATTGCATCCGCCTGGACGCCGTTCTCCGCGAGCTGCGGGAGGACGACGCCGAAGTTACCGCGCAGGAGCCGCGCCTGGACACCGCTCGAACCCTCGAGCCGCTCGAAGTACGTCCGCACCGTCGGGTCGCGGTCGATCGCGATGAGCTTGCCGCGGCCGCGCAGGTCGGCCGCGAGCAGCGCCGCGTGCCCGCCGGCTCCGAAGGTTGCGTCGACGACCGTCTGCCCCGGCTCCACGGCAAGGCTCTCGCGCACCTCGTGCGCGAGGACAGGGACGTGATCAGTCGCGCTTGGCTGCAAGACGTTCGGCAACATCCCGCGTCCTCCCTTCGGTCTCGGTGAGCTCACGCCGCCAGTCCGCGCGATCCCAGATCTCGAGGTGGTCGTTGACGCCCGCGACGACGACGTCGCGGTCCAGGCCGGCGTACTCCTTCAACGCTGCGGGGATGACGATCCGTCCCTGCTTGTCCAGGTCGCCCTCGACGGCGTTCGCGTAGACGACGCGCTGGAGGCTGCGGGCCTCGCCGCTGAGCGAGTCGAGCTCGGCGATGCGGCTCTGGCTCCGCGCCCATTCGTCGCGGGGGAAGGCGACGAGGCACGAGTCCAGGCCGCGCGTCACGACGATGCCGCTCTCGAAGGCGCCGCGGAACTTCGCCGGGAGCGTGAGCCGGCTCTTGTCGTCGATCGTGTGGTCGTGGGTGCCGAGCAGCATTCCGGGGCCGGATCCTTCCCTTCCACTTTGCCCCACTCTAAACCACTCACTCCCACTTGTCCACCCCTCCGCCCCACTTGCCCAACGGCCTTGTCGCTTGTACGCTCTCCCGCGCGGCGCCCAGGTCTGCGGCTCGAGGAGAGGAGCCCGATGTCGACCCAGACCCCGCACCGCGTCAGGCAAGGACCGCTCGACGTCGTCGTCCGGCCCTGTTCGGAGGCGGCGGCCGCCTACGAGAGCGCCGTCCTCGCACCCGGCTTCTGGCGAGACCCGAGCCTCGACCTCCGCTTCTTCGGCGGGAAGACCCTCGCCCATCTCCGGTACACGCTCGTCTACCTCGGCGAGTGGAGTCCCGCGGAGCGGGCCGAGCTCGATCACAAGCTCGCCGCCGCGATGCGCGACCGCGGACTCAACAACATGCTCGCGCAGTACTTCCCCGGCGCCGACGTGACCACGACGTTCGCCGGGTCGCTCATGCATCCAGGATCGGTGCCGGAGCGCGTCGAGCGCGACCGGGTCGAGGCCCTGGTCGCCGAGCTCGGCCTCGGCCCCACGGTCGCGTGCCTGCTCCTACCGAAGGGCGCCGTCCTCGTCGACAGCGGCGACGTCGATTCGCTGCACGGGCTGGGCGGCTACCACGGCTCGGTGCAGGCGAACGGCAGCGGGCGCTACTACGCGGTCGCGGTGTACTCCGACGGCGACAACGGCATCGTCGCCTTCGACGAGCCGTGGAAGAACGTCTGCGCGACGCTGTATCACGAGCTGCAGGAGACACGGACGGATCCCGACGTCGAGGACGCGATCCGGCTGGGATCGGCGCCGGGCGCCGACCGCTTGCTCGGGTGGTACTCGCCGCGCGGCGGGGAGATCGGCGACATCCCGATGGCGGAGGCGCGCGGGGAGCTCGGCCTCGTCATGCGCGAGGTCCCGCTTACCGACGGAAGCGGCACGGTGCCGATCCAGCTCTTGTGGTCGAACGCGGTCGGCGGCCCGGAAGGGCCGGTCAAGACTCCACGTCAGCCGCAGTGAGCTGGCGCCCGTAGGGCCCGCGGCCGGTGAGGACGGTCGCGCCGCAGCGAGCCGCGAGCGCGACCGCATCCTCGACCGAGCGGCCGGCGCCGAGCGCGAACGCGAAGCCGGCGGCGAAGCAGTCGCCGCAGCCGTACGCATCCTCGATCGGCCCGGGGATCGGTGCGGCGCGAAACGGGCCGCCAGGACGGATCCACCCGCCGAGCGCCCCGGCGGTGCTGACGACGAGGCGCGGCGGCGGGTCGAGCTCGACGCCGTCGAATCGCTCGCCGGCGTCGCCGCCGCTGCCGACGAGCGCGTCCAGCTCTTCTCCCGCCCGCTCGAGCGTCGGCAGCTCGCGCGACGTTGCGACGAACACCTTTGCGCGACGAGCAGCGCGCACGGCGGCGACGTCGCCGCCGGTGAAGTAGACGGCATCGCAGCGCGCGAGCTCTTCCCACGGCAGCGAGGCGTCCTCGCCCGAGGGCCGGAGCTTCGGCCCGAGCGTCGTGATCGTGCGCTCGCCGTCCTCGTCGATGAACGTGAACGCGCGCCGCTGCGGCCGGCCCGCGTCCCCCGCGTGCACGGTCACCCCGAGCTCGGCGAGGCGCTCCTTCGAGCGCTGTCCGAGGTCGTCGTCGCCGAGGGAGGTGAAGAAGTCGACCTGGCCGTTGAGGTTCGCGAGTTGGACGGCGGCCACCGCGCCTCCACCGGCGGGCTCCTCCCAGGTCTCCGACGCCGAGCCGATCTCGCCCGGCTGGGGCACGCGCTCGACCACATCTTCGCCGGGCAGTACGTTTCATGTGTCGATGGCCGTCACCGTCCCGCCTTTCGAGACGTTCTACGACACGCACAAGACCGAGGTGTTCCGGTTCCTCGTGAGCCGGATCGGCCGGGACGGCGCCGAAGATGCCTTCCAGGAGACGTTCCTCCGCGCGCTGCGCGCCTACCACCGGCTCGAGCACGGAGAGCACCTCCGTGCGTGGGCGCTCACGATCGCGAACCGGATCGTGCTCGACGGCAGGCGCCGGCAGCGCCCGCCAGTCGAGATGCCCGACCTCGTGACCGAAGACGGCCGCCCCGCGTACGAGGAGCTCGCACCGTTCACGGACGACCTGCCGCCGAAGGAGCGTGCGGCGGTGGTCCTCCGTTACGGCTACGACCTGGGCTACGACGAGATCGGCGCGGCGCTCGGCTCGACCGAGTCGGCGGCGCGCCAGGCAGCCTCCGCGGGAGTGCGGAAGATTCGATCGAGCGCCGGTGCCAGGCCCCAGACTTTCGCCCCTTGTTCGCCTTCCGCGAACGACGGGGGCCTGGCACCGGTCAACAAGAAGGAGCAGAAACCGTGATCGAGATCCTCACCCCCGACCTGGACGAGCGCTTCCGCGCGGCCGCGGCCGCCGAAGGGCTGCTCGACGTCGCGTACGACGTCTTCGACGACACGGCGATGGGGCCGCTGCTCGTCGGCGTCACCGACCGCGGCCTGTGCCGCATCAGCTTCGACCCGGAGCCGGAGCGGGAGCTCGAGCTGCTCGCGCGCGCGTACGGGCCGCGCGTCCTGCGCTCCTCGCATCCGGTCGACCGCGTGCATCGCGAGCTGGACGAGTACCTCGAGGGGAAGCGCCGCGCCTTCGACCTCGAGCTCGACCTGCGCGGCCAGCCCGACTTCTACCTCCGCGTGCTCGCCGAGCTCGCGCGGGTCGGCTACGGCGAGACGACGACGTACGGCACGCTCGCCGCCCGTGCTGGCAATCCGAAGGCGGCGCGGGCGGTCGGGACGGTCATGAATCGCAACCCGGTGCCGATCGTCCTCCCCTGCCACCGCGTCGTCGGCGCGAACGGCAGCCTCACGGGCTACGGCGGAGGACTCCACCGCAAGGAGCAGCTCCTGCGCCTCGAGGGCGCGATCCTTTAGCGTTTGCTATCTGGCCCAGTGAAGGGCGACGACGGCTAACACGCCTGCGACCGCGAAGCACAGGCCCGACAGCGATTGGCTGCCGCGCCGGCCCATCGGCGACATCGAGCCGAGGACCATGATGCCGCCTGCGATCGCAACGAGTGCCGACGCCACTTCCTCCAACCGGTTGGCGTTGTGCGCCGTGATTGCGAGAAGTGAATACATGCCGACATCGTCATGCGGACGTCGGACGGAGCTTGTACCCGACGCTCCACACGTTCACGACCCAGCCCGGCAGCCCGGCGGCCGCGAGCTTGCAGCGCACGCGTGACGCATGCGACTCAAGCGTCCGCGTCGGGACGAACGTCCGGTAGCCCCACACGTCGCGCAATAGCTGCTCACGCGTGAACACGCGGTCCGGCTCCTGCGCCATCCGCAGCAGGAGCGCGTACTCCTTTGTCGCGAGCGTGACGTCGCGCCCGCGAACGACCACGCGCCGCGCGGCGCGGTCGAGGACGAGCTCGCCGAGATCGAGCAACTCCGCACGCGGACGGCGACGGCGCAGCACGGCGTGGATGCGCGCGACGAGCTCCTCGTATGCAAACGGGCGCGTCAGGTAATCGTCGCAATGCTCAAGCGCACGCACGCGCTCGGTCGCGTCGGCGCGGCCGAGGACGATGACCGGGCAGTCGCCGATCCGACAGCGTTCGAGCGCGGTCGGGTCGCCGAGGACGAGCACGTCGGGGTCGGCCGCACGCGGGAGCTCGTCGGGGCTCTCGAACGCGAGCACGTCGAAGCCGTCGCTCGTCAGCTGCTGCTCGAGGAAGCCGCGCACGGAGGCTTCGGGCTCGGCCAGCAGCAGCGCAGTCATGCACGCGACGGTAGCCCCGGAGTCGCGCCCACGCCAGATGTCCTTCTGCGCGGAAGTGTGACTTCTCGTCTACACGCGTCCGGCGCGGACGCCGCTAGTCGTCGTCCGGCTGATGCTGTAGGACGTCCTCGTCGCTCAGAGACTCGAGCGACGCGAGTGCGTCGACCTTCGGCTGCTCGAGAAGCGCCTCCTCGGCGAGCTTCTCGTCGTGCCGCTTCCACGCGCTGCGCAGGCGTTCGAGAATGTTCATCGGGCCATTATCCGCCCTAGAGCCGTCCGCCGCGGATGACGCCCCACAGCAGCCACACGCCGAGCACGGCCGACAACGCGAATCCGATGATGGAGATGACGTTGACGCCGAGCAGATGCGGGCCGGCCTTGGCGAAGATCCCGATGAGGCTGGAGCCGATGAGGCCGCCGGTGACGATGAGTGCGATCACGAGCCGGTTGAACACCCGCTGCAGATCGGCGAGGAACTCGTCGAGGCCCTTGTGCACGAAGCCGACCTCGATCTCGCCGTCGCGCAGCTCCTCGAGGATCTCGTGGATCTGCTGCGGCGCCTCGCGCAGGATGTGCGCGTACTGGAACGCGTCGCGTCGCGCGCGCCGCGCGATGCGCTCCGGCGTGAACCGGTCGATCATCAGTCCGCGCGCATACGGCCGCGCGACCTCGAAGACGTTGAAGTCGGGATAGAGCTCGACGCCGACGGATCCGAGGGTCGCGATCGCGCGGTCGAGCAGCAGATAGCGCGTCGGCAGCCGCAGGTTCATCGAATAGATGAGCTGGAACGCCTCCCGGATCACCTGGATCGGGTCGATCTCCGCGAGGCTCGCGCCGTAGTAGCGGTAGTAGATCTCGCGCAGCTCCGCGAGGAACTCCTCCTCGCGCTCCCTCGGATAGCGCACGCCGAGGTCGGCGAGGCGCCTCGGCAGCATCTCGACGTTCTCCGCCGCGGCGTCGATGAAGAGCCGCGTGAGCTTCGTCATGTCGTCGTCGCTCAGCTTGCCGGCCGAGCCGAAGTCGACGAGGCCGATCGTCCCCGCCTCTTCCATCACGAAGATGTTCGCCGGATGCGGGTCGGCGTGGAAGAAGCCGTGGCGGAAGATCATCGTCATCCACGTCTCGGCGGCGAGGTACGCGATGGCACGGCGCTCCTCGAGCGAGAGCCCGAGCGTGCCGACGTCCGCAAGGAGCGTGCCGTCCAGCCATTCGAGCGTGAGCACGCGCGCTCGGGAGTACGTCCAGTACACGCGCGGAACGTTCACGTGCGGGTTGCCCGCGAAGTTGCGATGGAACGTCTGCGCGTTGCGTCCCTCGAGGCGGTAGTCGAGCTCCTGCCGGATCTGCCGCGCGAACTCGTCGACGAGCGCGCGTGCATCGATGAAGGAGAGGGCGTGTACGCGTTCCTTGACGAGTTTTGCCGCCTGGTACAGGAGAACGAGGTCGGCTTCGATCTGCCGCGCGGCGTCCGGCCGCTGCACCTTGACCGCGGCGTGGCGGCCGTTCGGAAGCGTCGCACGGTGCACCTGCCCGATCGACGCGGCTGCGACCGGGATGGGATCGAAGTCGAGGAACAGCCGCTCGATCGAGTTGCCGAGCTCCTCCTCGATGACGCGCTCGGCCTGCTCGAAGGGGAACGGGCGCACGTTGTCCTGCAGCAACCGCAGCTCGGCGATGAGATCCGCCGGGACGATGTCGGGCCGCGTCGACAGGAGCTGGCCGAACTTCACGAACGTTGGTCCGAGCTCCTCGAGCATCTCGCGCAGGTGCTGGCCGCGAGCCGACGGCGTCATCGTCTCCAGGTCGGGCCTGCGTCCGGGCACGAGGTCGGTGAGGCGGTGTGCCTCGAAGAAGTAGCCGAAGCCGTGGCGCACCATCACCTGTGCGATCTCGGACAGGCGGCTGAGCGTGCGCGGAGCCGGCTGGGCCATGCGACTCAGTGTGACACGACCTGGCCCTCCGGCCGCGAGCGTTTCGTCCACGGGCCGGGCGGGACGAGCAGCTGCTCGACGTGCAGGTACGCAAGGCCGACGCGCGGAAGATCCGTGAGCCGCTCGACGCACAGGTAGCGCGGCCGCCACTCGGGAAAGAACTTGCGGTTGAACGCGTAGAGCCGCTCGAGCTGGAACACGCTGTCGGCGGCGAGGAGCGCGCGCCGAGCGACGCGCCGTAGTGGCGTCACCGCGCGCTCCGGCGAGATCAGTTCCGTGAAGGCACAGAAGTTGAGCGAGATCTCGGATGCGCCGGTGTCCTTCGCCCACGCGAGCGTTTCCGCGATGAGGAATTCCGTCAGCCCGTTCGGCGTATCGGGACGTCGGCGCATCGTCGAGAGCGACCAGCCGCCGCCTGCCGGCGTCGGCGCGAGATGGAGGAAGCCGCCGATCGCACCGTGTTCGTCCTGCGCGACGGCGAACACGGTGCCGGGGACGTGGAGCTCGTCGATCGCCATCGTGAATCCGCGCTCGGGCTGGTTGCCACGCCACGCCTCGGAGACGTCGTCGAGCGCCGCGCGCAATGCCGGGTCGGCATCCTCGGCCGCGACGACGCGCAGCGTGTAGCCGGCCTTCGTCAGGCGGCTGACGGACTGCCGCACCTTGCGGATCGGACGCCCTTCGAGCGAGAAGTCGTCCGGCCGCAGCACCGCCTCCTCGCCTAGGAGGATCGGGCGCAGCCCGATCGCGCGATACCGGTCGAGCTGCGCGTCGGAGGCGCCGAGCACGGCGAGCCGCCAGCCGTACGCGTGCACGACGCGCTTGAACTCGGCGAGGAGCGCGTCGAACTCCGACTCTTCGCCGACAGGGTCGCCGCTGACGAGCGCAGCGCCGGCGACGACGCGATAGGCGAGGAACGCACGGCGTGTCGGCGAGAAGAAGTAGCTCTTGTCGCGGCGCAGCGCGAAGAACGAGAGGCTGTCGCTGCCGTACGCATCGACGAGCGCGCGCGCGACACGCCGCTCGCCCACCGTTTGCGCGACCTTGTGCGTGAGCGGGCGGAACCAGAGGTACAGCGCGGCGACGCCGAAGACGAAGCCGAGCGCGGTGAACACGTTGCCGGCGCGGTCAGAGAGCTCACCGCCGTGCAGCTCCATCCCGAGCAGGACGGCTGCGGCGGTCGCGACCGCCGCGCCGACGGCGAGAAGCGGCCGCGTCGCAGCCGGATCGCCGGGCACGTCGAACCGGTTCCGCCAGCGGACAAGGGCTGCGAGCAGCAGGAGCGAGACGCCCGCCTCCTCGAAATCGAGGCCCTTGGCGAGGTGCGCAACAGCGGCGGCGATCACGACGACGACCGCGAGCTGCCACGCGCGGCGGCGGCGGCGGGAGAGCGAGCGAGACAGCCAGATGAGGAGGATCCCGAAGGCGAGCGCGCCGACGCGCGCCGCGGTCGGGAAGCCGGGCGGCAGGACGCCTCTCACGAGGTCGACCCGGTTCGCCATCTCCGGCGTCAGGGCCGAGGCGATGCCGATTGCTCCGACGAGCGCGGCGGCCCAAGCGAGGAGCGACTCGGGCCTCGGGCTCCGCAGTCTCACACGGGCAGGGTACAACCTCTTCATGCCGGCCGGACCGCCCGTCGCCCGCTGGGTCGCCCCGCTCCTCGCGCTCGTGGCGATCTTCCTCGTCCCGTGGACGCTGTGGCTCACCTTCACGCTCCCATCACGGCACGTCACAGATCACTACGACCTCGCCTGGGTGGGCTTCGACGTCGCTCTCGCAACGGCCGTCGGCGCGACCGCGTGGGCGGCGGTGCGTCGGCTGCGGTGGCTCGTCCCGTTCGCCGCGGTCACCGGCACGATGCTCGTCTGCGACGCGTGGTTCGACATCGTCACGTCACACGGCGCCGGGGACACGATCGAGGCGGCGCTCGAGGCGGTCTTCGGGGAGCTTCCCCTCGCCGCGATCTGCGCCTACGTCGTGTACGACGTCGAGCAGTTCCAGGCGGCGTTCGACCGCTTCCGGCGACCTACACCGGCGGCGCGTCGTGCGGCGCTTCGAGCAATGAGAGACGATGCTCCAACTGCGCGACGCGAAGCTCCAGCTCGTCGAGGTCGTCCCGGGTGACGAGATTCAGGTCCTCGACGAGGCTGCGCAGGAGCGACATCGTCTGCTCCCCCGCGCGGGCTCGCGAGCCGCGGACGCGCGCAGGCAGCTCGCCGAGGAGCTCCTCGATCGCGTCGACGATTCTCGGATTACCTGGCACGACCGTGCGGCCGTGAGCGCCGGCGCTGGCGGCGCTTCTCGCGGCGCGCCTGCGCGCCCGGCTCCGACGGGGTCGCCGTGAGAACGTCGACGAGCTCCGGCGTCGGCTCCTCCGCAAGCGCTTCCTCCGACTGCGCCAACGCCACGGTGTCCTTGGCCGCGGTCTCCGGGCCGGCGAGCTGCTTGCGCCGCCGGTACTCGGGCTCGCGCTCTTTCCAGATCGTCAGCAACGGCGCCGCGACGAAGATCGACGAGTACGCACCGGACGTCACGCCGATGATCAGCGCGAATGCGAAGTCCTTCAGCGTCGAGCCGCCGAGCACCAAGAGCGCGATGATCGGGAGCAGCGTGATGAACGTCGTCGCCAACGAACGTCGGATCGTCTCCCACAACGAGACGTTCGCGATGGTGGCGAACGGCTGCCGCCGCATGAGCGGGGTGTTCTCCCGGATGCGGTCGAAGATGATGATCGTGTCGTAGATGGAGTAGCCGAGCACCGTCAGCACCGCGGCAACAGTGTCGACCGTCACCTCCTTGAATACGAGCGAGTAGATCCCGACGGTGACGAGGATGTCGTGGATCATCGCGAGGATCACCGGTACCGCGAACTTGAAGTCGAAGCGCAGCGCGATGTAGATGATGACGAGGACAAGCGAGACGATGACCCCGAGGATCGCGTCGCGGGTGATCTGGTGGCCGAAGCTGGCTGAGACGTCCTTCGACCCGGAAGCGTAGGCGCCGAGCTTCTGCTGGAAGTCGCGTGTCAGGTTCGAGAGCTGCGCGCCCTTCAGCGACTTCGTCCGTACTTGCCACGACTCGTACTTGCCGTTGATCGCCGACCCGGTCCCCTGCACGACCGCGTCCGACTGACCGTCGGCGGCAGCGATCTGGCGCACCTTCGTCGTCGTCTGCGCGATATGCGTCTTGAAGCTGAGCTGCGTGCCGCCCTTGAAGTCGATGCCGAGGTTGAGCCCGCGGACGCCGAGCGAGACCGCGCCGGCCAGGATGATCGCGCCCGAGAGCGCGAACCACCAGTAGCGGCGCTTCATGAAGTCGATCTGGAGCCACTTCGCCGTCTGCTGGCCCTGGGCGCCCATGAAGCGCGGGTTGTCGAACCAGCGGAAGCCGGAGAGCAGCCCGAGCATCGCGCGCGTCGCTGCGACCGCGGTGAGCAGCGAGATGAGTGTGCCGATGAGCAGCGTCAGCGCGAAGCCCTTCACCGATGCGACCGCGATGAGGAACAGGACGAACGCGGTGATGGCGGTGACGACGTTCGCGTCGAGGATCGTGTGGAAGCCCTTGCCGTAGCCGGCCGCGATCGCCGCCTTTACGGACTTCCCGGACCGCACCTCTTCCTTGATGCGTTCGAACACGACGACGTTCGCGTCCGCTGCAACGCCGATGGTGAGGATCAGGCCGGCGAAGCCCGGCAGCGTCAGCGTCACGTTGAAGAGGAGGACCGCCGCGTAGTAGAGGGCCGCGTAGATGGCGAGGCCGAAGACCGCAACGAGCCCGAGGAAGCGATAGAGGATGAGCAGGAAGAGCGCGACGACGATGAGGCCGACGAGCGCCGCATGCCACGCCTGCGTGAGCGAGTCCTTGCCGAGCGTCGCCGACACGTCCGTGCGTTCGATCTGCTGGAAGTTGTACGGGAGCGAGCCGGTCTGCAAGACCAGCGCGAGGTTCTTCGCTTCCTGGAAGGAGCCGCCGTTGAGGTCGATCTCCGCGTTCGACCCGCCGATGCCGTCGGGGAACTGCTTGAAGTCGATGAACGGCGTCGACTCGATCTGGCCGTCGAGCACGATCGCAAAGTGCTGGACGAAGTTCTGGTACGCCACGCCCCCAGGGCTCCCGGCGATCTGCCACGCGATCTGCCCGCGGTGCGCCTCCGCCGCGGTGATCTTCCCCCACTCCTTCGTGCCATGGCCGGTGAACTGGAGCGTGACGATCGGCGCGCCGGACGTCCCGAAGTCGGCGTTCGTCCCGCTGCGGACGAGGTCGGAGCCGGTCATCTCCGGGATCGGGCCGTCGCCGGTCCTGCGCGTTGGGTAGTACTTGAGCAGGTAGTAGTACGCCGACGAGGTTGGCTGGCTCGTGCTCACGCCGAGGCAGCCCGTCGCTTGCGCGCAGCTGACGACGATGCGGTTCTGCGGCACCTCCATCACCTGCGTGTTGGCCGGAGCCTTCCCGCCGTATGGGCGGAGCAGTTCCTTCAGCGTCGGCGCCGGACCGGCGAGGAGCGAGTGCTTGACCGTCGGCGTGCCCTTCTTCGTCTTCGCCGGCACGGTCTTGTTCCGGAACAGGTAGTAGAACTCCGGGCTCCCCTTCTTCGCCTGCGTCTGAACCTGCGTGAGGAGGCCGTAGAGCGTGGGCGTCGCGACCGGCGCGCCGTTCGTGGTTACCGACGGGCCGGTGACGTCCGCCTCGAAGTCGAACATCAGCAGCTGCGCGGTCTTCCCGATGAGCGCCGCGGCCTTCGCCGGGTCGTGCACGCCGGCGAGTTCGACGACGATCTGGTCGGCGCCCTGCTTGCGCACCTCGGGCGACGAGACGCCGAGCTTGTCGATGCGGCTCTGGACGATGGCCTGCGCGGTTGTCATCCCGTCCGGCGTGACCTTCACGCCCTTCGGCGGGACCGCCTTGAGCACGACCTCGAGCCCGCCCTGGAGGTCAAGGCCGAGCACCGGCTTCCGGTGGATCGGGGATCCGGGGACGGCGAGCAGGACGGCGCCGATGACGGCGGCCACGATCGCCCCCATCAGAATCAGGTATTTCCGGCGATCGGTCACGCGCGCGCGAAGAAGGTTAGCCGCCGTCCTCGACAGGCGGCGGCTCGAGCTCCGCGGACTCGTCCGCGGGCGGGACGACGGCACCGATGGCGCGCCGCGCGATTTTGACGGTCGTCTGCGGAGCGATCTCGACGAGGACGTCGTCGTCGTGCAGCTCGGTCACGCGGCCGTAGATCCCGCCGGCGGTGACGACCTCGTCGCCGACCTTGACGCTGTCCAGCACCTGCCGCGCCGCGAGCTGCCGTCTCTTCTGCGGTCGGATGAGGACGAAGTAGAGGAAGGCGAAGGCGACGATGATCAGGAGAAAGCCGGCACCACTCATACAGGTTCCTTTTCGGTAGGCCGCGCGAGCCGGGCGAGCGCGTCCGCGCTCCACGATGCGAAAGCGCCGCGCTCGATCGACTGCCGCGCGGCGGCGACGAGATCGAGCAAGAAGCGGAGATTATGCAGGCTGAGCAGGCGAAGCCCGAGGATCTCCTCCTGGTTGACGAGATGCCGGATGTACGCGCGGGTGAAGCGGGTGCACGCCGGGCAGGCGCAGGTCTCGTCCAACGGACGCGGATCCCGCGCGAAGCGGGCGTTGCGCAGGTTCAGCCGCCCCTCCCATGTCAGCGCGCTCCCCGTGCGGGCGGTGCGCGTCGGGAGGACGCAGTCGAACATGTCGACGCCGCGGGCGATCACCTCGATCACGCCCTCGGGGTCGCCGATCCCCATGAAGTAACGGGGCTTCGTCCCCGGAAGCGCGGCCGCCGCGGCGGTCGTCGCGGCGAACATCGGCGCGCGCTCCTCCCCCACCGACAGCCCGCCGATCGCGTATCCGTCGAAGTCGAGATCGACGAGCTCCGCGGACGAGCGCGCACGCACCTCGGGGTCGAGCCCACCCTGCGAGATGGCGAAGCGCACGAGGCACATCGCGACGTCGGAACCGAGCTGCGCCTGGATGCGCGCCGCCAACTCGGGCGTGAACCGCTCGGCGGCGCCGTCGTACACGGACTTGAAGGTGACGCTGTCGTCGTCCGCCGCGAGCAGCGTGTCGCGCAGAGAGAACACCTGGAAGCCGCCTGAGTCCGTGAGGATCGGCCCGTCCCAGCCCATGAAGGCATGCAGGCCGCCGAGCTCGGCGATCACGTCCTCGCCCGGACGGAAGTGCAGGTGGTACGTGTTCCCGAGCAGGATGCGCGTGCCGAGCGCGCGCAGCTCGTCCGGGTCGACGGTCTTCACGGTCGCCTTCGTCCCGACCGGCATGAACGCCGGCGTCGGCACGTCGCCGTGCGCGGTGTGCAGCATTCCGGCGCGCGCGGTGCCGTCGGTCGTCTCGAGGGTGAAGCTCACAAGATCAGCATCGCATCGCCGAACGAGTAGAAGCGGTACCGCTCCTCGACCGCGAGGCGGTACAGCTCGCGCGTCTCCTCCATACCGGCGAACGCCATCACGAGCGCGAGCAGCGTCGAGCGTGGAAGATGGAAGTTCGTCAGGAGCGCGTCGACGCGGCGGAACTCGAAGCCCGGCGTGATGAAGAGCTCGGTGCGTCCGTTGAGCGGACCGCCGCGCGCGACCGTCTCCAGCACGCGCGTCGTCGTCGTACCGACGGCGAGCACGCGCGGCGCGTCGCGGATGCGCTCCCACGCCGCCGGCTCGACCGAGTAGCGCTCGCCGTGGATGCGGTGTTGTTCGAGCGTGTCCTCGCCGACGGGTCGAAACGTGTCGAGGCCGACGTGCAGCGTCACCCGCTCGACCTCGAGCTCGGCGATGAGCTCGGGCGTAAAGTGCAGGCCGGCCGTCGGCGCGGCGGCGGAACCCGGGTCGTCCGCGTACACCGTCTGGTACCGCTCCGGGTCCGCGAGCGGCTCGGTGATGTACGGCGGCAACGGCGTCTCGCCCGCGGGCTCGCCGGCGAGCCGCAGCCGCCAGCGGCCCTCGCCCAGATGCTCGATCAGCTCCACGGGGCCGTACCTGGCGCCCGGCTTGAGCCGCCGCGTCGGCCGCGCGAGCCCCTCCCACACGTCACCGTCGAGGCGCTCGAGCAGCAGCACCTCGCCGCGCGGCGACTCGATCGGGATGCGCGCCGGCACGACCCGCGTGTCGTTGACGACCACGAGACGGCCGCCGATCTCTTCGCGGATCTCCGAGAAGCGGCGGTGCCGGACGGCGCCGTCCGCGCGGTCGTACGCGAGGAGGCGCGACTCGTCCCGGCGCGGGGCCGGTTGCTGCGCCACC
>WNFR01003355.1_pt1 | contig 16594 bp, 14 predicted proteins | sample 5400221 | NCBI WGS metagenome assembly WNFR01 (sample SAMN13153357, study PRJNA577476) | soil metagenome | isolation source: 40 cm soil under Madrone tree | place: USA:California | collected 2016-06-14 | reverse complement strand
TTGCGGCCCGCGAGCCTGCTCGCCCCCTCCCAGCCCTCCCCCGCAAGCGGGGAAGGGTAAATCGAAATACCCTCCCCCGCTTGCGGGGAAGGGTAGGGAGGGGGCGGCTCGCCGCGGACGATGACGATCTGCAGCGAGGGCGGCAGCTCGCCGGCAATCTTCAGGAGCTTGCCCAGTTGCCCGGCATCGATGAAGCAGAGCCGCGCGTCGGTGTCGCGGAGAAAATAGAGAAGCTCGCGCGCCTTGTAGAGGTCGGACACCACCGCCGGAACGGCGCCTGCCCGCACGGCGCCGAGCCACATCGCCACGTAGTCGAGGCTATCGGTGCCGAACAGCAGGATGCGGTCTTCCGGCCCAACGCCACGGGCGACGAGCGCGGTCGACACCGTAGCGACAAGCCGCGTCAGCGCCCCGTAGGTGATCGCCTCACCGTCGACGATCAGGGCCGTCTTGTGCTCGACCGGCGTGCCCAGATGGCGATCCAGCAACAGCGCGGTCGGGGCGATTTCGTCCGGCACCTCCGGATCGACCCAGGCGCGCCAGTCCGGACCATAGATGCGATCGTCATGGGCGGTCGGAACGCGTTTGAGCATGGCGATCAATCGCGCTTGAAGCCATATTCCTGCCATCGGCGGTCGACGTGCTCCCAGTCGCGCTCATCGGGCCTGACCATAGGTGGGTAGCGGTCGCCGTCGTAGTTTGCTTCCGGCTCGAAATCGAGATTGATGGTGGCATCGATCAGCACGCGCGCCCACTTGCCGGTGCCGTAGAGATTGGTGTCGCGGAATTTCAGACGCGTTGACGGATCGAGTGCCGAGCCGAACGTGCCGGGAAAGAAAACGATGTCGTCCTCGGCCGCGTTGACCCGGTACGCGAAAGCCCAATCGATTGCGCCGTAGTCGTGGATGTCGATATCGTCATTGACGACCCAGATGTGCTTGTAGCGCAGGTGGGCGGCGTTCGAGCCCCAGATCGCAGCCGCGGCCTGCTTGGCCTGGCCCCGGTAGGTCTGCTTTAACTGGATCATCAGGGTGGTGCCGTTGTTGGCCGGCGGGCAGTGTACGTCGGAGACGCCGGGCACGCCCGAGCGTTCGAGAATGTTCCATGCCAGCGCGGCGCGTTGCACCGAGCTCATGATGCTGTTCTCGTTGAGCATCTTCGGCAACGTGCCTTCGAGCGTGCCGCGGAAGATCGGCTGGTCGCGATGGGTGATGGCGGTCACCCGCACCTTGTGCTTGAGGCTCTGATCGCCGCCGAAATAACCGGTGTACTCGCCGAACGGCCCCTCCATCTCGAACGTCGCAGGATCGGGCGAAATCCATCCCTCGATCACGATTTCGGCCGACGCCGGCACCTGGAGCGGCACCGTCTCGCAATCGACCAGCTCCACCGGGGCGCCGCGCAATGCGCCCATCACGTCATATTCGGAAACATCGGGCGGTACCGGCGAGGCGGCGCAGAACGGCAGGCAGGGCTCCCACCCGTAGATGAAGGCCACCGGCATCTCCTCGCCCTTCCCGGTGTATTTGGCAAAATCCTGGCCCCAGTTCTGCGGCCGCCATAGCAGCACGGGAATTGTGTTCTTTTGGCCGATCATGCCGCGATAGATGCCGACATTCATCCGGCCGGTGATCGGATCGCGCGTCACCGTGCCCTGCATGGTGTTGATGTAGCGCCCGCCGTCACGGCGATGCCATTGCGGCACCGGGAAGTCGAACAGATTGATGTCGTCGCCGGTGACGATGTTCTCCTTCACCGGTCCGGTGGCGACACGAACAGGTGGGACGCGGCCAGAGAACGCTTTGCGCGCAGCCTGCACCAGATCGGTGATCGGGGCGGTCTTGGGCAGGCCGAACATCAGGGCAACGCGCGAATAGTTCGACAGGCCGCCGGTGAACAGTTGGGTGCAGCGCGCGTTGTGCTGGTAGTCCTTGATATTGCTGAACAGCAAAGCCGGACCGTGGCCATTGCCGAAGACGCGCCGCGTGATGGTGCCGAGCTCGCGATCCCAGTCCACCTCGGCGCTGACCTCGTGAAGTTCACCCTCCCGCCTCAGATGCGCGATCCAGCCGCGCAAATCACCAAACTGCATGCACCTCTCCTGCCCCTTTGACCGGCGCAACGCGGGCCCCGGACATTGCTGCCCGCGTGGCGGCGCCAGCCGCCAGGCGACGAGCGCTGGCGGCGAGATCCGGTGCACACTAAAGGGCGTTCCGATCGCATGGAAGTGTAGGGTCGGCTGAGCCACCCTACAAATGACGCAACCGAGCGAATCCGTTCTAATTCGCCGACGCCAGCGCGCGTTCGCGCGCCGGCTCGCCGGCGCGGTCCTTGCCGGGTGCGCCGCGGGTGCGCCGCGGCTTCACCAGGCGCGCGCACACGAAATTGAGCGCCGAGACGGCAAGGCCGGCGGCAAGCACCAGCCAGCCGGGACGGATCATGTCGAGAGGGACATCGAAATCCAGATTGGCCTGCAGCACCAGCAGCGGCGGTGCGTTGAAGACGAGCGCGATGCCGATCGCTTCGCCGATGAATATCAGGGCGGCAACCGCGAGGCTCAATCCGACCAGCGCCGGCGTCGACAATTCGCCCCGCACCTTCCACAGCTTGACGACGATTCGATAGCCCATCAGCCAGCCGAACACGCCCGCCGTGAACGTCGGGACGCTGACATCGGCCTTGGTCTGCTGGAAGTAGTGGATGAGCGCCAAAGCCCCGATGCCATAGACGGCATAGTGCAGCCTCTGCCAGCGCAGGGCCCCCAGGCGACGCACCATCGCATCGGTCGAGGTGGCAGCGAGCGCCGAGAGGCCGATGAGGGCCGTGAAGCCGATGGTGAGATAGACCCGTTGTACGATTTCGCTCGCCACCTTGACGAGATCATACATTTGGTCGGCCGTGTAGAGCGAAATGTGCGCAACCCCGTAGACGAATGCCCCGACCCCGAGCATGCGGCGCACGTCGATGAGCTGGCCGAAGCGGGTAATGCGGCGCAGCGGCGTAACGGCGAGCGTCGCCAGGATGAACATCAGCATCCAGAAGCCGGCCCGGTGGATGACGTCGTTGAGCGGCCGCGCGCCGTGCATGATGGCGTCGGCGTTCCATAACGCGATGCCCAGCGGCGTCAGCAGGAATGCCAGGGCCGCCACGCGCAGCCAGGACAGCTTTCCGCGGCGGTCTCGCCAGATCTCGAGTTTCCTGAGCATGGCCAGCACCTAACACCCCTCGCCCCGATTTACCATTCACGATGGCGCGGGCAAAGGGTGAGGGCGGATGACGGGGCCGTGAGACGCCGCTATAAGGCGCGATCGAGGAAGCGGCACGCCGTCGATGCGACGGGCGGGAACCTGCGACGGGTTGGGGTCGTGCAATGACGTGGGTCCGGTGCTGGCCGCTCGGCGTTCTGCTGACTATCAGCCTTGCGGCGCCGCTCGCGGGTTGCGGTTCCGGGCGGTCGCGCGAGGAACGCGAGGCGCGCATCAATATCTATCCCGACCACTACCGCGCTGACATTCTGGCCGCATTGCACACCTATGTGAGCGATCCCACCGGTATTCGCGACGCCTATGTTTCGGATCCGACGGTCAGCCCCATCGGCAGGCTGAACCGCTACGCCGCATGCGTGCGGTTCAATGCCCGCAACAGCGACGGCCGCTACGTCGGCAGCAGGGACGTGCTCGCGGTCTTCGTCGCCGGCCGCTTCGACCAGTTTATCGAGTCCGCCCAGTCCGGACCGGCGAACGAGGCAAATCAGACGATATTCGTGAAAGAGCTGTGCGGCACGGCCGAGTACAAGCGCTTCCCGGAATTGGAGGCGATGACCCGGTGACCGCGGCTCTGCGCTCACCGCCCCCCGCGCATCCGCGCCAGGAGTTCCACCGTCGGATAAGAGTCCGCCGGCAGGCCGAGCTTGATCTGCATCGCGCGTGTTGCCTGTCGGGATGAGATGCCGAGCTTACCGTCGGCGCCCCCCACGTCGTAGCCGGCCTTGATCAGAAGCTGCTGCAACTCACGGGCCTGCGCGAACGGGAGCGGCGGCGGTGGCGTGCCGTTGCCGCGCCGCATCGGCGGCGCGCCGGCGAGGCGCGTCGCGTAGTAGGCCGCGGTGGTGGAATAGACGAGCGATGAGTTCCATTTAAGATAGGCCTGGAAGTTGTCGAACACCAGGAAGGACGGGCCAAACCGGCCCATGGGCAGCAGCAGCGAGGCCTTGAGAGTTTCGTGCTGCAAGGGGCGTCCGTCGGGCAGCGTGACGCCCCACTCGGCCCACTTTTCGAGCGGGTGCTGAATGGAAAGGTCCGCCTGTTCCCACGGCATGCTCTCCGGTACGCGCACCTCCCGCAGCCACGGCTCTCCGCGCTTCCAGCCGAGGCTGACGAGGTAGTTCGCGGTCGACCCGATCACGTCCGACACGCTGCGCAGCAGGTTGCGCCTGCCGTCGCCGTCATAGTCGACCGCGTATTTGATATATTCGGAGGGCATCATCTGGGTCTGGCCGAGTTCGCCCGCCCACGAGCCCACCATTTCTGCGGGGTTGAGATCGCCGCGCTGAATGAGCCGGAGCGCGTCGAACAGATGGCCGCGGAACATCTCGGCGCGCCGGCAATCATAGGCGAGCGACACCAGCGAGCGGATCGAGTTGTCCTTGCCCATATTGGAGCCGAAATCGCTTTCGAGCCCCCAGAAGGCGGTGGTCACCGCGGCCGGAACGCCGTACTGCTTCTCGGCACGATCGAAGATCGCCTGGTATTTATGGATTTCGGCTGTGCCCTGCTGAAGGCGGTAGGCCGGCAGCATCTTGCCTGAGAATTCGAGGAAGCTCTGGGCGAAGATGCGCTGGCCGCGGTCGATGTTGACGATGCGCTGGTCGTAGACGAGGTAAGGCGAGGCCGTATCTATGGCGCTCCTCGAAATGCCCTGAGCTGCGGCCTCGGCCTTGAAGCGGCCGAGCCAGCTTTCGAAGCTGCCGGAGGTGCGGCAGTCGGTTGCCGCGGGAGCTGCGGTTGCCATGAACAGCGCCGCCGCGAAAGCAGGGGCGATGCAGAGGTGCGTGCCAATCCGATTCATGATCGCTATCCGAATCGCAGGAAGAGAAGAATCGGCACGGCTTATATCATAAGATCAAGCTGGCACCGGGGGCGGGCGCCTGTAGCCCGGGTTGAGCGCCAGCGAAACCCGGGAGCGGCAGTGCCGCGTTGACTAGGGGTGGTCCCGGATTTTGCTGCGCTCAATCCGGGCTACTTGTCCTTCAAGTCTCTAATTCGCCGGCGGCCAATTCATGGGCGGATGCGGCACATGCAGCGTCATGAGGACGATCGGGGCGCCGCCGGTCGGGATGACCTGGTGCGGCGTATTCGCCGGCACGATGAGCATATCGCCCTTGACGACAGCCTGGGAGTTGCCGCCTGTGATCGATGAGCCGCCCAGATTGTTCGCATTGTTGCGCTTCTCGTCGACGAGTTTGCCGCCCGTCACGATGTTGCCGGTTCCTTCGAGCACGACCATCAGCTCGGCATCTTTTTCATGGACAGCGGCCGGCGAAGTTCCGGGACGGTATTCGAGCTGGGCCCGATAGGGCGCAAGCGACAGGATCGGCTCGGCCACCAGCGGGGCGTCGCCCTTACGGTCGGCCTTGGCCTTGTCGATGAGGCCCATGATCTCTTTGTTGTCCATGAAGGTCTTCGCCGGTGGTGCAGCGGCCTGTTGGGCCAAGGCGCTCGTAGCGGCAGCGGTGGCGAGAAACGTGAAGGTGAGAAATTGCGCGCGCATAAGGGTTCCTCCTCAGCCATGTGCCGCGGCTTATGGGTAAACAGCTGGCCCTGCCGGCGCAAGGGCCGGCTGGCAGCAGACGGCGCTGCCTTCGCGAGGCCGTGATCTTTCCGCATGGTCATGGCCGTGCGCGTCACGGCGACCCTTGACGAGGAGGCGGTAGCCCGGGTTGAGCGCAGGAATGGAACAAGGCCCGCGTCTATGCCAAGACCATCGCGGCGTTTGCGGAGCGGCTTGCAGCGAGTTCACGATCGCAATAGGAACTGTAGCCCGGGTTGAGCGCTAGCGAAACCCGGGAACGGCGTCGCCCTGTTGGAACAACAACCCCGGATTTCGCGGAGTTTATCATCGGGCCGGCCAGAGGTCGGACCCGGTGGCTCCATCCGGGCTACGACCTGCTCGGAGTCCGCATGTCCAAACTGCGCATCACCTTCGCTTGCGGACCCTACGACCGCACCCAAGCCCTGCGCGACGGTTCGCTGCAGCCCGAAGGCATCGAGCTTAATTACCTGGCGCTGCAGCCCGCCGAAATCTTCTGGCGCATGTTGCAGTATCGCGAATTCGATGCGTCCGAGATGTCGCTGTCGAACTACACCTCGCTGGTGAGCGACGGCAATGCCCCGTTTATCGCGATCCCGGCGTTTCCGTCGCGCGTATTCCGCCACGGTTACTTCTTCATCAATGCCGACAAGGGCATCCGTCACCCGGGCGACCTCAAGGGCAAGCGCGGCGGCGTGCCGGAATACAGCATGACCGCTGCTGTCTACATGCGCGGCCTCCTGGAGCATGAATACGGCGTCAAGCCGAGCGACGTGGAATGGGTGCAGGGCCGTGCCGACCGCCTTGGCCGCAAGCTGCCCCCCGACATCCGGCTGACCCAGGCGCCTGCTGGCACTGAACTGGGCGACATGCTGGAGCGGGGCGAGATCGATTTCCTGATGACCGCCAACAATCCGCTGTCGTTCCGCCGCGGCAATTCGAAGGTGCGGCGGCTGTTCCCGGACTATGCGGAGGTCGAGAAGGATTACTACCGGCGCACCAGGATCTATCCGATCATGCACACGGTGGTGATCCGCCGCGACATCTATGAGCGCGACCCGTGGGTGGCGCTCGCCCTTTACAAGGCGCTCTGCACCGCCAAAGATCGCTGCTACCACGTCCTGGCGGAGCTTGGTTCACCGAAGGTATCGTCGGCTTGGCTGCAGGCGCTCCTCGAAGAGGAGCAGGCCACCATCGGGCCCGACTGGTTTGCCTACGGGATCGCGCAGAATCGGCCGAGCATCGAGGCGCTGTTGCAGTACGCCCATGAGCACGGGCTGACCTCGCGCCGTGTCAAGCTGGACGAGCTGTTTGCTCCGAGCACCATGCGGGATATCCCGCTCGGGGATGGGCAGCAAATTTAGCGTGCTGGCCTGAGACTTGTTTCGTCATTCCGGGGCCCGAGCGAAGCGAGGGAGCCCGGAATCCATAACCCTCGGCCAGTGGTTATGGATTCCGGGCTCGCCGCTTCGCGGCGCCCCGGAATGACCAGCATATGATTCGAACTTCGAAATCGCTCTACTAGGACCGGCCCTGATGCCTCTCCGCCTCGTCTTCATGGGCACCCCCGATTTTGCGGTGCCGACGTTCGCCGCGCTCGCCCGGCACGGCCATGACGTGGCGGCCGTCTATACGCGGGCGCCGCAACCCGCCGGACGCGGCATGGAGCTGCGGCCGAGCCCGCTGGAGCGCGAGGCGCGGCGCTTGCGCATTTCGGTGCTGACGCCGAAGACATTGCGGTCGCCGGAGGCACAGGATGCGTTTCGCGCGCACCGGGCGGACGCCGCCGTCGTGGTGGCCTATGGGTTGATCCTGCCGAAGCCGATCCTCGAGGCCCCGCCGCTTGGCTGCTTCAACCTCCATGCATCGGCCCTGCCGCGTTGGCGCGGCGCCGCACCGATCAATCGCGCCATTATGGCCGGCGATGGCGAAACCGGTGTGGTGGTGATGCAAATGGCGGAAGGGCTCGACACGGGTCCCATGGCGATGGCGGCGCGCACCGCCATTGGTGCGGACATGACGGCTGGTGAGCTGCATGACGAACTTGCGCGGCTCGGCGCTGATCTGATGGTTCGCGCGCTCGACGCCTTGGAGCGCGGCTCCCTGCAACTGACGCCGCAACCCGAGGAGGGCGTGACCTACGCCTCCAAGATCGAGAAGAACGCAACCAGGATTGACTGGACCAGGCCGTGGAAAACCGTGCACGACCATTGCCGCGGCCTGTCGCCGTTCCCGGGCGCGTGGTTCGAGCTGCCGGGCGCCGGCGCCCCCGCCCGCATCAAGGTCCTGCGCACGACCAGAGGCGAAGGAACCGCTACGCCCGGCACGGTGATCGACGACAAGCTCACCGTGGCGTGCGGCGACGGCGCGGTGCGGATCCTCGAACTGCAGCGCGCCGGCCGCCAGCCCATGAAAGCCGAGGAATTCTTGCGCGGCACGCCGCTTGCCGCCGACACGCGATTGACTTGAGAACTACCAAATATGCCGCGCTACAAGCTGCTGATCGAATATGATGGCGCCCCGTTCGTCGGCTGGCAGGTGCAGCACAATGGCGTATCGGTCCAGGGCGTCCTGACGGCGGCGGTGACGGCATTCTGTGGCGAGAGCGTTCACGTGCACGGGGCAGGACGTACCGATGCGGGCGTGCACGCGCTCGGCCAGGTGGCGCATATCGACCTCGCCAAGCCCTGGGACACCGACACCATCCGCGATGCCATTAATGCCCATCTGCGGCCTCATCCGGTCGCGGTGCTGACAGCCGAACAGGTCGCGGACGACTTCGACGCCCGGTTTTCGGCGCGCCAGCGCCACTACGTCTATCGGATCATCAACCGCCGGCCCGATCTCACCTTGGAGACGGGACGCGCCTGGCGGGCGCCGCGACCGCTCGACGTAGCAGCCATGCACGAGGCCGCCCAGCGCCTCGTCGGACGGCACGACTTCACCACGTTCCGGGCCGCCGAGTGCCAGGCGAAATCGCCGGTGAAGACGCTCGACCGGCTGGATGCGGAACGGGACCGCGACGAGGTGCGCGTCCACGCATCGGCGCGCTCGTTCCTGCATCGTCAGGTGCGGTCGATGGTGGGTTCACTGGTCCAGGTCGGCGAAGGCCGATGGAGCCCGGACGATCTCGCACGCGCACTGGCGGCGCGCGACCGCAATGCCTGTGGCCCGGTGGCGCCGCCGGACGGGCTCTATCTGGTCAGGGTGGATTATTGAAATAGCGATCGATAATCCGCCGGTATACGGCGGTGAGCGCCACGAGATCGGCCGTGGCCACGCATTCATCGATCTTGTGCATGGTGGCGTTGACGAGGCCGAATTCCACGACCGGGCAATAATCCTTGATGAATCGAGCGTCGGATGTTCCCCCGGACGTCGAAAGCTCAGGCTGACGGCCGGTCACCTCGGCAATTGCATCGCTCACCATATCGACGAACGGGCCAGGCTTGGTGACAAAGACGTCAGCGTTCGATGGCTCCCAGGCGATGCGGAAATGCCCGCCTTGCGCCGCCGCGTGGACGCGCGCTTCGATCAGCGCCTTGAGCGATCCTTGAGTGTGGCAGTCGTTGAACCGAATGTTGAAACGCCCGCACGCCTCGGACGGAATGACGTTGACGGTCTTGTTGCCGACGTCGACGGAAGTGAATTCCAGGTTGGACGGATTGAAATGAGCGCTGCCGGCGTCGAGCGGCTCCGCCATCACCGCCGCCATGATGGCGACGATGCGGCGCACGGGATTATCGGCGAGCGCCGGATAGGCGACGTGGCCCGCTGTGCCGGTCACGATCAGCGTGCCGTTAAGCGAGCCGCGGCGGCCGATCTTGACCATGTCGCCGAGCTCTTTCGGATTGGTGGGTTCGCCGAGAACGCAGTGGTCGAATGTTTCGCCCCGGGCAGCGGCCCACCGCAACAGCTTCACGGTGCCGTTGACGGCGATGCCCTCCTCGTCGCCAGTGATGAGAAACGAGATCGAACCTTTCGGCTTGCCGCCGTTGACGGCGAGATAGTCGAGCACCGCCGCAAGCTCGCAGGCGATCGCCCCCTTCATGTCGACCGCGCCGCGGCCGAACAACACGCCGTCGGCAATTTCGCCGGCAAACGGTGGATGCCGCCAGCGCGCTTCGTCCCCTGGCGGCACCACGTCGGTATGTCCGGCGAACATGAGGTGCGGGCCGGCGGCGCCGATGCGGGCATAGAGGTTCTCGACGTCGTCGTCGCCCGGTTCGGAAAAGGAGATGCGGTGAACGGTGAATCCCACGCCGGACAACAATTTGTCGAGAAGCGACAAAGCGCCGCCTTCCTTCGGCGTCACCGATGGACAGCGCAGGAGTTCGCGGGCAAGGGCAATGGGATCGGCGGGCATTTTCAGAGAGAAAGCCTCTCTGCTGGCTGCCCCAGCAATTCGAGCAGATCAGGCAATATCAGCCGAACTTCCTCGATCATGGCCGGCCATGTATCGGCTTCAACCACAAGGCCATGAACGTCATCGCTGGTAGCGATCCAAACACTCGCCTCGTCATCCCATCGTGCGTTTATCGTGATCGATCGGTTCATCGTGCAAACATCGTAGCTACCGGGATGAGGTCAATCCCTGAGCAATTCGTTGATGCTCGTCTTCGCCCGGGTCTTTTCATCGACCCGCTTGACGATCACCGCGCAGTAGAGCCCCGGCCCGGGCGAGCCGTCGCGCAGGGGCTTGCCGGCCGTGGTGCCGGGCACTACCACCGAGTAAGCCGGCACCTCGCCGGTGAACACCTCGCCGGTCTCGCGGTCCACGATCCTGGTCGAGGCGCCGATGAAAACCCCCATGCTCAGCACCGAGCCCTCGCGCACCACCACACCTTCGGCGACTTCCGAGCGCGCCCCGATGAAACAGTTATCCTCGATAATCACAGGCCCGGCCTGCAACGGCTCCAGCACGCCGCCGATGCCGGCGCCGCCCGAGATATGGCAATTCTTTCCGATTTGCGCGCACGAGCCGACCGTGGCCCATGTATCCACCATGGTGCCGGAATCCACATAGGCGCCAAGATTCACGAAGGACGGCATCAAGACCACATTGGGGGCGATGTAGGCGGAGCGGCGCACGATCGCGCCCGGCACGGCGCGGAACTGCGCCTTCTCGAATTGCTCGCGCTGCCAGCGGTCGTATTTGAGCGGCACCTTGTCCCATGCCCAGGCGCGGGCGCTGTCCTGTGCACCGAGCGGCACGACGGCCATGTCGGCCAGGCGGAAAGACAGCAGCACGGCCTTTTTGAGCCATTGGTTCACGTGCCACGTCCCGTCGCCGCGCTTCTCCGCGACCCGCGCGGCGCCGCGGTCGAGCAGGTCAAGGGCCTCGTCGACGGCGTCGCGCACCGGCCCCTTGGTGGCGGGACTCAAGTCGTTTCGCTTTTCGAAGGCCTCGTCGATGATTTTGGCGAGCTCAACGTGCAACATCGCGAAATATTCCCGAGAAGAGCCGCGGCCTTGCGCACGGGATTGACCGGATCAGGTGCGGCGCCGCTGTGTCGCGGACCGCCGGGCCAATGTCAACGGCCTGCGTTTACCCTCCCTCGCTTACGGGGGAGAGCAGGGAGGGGCCGCGCCCCGCGCCGCAATCGCCTCCAGGAATCCCACCAGGTCGTCGGTGACATGATCCACATGGGCGGCATCGCGCCCTTCCAGTTCCCAGCCTTCGCGAAACACCTCGCGGGTGCGCTCGGGCACCACCAGAACTGTCGTCATGCCGAGCGCATGAGGCACTTCGAGATTGCGGGCCAGATCCTCGAACATTGCCGCCTTGCCGGCGTCGACTCCGTGCCGGGCGAGAAAGCGGTCATAGGTCTGAGGCAACGGCTTCGGTTCAAGCTCGCCTGCGATGATGTCGAATACGTCCTCGAAGTGGCAGTCGACGGCGAGCCGCTTCATGACGGCGTCGGCGTGAGCGCGAGTTCCGTTGGTGAGAATGAGCTTGCGGCCCGGCAGCCGTTCCAACGCGTCGCCGAGCGCCGGGTTCGGTTCGATCGGCGAATGATCGATCTGGTGGACGAAATCGAGAAAATCGTCGGGATTCATCCCGTGTTCGATCATCATGCCCCGCATGGTGGTGCCGTAGCGCCGGTAGAAATCCTTCTGCTTGCGGAAGGCGTTGTCATAGCTGGTGTCGAGGAATTTGGCGATGTAGTTGCGAATGCGCTCGTCGACCTGCTGCCAGAGGTTGAGGTGGTGCGGATAGAGCGTGTTGTCGAGATCGAACACCCAGGTCTCGATGTGAGCAAAGGCCCGCTGCGTGGCGCGCGCCGTTGGGTTGGACAAAGGTGCAGGGGTCATAGAAGGGGTCATGGTGGAGCTTCTGGTCACTCGCGATTCTGAATTTGGTGATTTGTCTCGCGTCCCTCAACCTCCCCCCGTGCGGTCGCTGATGTAGGCGCGGACGTATTCGCTTGCGGTTTTGGCAGTTCCCTTAAACGCAATCTGTCGCAGCAATTCGTCGTGCCGCTCGCGGTCCGGTGTTTCCACCATGAGTTCGTGGTAGGTGATAAGCAGGTCCGGACGGATATCGTTCACGGTCGCAGCCCATTGGTCGAGTATGTCCGCGGCGTCGAGATAATGCCGGGACGTCGTCCTCAATCGCCGGCCTGTTTGTCGAAGCTGATGGGCCGCCGTTCTGAAATCGCGCTGCAGGACCTCCGCGATCCTGGCGACTGACATCGTTGTCATGGTTCACCTGCGGCGCTTGGTGTCGATCTGAAAGCCGACGGATGCGGCGAAGGCCGAGAGGCCCATTGACCCGATCGGAACACGAAGGCACCGAGGGGCATCAAGGGAGCGCCACGTCCCCTCCTACCGAGAAAGACAGAGATAATCACAAAACCCGCTCGGGTCCCACCCTAAAACGGGCCGGATTTCTATTCCTTGCAAGGACGCTCGCCGACCGGACGTCTATCCGGACGTCTATAGCGACGATTGGCGCAAAGCCGCGGCGGCCTACCCGCTGTCGCTCTCGATGCCCCTAGCGGCCAGGGAGCACGGCCGTTCCGTCATCGGAGCCTACTTGTGGGGCCTCTTGCCGGACAACGAGCGTGTGCTTGCCCGCTGGGCCGCGAAGTTTCAGGTTTGAGCGCGCAATGTTTTTGCTCTGATCTCCCATGTCGGCGAGGATTGCGCGGGTGCCGTTCAGTTCAAGATTGAACAGACCCTACCTGCTTTTGGCTCAGTTTTCGGGGGCAGGTCGGCGATGCATCTGGCCGGATGGTCGGCAAAACGCGCCAACCCTCAAACTGGATTCGAACTTAAAATGTTAGAGACTTCAATGCGTAAGCTCCGGCGTCGCTTTTAGTGATTCGGTAAGCGTCTGGATAAACAAAAGAATTTTCGTGGCGGTCCCGACAGGACTCGAACCTGTGACCTTCGGTTTAGGAAACCGCTGCTCTATCCGGCTGAGCTACGGGACCGATGGAGAATCTCTATTTCAAGATCTGGCGTTTTGAAAGTGCTGGCCCTTCGAAACCGACCTCGGACCCAAATGGACCCAAGTGAAAGTAACCGTTGGTCACAACCACCAAGGACTCAACCCTGGTGCGAATCGCAGCGAGCAGTTCTCCGGTGCTCGTCTTGCGCATCGCGCATTTGTGGTCAAATTCGAATCAAAAGATTTCTGAATTACGACAAAAATGCGCCAGCCGGACCGGCGACCGAGTCGCGAAGTTGCTTTTATTGCCGACTCAACCGGGCGGACGGCTCAGCCAGTGAAGCCGAGCGGCGAGGACGCTCGGTCTAGCATTGCGTCAAACGCATCGAGCATTCGATACTTGTGCCAATTGATCAATTTCGGTCCGAAAATTTCATTGCGCGACAAAAATCGTCACTCCCGCTGCAGCTTCGTGCGGCGGGGCGGCAACACTCGTTGCAACCATTGATCTGCCTTGAACAGGATTACCGCATCTGGTGACCAAGTTTTGCCATCATCTTATGGCTTGATTCTGTCGGAATGCGGGGGAAATCAGAATCTGCCACGGTTGACCGGGTTCCCCTTTCCGTGAAAGGTTGACCTCACACGACGCAGGAAGCGCCCAGTGGGGACGAAACCGGGCAGACAGCGACTGCTTTCACCAGCGAACGAGCCGCATCACCCCCAACTGCGGTATCCGGCACGATTACGTGAAGCACCTGCTAACAAAGATCGGACGTGATGAATCTCGAAGGACTAATGCTTTCGACAGCGTCTCTGGCCTTCGCGGTCACGCTCACGGCATTTGACGCGCATGGGCAGGCACTGCGGGATTGCGGCGGCAGGAGCGAGGCGCCAGCCGAGGTTGCCCGCGTCATCGATGGCAGATCGTTCCTCCTTGCCGATGGCCGGGAGGTGCGCTTGGCCGCGATCGAGACGCCGCTCGCGGTTCCGGGCGACGAGGACGAGGCTCGTGTGCAGGCTGCGCTTGCCGCTAAGACGGCGCTTGAAACATTATTGCTGGATCGCGAGGTCCATCTGTTCGCTTTGAGTTCGGGTCTCGATCGGTATGGCCGATTGGTAGCCTATGCGTTTATCCGGACATCGTCGGGTGAAGCCCTGGTGCAGCACGAATTGCTAGCGGCCGGCCATGCACTGGTCTCGCCCGCCGCCTCAGCGGCGACGTGTCGCATTTACTTGCGGAACGCTGAACGGGACGCAAGGAATGGTGGGCTTGGCCTGTGGGGTGACCCATATTATGCCGTCAAGGCCGCTGCTGACCCGGCGGATGTTCTTGTAGAACAAGGACGATTCGCGCTGGTGCAGGGCAAGGTGATGTCGGTGCGCGAAAGCGGCGGCATCGTGTACGTCAATTTCGGGCAGCGTTGGTCGGAGCAGTTCACAGTTACGATTCTCAAGCGGAATGAACGCATCTTCGCGGGCGCCGGGCTGACGCCGAAGGCGCTTGCGGGCCGCAGCATAGAGGTGCGCGGCTGGGTCGAGGAGCGAGGTGGTCCGGCCATCGAAGTGTCGCGGCCCGAGCAGATTGAAGTCATCCACTAGGAACCGGCCGTGGTGTTGACAAGGGCGACCAATCACAGGCGGTGGAGGCCGGCGGCCGGGAGAGCCGCGGCGGCCGCGATGGCGCTCGCGGTCGCGGCGTGTACCTCCGTCCCAGGGGCGCGGCAAGTTTTGCTGCCCGACCTGCCCAAGAACGCCGAGGTGAATTCTCCGAGCGTTCGCGAGCATCAGCGCGTACTTTCAGCCTACGGCGGCGCTTACGAGGACCCCAGGCTCCATGCCAAGCTCACCAGCATCGTGAGCCGCCTGGTTGCAGCCTCCGAGAGGCCGGACCTCTCCTACAAGATCACCATCCTCAATTCGCCCGCCGTCAATGCCTTCGCGCTCCCGAATGGGCAACTTTATGTAACCAGGGGACTCCTCAGCCTCGCCAACGACAGCGCCGAGTTCGCCTCGGTGATGTCCCATGAAATGGCCCATGTGATCGCGCGCCACGCCGCGACCCGGGAAGAGCAGGCACGCAAGACCGAGCTGATCAGCAACGTCAATGATTTGTTGAGCGATCCCCAGGTCGGCGCAATGGCGCTTGCGCGCTCGAAAATCGCGCTGGCGAGCTTTTCGCAGCAGCAGGAATTCGAGGCCGACGGCATCGGGGTGGGTATTGCGGCGCGCGCTGGCTTCGATCCCTTTGGCGCCTCGCGATTGCTCACTTCCATGGGGCGCAACGCCGAGTTGTACACGGCGAGCCGCGGGGGCGATGCGCGGTCGCTCGATTTCCTGTCCTCCCATCCGGCGACGCCGGAACGGGTCAAGAATGCTGCGGACAGCGCCCGCCAGTTCCCGGCCACCGGTCGAGCGCATCGTGACAAGGAAGCCAAGGAAGCCTATCTGGCAAGTCTCGATGGCATGACGTACGGCGAGGACCCAGCCGACGGCTTCGTGCGCGGCCGGCATTTCCTCCATCCCAAGCTCGGCTTCAGCTTTATGGCGCCCGAGGGTTTCGTGCTGGACAACACCACCCAGGCGGTGCTCGGCTCGAAGGAGGGCGCCGGCCAGGCGCTGCGGCTCGATGTCGTGAAAGTCTCCGAACAGTCGCTGATCGAGTATCTCAACTCTGGCTGGATCGAGAATATCGAGAACGGTTCGGTGGAGGAACTCTCCGTAAACGGCATTCCGGCTGCGACCGCGACCGCGACCGGGAATCAGTGGGCGTTCCGGCTTTATGTCGTCCGGCTCGGCGGCGAGGTCTACCGCTTCATCTTCGCCGCCAAGAACCGCACCGCCGAGGCTGACCGCGCGTTCCGCGAGTCGATCCAGACCTTCCGCCGTCTGACGGCCCAGGAAATCCGGTCGATCAAGCCGCTGCACCTCAAGATTGTGAAAGTGCAGCCGGGCGACACGGTCGAGTCACTTTCGACCAGGATGGCGCCTTTCGATCATCAAGTCGAACGGTTCCAAGTATTGAACGGCCTTAAGCCCGACGAGCCGTTGAAAGCTGGCGACCTCGTCAAGATCATCGCTGAGTGATCCGCGCGCTCCGGCGCAGCGATTGGCGGGGCCGAGCGATAGTGCGCAGCCGAGCGAGCCGACATGATCAACGGGGGACGCCTCACCATCATGACTCGGCGGGGGCGGCGTCTAAGGGCGCGTCGGGAAGTAATTGCATCACTTACATGTCATCGCCCGCGAAAGCGGGCGATCCAGTAACCACTTGATTCGCCAGGGGTTACTGGATGCCCCGATTTCACCCGAAGTCGGCCTTGGCCGACTTCGGCAACGGACGAGTCTTAAGGAAAAGGCCCGGTTGATACCGGGCCTTTCGAAACCTTG
>WNFR01003354.1_pt1 | contig 16595 bp, 20 predicted proteins | sample 5400221 | NCBI WGS metagenome assembly WNFR01 (sample SAMN13153357, study PRJNA577476) | soil metagenome | isolation source: 40 cm soil under Madrone tree | place: USA:California | collected 2016-06-14 | reverse complement strand
GGGATTGGTGATGCTTTGTCGTTTAGCGGTTTGACCGACCAGGACTTCGCCGCGATCGGTAAAGCCGACCATGGATGGCGTCGTCCGTCCGCCCTCCGTGTTTTCGATCACTCTGGGCTTGCTGCCTTCCATCGCGGCAACGCAAGAATTGGTCGTTCCGAGGTCAATTCCAACTGCCTTGGCCATGGCAGATCTCCTTAAGTCTTTGAGCTCGTTCCCGGCGACCACAAACTCGTAGTGCGCTGTAAAGCTCGGGGACGTGCTCCGTAAGGGAGGAGCTTCCCGAGCACGTCCGGTGGCGCCGCAGGGTTAGGCGGCTTCCTTGACCTCGATTTTCTTGGCTTGCGGCCGCGCGGGCTTCGGAATCGTGACTTTCAGCACGCCCTTGGACATGGTGGCCTGAACGCTCGACGGGTCGATCGCCGTTGGCAGTTCGAGAACGCGATAGAACACACCATAGCTTCGCTCGGCGAGTCGGTAGTTCTTGTTCTTGTCATCCTTCTGCTCTTGCTCGACCTTCTTCTCGCCGCGGATTGTCAGGACGTTGTCTTCGAGCGAGATGTCGACGTCTTTGCGTTCGAGCCCCGGCAATTCGGCCGTGATCTCGATTGCCTTGTCTGTTTCGGCGACGTCGATGCTAGGCACCAGACTGCCGGCGCCTTGCGGGCTCGGCGCGCCAAGACCTCGCGTGAAATCCTCGAACAGCCGATCGATCTCGCGGTGGAGCGAGCCGAAGAGATTGACTTCAGCCGGTGCGACACTTCCGCGAGCGGGGAACGGGACGAGTGACCTCAAGTTCATGACCTGCCTCCATTTAGCCAGATTTAGCCAGTGACAACTTTTCAACGAAGCGCGCTGACGCGCTTTCGATAGGGAACTTCTCTGGGTCCTCTACGGACTCACGATAATCCGGTCTTCCACCTTGATGACGCCGGGGGCCGACCAAGCCACGCGCTCGGCTTCTTCGCGTTCGATCCACGACCGAACCGTCCCCTTGAGGATGACCTCGCCGCCGTGTGCTTCGACGGTGATACGGTTGGCGTCGATCTCGGCATTGCGTCGGAATGCCTCTTGGATCTTCCGCTTGATTTCGGAGGGCTCGGCGCGCGGCTTGAGCTGGATCAGATTGTTGACGCCTTTGACGCCTTTGATTCGACGCACCGAATTCTCGGCCGTGCTGCGTTGATATTGCCACTCGACCTGGCCTTCGAGCGTTACCCAACCATTCTTGACGACGATCTTGATGTGCTCCGATGAGATCGGCAGCTGGCTCTTGATCGCCGCCACGGCGTCCCGCGCGATATCGGGATCCGGCCGCTCGTCGACGCTCGGCATGCGGACCTCGATGTCGTTCGCCACCGCAGTGACGCCAGCCACACGTTTGGCGGCGCTTTCGGCCTCATATTTGTCGGTATAGCTCTTGACGAATCCTGCGAGCGTGACGACGCCGCTCTTCACGGAAACGGCGATGTCGGCCGCATCGAGATCAGGATCCCACTGCAGCTCTTCTTCTATGTCGCGTTCAATTTCGGCGTCGGACCTCATGATCGCCTCCGGTCTGAGTTGGTCGTCCGCTGAAAGATCGAATGGAACTCGCGATCTCTCGCGCGGACTTTGCGCATTCCAATACTGCGGCGGCGCCCCCAATCCGGCCATGACGGCCGTCAATTTTCCGGATTTTCCGCTTTGCCCCAAAAATCGGGAAAAAGTCTTGGAAATCGCCTCAGCCCCGATCCACCCGACGTGCGACGCGACCGGCCTGGCGGTAACTGCACAGACCTACACCAGCAGGTCGAAGATCTGGAAGGAACTCTGCCAGTGCTTGGTTTGGGGATTTTTGAGATCAGGGTCGATGATCTTGAAGGCTCGCGCCAGCGCCACGCTCAGTCCACCCGCGATGGCGGGAAGCTGGGTCAAGGTCTCCTCGCTGTAATCGAGATCGAGCGCGGGCCGCGCGGTGAGATGATCCAGGATCGGCTTCAACTCGATGTTTTCATCGAGCTCTTTGAACAAGTGGATGTTCTCCTGCAGCCCCTTGGTAATCGGGAGGTCGATCGGCTCAATAAGGTCGCGGCCATTTGCCTTCGCGGTGACCTCGCCGCGAATAAGCAAATCGTAGACCTTGTGATTGACGAAATCGCTGTAGCGCTTGAGGTCCTCCTTGTCCACGTCGAGGCCCGCCGCGGCTCGGAAAAACCGCTCGAACCTCGCCACGCCCATGACGTGGGTTGGCGCCACGGCGCGGTCGATCGGTCGCTGCGCAATCACGACTGATGGATCCGAAGCACGATCTTGCCCAGCACGTGCCCCTCGGCAAGGCGCTGGTGGGCCTTCGCGACGTTCGCCAGTGCATAGGTCTCCGCGATCGGAACCTTGAGCTTGGCTGCCTCCACGGCCCGATTGAGCCTTTCGAACTCGCGCACCCCGGAGATGGCATCGTAGCGGATGAATTTCACGCCGCGCCGCCTCTTTGGTTTGGGCTCGATCCCATTCGGATAAGCCAGCCGGCCGTCGCGCCGCAGCGCATCGAGCGCGCGCTCGAGTGGGTCGCCGCCTACCAATGCAAGTATGGCATCGACGCCGTCGGGAGCGAGGCGGCGCGCGACCGCGGCAACATCCTCGTGCTTGCCGTCCACTGCGATATCAGCGCCCATCTCACGCACCAGCTCGACGCCGTCCAGCCTCGAACCGGTTGCGAGCACGCGCGCGCCGCGGAGCTTGGCGAATTGGATGGCAAGGGTGCCCACGCCGCCCGAGCCGCCGTGAATGATGACGGTCTCGCCCTTCTTGAGATGCAGCGCGTCGTCAATGCCTTGGAGTGCCGTAAGCCCCGTCGTCGCGATCGCGCCGGCGTGCTCGAGATCGAGCCGCTTGGGCAGGTAGGCGACCTTTTCCGCCGCGACGGCAACATATTCCGCATAGAAGCCGCCTTTGGGATTGGCCCAGCTATAGGAGTACACCTTGTCGCCGACCTTCAGCCGGCGGACCCGCGATCCCACGGCCGCGACAACGCCGGCGCCGTCCACTCCAAGCACCAGCGGAAAGCGCGGCTTGCCGCTCGGATACCAGCCCTCACGGATGTCGGCATCCCACGGACCGACTCCGGCCGTGTCGAGGGCGATCAGCACCTCCCCCGGGTCGATGGCAGGTACCGGCAGAACGTGAAGCGAAAGCACCTCGGGTCCGCCGAAATGGTCGATGGCGCCGGCCGGCATGGCGTGCGGAATGTGAATTGTGTGATCGCTGCGCGCATTGGCACGGCTTCGGTGAAGTCGAAGTTGCATGGTTGCAAGTCTCCGAAGCGTGCTCTGGTAGCGAATCCTATGGGTGGCCAAGCGGTTCGCTGCCGAGCCAGGGATCCGGACGGACCGTACCCAGGGGTAGGTCCTCCGGATGCTTTTCGATCTCGATCTCATGGACCCTAACCGCCTGCGCCCGATGGGCCTGCAGGATCTCTTGGGCCAGAGCCTCCTGCTCGGGCGATCGGACGCGGACCCAAAGGATGAGACCGCGCGTGGCCATGAGGTTATCGAGGCCTCGGGCCTCGTCTCGCCCAAAAATCCGGGCAACCAACAAGAAGCTGGCGCCAGCGACAACGATACCCACGAGCGCGGCGGCGACAGCAGCCTCCGCCCCGCCGGCGCCCCTCGCGAGCACGAAGTACGCCGTGGCCATGGAGGCAGCAGCGCCAAGGACACTGGCAACGACCACATTGAAAGTTGACACATCTTCGCGGGCGATGAACGGCCGCCGCGGCGTCCGCGGCACATCTGCCAATTCCTCGGAGGCAACATAGGGGGCGCCGAGCCTCTTTCGAATCTCGTCGAGGCCCGCCACTACGTCGACATCGGCCCGATCGAAGCCCATGAGCAGCAGCTCACCAGCCGCGACATCCAGCGCTGCGCGCGAGTGGAAGACGCCTGTCACTTCTCGGACTCGCGTCCGCCCGAGGACTGTGTCGGGTGTGTTAGCCGATGCATTCATCCGTTCGGCTGCCTCTTCTATCGCGGTTTGCCAACTTTTTTCACGCGGGCGGAACTCAACCGCGGTACTTGAATTCCGTCAGCTTCTTAAGCTCGTCCTTCGACGCGCCCGGTAGCTGGATCTTGCTGCCCTCATTGTCGATGACCAGGCTGTCATAGGGGACGGCCACGAGATGCACGCCCATGCCGAGAAAGCCCCCGATCTGCAAGACCGCGAACAGAGAGCGGTTGCGAGCCACGACGAAGTCGTCGAGGGTGCCAATCTTCTCATTCTTCTCGTTCGTGACGCTGCTGCCGGTGAGCTTGGACACGCGATAGCCTTGCGCGACGACATTCACGTCGACCTGGATGAGTTGGACCCCTTGCGAGAGTACCGGTTTCGGATTTGCGACGATCAGCAGCAACCCAATGATCGCCATGATGGTGATGAATGTCAGCAGGATTCTGGTGCGTGGCGAAACGCGCGCGCGTCGATGACCATAGGGCTCGTAACAAGCATCCCATAGGCTCGTCGCACCAAGGGCTCTTTTCCGTCCGATCTTGCGATGGGCTCTCATGGCAGCCTCCTGGAAAAGAGCTGCAGCTTCAAAGGGCACGGGTCCCTCCGCGGCGCCCTCGCGGGGGGTTCGAAAGCGATAAGGGGCGCATGCAGGAAGATCATCCCACCCTGCGGGGGCCGCCCTGACGCCTGTCAATTTTTCTGCAATTTTCTGAAGTGTGTGGCTTGCACCCAGGAACAACGAAAAACAACACGAGTTGCCAATACTGGATTTTCGATACTGCGAGCCCAGCAGCATTCCATTTTTTTGTAACTCAGAACGGACATTGCATTTGACGCCATCAACTTCTTTGGAGGACTTTTGCTGGAACTGAGCCATACCCGCGCCGGTTCCGCGTCGAACTCAGCGACCTCAGAGAAAATAATTTCGTCGGGGCAAATTGCCAGCCCCAAGGGGGAACGTTTGCTAGGCGACATTGTTTGGTAACTTAAGCCGGGAGCGGCTATCGGTTCGTGATGTGACATCACGCGGTCGCCAGCATGCTTCCGAACCGTTAGCCAAATCACGAAGAACTTGAAACTTTCTCCGCCCTAAGGAGCTGCAATGAGGGCGAAAGCTGTTTCCACTGTAACCAATATCCACCACAGAGCCCTGCCAGTTCGATCGAACCAGCTGGGAGCCCTCGACTCTCTGGCAGTGACCATGTCGCGCCATCGTGGAGAGGAAATCTGCTGCCAATCGTGCCCAGCTCTATTTCTGTACTGCGTCAAGTCCGGCGCGGCGATACGATACGTGGCGCGCGCCGACGGCCACCGTCAAATCGTAGATCTCTTGTTCCCGGGTGACTTCTTCGGGTTCGCTGCCGGAGGGGAATACGACTATACGGTCGAGGTAGTCGTTGAAGGCACGGTTGTGGCTTGCTACCCGCGCCAACGCATGGAACTCCTGGCGGACGCAGACCCGCGGCTCGCACGAGAACTCCGCGAGGCGACGCTCAAGGCCATCTCGCGATTGCAAGCCCAGCTTGTCATCATGGGGCGGATCACTGCACTCGAAAAGGTCGGCTCGTTCCTTCTTGAAATGGCAGAGCGAATGTCCGACGGCTCTTCCGAACTGGTGGTCCTCCCAATCTCGCGCTACGACGTTGCCGATTACCTCGCGTTGTCGGTCGAGACAGTCAGTCGTGCGCTGACGGACCTCAAGCATCGTGGTGTGATCAAGCTTTGTGGTACGCGCTGCGTGAAAATCGTCGATCAGGATGCCTTGAGAGGTGAGCCACGCATACGTTTATTGCCGGTCGACTCATTAACGTCGTAAACGTCATGCGTTCGCTTGGGTCTACTTCCAACTTCACGAGATCTTTTTAGGGTCGAGCAACGTCGGCACTCGCATTTGCTCGAAATTCGGAGCCTTCTCCGCACATGGATTCGGTAACAGTGCCCAGGCGCACTGGGACTGCCGTTCACGTGACCGACACCTTGAGGCGCAATCGCGCGCCTGCCGCGTGATCAGCGCGCACATCTCTTTTACAGATTAATTGACGACGCTCAATTCCCGCTCGATTTATTTTCACTATCTTCCAACGCGCGCGGCCAATGCGCACCGCGGCCGATCATCGGTTCTGCGGATCGCGCCAAGACCGCCAGTCTATGGACGCTCCGACACGGGAGAAAATCATGAGGCGGAAACTTCACGCCGGCACGCTCGCGCTTGCGCTTTTCGGGAGTGGCGGCTTCGCCGCCGCTCAAAACGCACCTGCCAGCACTGGTGGGCAGGAAAAACTCAATCTGAGCCAATCGCAAGAGCGAGCGGTTACGCAAGGGCTCGCAGACGAGCCGTCGCAATCTGTACCCGGCTACGAGGGGCAGGTCGGCTCCAAGCCTCCGGATTCACTGACGCAGAGACAACTGCCGAACGACGTGACCGCGCAAATGCCGGAGACGAAGAGCTATCTCTTCATCAAGCTGCCTGACCGGATTTTGCTGATCGACCCCGACACAAAGACGGTGGCCGAGATCGTCGGCGCGCCGGCCACGACCGGCAGCAGCCAGGGCGGTACGAACTCGATGAATCCTGGTGCGCCACCGCGTTAGCAACTCCAGCCGCCGACCGAGATGCTGTGGCTCCGATGCGGCGGCGGCTGCCGCATCGCGCCACCCCTTGGAAACGTGCCAGGAGCGTGTCATGTCCGTGATGCTGCACCAGAGTGGCTATGACTATGCGCAGAAGCTCATTCAGAATCGACGTTGCGTGCTCGATCAGCGGAGCGACTGGACCGATCACAAGCCTGCCCGCAGCGCCGAAAACAAATTTTTCGTAGCGCGCGGATTCGCCGAATTCGGAAAATGGCATCTGGGGGAGGACGATGAAGAGGCCGAAGGCAGCAAGCGCGGCTACAAGTTTCCCTATGGAGACTTCAAGAATGTTCATCGCTGCGCAGTGCTGGCCGCAGAGTCCCGCGCCGCGCGATACAGACACACCGCTATCGAGCTGGCGGCCGCGCACCTGCACGGCATGCTGGACGCGTTGATGGCGGGCAAGCCATCCGTGGAGAAGGGGCATGTTCCTTCGGTTTGACGTGGCGCTGCTCGCGGGCTCCGTATGGCTGGTGGCGGACGGCGTTCCGACGTTCGATGTCGAGCCGTTCTGCCGCGAGGTCGCGCGCCGGGCAGCTCCGGTTGGAGATGTGGACGTCTGCCTGCGGCAAGAGAGGGAGGCGCGCGAGCAACTCGTCAAGCAATGGAGCCAGTTTTCGGCCGCCGACCGTGCCTACTGCCAAGAGCTACACAAGGTCGGCGGTGATACGACCTATACCGAGCTCCTCACCTGCCTCGAATTGCAGCGCGATGCGAGGAATTTGCGGGAGAAGGAGCGGGGGACTGTGGGGCGACGATAAGAAGATAGGACGCGATCGAAAGCGTCCTCATGGGGGATGATGGCTGCGAACGGTCAGGCGTTTTTTTGTTGGCGCCGCTCGCGACCTGATGCGTGATTGGAGGCCTACTCGAATGGGGGGCAAACGACAATTCGGGCTCGGTGCATGTTACGTATTCGCTGCTCTGCCCGCCTAATGTGCGCAGCCGTCTACGCGAATTCGTTTGGGAACGCGTTGCGCCGCTTGTCTTGGCTTCACTCTACTCCTGACTGGTTTGGAATTTCGCTGAGGCGGCAGCGATCATCGATCAGCTCGCCTTCCGAGCCTGCGCATGTGCGCGCCGTGCACGCGCTCGCCTGTCTTCAGCAGAGGCGTGCTGAGGATGCCTTCGAGCAGCGCCATGTCCGACTGCCGCGCTTTGACGCAGTGCTTCCATGAGATCAATGACCTTTGCCGGAGGCCGTTCCTTTGGTTTAGCGATCTTCTCACCGCGTTGCTTTCTCTTGATCAGTTCCCTGAGTGCGAGCTCGTAGTGATCTTCGAATTTTTCAGGGCGAAAATGACCGGATCTCGTTGCGACGATGTGCGTGGCAAGGTCAAGCAACTCTTTCGGCACTCTCTCATCTGGCAGGTCACCGAAGTACTTAGCCTGGTTGCGGATCTCGTAGGGATAGCGGAGCGTTACGCCCAACAGGCCCTCACCATGGGGCTCGATCGCGATGACATGCTCTCGTGTGGTAAGTATCACCCGTCCGAGCGCGACCATGCCTTCTTTTTTGATTGCCTCTCGGATCACCGCGTAGGCCTGTCGGCCAATCTCCCCCTCGGGGGTCAGATAGTAAGGATGGTTCAAATAGACATCGTCGATGTCATTCCGCGGGACGAACTGATCGATCTCAATCGTATGCCTGCCTTCGATCGCCAGCGCCTCGAGTTCATCCTCGGTCACTTCGATGTATTGTCCCTTGGCGATCTCGTAACCCATGACGATGTCCTCGGGATCGACCTGCTCACCGGTTTGCGCATCAAGCTTGCAGTATTTGATTCGATGCCCGGTTTTTTTGTTGATCTGATGAAATCGGATCTTCTCCCGCTCCGACGTTGCCGGGAACAGCTGGATCGGACACAAGACCAGCGACAAACGCAGATATCCCTTCCAAAATGGGCGTGGGGCCATCGAATCATCTCCGTTCGCAAGTTCATCGTGGGTCGTATGCGACCGGCGAATGCGAGGACTTCATAACCGGCTTCGCCCTATGAGGGCGGCTTCGCAGTGACTAACCCGTTCTAAGGCGCCTGATCCGCGCTTCGGTTTGTTCTTCGCGCGCTCCTCGCAGTCGATGTTTCCCGTCCACTCCGCGCCGAGGTCGTTGTCCAGGCAAATGTCGGCCTCATTTTCGTTGGCTTGGCGCGATACCTCGTCCGATAGTGCGGGATCCGTTCCCATTGAACGTCGCGAAGGTTTCGTTGGAATGGGCTTAGCGACGTGTCTCATGGCTGTTATCTCCTCAATGCTGTCTCGTCGTGCGCTCGCGGCCCGCTTTTTCAACCGTCGAAGTGCCGTCGGGTCGAAGAGGCCCGGATAGACAACCTCTGATCAGTCGCATCGCAGCGAGGGTAAGCGACGTACACCAGTCACGTTGTCCCTCCACCCCCTGCAAAATGGCGATCAGGACCCGCGCGCGCCTTGACAACTATCAAGTTTGCACGACGGGCACTCGAATGTCGCCGTGCAGGGGCAAGCCGATCGCATCTTTTTGCGCAATTATTGATGCCGATCATGGATGCGGCGCACCGCCGGGTCTAACGCTCGCGTGCCTGAGCATCGGTCCCCAGGCCGGCTCAGAGGAAAAAGGCCATGCAGATCGAGCTAGCAAAGACCGTGGCCTCTCGGCCGGCAACTGCGTTCGCGATCGTAGCGAACGTCGTCGATTGGCCGGAAATCATTAGCTCGATCAAAAGTATCGAAGTGTTGACGCCAGGCCCGATCCGAGCGGGCACGCGACTGCGAGAGGATCGGATCATGTTCGGTCGCGATCTGACGCAAGAGTTGGAAATCGCAACGATCGAACGCCCCATCGACTACGCCTTCTGGCCAATCATCCAGACCTGCACTACGAACTCGATCATGTGATTGATGCAGTGTACGGCGGCGGCTGCCGGATGATGCTGATCTTTCGAAGCAGACCTGCGACGCCGACAGGACGGGCTTTGCAGCCTCTCATGTCACCGTTCATGGAAATTACATTTGCGTGATGAGCTGGAGCGGGATTTATCCGATCTCGCGACTGCGATCAGCCGACACGACCCACACTGAAGCTCCCGATGCGGCGGTCAGTGCAGTCTAGCGCGCTCCACTGTCGATTGAATCGCAAGGGACTTGTACAGCAACACAAAACCCTGCATGCCATGCAGGTAATTTCCTAATCCTGAAGCAAAATTGTGTGCCATCTGAAGGAGCTCGGGATTGCTCTCCTCGAGTTCTGCGATCGCCTCCATCGTAAAGTCTTCCGGCCCCTTTTCGTCAATTTCCGAAACCAGCAGTGCACGCGTTTCTTCACTAACGCGAGGAAGCGGGGTCAGAGCGCCTGCGCCGGGGGCCACCGGGAGCAGCAGACGATAAAACATGCTGAACCCGAACATTGCCCTCGCCGGATTCCCGAGGTCGACGGCACATCTGGCTGCCATGTCCAGAAGCTCGGGATTGTGCTCCTCGAGATGCTCGATGATCTCTGCCGTGCAGGCATCGGGCCCACGAGTATCGAATTCTCGGGCGACTAACTCTCGAGCCTTCTCGGTCACGCGAGGAAGCAAGCTCATTTAACGATCCTCCCTTCGGAGGAAGCCGATGTAAGCAGGAAGTGATGGATACACCCGAGAGTCCATCGGGTTGATGGCTGTAACAGATTCGCGCCCCTATGCGAACGCGTTCCTTGCTGCAAATCCTACTAATATTGACGGTTATCAGGGCGGTGATGCTCCGATCGCATACAGTCGTCACCAGCCCGACGGACCAGAGCTTGGCACGCCTATCCCCAGTGAACGGTGTGGAGATATTGCAATGCGATTAGACCCCGATATCAAACGAGATGTGGAGGATGAGTTGAGATCAGACCCGGATAACATTGAGGTCCGGCCGCAGGTTCCATCGATCGAGATCAAGCGCAAAATTGAGGAGGCGTTGCGGCGAGCCGCTGAGATCGACGCCAGCCGCATTACGGTCGAGGCGAATGGAAGCGAGATCACCTTGAGGGGGATGGAGTGCTCCGGGCGTCAGCAAAATCGACAACCGCATAAGGATAGACGCGTAGGGACCCTCGATGGAGTAGTTATCCCATGAGATCCGACAGCGACATCAGGCGCGACGTTGAAGATGAACTCCGCTGGGTTCCGGAGATAGATCCGACCGACATTGCAGTCAGTGTCAACAACGGCGTTGTCACCCTGATAGGGTTTGTTCGCAGCTACCCGGAAAGACACCTGGCGGAAGCCGCTACAAGGCGTGTTGCCGGAGTGCTGGCCGTCGCCAACGACCTGCAAGTGCGCTTGCCTGACATGGACCAGAGACCGGATCCCGAGATCGCTCGCGACGCCATTGCACAGATCAAGAACGAACTGCCGTATGCATGGGAAAATATCCGGGTGGTAGTGAAGAATGCTCGGCTTACGCTGGAAGGCGAAGTCGAATGGCATTACCAGCGGGACCGAGCGGAAGCGGCGGTCCGCCGCGTGCGTGGGGTGGAGGGCGTCACCAACGCTATCGAAGTCAAGCCGCGGGTGGCACCTACGGAGATCAGACGCAAGATCGAAGACGCGTTGCGGCGAGCAGCTGACATCGACGCTACCCACGTTACGGTCGAGACCAACGGCAGCGAGGTGATCCTGAGGGGTACCGTGCGCTCGTGGGCCGAACGCCAGGAGGCAGAAAAAAAGCCGCTTGGGCAGCGCCAGGTGTAGCGAGAGTCGACAATCGAATCATTATCAGCCCCTAAGCGGAGCACCTGTAAATCCATCGTGCTCGTCGCTGCCCGTAGGCTGACGACATAGTACCGTGGGGCTTCGCTGTCGCGTTGACGGGCGTCAATCGGCTAACCCTTTTTCGGGCCACGGGATCGTTCGAAGTTTTCGATCTGTTGCTACGGTTTCTGACGGCGAACGGGTTCGCCCCTTACCAGAAACGCCGGACCGGAAAAAAGTCGAAAAATTGACGAACGTCATGGTCCAGTAACACACCCTCGCCGCAGGCTTGATAAGGCGCGGCGTGAGCCGTCGCGCAGGACAAGCGGCCTTATGCGGAGGCAATCATGCGATCCGATAGCGACATTGAACGCGATGTGAAGGATGAGCTGCAATGGGATCCTGATCTCGATGCAACCGACATCGCCGTCTCGGTAAAGGGCGGCGTCGTCACGCTGGCGGGCTACGTCAAGAGCTACAGCGACAAACACGAGGCCGAGGTCGCGGCAAAACGCGTTGCTGGAGTATCCGGGGTGGCCAACGACCTCGAAATTCGCTTGCCGACCGTGGATCAGAGGCCAGATCCCGATATCGCGCGTGATGCGGTGTCAGCGATCAAGGCCCATCTGCCATTCTCGTCGGAGAATATCAAAGTCGTCGTCCAAAGCGGCTGGGTGACGCTGGAAGGGCGAGTCGAGTGGCAGTACCAGCGTCAAACGGCGGAAAATGCCGTGTGCCGAATCAAAGGCGTCAAGGGCGTAAGCAATATGATCCAGCTCAAGCCCCGTGTCCGGCCAGAGGAGGTCAAGAATAAGATTGAAGAGGCGTTCAGGCGTAACGCCGAGCTCGATGCCAACCGCATCATCGTCGAAACCAACGGCAGCGAGGTTACCCTCAAAGGCTCGGTACGGTCCTGGATCGAGCGCGAAGAAGCCGAGCGCGTGGCTTGGTCCGCGCCCGGCGTTACCAGCGTCCATGACCGGATCATCGTGAGCCCGTAAGCGGACTCAGTGCCGCGTGGCGTTAAGTCCGCTACCCTGTGTCTTGCATGGACGACTTTCGCATCGAACCACCGCTCGTCGTTAAGGACGCGCCGAAGCCGCGGCGGCTTGCTTCGCTCGCCGAGGCACGCGCCTTCGTTGACGATGCTATGCGGCTTGGACGGCCGCCGGCATGGCGGGACATCTATGACCGGCTTCGCGCGGTGCGCAGCGAAGAGGAAGCTATTGAGGTCATCGGCGCCCTGCGCGAGTTACTCGAACTAGAAGATTTGCTCGTGCCGCCCAAGCTCCCGCTGGGATCGCCACACAAGACCGAACATTGATCTGCGGTATGGCCTCCGCCTATCGATTAGCCACAGGACACATCCGGTGGAATGTCGAGCAAGCCCGGCGACAACTCCCTTGCTAGGAGTAAGCGCACATGCGACCCGGTCTATTCGCTTTCGCTTCGGCTTCAGCGTTTCTCGGCGCAGCTCTCTATATCAACCTCGTCGAGCAGCCGGCTCGGCTCGCGCTCGATGCCCGCTCGATGGTTCGGGAATGGACGCCCAGCAATCGGCGCGGCTTTGTTATGCTTGCTTCGCTCGCGGCCATATCAGCAACCCTGGCTTACGCGGATTTTGCCCACACCGGCGACGTGCGCTGGATCATCGGCGGGACGGTGATCCTCGCGAGCTGGCCTTATGCCTATTTTGTCATGGTTCCTTTGAACATCTGGTTGTGCACGATCCCTCCAAATGCAGCACGCTCCGCCGCTCGCGAACTAATGCGCGACTGGGGGCTGCTTGAATGGGGACAAACCGCAATTGGGCTGGGTGCGTTGTGCATATTCGCCTGGACCCTGGCCACGGCCCCGATTTGAACAACAGCGTGCGCGATATCTTTTGAGATTACCAAAGGCATCTTCCTGGTCGTCGTGGTTTCAACGCGCCGGCGGGCCGATACACGGGCCTTGGCTGGTAGCCATTCGCTGTATGATTTGAAATGCTTGAACTATCGCGATGCGGCGCCGTCATTTGCAAGAACGGCGTGCAGTTCTGCCACCACGACTGCTCCCTCGCCGATTGCCGCGCCCACCCGCTTGACTGACCCAGATCGCACATCGCCGATGGCGAATACCCTTCGAACGCTGGCTTCCAGAGGCAACAGACGGCCAGATCCATTGTTTGCCCGTCGGACGTCGGATGGAACGTCCGAGCCCGTTACAATGAAATTCTTGGCGTCCAAAACGACCCCACTGTCCTTGAGCCAGGTCGTTGCCGGATCCGCGCCAATGAAAAGAAAGACATGGCGGATCGGCTTCTCGGTTTCTTCGCCGGTCACATTATTGCGCCAGCGTACCCGCTCCAGCTGCTTTTCCGGACTCCCGTATAAGGCAACGATCTCCGTCTGGGTCAATACTTCAATATTGTTGGTCGCTTTGATGCGATCGATGAGATACTGCGACATGCTCTCGGCGAGACTTGGCCCGCGCACCAGCATCCAAATTTTTGCAGCGAAGCTGCGCAGGAAGATGGCGGCTTGCCCAGCCGAGTTGCCGCCACCGACCAAAACGATCTCCTCGCTGCGACAAAGGCGCGCCTCGATGGGTGAAGCCCAGTACCAGACTCCACGCCCTTCGAACTCCTGCAGATGCGGGACATTGAGGCGCCGGTAGCGGGCACCGGTCGCCACGACCACTGTCGAGGCCTTCACACGCCGGCCGTCGCCCAAGTGAAGCGCGACTAGCGTTTCGGTCGGATCGAGGCGCACTACCTCGGTGGGTATCACCATCCTGGCCCCGAATTTCTGCGCCTGGACGTAGGCGCGGCCGGTGAGCGCCTGGCCGGAAATGCCGGTTGGGAAACCGAGATAATTCTCGATACGAGCGCTCGCTCCAGCTTGTCCACCGAAGGCGCGGGCGTCGAAAACGATCACGGAGAGACCGTCCGACGCGGCATAGACCGCGGTTGAGAGACCAGCGGGTCCGGCACCGACGACCGCGACGTCGTAGGTTCGATCCCGTTCGTCGATCGGCACCATACCGAGTGCGTGCGCCAATTCGGTCTCGCTCGGATTTTTCAGGATCGAACCTTTTGGACACACGGCTAGCGGCAGGTCTGCGGGACTAGGGGCATATCGTTTGACCAGTTCCGCCGCGCCCCGATCCTGTGTCGGATCGAGCAATTGATGCGGGTACGCATTGCGGGCCAGGAAACCTTGCAGGCGAACCACGTCTGGACTGGATGCGGGACCAATCAGGATCGGACCGCCGGCACCAGCCTCCACCAGCGCGACGCGACGCAGGATAAGTGCCCGCATGATCCGTTCGCCGAGTTCGGGCTCTTCGATCATCAAGGCGCGCAAATTTTCGGGCGGAATAAGCAGCGCTTCCACGTCGTCGATCGCGTGGACGTCGACGAACGCTGGCTGGCCGGACAATTGCCCGACTTCAGCGACGAACTCACCGGGTCCCTGTTCCAGGATTGGGGCGCTGTGCCCCAATGGATCGCGTCGGGTGAGCCGCGCTGAGCCCTTAATCAGCACGAACATGCCGGGGGCGATTTCTCCCGTCACGAACAACGCCTCGCCCGCGGCATAGCGCCGAACCTTCCCAAAACGGCGAAGACGATCGATTTCACGCGGCTCTAGCTTCGGAAACATCTGCTCGCGGCGCGTATCGATCGTCGACATGTCCAACCTCGGCAGTTAAGCCGTCAATGATCCGAGAATGAAATCGGACCACCTGAAGTGCACGATCAGAAAGCGCGCCATCGCTATTAATCCGCCCGAACGTGCTAATTTCATCTTCGTCGAATTTAGCGGCGAGTCAGTGGTTGGCCATGACGGACGTCAAATTCAACACGCGCCGATGCGCGAGCTCGGCACTGGAAGCGAGCGCGAGCGCTTTGAAGTCTGATTACAGCACACTCGCCCCGCCCGCCCTACGATCTCCTTGACGGTTTTTTTCTTACTTTTGCGCGGCGTCCTTCGGACTTGAGCGCGCTCCGAACCTGCTCAATTTCCTTGAGCGCTGCGCCTTCCATCTTGGGATATTGCAGGTCGAGACCCTCCAAAGCCGCGATCACCGCCGCCGCCACCACAAGGCGCGCAAATGGCTTATTGTCGGCAGGAACTACGTACCAGGGCGCCTGCTGTCGGCTGGTCGCTTGAATCATGTCCTCATAGGCAGCCGTGTACTTGCCCCAGAGCTTGCGCTCGGCGATGTCGTTCATGGAGAATTTCCAACGTTTGTCAGGCTCCTCCAGGCGAGCGAGCAATCGCTGGCGCTGCTCCTCCTTGGAAACATGGAGAAAAAACTTGAGCACGAGCATGCCATTGCGTGCGAGGTGGCGCTCGAAAGCGCGGATGTCCTTGAACCGCTGAATCCAAATGTCCCTGGTGAGAAGTTTCGATGGAAGCTTTTGCCGCTTCAGAAGCTCGGGATGGACTCGCACCACTATGACTTCTTCGCAATGGGATCGGTTGAAGATACCGATCCGTCCTCGCTCCGGCAGTCGCAAGGCCGCCCGCCAAAGAAAATCATGAGCAAGTTCCTCTTCGCTCGGCGCCTTGAACGCGCGCACTTCGCACCCCTGCGGATTGAGGCCCGACATCACATGCGCGATGACGCCGTCCTTGCCCGCAGCGTCCATCCCTTGCAGCACGATCAGAACCGCCCAGTGTCCGTCGGCGTAAAGGCGTTTCTGCAACTGCGCGAGACGTTTAATGTCGGCAGCGAGAAGTGCCTTAGCTTCGTCCTTATCGAGATCAATTCCCCCGGTGTCGGCAGGATCAACGGATGCAAGCCGAAAACTTTCGGGATCATCGATGCGAAGGTGCTTGATCAACCTCGTGATATTCATACGGCGTACTCCAAAGGCTACTTCCAGATATGCATGAGAAGCTCGGTGACGTGTGATGGCATCAACACCGTCCCTGCTTAGAAACTCCATCCGAAAACCGTTGCAGAATCAATGACCGCGTCTCGTCGGTCCAGTGCGCAAGCTGCGCATGGCAATTCCCCGCAGAGTCGCGTTTACAGCGCGAGAGGTAATGGGCTTTCCTTGCTCTGTTCTCTATTTTCCGTCATCTGTCGTCCGGCATGACCAAGACGCGCACGGAAAGTGACACGTTCGGCTCCGTTGAGGTACCGGCCGATCGACTTTGGGGAGCGCAAACCGAACGTTCCCGCCGCAATTTCCGCATCGGCGAGGAGCGCATGCCCAAGCCAATCATTCGCGCACTAGGCCTCATCAAACATGCGGCGGCCGAGATCAACCATCGGTTGGGCCCCCTC
>WNFR01003353.1_pt1 | contig 16596 bp, 12 predicted proteins | sample 5400221 | NCBI WGS metagenome assembly WNFR01 (sample SAMN13153357, study PRJNA577476) | soil metagenome | isolation source: 40 cm soil under Madrone tree | place: USA:California | collected 2016-06-14 | reverse complement strand
CCGCGATCAGTCTCTCGCATGGTGACGCCTTGAGAATTGCGAAAAAAGTCTGGCAAAACGAATGCAATGGAACTATTGCCGGGCTGACTTCCTGGAATGAAGGCGAAAATTTCGCATCGCTGGGCATTGGTCATTTCATTTGGTATCCAAGGGGGCAACGCGGTCCGTTCGAGGAAAGTTTCCCCAAGCTCGTCAGTTTTATCGCGAGTCATGGCGCCAAGTTGCCAACACTGTTGTTGCCGATTGGCGAACAGCCGTGTCCATGGAATTCCCGCGCCGAATTTCTTCGCGCCCAACATACACCGCAGATGAATCAATTACGCCAGTTTCTCGCCGATACGATCGATCTTCAGGCCGAATTTCTTATTGCACGGTTAGAGGGTGCGCTGCCTAAAATGCTGGATGAAGCGGCGCCTGTCGATCGGGCCAACGTACAGCAACAGTTCGAGCACCTGGCGAGAACTCCACAGGGATGTTACGCCCTTATCGATTATGTGAACTTTAAGGGGGAAGGCGTCCTGCCCACGGAACGTTATCAAGGCCAGGGATGGGGCTTGCTTCAAGTTCTCGAAGCGATGCATGGCACTTCTGACACTGGTGCAGTTGATGAATTCTCCCGCGCTGCCAAGGGGATGTTGATTCGACGCGTGCACAACGCCCCGGCCGAACGTCACGAATCCAGATGGTTAGCGGGTTGGATTCGGCGCGTGAACAGCTACAGTGGCGGCTAACATGCGGCGAAAAATTCCCATATTGGCATGCGCGCTTTTGCTGACTGCGTTTACCAGTTCAATCAACGGTCAGTTTCGTCTCTTCGGACCAAAGCCCACGCCGCAGCCAATGCGCAAAGCGTCGGACCTTATTCGCAGGCAGGCGCCAGTGAAGGTGAATCAATCTTTACTCAAACAGGCGACGCAGGACAACACGCGCATCGTGGTCTCGATTCCAAAGCAGCGGGCTTACCTCATGATCGGCGACGAAATCGTGGCCGATGGTCCAATTTCATCCGGCAGACGCGGACACGAGTCGCCCACAGGCCAGATGCACGTGCTTGAGAAAGACCCGAATCACCATTCCAGCCTGTACGGCGACTTTGTGGATGGTTCGGGACGCGTGGTGCGCGCTGGAGTTAGCGCCAGAATCGATTCGGCTCCGAGCGGCACGCATTTCGCAGGCGCGTCGATGAAGTGGTTCCTTCGGTTGACTGAAGACGGAGCGGGCATGCATGTCGGAATTTTGCCGGGCTATCCCGCTTCGCATGGCTGCATCCGTCAATCAGTTGACGGCGCAAAATTATTTTACGACTACACAAAAGTGGGCACGCCTGTGGACGTCGGCGACTACTGAGTCAAGATCGACGATCTCTTCGGTGTAGTGGCGGCTGTCCTCAGCCGCAATTTTAACGGGGTCTCGCGCGTGAGGACACGCGCCTCCTACACACAGCTGATCAACCTTCGACGCAGCAGGTCAAGCGCTGCCTGCGCCGTCAGCTGCTTAAACGTCTTGCGATCGGTCGGGAAGAAGAATTTCTTCGCTACAATCTTGTCTGGCGCGGCAAGCGCCATGTAAACCGTTCCAACTGGTTTTTCCGGCGAACCGCCGCCCGGTCCAGCAATCCCGGTTGTCGCAAGCGCATATGTCGATCTTGTATGCGCGCGTGCCTGTTTGGCCAGCGCGCGCGCGACTCTCCCGCTCACAGCGCCGTGCTTCTCGATTAATTTCGGATCGATATCCAACATGTCGATCTTGGCTCCATTGGCGTAACAAATGTAGCCAGCAACAAAAACCTCCGAGGCGCCCGGCACATTTGTAATGCGATTTGCCAGCAACCCGCCGGTGCAGGACTCGGCAACCGCGAGTGTTTCTTTGCGCTGGGTTAGCAGCTTCACCACCACTTCCTCGAGAGTCTCGTCATCACCAGTAAAAATCGCTTCACCGACTTCTTGTCGAACAATTTGATCGGCGCGATCGAGCGCGCTGCGTTCGCCGATAATTCGCACATCGACTTCTCCAGGGCGCGCACAATAACCGAGCTCGACGCCCGGAATGGCGAGAACCTTTTCGCCGATCGCTTCCTCGACAATCGACTCGCCCATGCCGGCGATCTTGTAGAGCCGTCGCTTTATCGATGGTGGAGCTTGCGTGATCGAAAGAAGGATCGGCATCACGGAAGCTCGAAACATCGGTTGGAGCTCGCGCAGTGGCCCGGGCAGGACAATGAGATGGGGCGAAGGAACCTGAGGATTGATATTCGGCTTCAAGTATAATCCGGACGCGCTTCCATTTTCGTTGGCGAGAATCTGTGCGCCAGCAGGAACCTTGGCCTGCCGGCCGATGCTCGGAGTCCATTTGATTCCACGCGCCTTAAGTCTTTTCCTAAGCGAAGACAACAGTTGCGGATCCTGACGCAATTCCAGTCCGAGTACATTCGCGACCACGTCACGCGTGATGTCGTCCGTGGTTGGGCCCAGTCCGCCAGTCACAAACAAAATTTCAGTGCGCGTAAATAAATCCGCGAGCGCATCTCGAATCGCCATGTCGTCTGGCACAGTGCGTTGCTCCGCAATGCGCAAACCTAACGGAAAAATCTCGTGTGCAATGAACGCAAGGTGCGCATCACGCACATCGCCGAGCAATAACTCCGTGCCAGTGTTGAGCAGGGCGACGCGCATGCGGGAAGGCGAACGCTAAAAAGTTCCAACGTTACAACGCAACCGTTTTAACCTTTGTAACGCTTGTAACCTTTAAACGTCGACGGAAGGCCGCTAGGCCGCAGTCTTGTCTTGTTTCTTACGAATGAGCGGAAGTTTTTTGCCTTCCACCACGGCGCGATTGATCGTGACCTCGGCAATATCTTCCCGGCTCGGCACATCGTACATGATATCAAGCATGATCCTCTCGAGCATCGACCGCAGAGCACGCGCTCCTGTTCCTTTCGTGACCGCTTGCGCCGCAAGGGCTCGCAACGCGTCTTTTGTTACTGTTAGCCGCACGCCTTCCATCGAGAAGAGCTTGGTGTACTGCTTGACCATCGCGTTTTTTGTCTCGGTCAAAATCGCGACCATCTCTTCCTCGGTTAGGGCATCGAGACAGCTCACTACCGGTAGTCGACCGATGAATTCCGGAATCATTCCGAAAGCGAGCAAGTCTTCCGGTTCGACATGGCGGATGGCCTGCTTTCGCAACGCTTCCTCGACTTCGAGCGTCGGGCTGCCAAAGCCCATCACTTTTTGGCCGATGCGTTTTTGAATAATTTTGTCGAGGCCGATGAAGGCGCCGCCACAAATGAACAGGATTTTCTCGGTATTGACCTGGATATATTCCTGGTGCGGATGTTTGCGTCCGCCTTGCGGAGGAACATTGCAGGTGCTGCCCTCCAAAATCTTCAAAAGCGCCTGTTGTACGCCTTCGCCTGAGACATCGCGCGTGATACTCACGTTGTCGGTTTTGCGGCCGATCTTGTCGATTTCGTCGATGTAAACTATGCCGATCTCGGCGCGTTTCACATCGTAATCGGCGTTCTGCAGCAGACGCAAGATGATGTTTTCGACATCCTCACCGACGTAGCCGGCTTCGGTTAACGTGGTCGCATCGGCGATGCAAAATGGCACGTCCAGAATCCTGGCCAGCGTCTTGGCCAGCAGCGTCTTGCCCGAACCGGTCGGGCCAATCAGCAGAATGTTGCTCTTCTCTATTTCCACGTCCGCAAGTGGATCCGGCTGGAAGGTCGCCGACGCCTCGGCCGGCGTGGAAGTAGTCGAGGTTTGCAGTACCCGCTTGTAATGGTTGTGGACGGCCACCGACAGCGTCTTTTTCGCAACGTCCTGGCCGACGACATATTGGTCGAGCAAACGCCTGATTTCTGCCGGTTTCGGCACGCGAATGTTGGACGACTGGCGCCGGGCATCCTCGCTAAGCTCTTTATCGAGAATGCTTTTACAAACGTTTATACAGCTGTCGCAGATATAAACGCCCGGTCCGGCGATTAATTTGCGCACCTCGGCGTGGCTTTTGCCACAGAACGAGCACATGGTAAGGTTGGAAGCGCGCGCCATATTTGCTTGCTAGAAAAGGTAGTCTTATCCCCCGACCTTCCGTGGTAAAGCCGCTTCAGCGACCTGTACCGAGCGATCTACGGAAGGAGGCGTGGCGCCGTCAAGCAGCTTCACTTCCTTGCGAGACTTAATCACTTCGTCCACCAAGCCGTATTCTTTCGCCTCCTGGGCCGACATGTAGTAATCGCGGTCGGAATCCAGCCGCACCTGCTCCTCACTTTTGCCGGTATGTTGCGCGATAATTTTGATAAGGCGCTTTTTCAGCTTAAACATGTAATCGACCTGACGCTCGACGTCGCTGGCCGCTCCCTGCGCCCCCCCAGAGACCTGGTGAATCATGATATCGGAATTCGGCAGCGCGAACCGTTTGCCTTTCGTGCCGGCGCAAAGCAGAACTGCAGCCATACTTGCAGCCATGCCGAGGCAATACGTTGTCACATCGCACGTCAGGAACTGCATGGTGTCGTAAACCGCGAGTCCTGCCGTTACCGATCCACCCGGCGAGTTGATGTAGATGTTGATGTCCTTCTTCGAGTCCTCCATTTGCAAAAAGAGCAACTGCGCGATGACCAGGTTGGCAATGTGATCGTCCATCGGCGTCCCAATGAAAACGATCCGGTCCTTGAGCAACCTTGAGTAGATATCGTAGCTGCGTTCGCCCCGGCCGGTCTGCTCGACTACCATCGGAATCAGCACCGATTGCGACAAGTTTTCATTGGATATGCTCATGATTTTTCTTCCACCGCAGCGGGTTCTTGCGTCTTCTCGACGGTAACATTCGCCTTTAGGAAATCAAGAGTCTTACCGAGGAGAAGCTGTTCTGCCAGGCCATTAAGCCCATCGTGTTCCTGCAGTTCTTTGCGCATTTTGTCCACAGAAATGTCATAACGCGCGGCCTCTTCACGAATGCGTGCGTCGAGTTCTTCACGCGACACTTCGATCTTTTCACGCTCGGCGATGCGGCTCAGAATGAAATTCGTCTTCAACCTGTGCGCGGCGAGGGAGCCCGCCCCTTCCACCAGTTCCTTCTCTTTGCCTTTCAAAATATCGTCAGGCACACCGCGCGCGCGATTGCCATGCACCAGTTCGTTCAATGCGCGCCGCGTTTCACTTTTCAAAAGCGGCAGTGGCAAATCAAAACCGGTATGTTCGTGGAGAAACTTGACGATCTGCGATTCCTTCGCCCGCTCGACCTCGTGTTGTTTTTCGTGCTCGATATCGTGTTCGATCATGTGACGAAGATCGGCAATTGTTTTTCCGGGCGCAAGCCGGGCCGCAAACGCATCGTCGATCGCTGGAAGGACCTTCTGTTTGATTTCGTTTAAGGTCACGGCGTAGTCCGCTTTCTTTCCGGCAAGCTCGGCCACCGGAAATTCCGCCGGGAATTCAACCTGCACGCTGCACGTTTCGCCTCGCTTCATTCCGACGATTTGTTCGCAAAATCGCGGCAGAAAATTCTCCGGCGCAACATGGAGCCAGAACTTTTTACCGCCATGCAAATTTTTGCTCGCGTTCGGCGCAATTTCACTGATCGGCCTGCCTTCGATCGCCCCTTCGAAGTCGAAAACGGCAAAATCTTCCATTTGCAGTCCGCGCTCCGGAACATCGGCAAAATCGGCTGATTGTTCGCGCAAACGCTCCAAGGCAGCGTCAACTTCCACCTCGGAAACTTTCGTGTCCGGCAATTGCACCGGAATGTTCCTGTATTCCGGCAGTTCAAACTCAGGCGCGGTTACGACTGTCGCCCGAAACCGCATCGATTTGTCATCCCCGAATTGGACGTCCTCCACGTTCGTCAATGAGACCACGCGCAACTGTTTCTGCTCGATTGCGTCGTGATAACTTCTGGAGACTAGCTTCTTTGTCAGTTCGTCGTGAATCTCCTTGCGAAATCTCTTTTCAATCACCGCACGCGGCGCTTTACCGGGCCGATAGCCGGGAATTTTGGCGAACCGCGCAAAACTGTTCGCGATCGCGTCCCATTCCTTCGAAACCTCTTCTGGTGGCAACTCGATTTGCAGCATGGAAACGGACCCCGGCTGCGTTTCAACTTCGACCTTCATGAAAACAGCGACGGTTGTAGCGGTGCTTGTGTCAAGCGCCGAAACAAACCCGTTCGCCGCGCGCGTAAACCGAATTTGTCCGCGGAAATCCAAACCAATACGCGAGCTCGCGATAATCTTCGCAATCGAAAATCGCAAAATTCGCGAGCTTTCCCGGTTCGAGCGAACCGATCTTGTCACCGCGATTGAGACTGCAGGCAGCGTTGATTGTCGCTGCTGTGATTGCTTCCGCGGGCGATATTTTCATTTGTGTGCATGCGAGCGAAAGCATCATCGGCATAGACGGGCATGGTGACGACCCGGGATTAAAATCCGTCGCGATGACGACGGCGAGTCCGGCGTCAATCATCTCGCGGGCGCAGGGATAACCTTTCGATCCAAGGGCATACACGGAGCCTGGCAGCAGAACCGGCTGGACACCAGCGGATCGCATCGCCGCGATCCCCTGCTCTTCCGTTTTTTCCAAATGGTCCGCCGTTGTCGCGTTCAATTCAGCGGCCAGTTTCGCGCCGCCGGAATTGGTGAGTTGATCGGCATGAATTCGCAGCTTGAGTCCAAGCTTCTTCCCCGCGGCCAAAATCCTCCTCGATTGCTCGACATCGAAATAACCGCGCTCGCAAAACACGTCGCAAAACTCAGCCAGTTTTTCCGACGCCACGCGCGGCAATATTTCGTTGATCACAAGATCGACATATTCCGACTGCCGCCATTCGCGCGGAACCGCGTGGGCACCCAAAAATGTGGGCACGAACTCAATTGGCGTTTCCTCATTCAGCCGCCGAATGACACGCAAAATCTTCAACTCGTCTTCAACCGTAAGTCCGTAGCCCGATTTCGCTTCGACTGTGGTCGTTCCGCCTTTCAAAAACCAATTGGCATGCTTCGTGGCTTGGTTGAGAAGATCGGCCTCGCTTGCCGCGCGTGTCTTCTCCACGGTTGACCAAATCCCACCGCCTGCTCCCGCAATTTGCTCGTAAGTTTCGCCTTTAGCGCGTCGTTCAAAATCGTCGACACGATTTCCCGCAAAAACCGGATGCGCATGTGCATCGACAAATCCCGGCAGGACAACGCGTCCGGCGGCATCGACAATCTCGCAGTCGGTCGCGTTTTTCTCGATCTCCGCGCTCGAACCGACGATGTCGATCTTACCGTCGCGAATAAGCATTCCGCCGTCGCGAATGATCGCGAGATCGGACATCTCGGAGCCAACGCGCGGTCTGTTCGGACCTGCTAGCGTGACAAGCTGCGATGCGTGAAGAACAGCGAAATAACTCACAAATCTTATAATCTTACAATCTTTCCGGTGCGCCAATCGCGCGCCCTGGCGCTCGCGCCCTACCCAAGCTTGCTTTCCACAACTTGATTGATCGCTTTGCACCGCGATTCGGATTCGGCGCGGACCTTTCGAACTTTTTCCAGAAGATCCGATTTGAATTTCTCGTCCTTCAGTTGGCCCAGATTGATCCGCACATTCAACTCGGCTCCGTCAATGCATGCGCGCGTCGCGAGAGCGCCCACGCCGACATCTGAAATGGAGGCTGGGTTCCCCTTGTCTGCCATTTCAGCAAGCAGTTCGTAAGACTTCGACGCCGTTTCCATAACACGCACGGGAATCTCTGCTGCATATTTCGTAGCCTTTTCGACTGCCGCTGAGCGCGCCACTTTTTCTTCCGCGGATTCTTTTGGCAACGCGAACGCATCCATCACTTTGTTGAAGGCGGCCGTATCTTCATCAACAAGCGCGAGCAATTCGTCCTTGAGTTGCTGTGCTTTCACCGCCCAATTGCTGAAATACTCGAGCTTATCATCCCAGCCGCGTTTGCCAGCCGACAGATTGGCAACCATTCCGCCAAGTGACGCGCCCAACGCGCCCATTAACGCCGCCACGGAACCACCTCCCGGTGCAGGCGAATCACTCAACGTTTCATTGCAGAATTCGCGTAGGTTCATTTTCAGAAGCGACTTTTTGGAACCGCTGCCCATCTTGAATTCAATCACTTTCTCTTTCGGATCGAAAGGTTTCAGTTCGCTCAAGCCCATGGAGCGGATGGCGATGTCGATCAATTCTTCCTCGGACGCGCCTTCCGACCATTGCTGTTTCCGGAGAAAATAGCGACCGGCATCCACCAGACATTTCTTCGGGACCATGCCCACAATCTCGGAGCCGGTGACGCGCAAGCCGCGTTTACTTGCTGCTTCGACGCAGGCATCGAACGCCACATGCAACGGCGTCTCTTCGATGTTCGTCAGGTTCATCGAGACTTGGGCGATCCCATATTCCTTCACAAACCAGCCGATGGCCTTGACGTGTTTCAACACTCCTGGAATGCGAACTGGTTCGCCGTTCGCATCCAAAACCGGTTTCCCGTATGGCGCACCGCCCTCCGTTTTGACGCGGCCCTGCTCTCGAACATCGAAAGCGACGGAATTCGCGCGTCTCACCGCTTTCGTGTTCAGGTTCACATTGTAAGCGACCAAAAAATCGCGGACGCCAACCACGGTCGCCCCTGATTTCTCGTTGAAAACCGACGGACCGAAATCCGGTTTCCACTCGCGCTGTTTGATTTTGTCAAAGAAGCCCTCGTATTCGCCCGCGCGAATTACCGACAGATTTGCGCGCGCTTTGTCTTTTGCCGCTCGTTCGTAGAGATAAACCGGGATATTCAGTTCCTCGCCAACGCGCTTCCCCAGCTGGTTTGCGCAGGTGATTGCTTCTTCCCAACTGACGTTGCTCACGGGAATGAATGGGCAAACGTCGGTCGCGCCCATGCGCGGATGCGCGCCTTTATGTTTCCGCATATCGATGAGCTCGGCCGCCTTCTTGATTCCGCAAAATGCGGCTTCCACTGCCGCCTCAGGACTGCCCACAAAAGTTACTACGGTCCGATTCGTACTCGCGCCGGGATCGACATCGAGCAGCGAAACGCCTTCCACGGACTCAATTGCGTCGGTGATTTGCCGAGTCACATTCAAATCGCAGCCTTCAGAAAAATTCGGCACGCACTCGATCAGTTTTTGCATGATATCCTCTGGAACGTATTCGCCTTTTAATCCCGCGCTCGTGGCCGCATCGGGATGTCGATCTTGCGTTCCCCAGCAAACTTGATCGCTTTCGAATAACCGGCGTCGGCGTGGCGGAGAATGCCCGTGCCGGGGTCGCTGGTGAGGACGCGCTCAAGTCGGCGTTTGGAGTTTTCGCTCCCATCTGCCACCACGACCATGCCGGCATGTTGCGAATAACCGATGCCGACTCCGCCGCCGTTGTGAATCGATATCCAGGACGCGCCAGCCGCCGTGTTGATAAGCGCGTTCAGCAAGGCCCAATCCGCGATTGCGTCGCTGCCATCGAGCATCCCTTCGGTTTCGCGATTCGGCGACGCAACCGATCCCGCATCCAGATGATCGCGGCCGATCACTATCGGCGCCTTGATTTCACCGCGTTTCACAAGCTCGTTCATCGCGAGGCCGAATTCGGCGCGCTCACCGTAACCGAGCCAGCAAATCCGCGCAGGCAACCCTTGAAATTGAATTCGTTCGCGCGCGAGTTTCATCCAACGCGCGAGCGTCTGATTTTCCGGGAATAATTCGAGAGCGAGCCGATCGGTGCGCGCGATGTCGGATGCCTCGCCGCTCAACGCGACCCAGCGAAACGGCCCCCGGCCCTCGCAAAAAAGTGGACGAATGTATTCGGGAACAAAACCCGGAATATTGAATGCGTTTTCGACGCCTGCTTTTTTCGCTTGGGCACGGATGTTGTTGCCGTAATCGAATGTGACGGCGCCTTTGTTTTGCAGCGCGAGCATCGCTTCCACATGCACCGCCATCGAATGCATCGCCCTCTCAATGTATTCCTCGGGGTTTTCCCGCCGCAAAGCGAGCGCTTCCTCGAGCGTCATTCCGTTTGGAACGTAGCCGTTTAACGCGTCGTGTGCGCTCGTTTGATCGGTGAGAACGTCTGGAACGATGCCGCGCTTTACGATTTCCGGCAGGACATCGGCGCAGTTGCCGACGAGGCCGACTGAAATCGCCTGTCGATCTTTGCGCGCGTTATCGATCAACTTGAGCGCTTCATCGAGCGACCACGCAATCTTGTCACAATAACCGCTCTTCAATCTTTTCTCGATTCGCGCAGGATCGACATCGACGCCGAGTAAGAGCGCGCCGTTCATGGTCGCGGCCAGCGGCTGCGCGCCGCCCATTCCGCCAAGGCCGCCGGTGAGAACAAATTTTCCTTCCAGCGATCCATCGAAATGTTTCACACCCGCCGCGGCGAACGTCTCGAATGTTCCCTGCACGATTCCCTGGCTTCCAATGTAAATCCACGAACCGGCAGTCATCTGGCCATACATGGTGAGTCCGAGGCGTTCCAGCCGATTGAACTCGGCATAATTGTTCCATTGACCGACCAGATTTGAATTCGCGATCAGAACTCGCGGCGCTTCATCGTGGGTGCGAAATTTGCCAACTGGTTTCCCGGATTGCACGAGCAGGGTCTCGTCATTTTCAAGCTCGCGCAGGGACCGCACGATTGCATCGAAAGCTTCCCAACTTCTCGCGGCGCGCCCTGTTCCGCCATAGACTACGAGCCGGTCCGGAGCTTCGGCCACATCGGGGTCGAGATTGTTCATCAGCATCCGCATGGCTGCTTCCTGATGCCAGCCTTTACAACTTCGTTCGCTGCCACGCGGTGCGTGGATGATTCGTTTTCCGCTCATAATTTTTCGTCCCGAAAACCTTCGGCATCAAAATCGCCTCTACGAATCGCTTCAGCAACACGCGCGATGTCGCCGGAGAGCGCACGATCCTGCGTGAGCGGCCGCGCGATTTTCCGCAGCACATCGAACGCTCGTTCCACGCCAACGCCGGCTTTGAGCGGACGCCGATGTTCCAAGCCTTCGGCGGCAGCAAGCAGTTCGATGGCGAGTAAATTTTCGGCAAGATTGACAATCGATCGCAGTTTCAGCGCGCTCGTCATTCCCATGGAAACATGATCCTCTTTGCCGCCGGACGTGGTGATGTTGTCAACACTTGCGGGATGCGCCAGCACGCGCGCCTCATTGAGCAACGAGGCAGCAGCGACGTGGGCGATCATGAAACCGGATTGCAGGCCGGGCTGACGCGCCAGAAATGCCGGAAGCCCTTCATTCTTGTCTGGATTATTCAAGCGATCGATCCGGCGTTCGCTAATGCTCATCAGGTCGACAATTGCAATCGCGGCGTAATCAAACGCAAGCGCAAGCGGAGCACCGTGGAAATTGCCGCCCGAAATGACATCACCGCTCTCGGCGAACACCAGCGGATTATCGGTCGCTGAACCGGATTCAACCAGGAGCACGTTCTCACAATGTGACAGTGCACCGCGGACTGCGCCGTGTACCTGCGGCATGCAACGCAGGCTGTAGGCATCCTGGATCCGCGGATCGTCCTCCAAGTGCGATTCTCGAATCTCACTTCCCTCTAAGATCGACAACAGATGTTTCGCCACGGCTTTTTGGCCGGGATGCGGCCGCGCCTCTTGCAAACGCAAATCAAACGCGGCAGGAGTCCCTTTGACCGCTTCCAGGGTCATCGCGCCGGAAACATCAGCGACACATCCGAGCCGCTTTGCGCGTAGAAGAGCGAGTCCGCCCACAGCATGCATCGCCTGCGTGCCATTGAGCAGGGCCAGCCCCTCTTTTGCTTCGAGACGCTGAGGCTGAAGTCCAGCGCGGGATAACGCTTTATGGCTTTCCATTCGTTCGCTCTGAAAAAATGCCTCGCCTTCACCAATCAAAGTCAGAGCGAGATGAGCGAGCGGAGCGAGATCGCCGCTGGCGCCGACCGATCCTTTCTCTGGAATAACGGGGCAAACACGGCGATTGAGCATTTGACAAAGCATCTCGATGACTTCGAGCCGGATACCGCTGAAGCCGAGCGCAAGCACGTTGGCGCGCAACAACATCATGGCGCGCACCTCAGGCTCCGAAAGTGGATCGCCAATTCCGCAGGCATGACTGCGAACGAGGTTAAGCTGCAACTCAGCCAAGGCTTCGCGCGGGATGCGAACGTCCGCGAGTTTGCCAAAGCCCGTGCTGACACCATAAACAACCGCGTCGCGCGCGATGATTTCTTCAATGATTTTGCGCGAGGCAAGAACACGGGGCCGAGCAGAGGAGGAGACTTGAACAATCTCATGCTCGATCGCCACGGCTGCGATCTCGACGAGCGTAAGCTTCTGGCCGTTCAATTCCATCGGCACAGTTTAATTGGAACTCAACGAAATGGGAAGGGTCGGGTCGGCGCGCTGCGCCGACCGGACACCGCAGCGCGCGGGGTCCCTAGCACGATGAACAAAAGGAAAAAGGTCAGATCGAAAACGATCTGACCTTTTTAGCAAAGGTATTGCCGGCAAATATTTTGGAATGCCAGCCTATTTAGCGTAACCGGTGGTACCAGCACCTGTGGTCACTGTCTCCTTATGCTGAGCGCAAGCCCCCAATCCCAAAGCAGTGACCAGTAAGGCCACAACCATTATCATTTTCACAAATTTCACTCTCTCTCGCCTCCTTTCTCAGCAGGTTGCTGTCATGTTCTAGGTGGGGAAGTTCGCGGACGCAACGCTTTTTTTCTTCATTTTTCAGGTGGGTCCGATTTGCAAAGTCATTCCTCTATTAATACCTGTGTGCCTTCATCGACAAGCGTAAATAGCTCCACCACATCAGCATTTCGCATTCGGACGCATCCGTGGCTGGCTGGAGTGCCTATTTTGTCTTCATGTTTCGTGCCGTGAATGTAAATAAAACGGTCTCGGGTATTGGCATTATGCTGGTCGAGACCGTCAAGCCAGAGGATTCGCGACATAACCAAATCCTCCGTGGGCGGCAGCGGATCGCCGGGTTTGAGCGGAACGCGACTCTGAAAAACCGTGCCGGAGGGCGTGTCGCCGCCAATTTTTTCCGCTACGGTGAAGCGCCCGGTCGGTGTCTTCATGCTGCCTTGCTCGGTCCCGACTCCGAATCGGGAGGTGGACACGGGATAAGTGCGGATTGGCGTCTCGTCTTCCTTCAGCGTGAGCCGCTGATCGCGAATTGATACGTGAATATTTTTCATTTCAGTTCTCGCTTGTCGCTTTGCAGAACTTGAACGCGGCACTAAAATCAAGCTGCTGATGAAAGGGTATCATATCGCCGTCGTTGGCGCGACTGGCGCAGTCGGAACCGAACTCTTGCGCGTGCTCGAAGAGCGAAGTTTTCCAGTTGCAAGTCTGCGTCCGATTGCTTCGGCACGTTCTGCCGGGAAAGCAGTTCGGTTTCGCGACGAGTCCATCCCGGTGCAAGAACTCGGCAATCGATCATTCGACAAGATCGACATCGCCTTCTTCAGCGCCGGCGGGGAAACCTCGCGGAAATATGTTCCGGTTGCCTGCCAGGCAGACGCCATCGTCATCGACAACTCGTCGGTTTTCCGAATGGAATCTCACGTCCCGCTGGTGATTCCCGAGATCAACGCGGAAGATGCGCGACGACATCGCGGTCTCATCGCGAATCCGAATTGCACAACAGCGATCATGTTAATGGCGCTTTATCCATTGCACCGCGTATTTGGCGTGCGCCGTATTTTCGCCGCCAGCTATCAGGCGGTTTCCGGCAGCGGCGCGCGCGCAATCAACGAATTGGCCCGGCAGGTAAAAGATGCGGCGCGAGATCCACAATCCTCTAGCCGTCGTCCTGTGGGCGACACACCGCGCGCAAAGCTAACTTCCCAAAGCCGCGCTTCGCACCCACCTTCGCGGCGCTACGGCGTGGCAAGCAGCGAAGAGGCTACAGTTTATCCGCACCCGATCGCTTTCAATCTTCTGCCGCATGTCGATTCATTCCTCGAAAGCGGTTACACAAAAGAAGAAATGAAAATACAGAACGAAAGCCGCAAGATCATGCATCTGCCGGAATTCCGCGCGTCGGTGACTTGCGTGCGTGTGCCGGTTTATCGCGCGCATTCGGTGGCGGTGAGCGCGCAGTTCGAGCATCCTGTTTCCGTCGAACGAGCGCGAGAAGTGTTGGCCAAAGCGCCGGGGCTCGAGCTGGTCGATGAACCGAAAAAGAATCGTTATCCGATGCCGCTCAGCGTGGCGGGAAAAGACAATTGCCAGGTCGGCCGTGTGCGCATGGATTGTGCTTTTGAAAACGGGCTTTCCTTTTGGGTGTCAGGCGATCAATTGCTTAAGGGCGCAGCCTTGAACGCGGTGCAAATCGCAGAGCTGCTCTGATCCCGCCCCGAGAACCGGGTACGACTTTGTTTGACCGCGGATTACACGGATTTAGACGGATGGATTTTTGATTCTGATTCGGTGTCCATCCGGGTAATCCGCGGTTTGTCTCGTTTATTGGGGGCCAGGACTCGGAGAAGCTTTCTCGCCTTTCTTCTTTCCACCCTCCGGTTTTCCCTGCCCGGGCTCAGCCCCGGGTGAAGATCCACCCGCAGCCGCCGCGGGTTGGCCGTAGGGCCCGTGTCCTTTTTGTTTCCCGCCCTGCGTTTCGCCCGCCCCCGCACCGGCCGCAGATGAAGCGCCGGTCTGCCCCTGAGCGCCTTGGCCACGTTGCCTTCCACCTGTGGTCTCGTACGGTGCCGCGCCTGGGGTAGGAGGTGGTCCGGCCTGTTCAGCCCCGCGCCCTCTGTGTTTGCCTTGCGCTGGCTCATTCAACGCGCCGCCAGGTTGCCCGGGAGTTGGACTGGCAAAGCCGCGCTCAAATTGCCCCTTGTGCTTACCCGGAGGCTGCGTCGCTGCGGGAGCACCTGCTGGCGCACCGGTAGATGGAGTAAACTCGGGTGGCACGGCTCTGCCTTTGTGTTTTCCGGCAAACGGAGTGGTTTGCGCGCCGCCTGTGGCTGCTTCTGTCGGCTGGCTTGGAGCCGCCATGGGTTCGCCTGGCTTGCCCTTTCGCTTACCGCGTTCGGGAGCCATCGGTGTTCCCGCTGGAGAACCTTCGATGGCTGGCGAAGCCGCTTCGCCCGGAGATCGAGCCGGCGTGAATCCCGGTTGAGTGGGAGCGCCGGGTCTGCCCAGTCGTTTGCCCCTCTCCGTTGGGGTCACCAGAGCGCCGGGTGCAGGCGAAACTGTGCCAGCTGGAGAACCTGCAGGCGTACCTAGTGCGCCAGGCCTGCCCGGCCGTTTCCCGCGCTCGCCTGGTGCAACCGAAGCGCTTACCGCAGGCGAAGCGATTGCTCCCGGTGAAGCGGCAGGCGAACTGCCACCTGCGGCTGGTGAGGCGCCAGCTGCCACGCCTGTTGGCGGTGGAATATTCTTTGGATTCTCTGTTTTGATTTTCTCCTTTAGCTGCGCCTCATTGGCAACGCCGCCCCAGCCGTGCTGGATTTTCGGCTGCGCAACTTTAGCCTTCACATTTGGCGGTGCGATTTGTGTGGCCGACTTCTGAAACTTCTGCGGAGCAGCGACCAGCAGTGTGCCTCCCTGAACTTTCGTTAGCGCTCCGGATTTGGCCGCCGCGGACAGATCAGTTGCTGGCTGCCGCTCGATATTGAGCCGCTGAATCGGTCGGGTCGATCGCGAGCTCAGCGCGTTGTAATCTGGGCCATAATTGTAAACCACATTGTTCTGCACGGTGATGTTCGTCACGTTCACCGTGTTGTTGATGTAGGTTACGTTTTGCGACCGCGCAAAAATACGATCGCGCAACACCGGCTCACCGATGAAACGAGCATCCACAAAATTGTAGTATTCGGGACCGATGTCGAACTCGATATCCACGCGACCACCAATCGGCCGTCCCTCGTAAACAATTCCAGGACCGCGCGGAGGCAGTGGCGCCCAGCCGACATAATCGCCGCCGGTTCGCCAGGAAACCCATGCTGGACCCCATTCCAAATCGCTGCCGGGAAACCAAACCCAGCCGTAATCGGCCAGCTGTGCCCAGCGGCCATAGTGATAGGTGGCCCAGCCGAAGTCCTCATAGGAAACCCACGTCCAACCCAGATTGGTGTAAGCCCAATAGCCGTCAGCGTACGGACGCCAATTGGGGTCATTCACGGCCACATCCGGTTGCCAGCCGTAGCCGTAATCTCCGACCTCGATCCAATTTCCGCCGGAGAGATTATTGTAAAAGAAATCGACCGATACATCGGCTCCCCTGGCCTGCGGCAAGGCCGCCAAAAGAAAAGCGAACGCCGTTAACACTAAAAATATTTTTTTCATATCAATTAGATAGTTTGAGGCCTTGGACTTGTGCGCCTCGCGGTTTATTCATTATTCGAAAAGCGCGCCACAATCGCGCGCGATTGGTTGGCGGCGAAAGCAATCGGGGCACTAAGGCCCCTCCCACATTGGCAACATCCAAGCAAAGAAAAACGCCCTGTCCGCGTTTTCAGACAGGGCGTTTTAGAAATCTGCTTCTTGGGTGTGTTTGAATTACTTGGGATTGACGACGACGTTTGCGGCCCCGGATCTTCTACTACTGCTTATGGTGCCGGATTCGGATTTACTA
>WNFR01005522.1_pt1 | contig 16601 bp, 15 predicted proteins | sample 5400221 | NCBI WGS metagenome assembly WNFR01 (sample SAMN13153357, study PRJNA577476) | soil metagenome | isolation source: 40 cm soil under Madrone tree | place: USA:California | collected 2016-06-14 | reverse complement strand
GTCCAGGAACGCCGCCATAGCCATGCCCTTGCCCTTCATCGCCTCGAAGGCATCGCGGCCAAGATACGGACCCTTGGGCCCGAACTCCTCCCACGGTGTCGGCACCGGCGAGAAAGTATTGGTCTCGTGCTGCATCTGGCCGATGACGAATTTCATTGAATACCCTTGAACCTCATTGACCACGAAGACACGAAGACACGAAGGACAACCAAACAAGGAACATCAAGCGAAATTATTCGCAAAACCCAACCACTGACCAAGCTCTGGTCACGGCTTCCTCGACGAGAAAGTTTCCCGCCTCCTGCCTTTCTTCGTGTCTTCGTGCCTTCGTGGTGAAAGCGATTGTCACGGAAGTGTCTTGAGAATGTCGCGGACGGTATCGAAGAGCTGGTCAATCTGCTGCTTTTCAATGATGAACGGAGGTGACATCGCGATGGTGTCTCCGGTGGTTCGGATCAGCACGTTCTTGTTGTAGGCGCGCAGGAACGCCTCGAATGCGCGCGCGCCGGGCTTGTCGGCCATGGGTTGCAGCTCGATGCCGGCGACTAGCCCGATCGTGCGAATGTCGATCACGTGCGGGAGGCCCTTGAGCGAGTGCGCCGCGCGTTCCCAGTAGGGCGCGAGTTCTTCGACCCGCTCGAACAGCTTTTCTTCCTTGAACAGGTCGAGCGCTGCGCAGGCCGCGGCCGAGGCCAAGGGGTGGCCGGAATAGGTGTAGCCGTGGAAGAACTCAATGTTGTTGTTCGCGCCACCCTTGTCCATGAAGGTGTCGTAGATCTCTTTCTTCACGATCACCCCGCCCATCGGCACCGCAGCATTGGTGAGCGCTTTGGCGCAGGTGATCATGTCTGGCGTGACCCCGAAGGTCTGCGCGGCGAAAGCCTTGCCGGTGCGGCCGAACCCGGTGATGACTTCATCGAATATCAGCAGGATGCCGTGCTTGTCGCAGATCTGGCGCAGCTTCTGCAGATAGCCTTTCGGCGGCACCAGCACGCCGGTGGAGCCGGCGACCGGCTCGACGATCACCGCCGCGATGTTGGAGGCGTCGTGAAGCTGAACCAGGCGTTCGAGCTCGTCGGCGAACTCGGCGCCGTGCTCGGGCTGTCCGCGCGAGTAGGCATTACGCGCCAGGTCATGGGTGTGGCGCAGGTGATCGACCGAGGCTAGCATGTTGCCAAAGGTCTTGCGGTTCCCGGACATGCCGCCGACCGAGATGCCGCCGAATCCCACGCCGTGATAGCCGCGCTCGCGTCCGATCAGTACGCGGCGGGTGCCTTCGCCGCGCACGCGGTGATAAGCCAGCGCGATCTTGAGTGCCGTGTCCACGGCTTCCGACCCGGAGTTGGCGAAGAACACATGATCCAGGCCCTTGGGCGTGATCGAAACCAGTTTTTCCGCCGCCTGGAACGCAGCCGGATGATGCAACTGAAAGCCGGTGGCGTAGTCGATGGTTTCCGCCTGCTTCTTGATTGCATCGACGATTTTCTGGCGGCAGTGGCCGGCATTTACCGCCCACAGACCGGCGATGCCGTCGAGCACTTTGCGGCCGTCCTGCGTCAAATAGTGCATGTCCTTGGCAGCCACCAGCAGGCGCGGCGCCGCCTTGAACTGGCGGTTGGCCGTAAACGGCATCCACAGCGGCTCGAGATTGAGCGAATCGTTCAGTTGCCTCAGGACTTTCTCGTCGGGCATGTTCATGGCGGGTCTCCTCGGATGCCCGACGGCGACCGAGGTCACGCAGCCGGGCACACGCTTGATTTATGGGTTCATTATAGTGCGCGGCCAGCGTCTGCGGCCACCATGATTGCCTGGATGGGAGGCTTCCCTTATCCTGTGGCGCTTTCGTCGATACCCGATACTCGACCGGCCATTCATCGATCCGGCCGGGCCTTTGCAGCCCACCAGGAACTTCCCGATGGATCTGAACTACACCCAGGAAGAAGTCGCGTTTCGCAACCAGGTGCATGAGTTCGTCCGTACCCATCTCCCCGGCGAGCTGTCGCGCAAGGTCCTTGAACACCGCCGGCTCGGCAAGGACGACTACGTGCGCTGGCAGAAGATCCTGTTCGAAAAGGGCTGGATTGCCGCCGGCTGGCCGGTGGAGTACGGCGGCACCGGCTGGTCGCCGATCCAGCGCTACATTTTCGAGGAGGAGTGCGCGGCCGCGGGTGCGCCGCGGCTCACGCCTTTTGGTTTGCACATGGTCGGGCCGGTAATAATGGCCTTTGGCAGCGAATGGCAGAAGAAGCATTACCTGCCGCGCATTCTTTCCAGCGAGGACTGGTGGTGCCAGGGCTATTCCGAGCCGGGATCGGGTTCCGACCTGGCTTCGCTCAAAACCCGCGCCGAGCGCCAGGGCGACCACTACATCGTCAACGGCCAGAAGACGTGGAATACCCACGGCCAGTGGGCGGACATGTGTTTCTGCCTGGTACGCACCTCGAGCGAAGGCAAGAAACAGGAGGGCATTTCCTTCCTGCTGATCGACATGCACTCACCCGGCGTGACCGTTCGGCCGATCATCACGCTAGACGGCGAGCACGAAGTGAACGAGATCTGGTTCGAGAACGTGAAGGTGCCGGCGCAAAACCTGGTGGGCGACGAGGGGCGGGGCTGGACCTACGCCAAGTTCCTGTTGTCGCACGAGCGCACCGGCATCGCCGGAGTGGGGCACTCGAAGCGTGAGCTGCGTTATCTCAAGCACATCGCCTCCGAGGAGCATGCGGGCGGCCGGCCGTTGATCGAGGATCCGCTGTTTCGCGACCGCGTTGCGCAGGTGGAAATAGACCTGATGGCGCTGGAGATCACCAACCTGCGGGTGGCGGCCGCCGACCGTGACGGCAAGGCGCCGGGACCGGAGGCCTCGATACTCAAAATCAAAGGCACCGAGATCCAGCAGGAACTCACCGAGCTTATGATGGAGGCTGTGGGGCCTTACGCGTTGCCGCACCTGCCGATGGCCTGGGGCGACCACTGGATCGGCGCGCATGTGGGCCCGGACTACGCGGCGCCGCTCGCAGCGCGTTACTTCAACTACCGCAAGACCAGCATCTACGGCGGCTCCAACGAAATCCAGCGCAACATCATCGCTCAGGTGGTTCTCGGACTATAAAGACATTTCTCACCGCAAAGACGCAAAGGAACGCAGAGAAAACCAAACGAATCATGTCAAAAGGCGGGGGGGATGCCGATTTGCCGCACCCAGTCGATATATCGCGGTGGCGCGACTATCCACCTCCTAGTTTTTTACCTCAAGCTGTTTTGCTCTCCCTTGCGTTCCTTTGCGTCTTTGCGGTGAAAATTTACTGAGGTTTTGAACTTATGGATTTTTCACTGACGCAAGAACAGCAGATGCTCAAGGACAGCGTGCAGCGCTTCCTGGAGAAGAATTGCAGCTTCGAGCAGCGCCGCAAGATGCTCGCCGAGCGCATGCCCATGAATGCGCAGCTATGGGAAGGGCTGGCGTCGCTGGGTGTGCTCGGCGTGCCGTTCTCGCCGGACCACGGCGGCTTCGGCGGCGGCGGAGTCGAGACCATGCTGGTGATGGAAGCACTGGGCCGGCATCTTTCGCTCGAACCTTACCTCGCCACCGTCGTGCTGGCGGGCGGCTGCGTCGATCTCGGCGGCGCCGATTGGCAGAAGAACATCCTGATCCCGAAGATCATCGACGGCTCGATGCTGCTGGCGTTTGCGCATGCCGAACTGAACGCCCGCTTCGAACTTGGCCATGTCGAGACCCGCGCGGTCCGCGACGGCAACAACTTCGCGCTGGAAGGCGAGAAGACCCTGGTGCTGCACGGCCCGATAGCGGAAAAGTTCATTGTCTCCGCGCGTACCTCGGGCAACCCGGGCGACGCACACGGCGTGACCCTGTTCATCGTCGAGGCCGACGAGGAAAAACTCGGCGGCCAGGAGTATCCGCTGTTCGACGGCACCCGCGCGCTCGACCTGCAACTCGGCGGCGTGAAAGTCGGCCCGGAGTCGGTGATCGGCACGCTGGACGCGGCGATGCCGCTGATCGAGGCCGTCGCCGACCGTGCGATGGCGGCTCTTTGTGCCGAAGCCGTCGGCATCATGGATGCTCTGCACGCCGCCACGGTCGAGTATCTCAAGACCCGCCAGCAGTTCGGCCAGCCGATCGGGCGCTTCCAGGCGCTGCAGCACCGTGCGGTGGACATGCTGATCCATCTCGAGCAGGCGCGTTCGATGGCGGTGCTCGCTGCATCGCGGGTCGATTCGCCGAACGTGGCGGAGCGTCGCAAAGCCATCGCCGCGGCGAAGGAGATGATCGGCCGGTCCGGGCGCTATGTCGGCCAACAGGCGATCCAGTTGCACGGCGGCATGGGCATGACCGACGAACTCAACGTCAGCCATTACTTCAAGCGGCTCACCGCGATCGACGTTCTTTTCGGCAACGCCGCGTATCAGCGGCAGCGCTTCGCCACCATGCAGGAAGACCAGCCGGCAACGCAACTCAAAGCGCCCCGTAAATCCTGGGTCAAAATCTAAATTACCCTCACCCCAGCCACCAACTAAACAATAAAAAGGGGATTTCCTGGCGATCCTGTTGCACCCTTGATCGGGACTGGACTGAAGAAAAATGCGCCGATCCACGTGCCGTCCCGCACTGGGCCTTCGAGAGTCAGGTTCTCGAACATGAATACGCCGTTCATCGTCAGCAGCAGGTGGTGACACGGGAAGCTGAGGTCGCGATCCGGGTTCGGAATCACCTCCACGCCCCAATTGTCAGCCCCGACCAAGCAAGCACCCTTGTCCACCAGCCATTGGGACGCATCAAGTCCCACCCCGGGCTCGCCGTCGTAGTACTTTTTGTTGTCGACTACCATCCACTGATCACCCCAGCCGCAACGCACCAGCGCAACGTCGCCCACCTTGAAGTCGGATTCGCTTAGCCGTTGGCGGGTAAGTGCGTCTCTGAGGTCCTGTGCGCTAATTTCTTCCCCCCTCTCCAGGTTGCGTCCTTTCAATCCCTTTACGTCGAAGATCACCGCGCGCGTCACAAGCGGCTTGACATGCTCGATGCCAAGCTTCTTCATGCCAAAGGCGCCATGGACCTCGGTGCCGTTGAAACCGTTGTAGTAAAGCTTGCCGGAGCTGTCGTGCGGCCCTTTGGTTTCTACTCCGATGTGAGACAGGCCATCGAACTGTGTTCCAACTTGTCCGATCTCCGCGCAGAGGTATTCTTCATTGGCAATGAGTTTGTTCCGACCGGCAGGTCCATAAAAGGGCGCGCTGGGAATCTTCAGGTTCCAGCCGCGCGTTCCGAAGAAGGGCATACCCGCTTCGTAGATTCGTCCCAAACTGTGGACCTTCCCGACCCTGATCAGGCTGATCGCCTCAAGCACTTTCTGTGAGGTCATCAGATTGGAAGCACCCGCCTGATCACCTGCGCCCCACCGCGACGGAAACCACTTTTCGGTCATCGGCCAGCCATCTGGAGTGGCGCCCGTTGCTTCCCTACCACCCAGCGTGCTGGAAGCCAGCGCACCCAATGCCGCTGCCTCCAGGAATCGGCGACGACTAATCTGCTGCGGCTCTTTGTGACCCAATTTTTTTGCCATGATTTTCTCCCTTACTGCCGCCCAACTACAGTGTGTGCTACCCGCACACTGCGCCCGAGCAGCGATCGACTATTTCAGCAAAACTGGAATCGTGAAACTAAGGGCACCGTCTATTGCTTTGGAATGAAATCGCCCTTCACGTGTTGATGAATGAACAAAATACAGTCTTCGGGTCCGACGCATGCGTCGCCGTGCATTCCCATCCCGGGCTGAAACACGTAGGATCCCGGCGCCATGGCTTTTTCCTCTCCACCGTCAAAGGAGTGGCGCCAAGTTCCCGTCAAGTTCACGCCGTGATAGTCCCCAGTGTGGGCATGAATCGGCGCGACAAACCCAGCGGGCATCTTCAGAAGCATCGCGTACTCGCCCTTACTGCGATCCCCCCAAAGCACTACGAACTTTAACGGCGAACCGGGCCCCATATCCTGCCATTGCATTTCATCGGTGGCGCTCATCGTTCCGACCCCTGCCCCCGCAGCGGGGTAGCCGAATCCGGCGGCGGCAACTAGCGAAAGACCAACCAACAGTGACTTCTTCGTCATGATTTTCTCCTCCTGAGTATGACGCCGGCCAGGACGTTGGCCGAGCGGTAAGACATTTGTTATTGCGAATCGAGAAAAAATCGCTCGAAGCGCGCCTCTTTAAATGACGCCCAACGTGAATTGGACTTCCGAAATGCAGGCCTATTTAAGCACTTCTGCTGCCACGCTTCCACGTGCTCTATGGTGACTGCAAGGTAAGCGGAAAGGCGTGAACAACGCATGATCCCAAGCCTGTGCTGACGGATAGAGGCAACCCTGCTATGTTTGGGCGGGTAGCACCAGAGCGCGGCGGGTAACAGTGCGGGTACTGAGCGGAATAAAGCAACACAGAATGAAACGTCAGTAAGAACAATATGATAGTGAAAAAACCAAAGTACTACTGGGAAGATTTCAAGGTCGGTGAAGTGCATCAGATCGGCGAGAAGCGCGTCGACAAGGACGAGATCATCGCCTTTGCGAAGCAATTCGATCCGCAACCATTCCATGTCGACGAAGCAGCGGCGAAGGCCTCGATATACGGCGGCCTGATCGCCAGCGGCTGGCATACCGTTGCGCTGGTGATGCGCATGATGTGCGATGCCTACATGCTCGACTCGGCCAGCCTGGGGTCGCCCGGCATCGACAATCTCAAATGGCTGAAGCCGGTGCGTCCGGGCGATACCATCCGCGCGCAGCGCACCACGCTCGAAGTCCGCGCCTCCGCCAGCAGGCCCGATATGGGGCTGGTCAAGACCCGCTGGGAAGTATTCAACCAGAACGGTGAGCGGGTCATGACCATGGAAGGCTACGGCATGTTCCGGCGCCGCGATCCCGGGAGCCCAGCCCAATGAGTGATCCGTTCAAGCACAAAGTCCACGTCCTCTTTCGCAAGGAAGACCTCGATCACGAGCGCCTCGAAGGCAAGGTGGCGATCGTGCTCGACGTGCTGTTCGCCACTTCGACCATCATCACCGCGCTCGCCAACGGAGCCACCGAAGTGATTCCGACTCTGGACGAAGCCGGTGCGAATGCCGAAGCGCAGAAGCATCCGAAGGGCAGCTACGTGTTGGCCGGGGAGTTGTACGCGGAAACACTGCCGGGTTTTGCGTCGCCAACGCCGCTCGCGTTGCTCAAGGAAGACATCGCCGGCAGGAAGCTCATCTACTCCACCACCAACGGCACGGTGGCGCTGCGGCAGTCCGCGCACGCCGCGCACGTTTATGCAGCAGCGCTGCTGAACGGCGAGGCGGTGGTCCAACGCGTTCTCGGAAGCCATCCCGGGCAGACCATCCTGATCGTCTGTTCCGGCTCGATGGGCATGGTCAATCTCGAAGACCTTTACGGCGCCGGCTATCTCGTCGATCTGCTGTCGAACGCATTGAACGAAAGCAGCGATTTCTCGGATGCGGCGCTTGCCGCGCGCAGCCTGTTCCGTGCCGAAGATGCCGCCGACTGCCTGCTGCGTGCCCGTGTCGGCCGGATGATGATCGAACGCGGTCTCACCCACGAAGTCCATTACGCTGCGGAGCTCAGCTCGCTCGCGGCGGTTCCCAAGCTGGTCGGCAACCGCCTGGTGCTTTCCTGACGCAAAGGCGTTGGCGGATAACAACGGCATAGCGCGGCCGGGCCGTCCGACGCAGTTGTTTTCACATGAAAATTTAGGACCACGGACTCGGTCCGAATCGGTCCTGCCGCGTTAAAATATCAGGTCTGCCCCAGATCTTCTTGGACGAGGTAAATTGAGGATTTTATGAGGTATTTGTTCTTGGCCGCAGTCGCGATCGCACTCGCCGGACCGGTTCCCGCGCCGGCAGCGCTGGATTGCAGCCGGGCCAGATCGAATGCCGAGAAAATGGTGTGCTCGAACGGCCGGCTCGCGCTGGCGGAGGAGCGCATGGCGTACGCATTTCGAGAAGCCATCCGGCGCGGCGCGGACCCTTCCGAACTCATGCAATCCCAGCGCCGATGGACCAGCGAAATCCGCGATGCATGCAACGAGGTCGAATGCATGTTGAAAGCCTATGAAGACCGGACTGCGGAACTCGAGAATCCCTGAAGCCGGCGTTCTCCGCCAACGGGGGTGCGTTCCCCGGATACGGCATCGGGGCTGAATTATGCGCAGATTGTCGCTGACTCTTAAACCTGCGATCGGGCTTCTGGTGTTGTTCATGGTCCTGATCATCAATGCAGCCATCACTTACCGCAACGGCGTGCATCTTGTCGAGCACTCGCGGAAAGCTGCGCGGGCCCTCAACTCCTCGCGGCTGGTGGCTGAGCTTCAGGGGCGGCTGGTCGACGCCGAGACCAGCCAGCGCGGTTTCATCATCACTGGCAACGCCGACTACCTCGAGGCCTATAGCGACGCGCTGACCTCCCTGACTCCGACCTTCATGGAGCTGTATGAGAGCACGGCCAACGAGCCGTTGTGGGAACAAAGGCTGGACGCGCTTCAGTCGCTGGTATTCCTCAAATTCCGCGAATTGCAGACGTCGATCGAACTGCGGCGGTACTCCGGGTTCGCTGCCGCGCAGAAACTTACGATGACCAACAAAGGCAAGCGGACCATGGACCGGATAAGGAAGCTTATCGCCGAGTTCCGCAGCGACGAGGCGCGCGCGTTTTCGATCCAGGAGAGACGCTTGCAGGAAACTGTTACCACGGCGCGCGCAAGCTTCTGGGCCGTCACGCTCTTTGGCCTGGTACTGGTGATTTATGTGTTGTACACGCTGTGGCTCAATCTCGTGGAGGTCCGGAAAACAGAAAGTACCCTGCGGCGCCAGGCGCTGCGCGATCCGCTGACCGGGTTGTTCAACCGGCGCTTCTTCGATGCCGGCCTTGCCCAGGAGATCATGCGCTCCCGCCGCAGCGGCAATCCGGCTTCGCTGCTGATCCTCGATATCGATCACTTCAAGAACTATAACGACGAGTACGGGCACGAGGCCGGCGACGCGGTACTGCGCGCCATCGGCCAGTTGCTGCAGACGCATGTGCGCGGCAGCGACGTCGCCTGCCGTTTCGGCGGCGAAGAATTCGTGATCCTGATGCCGGATGCGCCGCTGGAATCCGCGAAGGAGAGGGGCAAGCAGATCCTGGAAGCCGTTCGCGGGCTGGAAATTCCGCACCAGGGACATTTGTTGCCGCCCGTCACCGCATCGCTGGGTCTTGCAGAATTTCCGTCCCATGCACGCGACGCGGAAGGCCTTCTGGAGGCGGCGGACCACGCCTTGTACGTTGCCAAGCGTGCCGGTCGCGATCGGATGGTAATCAGCGGTCGCGTGGAGAAGGCCGTCGCTTGACCAACCGGGAATCAAAGATTCGACGCAAAGACGCAACCACGTCCTTGCGTCAAGGTTTATCCGCTTTAGGTGGTCAGACCAATACCAGAATTTCTCCGGTGCCGCCGTTGGCGAGGTCGCCGCAATAGCGGCGCACGCGGTGTTCAAGTGGCAGGAAACTCGCAAACCGGTCGCTATCCCGTCGCAATTCTCTCTCGAGCATCGTCAGGAACAGTAATGCGTGCTCGCCGCTATCCTGGAAAGTCGCGGGCAACTCCTGCGGGTGCCGAAAAAGGAGCAGGGTGCCGCGCTTGAGCGCGAAACCCGGCATCGTCCCCACATGTCCCGAAACCAGAATGGTTCCGGCCAGCATGCGCGATCCGCAATACGCACCGGCATCGCCTGCGATCAAGATCAGCCCGCGACGCATCCGATCGGCCGCACGGTCTCCGGCGTTTCCGTGCACGATGATGATGCCGCCACGCATTCCCTGCTTGTCCCCGGGTAGCGCCGCGCCGAGAAAGTCGCCGGCGTTGCCACGGATTTCAAGCCCGCCCGACGTCATTCCGCTTCCTGCAAACGGGCCGGCGTTGCCGGTGACGGCAATCTGCCCGCCGCGCATGCCGAGGCCAAGGTAGGCGCCGCAGTCGCCTTCGACCGTGATCGCGCCTTGCTTCATGCCGCTGCCGATACCGGTGAGCCGGTCCGAACTGTTTCGGATGATCATCTGCAGCGCGTCGCCGCCGCTCACTGCAAACAGATCGGCCACCTGCAACCCGCGGCTGCCGAGAGCGATGGTCTCGATGGCCGCCTTGCTCAGGCCCGCCAGCCGGTCGGGAATGAGCGGTGACAGGTCGACGCTGTGAGGCGGCAATGCGCGCAGCGTAAGGGTCAGTGCGCTCATTTCACGATGTCGTGCAGCCGGAAATGAAACTGGCCGAGCTTACCGCCGTAATTGCCGGCGCTTATGCGCAGCACCCCGCCGGCCGAACCGACCTTGCACGCAGCGTCGATTCCGGCTCGCATCGCGTGGCGCACCTCGGTCTCGGTCAGTCCGTCGATCACGATTTCCAGCACTGCTCCCACATCCGGTGAGAGTTCGCTCTTCACGGCACCGCGCAGCGTCGGGCAGAAGGCATCGTTGGTCGAAGCGGTGAGCGTCTTGTATTTGGAACCGACTTTGGAGCCCGAGCGCACCACCCCGCCGGGAAAGGGCATGATGGCGCCCGGCACCTTCGACATCACCGCGATCGCCGCCTCGCATGCCGCCAGTGCCTCGGCCGGTCCGCGCGCGAGCACCAGGAAATTGCCGCCGCCGACAGCGCGCACCATCCCCGTGGTCTCCTCACACAGGAACTCGCCTTCCATCACCGGGATGCGCCAGTAGCGCCGTCCGCCGATCACCTTGGAGTTCTGGTACCCGTCACCGAAGAAACGCAGGTTCTTCCCCAGACTGATCGGTTCGCCCTCGATTCCGGAGAATACCGCGGACGTGGGCGCGGTCAGCACGCACTGGCCGACGCGGCGTTCGACCTGCCTGGCGAGCTCCTTGCCCGATACGGCGAACAACAGCACCGACACGCCGGGCCGGCCGTCGGGAGTCTCGTCGGAAGACAATTCGTGCTCGATTCCGGCCTCACAGCCACAGCCGATCACCGAAGTGGCGAATCCGGTCGCTGCCCGTGCTGCGTGGTACGCCCACTTGAGGTCGAACGCCGTGATCAGGATGCGGGTCGCGCGCATGCCGAAGGCCTCGGCAAACGTATCGTCGATCGCCACACCGTTGATGATCATCGGCCGCTCCGCGCGCAAGCGTGTACCAGTGTCCCGCGGCTGCCGCAATCGGCGAGTTCGTCGGCGGAAATCGCGAAGTTGTCAAAGCCGATGGTGTGATAGCGCTCGAAGTAATCCCGCAAGGACTTTTCGATGCCGCGGTCGAAATCGGGGCGCACCACGTGGGTCGCACCGCGGCTGGTTTTCACGATCTTGCCGCGCTGCGCCGCCAGTTCCCCATCCTTGAACACGTATTCGGGCGCCGTGAACATCTTCTCGCGGTCGGGAAGGTCTTCGTACACGGTAATATCGGCGGCGGCGCCCGAGCCGAGATGCCCGCGGTCGGCGAGCCCGAGGCTGCGTGCCGGGGCAGCGCGGGTCATGACCGCGATCTCGTACAGGGAGTACTCGCGGCCGAGCCCGGCCAACTCGCTGTGCGCCGCGGCTTCCGGATGGATCTGCGCCAACTTCCGGTTGCGGAAGTCCCTGTCCATCAGCAGCCGGATGAGATGCGGGTAGCTGGTGAACGGTGCTCCGTTGGGATGGTCGGTGGTGAGGAATACGCGCCACGGGTCCTGCACGCGAAGAAACAGCTCGAGCCCGATCGCCCACTGCAGCGCGTTGACGAACACACCGTCACGGTAACGGAACGGCACCACGCCGCAGCCGGCGTCGCACTCGATGTCCATGCACACCCATTTGTCCGGGTGGGCATGGTGACTGTTGCGGTACTGTGCCATGGTGTCGCCGGATGCGGTCACTGTCTGACCGAACATGATTTGTCCTACGTCTGCGGAGACGTTTTTCTGCCGGTCTATGGCCTCCGCGATGCGCCCCGCCGCGGAAGAGAACTTGCGCTCGCCCTCGGTGCCGTAGCTGTGGAACTGGATGTGGGTGAGGTGGATCGGCAATCCCCCGGCGGCGTCCATAGTGGCGAGCGTGGTATCCACGTTGCCGGGCACGCCGAGATTGCTGGCGTGCACGTGCAGGGGAAAGGGCACCGCGAGATCGTGCAGTGCGCGCGTCAGCGTGGCGAGGATCGCCCGCGGCGTCACCCGGTAATGCGGGTGCGGTTCATCCACGTCGAGCTTGCGCGCGTTGAACTTGAACGCGCTGATGCCGCCGGGGTTGACCACCTTGATACCTATGCACTGCGTGGCGTGCAGCGTCCACGCCACGTAGTCGTTGACGAGTTTCTGATCCGCGCCCGCAGCCATCAGGCGCAACAGGAAATCATCATTGCCGAGCAGGGCGTAGCCGCCCTTGTCCACGATCGGGGTGTCGCCCATTTCCATGTGCGCCTGGCGCGCATTCACCGGCAGGACCGCCGGCTCGAAACAGGCGGTGTAGCCCATCTCGGCGTAGCGGTAACCGGTGGCAAACGTCGATGGCGCGGAGTGTCCGCTACCGGAACGGGACTGTGAAGTGCGCGCGAAAGCGCTGTCGCGATGGTCTTCGGGCAGCATGGCGCGCGCGATATTGATCTTGCCCCCGCCGATGTGGGTATGAATGTCTATGGCGCCGGCCATGACAATGCGCTCCGACACATCGATTTCGCGATCGATGCGCGTTCCTGCTGCCGGCGCGTCAACGATGCGGCCGCCATGATCACGGCCGCTTCTCCATCGCGCCGAGGATCATTCGCAGCGCCTGCGCCGCCGAAGGCAGCGTGGACTCGGCAAGTTTGCGCACACCGAGGGCAACGACGTTGTCGGCGCGGAACAGGTGCCCCGCGTGATGAAGCCCTGGCGTGGCCACCGGGATGAACACGGCAGAACCACTGGTGCGCATGCCAGGCCGGCCGAGAACGATGGCAGGTGCCTCGCTTTCGGGTGGCAGGTTTGCGGCGTCAAGCGTGGACACGAACACCACGGCGTCGGCTTCGTTGCGTTCCAGCATGCGCTGCGCTGAATGCTGCCACGGATCGTAAACGGGCTTGCCGCCGGCAAAGCTCACCCGCAAAGGAAAGCCGGTTTGCCAGGTCGTCACCTGCGCCGCGGTGAGGTCGCCGTCGGTGCCGCCGAGCGGAAGCACAGCGAAGCGCCCGCTCGTGTTCAACGCGGTCACCAGTTCGCACATGCTCTGGATCGTGAGTTCGGCGTGCGGGAACGCAAGATCGGCTGCCGCCCAGGTGAGCACTCCGTAACGTGCCCTCTGCATGCGCGCGAGCAGCGCCGCCAGTTCTTCGGTTGCGATGCCGGCTACTGCTTTCGCGGACAGGGTCCTGCCCGCGAGCAGGCTGCGCAGCGCGCCGAATACTTCTCCCAGCCGCACGGGCTCGACTGCAACCGACATTGCCCGTGCCTTGAGTGGAGCGGGCAGATCCCGCGGCATGGCGCCCAGGAAGAAGGTCTCGCGCCCGCCCGTTGTGAACAACGAATCGAACTCACCGAAGAGCCGCTCGAAGAAACGCGGAAAGCGGCTGCTGATGTCGGTGCCGGCCACGATCAGCAGATCGGCGCGATTGCGCACTTCAGTGAGCGTGGTGCTGATCCAGCCGCTGTCCTGCAGCACCAGCAGATTGCGCATCATGGCGTCGCCCGCGCCGTGATCGACGACTCCGCCTGTTCGCTCCGCCAATTCCAGCAATGCGCGCATGCCGGCCACGTCGGTTCCAGCCGAGATCAGTACCGGCTGGCGGGCCTCGTGCAGGATGGCGGCGGCCTTGCTTGCAGCAACCTCGATCGCGACTGGCTTTCCATTCATCAGCGGCGCGGCATCGGCATCGGATGTGGCGCTGAACAGACGGCGGCTTTTCGTGCATCCGTTGGCCAGCACTGTGGCGGCGCGTTCCACGACCGCGATGCGCAGGTCGTCGCACAGCAGTCCGCAAAAGGGGCAGGGCACGTGAACGAACTCTTGTGCGCCGGTTGATTGCTTGGACATCGTCCTTACGGAAATCTGTAGCGGTTGAAAACGGGACACCGCGCGGCAGGTGTCGCATTACTGCACAGTTTCGTGTCAGTGCCCCGAAATTGAACACCCCGATCTGCGAATTTTTTCAAATGAATGCGGCGACTGCGATGCTAAACTTTAACCGATACACGCAGGTCGCGTGCGCTTGCGACCGACACCACAGGATGAAGGCAGCCGTGCGCCAAGTTTCCGCCTATGCTCCGGCAAGATTGCATCTCGGCTTTCTCGATCCTAGCGGCTCGAGGGGGAGGCGTTTTTGCAGCGTCGGTCTGGCGCTGGAAGGATTGGGTGTTGCGCTGACGGCTGAGCGCGCATCGTCGTTCTCGGTGTCTGGACCGCAGGCTGCAAGAGTGGAAGCATTCGCGCGCGCCATGCGCGAGCAGTTCAATCTTCCCGGCGACTGCCGTTTTTTCGTTCACGAGGCGATTCCCGAGCACGTCGGACTCGGTTCGGGCACCCAGCTCGCGATCGCCGTCGGCGTCGCACTCGCCGGGCTCTACCGCCTCGATCTGCCGGCACGCGCGGTCGCCACCTTGTATCAGCGCGGGCAGCGTTCCGGAATCGGCGTCGGCGCTTTCGAGCAGGGCGGTTTCCTGGTGGACGGCGGCAAGGATGCGGGGGCGGCACCGCCGCCGATCGTTTCCCGTCTGGAGTTTCCTGCCGACTGGCGTGTCGTGCTTTTGCTCGATGCTACCGTCCAGGGTCTGCACGGGGAAAGAGAAATGGCCGCGTTCCAGGCGTTGCCGGAGTTTCCGGAATCCGAGTCCGCGCATCTTTGCCGTCTGATGTTCACGCAGGCGATGCCGGCGCTCGCGGAGCAGGATCTCGACACATTCGCCCGCGCCATCGGCGAACTCCAGCGTGTGGTCGGCGATTATTTTGCCCCGGCGCAGGGCGGACGTTTCTCGAGTCCGCGGGTCGCTGAGGCGCTGGCGTGGATGGAGAGTCAGGGAATAACCGGGATCGGGCAAAGTTCCTGGGGGCCGACCGGGTTCGCCATCGTCGGCGACGAGGCGCAGGCTTCTTCGCTGGCGCGCGCCGCGCAATCGCGCTGGGGCGGCCCCGGCCGACTGCAGTTCATGGTCTGCAGCGGCCGCAATCGCGGCGGCGAGGTCGAATTCGTTCCCTTGGCGCAAGCATCGGCGGTAAAGATGAAATAGATCCGAACCACAGAGACACGGAGGCACAGAGAACTGCAATAGAAGGCGAAACGGGATCAACTGCAAGGAATATCTGAGAGGTTTCTCTGCGCAATTGTGCTTTGTGCAAGAAGTAAGGATCTTGGTTTTCTCTGTGCCTCTGTGTCTCTGTGGTGGGAATTGTTCTTGGAGTAGACATGGAAAAGCCGTACATCCTGCATTTGTTTACGCCGATGGCGCAGGCGAGTCCCTTCGACATCAATATGGCGTACGACGCCGGCTATGACGGCGTGGTGCCGTACACACATGTCGAACCGGAGCAGGTCGCTGGGCTGACGCAGGACACGATCTTCTCGCGCGGCCCCAAAGGCGCGAAGCGCACCGGAATTTTCATCGGCGGCCGTGACAACGGGCTCGCCGCCGACATGCTCGATGCCGCCAGGGAGGCGATGGTGCCGCCGTTCGAAGTGTCGGTGTTCGCCGATCCGAGCGGGGCGTTTACCACTGCGGCGGCGATGGTGGCGGCGGTGGAGAAGCATCTGAGGAAGGCCCACGCGACCGATCTGAAAGGCAAGACGGTGATGATCTTCGGCGGCAGCGGGCCGGTCGGCGCGGCGGCCGCGGTACTCACCTCGCAGGCCGGGGCCAAGGTCGGCATCGTCGGCCGCGGGGAATCTTCCCGGGCGCGCCTGACCGCGGAAGACTGCAACAGGCGCTACGGCACGCATGTCGAGCCGGTAGACGCGAATACCGATGCGTTGAGGCTGGTAATGATGCTGCAGGCCGATGTCGTGCTCGCCACCGCCAGGGCGGGTCATCGCGTCGTCACCAAAGAGCTGCTCGCCGCCGCGCCGCGACTGCTGGCGGCGGCGGACGTGAACGCGGTGCCGCCCTCCGGCATCGAGGGCGTCGGGCCGATGGACGACGGCGCGCCGCTGGCAGCCGGTTCGCGCAAGGCGGTGGGAATCGGCGCGCTTACGGTTGGAAACATCAAGTACCAGACACAACGCGGCCTGCTGGAGACGATGCTCAAGGCGGAGAAGCCAGTGTACCTGGACATGCGGGACGCATTCACCGAGGCGCGCAAGCATGCGGGCATTGCCTGAGAATTTGCCGTTGCTGCTGGTCTCGGCTTCCGGGCGTGCGCTGGCCCAATCGGCGGCGCGCGCCGGCGTGCCGGTGGTCGTGCTCGACCTGTTCAACGATCTGGACGCGCGCGCGCTGTCGGTGGCCAGCCGGGGTGTCGCCGGACGCAATGGCAAGTTCGACTCGCGGCGACTGCTTGCTGCCGCGCAGGAGTTTTGCCCACCCGAAAGCTGCGCGGGGCTTGTTTACGGCTCAGGGTTGGAGGGGCGGACCAGGCTTCTTGCACGCCTTGCCAATGGCCGCACGTTG
>WNFR01003352.1_pt1 | contig 16602 bp, 16 predicted proteins | sample 5400221 | NCBI WGS metagenome assembly WNFR01 (sample SAMN13153357, study PRJNA577476) | soil metagenome | isolation source: 40 cm soil under Madrone tree | place: USA:California | collected 2016-06-14 | reverse complement strand
ATTTACGCCGCCACGGGCAAGAGAGTTCGCGATCTGCCCATCACAAATTACGGCCTGAGCTGAATTTCGGCTCAATTGTAGAGCCGTTTGGATTAAGGGAATTTGAAGCAAGGAGAAAGTCATGCTGCTAAGAATGAACCGAGACTCTGTCGTATGCACCTGCGCAATTCTGATCGTATTCATCGCCGAAATAGGTTTGTTTTCCGTGTCAAGTGCGCAGGCGCGCAGCGCTCAAGGCAGTGCCGCCGCTAAGGCGACGTTCCAAAGCAAATGCGCGATGTGCCACGGCCCGGACGGAGCTGGCTCTGAAGTGGGAAAGAGCATGAAGGTTCCGGATCTTCGCTCGCCGGAAGTCCAGAAGTTGCCCGATGCCCAGCTCGCTCAGGTAATTTCGGACGGCAAGGGTGGAATGCCCCCGTTCAAGAGTTCGCTCAGCGAGGACCAGATTCACGCTTTGGTGACATACATTCGTTCGCTGCGCCAAAAGAAATAGTTCGGACGCTTGTAAGCGGCGTTTCGCCGGCTGCAATGCCCTTCGATTCTCCAGGAGCCAGGCCCCCAGCAGCTGGCTCGGATTCGAGAGGGACACATTCTCCGAACAAAAGTTAGAAAGGCAAATATGCTGGAATACATCAACATCGACGGTACAAATCTCGTTAGTTCCCGGATCGCGATAGGCACCTGGGCCATCGGCGGTTGGATGTGGGGCGGAACGGATGAGAAAGAATCCATCCGTACCATTCATGCCGCACTCGACCTGGGCATCAACCTGATCGATACAGCGCCCATCTACGGCTTTGGTCGTTCCGAAGAACTGGTGGGCGATGCCCTCCGAGATCGTCGCAGAGACAGCATTATCGTTGCCAGCAAAGTCGGCATCGATTGGACTCAAGGCAAAATCGAACGTAACTCCACGCGTCAACGCATTCTCAAGGAGTTCGAGGATTCGCTGCGTCGGCTCCGAACCGACTACATCGATATCTATCAGGTGCACTGGCCTGACCCGCTCGTTTCTATCGAGGAGACCGCCGGGACTCTTCGCGAACTCTACGAACAGGGGAAAATTCGCGCTATCGGGGTGAGCAACTATTCGCCTGAAGAGATGGCGCGTTTCCGATCCATCGCGCCACTTCACACCGTTCAGCCGCCCTACAATCTTTTCGAGCGTGAAATCGAGCGCGATGTTCTGCCGTACGCCCGCAACCGCGGCATCGCGGCACTCACGTATGGAGCGCTTTGCCGCGGATTGCTGAGCGGCGCCATGAGCGCCGATCGCCAGTTTGCGAAGGACGACATGCGCAAGACCACGGATCCCAAGTTCCAGCCACCGCATTTCGCCGAGTACATCAATGCGGCAAACAAGCTGGATGCATTCGCTCGCGAAAACTTCGGCAAGCGTGTGATTCATCTAGCCGTTCGCTGGCTACTCGATCAACCCGGTGTCGGCGTCACACTATGGGGCGCGCGCCACCCGGAACAGCTCGAGCCCGTCAAGGAAGTAATCGGCTGGTCGCTCAAAAAGAGTGATTTCGCCGCGATCGATGCCATTCTGAGCGAAAGCATTCAGAATCCTGCGGGGCCGGAATTCATGGCTCCGCCGGCGCGAGCGGCTAGTCCCGTGTTCTGTCAGCAGTGAGATGAGCTAAAGTAAGAATTTTGGAGGCTATTTATGAACAAGAAAGAAGTTTCCGCAAGTGCAGCTGGGAATATTTCATTGGGCGGTGAAATTTCAGTGCATCGTCTAGGCTTCGGCGCAATGCGCCTTACCGGCGAAGGCATCTGGGGACCGCCAAAGGATCGCAAAGGAGCCATCGCGGTTCTTCGCCGCGCCGTGGAACTCGATGTCAATTTCATCGATACCGCGGATTCCTACGGCCCGCACGCAAACGAAGAACTGATCGCCGAAGCATTGTTCCCTTACCCGGCGGGTCTGGTAATCGCCACCAAAGGAGGCTGGAACCGCCCCGGCCCGAATCAGTGGACCCACGATGCGACTCCCGCCCATCTTCGCAGCGCGGTTGAGGGCAGCCTCAAGCGACTGCGCCTGGACCGCATCGAGGTCTATCAACTCCACACTCCTGACCCGGTCGTCTCGTTTGAGGCCTCCATGGAAACGCTGGCGCAACTGCGAAACGAAGGCAAGATCCGCCTGATTGGATTGTCCAACGTCACGCAAGAGCACATCGAGCGAGCGCGCAAAATCGTCCCTATCGTTTCGGTGCAGAATCGCTACAGCTTCGCCGACCGTGAATGGGACTACGTGGTGGATTACTGCGAGCGCAACGGAATTGCCTTTATTCCCTGGTTCCCTCTGGGGGCGGGTCGAGTTGCGGGCGACGTGCTGGATCGAATTGCGCGTGCGCATCAAGCCACACCCATGCAGGTAGCGATAGCTTGGCTCCTGCGGCGATCTACCCACATGCTGCCGATCCCCGGAACTTCGTCGGTCGAACATCTCGAGGAAAACGTTGCGGCGGCTTCCCTGCGTTTAACGGACGAAGAATTCAAAAAGCTCTTCGCGGTTCCCGCGCTAGTGGCCTCGCGCTAAAGAGTTTGCGGATAATCAGCCATTCCAGCCGAGCCCGAGGCAGGGGCGAAACCATCGAGCACTTGTACTCGCTCGCTGGTCCCGCCCCGCACGGGGTCTAGTCTTCAGGCTGTTTGCGAGCTTCCCTTGCCCTTGCCAAGAAACTCCACCAGCTCACGATTCACTTGCTCGGCGTGCGTCCAACTTATGCAGTGCGGACCGTCTTTCACTACCGCCAGACGCGCTGACTTGATCAGTTTGGCGGTGCGCACTGCCGAAGCTGCTAAGGGGACAATCCGGTCAGCATCGCCGTGAATGACGAGTGTGGGTACATCGATGCGAGCCAGGTCGTTGCGGAAATCTTCATGCCATGTCGGCACACAAGCAAGGCTGGCCGTGGCGGACGCGCTTGCCGCGAGGTTCCAGCTCGCCCGGACGGTCTCTTCGCTGACGCGCTTACCTAGCAAGATGTCTGTGTTATAGAAATTTTTGAAGAATTCGGTGAAGAACGCGTAGCGGTCCGCGACGATGGCTTTCTGGATGCCTTCAAACACGCTTCCATCCACGCCCTCCGGGTTATCTTTTGTCTTCAGCAGAAACGGCGGAACTCCGCCGATGATTACCGCCTTGGTCACGCCTTTCGATCCATATTTACCGAAATAACGGGCGACTTCGCCACCGCCCATCGAGAAACCCACCAGCGCGAAATCACGCAGTTCGAGTTGAGTCACAATTTTGTGCAGGTCCTCGGCGAAAGTATCGTAGTTGTAGCCGGTTGTCGGCTGGCTGGACTTGCCGAATCCTCGGCGGTCGTAGGTGATAACGCGATTTCCTGCGTCCAAAAGAGCCGGCACCTGCTTTTCCCACGAGGCGCCGCTCAATGGATATCCATGGATTAAGACCACCGGCTTACCCGACCCGTGATCTTCGTAGTACAGATCGATGTTGCTGGAGTTTTCCTTGCCGACTGTAATGTATGCCATCGAGATTCTCCTCTTTCCTCAACGTTCGCGTTGACGTTGATGCTGTTCAGATGTTTGTGCATCCTTGCGAGATATAAATAATCTTCGACGGTTCGGATCTGCTGCGCAGCCGAGGATGGGGAAGGCAGGTGATTGCTGCGCGGCTGGAGAATCACAGTCTCAACCATCGCACAACAGGAACGAAGCTGACGAAGTTCCCTAGGTTACGCTCATGTGGCGCCAAAAACCACACCAGAGACTATTCCTCTTCGGTACAGAAAATTTGACCGGCACATTTTTTCCGGTGTCTATGTTTTACAGAACTGGAAGAGAAGGACCCAGACAGACGCGGCCCTTATTTCACGACGTTCAGCTCGGCCCATCCGTAATGGTCAGAGTCCCCACTGTTGCCCTGCCGCGCGAGCGGCCGAGCGGACTTCCGACAGGTGTGCGGGATTCATTGTTCTACGCAACTTGCGGCGCCCATGAAATTGACGCGCTTTTACGGCCGCAGTCGAAGTGCCTAGAATGTGAGCCGTTTCCTCGAGAGAGCGTTCTTCGATGTCACGCAACAAGATTGTAGTGCGGGTCTTTGGGCCCAGGCGATTGATCGCTTTGGTTAGGTGTTCCGCCCTCTCACGCCGCCAGCAGGACTCTTCTGGATTGGGGTTTTGGTCCGCGAACGCTTCCATGGCGGAACTCACACCATCGTCAGGATTGTCCGGCAGGACTTCGAGGACGCCGCGCCTTCGACGCAGCAACATGAACGCCTCATTCATAGCGATGCGCGTCAGCCAAGTGGAGAAGCGGGAATTTTGTTGAAAGGCACGGAGATGAACGAAAGCCTTGTGAAAAGTCTCCTGGACGACATCTTCAGCATCCTCTCGGTTTTTCGTTATCCGTAGCGCTACCGCGAGAGTTCTATGCTCGTGGCGAAAAACCAGTTCCTCAAAAGCGTGAGTGTCTCCGCACTTTGCGGCAGCCACCAGATCTGCAGAGTCTTGACCCACATCACTTTCCCGAGCGGCGTCCATAATCCCGTATCCCCCTTTGCCCAACCACAGCCAGCACTGAAAAGGAGCAATAGGGGGGCCAGAGCCGACAGACGAGCACAATGACTTGGAAGTAGCTGACAGAACGGGAGATGGGCCGATTCCGCGCGTCGGAAGCGCGGCCAGTTTTTTAGCGAAGTTGTCGAGATGCTGGCACTCTGTCTATTCGGCTGGATTGGGAACGAGCCCCACCTGATCCAACGGAGACCTAAAGGGAGACCCAATAGAAAGTTGACGCAAACAAACTCAAGTGCGGGCCATCCAACGTAAGATCGGTGAGGCTGGGAAACAAACTCCGACACAAGCGTGTTGCCAAATACTGTTGCACGGGCCCAGATAGCGTCTTGCTTCGTTCCGTTGAGTATTGCAACAGCTAAGCCAGAATTCGGAGCGAAGGCGAATACAAGTCTTTTTGAATGCAGTGATTGAACGGCATTTATCGCTGGACCGCTGGAGCAGCACAATGTCGATGTCAAATCCTCTCTTATTGCCCAAGGCGCGAGTGATTTCGGGCTATGGAATCGCTCTTCTATCGGTTTACATAGCACTGCTCATTTCACAATGGCCGCCTTTGCGTTTGGAAACTGCCCCGGTATCCCTATTCCTTGGCGCCATCATGCTCAGTGCATGGTTTGGCGGAGTGGGGCCGGGATTGTTGGCAACCGCGCTCTCCACTCTGGCATTCGACTATTATTTCCTGCCTCCGATACATTCATTGGTTTCCAAGCCTGGCGAGATACCACGGCTGGTCATCTTTACGGTGTCAGCCTTGTTTGTTGGATCGCTGAGCGCAGCGCAACGGAGCGCCACAGAATCACTGCGACGGGCACGTGATGAACTGAGAGGAACACTTAACGAACTCCAGAAAAGCCACGCAGCATTACAAGCAGAAAGCCTGGAGCGCAAGCATGCAGAGGAAGCGCTACGCGATGCGCAGGGGGATCTGGCGCGGGTCACCCGAATGACCACGCTGGGAGAACTGACCGCCTCGCTGGCGCACGAAGTGAATCAGCCGATTGCCGCGGCGGTTACCAATGCCAATACGTGTTTGCGGTGGCTTACGCGCGATCAACCCGATGTTGCAGAGGCGCGTGAGGCTGCGGCTCGAATCGTCAAAGATGCAACGCGCGCGGCTGAGATCATCAGCCGAACTCGCCTCCTCTTCAAGAAGGGCACTGCACAGCGAGAGTTGGTGGGCGTAAATGAAATGGTTCGAGAGATGATCGTGCTGTTGCGCGGCGAGGCGACCCGACACAAAATATTGATTGGCACGGAGTTGGCTGCGAATCTTCCCGACGTCATGGCAGATCGCGTGCAATTGCAGCAGGTGCTTATGAACCTGATGGTCAACGGTATCGAGGCGATGAAGGATGTGGATGGGAAGCGAGAGCTGCTGGTTAAGTCTCAACGAACAGAAAACCAAGAAGTTATAGTGTCGGTCAGCGACACCGGAGTGGGTTTGCCGGCGCAGCAGACGGACCAGATTTTCAAGGCATTCTTTACGACGAAGGCTCAAGGGACGGGCATGGGGCTTTCGATCAGCCGATCGATTGTTGAGGCGCATGGTGGGCGGTTGTGGGCTGACGGCAACTCGCCGCGTGGGGCTAGCTTCTGTTTCACGCTGTCGACCAAGCGCGAGGGACATGGATGACTCGATCAGGTGGGTACCCCTCCCCCCGGGGGGTTTGTCGTAAGTGTTCATTCTAAATAGGTTAAGCCATTTTTTGGGGGTTGATAGGATTGCAAGTGTTGATTATAAAGAGTTTATTGGATTCCAAGATAAGGCTTGCCTCTCGTGAGATTGTTGGACAGCAACATTTCAGCGAGTTTAGCGCGAATGAGGTAATTGTCGGATCGCTGGTTGCGGAGCTGGGGCGTAGCATGCTGCACCCCTACTTGTGCTCGGAGATAAGCTGACGGAAGTACACCTGGAGGCGCGATTCTTGGAGCGAACGTGGACGTCTCCAGAATGGAGATTTAGTTTTTGGGGAAGCTTACGAGCGGCGAGGCGCACTGCTGAACGACAGCAGTATACCACAGCGGCAACGCTTGAGGACGCTAAAAAGTAATTCTTGCGGAAGGCCAAAATTTAGCAACGTCAATGCTGGCATTATTGGCGCGAGGTTGGGGGAGGCAGGTGCATGACCCGTGTGGATGCTCCTACCGTTTTCGTGGTTGACGACGATGCTGGTGTGCGTGCTGCCATTCAGGGACTGCTGAAGTCGGCGGGATTGCGGTGCGAGTCCTTTACGTCGGCGGAAGAATTTTTGCGCAGGAATCGAGCTGACGGGCCAAGCTGCCTGGTTTTGGATGTGAGCTTGCCAGGAGTTAATGGCCTGGAGTTTCAGCGCGAGCTGGCGGATGCGGGCTTGCAAATCCCGATCGTCTTCATCACCGGTCACGGAGATATTCCGATGACGGTGAAGGCCATGAAATCCGGAGCGGTGGAGTTCCTGACCAAGCCTTTTGTGGACCAAGCCTTGCTGGATGCGATTCGGCAGGCTTTGGATCGCGATCTGGTAACGCGTCAACAGCGGGGTAAGCTTGCCGAATTGCGAAAGCGCTACGCCAAACTGACTGCACGCGAGCGTGAAGTTATGGCTTTGGTCGTTTCGGGAATGCTAAATAAGCAGATAGCTTCTGAGTTGGGGACCAGCGAAATCACGGTGAAGATCCATCGCGGGCATGCTATGCGGAAGATGGAGGCAGAGTCGTTGGCGGACCTAGTACGTATGGCGGGGAAGTTGGAGATTGCGATTGGGGCAAAGTAGCCGGGTGCGGCCCGGTTTTACGACAACTCGGCAGTTACGCGCCTTTTGTTCAGCAACTGTGCTCCTTGTTGGTTTGTTGGCTATGTTTCATCCGTGGAAGCGGCGGCCCTTCGAGGCTAAGGATAAACAAGTCCGCCGCACTCCAAAAAAAAGACGCTAAAGATTTGCGACCTTGCCTGGCAGTGGCGCAGCATGCTGCGCCCCTACTTCTTATACCAACGTATAATTGCGCGCTTTTTTCGGTATTGGTAGATTTCTGTTATGGAAATGCAGGGGAAAACACAAATGGTAGCGATTGTCGATGATGATGATTCAATGCGTAGCGCGCTTCAGGGTTTACTGAAGGCGGTTGGCTTGCCGACGCAGGCTTTCGCCTCCGGGGAGGAATTTTTGAAGTGCGACCAACGGGATGAGATCGCATGTTTAATCGCGGATATCCGCATGCCGGGAATGTCCGGACTGGAGCTGCAGGCGCAACTAAACGCCGACCGTTGCAGGATTCCGATCATTTTCATCACCGCACACGGCGATGAAAAAATGCGAATGCAGGCATTGCGAGCGGGCGCAGTGGAGTTTATGGCAAAACCGTTCAATGACGAAGCACTGCTCGAAAGTGTTCGAGCCGCTCTGGCAAGTTGAGGCGCTAATAGACGTTGGCAGTGAAGCGCGCAAGGAGGCCGTTGGTGGGAGCTATTGCAACATTCGGGTCCGTCGATCAGGATCGTGATCCGCGCCGATTCGAGCAGATCATAGGCAAAAGCACGGCTTTGGAGTCAGTGCTCGAGCAAGTTGAGCAGGTCGCGCCTACAGATTCCACCGTTCTTATCCAGGGAGAAACTGGCACCGGCAAGGAACTGATCGCACGCGCGATTCACAATCTGAGCTCGCGGTGCGGACGCCCATTCATAAAGCTGAATTGCGCCGCCATTCCGTTCGATCTACTGGAAAGTGAGCTGTTCGGTCACGAGAGAGGCGCTTTTACCGGCGCTATCGCGCAAAAAATCGGGCGGTTCGAAATGGCTGACAAAGGGACACTGTTCCTGGACGAGGTGGGAGATATTCCGCCGGGACTGCAGCCGAAACTTCTGCGCGTCCTGCAGGAGCAGGAATTTGAGCGCTTGGGGAGCACGCGGACACAGCAAGTGGATATTCGCCTGGTAGCGGCGACCAACCGAAATCTGGCTCATATGGTGAAGCGCGGCGAATATCGCAGCGACCTTTACTACCGCCTGAACGTGTTCCCGATTCCGTTGCCGCCGTTGCGGGAGCGCCGCGAAGATATTCCGGCTCTGGTGGAACACTTTGTCGAGGTTTACGCCCGCCGCATGGATAAGCAAATCGAGCAGATTCCGGCGCAAACGATGTCCGCACTCACTTCGTACCAGTGGCCGGGAAACATTCGGGAGCTGCAGAATTTCATCGAGCGGAGCGTAATCGTCAGTTCGGGGAGCGTTTTGAGCCCGCCCATGGCGAGCCTTAGGGCTGTCGCGGAAACAGAATCCACGGAAGCCGTTACCCTGGAAGAGGTCGAGCGAGAGCACATACGCAAGATTCTTGGGCAAACGCGGTGGGTGGTGGCCGGTCCAAACGGCGCTGCCGCACGATTGGGAATCAAGAGGTCCACGCTGTACTTCCGCATGCAGAAGCTTGGGATCTCGCGCGCAAACAAAGAGCCAGTTCACACGGAGTAGAATTGCAAGACGGAAACAATCGGTCCCTGCCCAAAACTCCATGACAATCGGCGCTCTTTTGTCACGGCTGTTCTAAACTACTCGCGCATTTTCCGTGGGTGCTGCTTGCGCCGCTGATGCCGAATCTCCTGCTGGCGGTGCCGGTTATGCTGGCTCGCTTTAACATCAACTAATGGATGCTCCAACCAGGGCAGTCCTACACTATTGTGGTGAGCGCGGAGGGACGGTCGGCGGCAGGAGTCACAGAAGTGGGCAGAAGCCCTCACTCACCAGGGTTGGAGTGTTGGTGGGACGCAGCGTACGCTATCCACGCTCCACACCGGTACTCCCGACCGATGCGGTCGTTTCCACTATAGAAGCAGGCCCATCGCCGTCAGGCTGCGCGAATAGTTGCCGATGGTGAAAGGGGCGAAGCGTCGCCCGGTGACCTACGCTGAAGAAAGTCGTTCGCGGGAGCCGATCACGCAGCAAATGATAGAGGCGCGCTTCCGTTGGCTCGTCCACAGCCGAGGTCGCTTCGTCGAGAAACAGCCAATCGGGCTTCTGCACGAGAGCGCGGGCAAAGGCAATGCGCTGCTGCTCACCGGGAGAGAGTTGAATTGCCCAGTGGCAGGTCTCGTCGAGCCTACCGGCTAGCTCCGGCAGCCCCACCGCCAAGAGCGCCTCGCGTAGATTTGTGTCGTCCACACCTCCAGCAGGCATCGGGTAGCTCACCACTTCCCGTAGCATCCCGATCGGCAGGTAGGGCTTCTGTGGGAGAAAGAGAACGCGGGCGTTTGACGGCATACGGATGTCGCCATGCCCGAAGGGCCAGATTCCAGCGATGGCCCGGAGGAGGGTGCTCTTGCCCACGCCCGACGGTCCGGAAAGGAGCGCACTCTCGCCGCGCCCGAGCGAGAGACTCACGTTTGCGATCAACGGCTGACCGTCTGGTCGGTCGAGCTCGACGCCGTCCACGATCAGGCCCCCACCATTTCCGTCGGTGTGGTGAATGCCGACCTGCGTCGACGCTTGGGTGTGCGCGAGTTTGAGGGCGCTCTGGAAACCCGCAAGTCGTTCCACCACGGCGCGCCAGGCAGCAATATCTGTGTAAGAGGAGACGATGAAGCTTAGCGAATCCTGCACTTGGCCGAAGGCCGCGGCCGTCTGCATAAGTCCGCCGAGGAGAATTTGGCCCCGGAAGTAGCGCGGTGCCACCACGATGAGAGGGAAAATGACCGCTGCCTGCCCGTATCCGGCGGTCAACCATGTAAGCCGCTTCTGCTGGCGCATGATGCCCCACCAGTTACGCACGATGCTGGCGAAACGCTCGCGGAAGGTACCGAGTTCGTCGGCCTCACCGTGGTAAAGCGCCACGCTCTCGGCGTTTTCACGAAAACGGACGAGGTTGAAACGGAAGTCGGCTTCGTAGCGTTGCTGGTCAAAGTTCAGCCGAACGAGAGGACGCCCGATCCGATCGGTGAGCCAGGTACCCGCGAGGGCGTACAAGAGAGCCGTCCATACAAGATAGCCCGGCAGCCGGATGAAAGAACCAGGAATAGTAAGCGTCCCAGAGAGGCCCCATAGAATTGCGACGAAGGAGATCAAGGTGACGATGGCGCGCATTCCGCCAATGCCCAGATTCAAGGTAGTGGCGATAAACTGGGGCACGTCCTCAGCAACGCGTTGGTCGGGGTTGTCAGCTTCACCGGCAACGAACTGCATGCGATAGTAGGCACCTTCGGTCAACCACCCGCGCAGGTAGCGCTCGGTGAGCCAGCGTCGCCAGCGAATCTGAAGCATCTGGTTGAGATAGAACTGGTACACGGCGAAAACAATGAAAAGACCAGCGAGCCAGGAGAAACGAATCAGCTGGTGCAGAAAGACTGCGTAGTTCTTGTCCTGCAGGGCGTCATAAAACCTGTTATTCCACTTATTGAGAAGGACATTGATATAGACAATGGCGAGGTTGAGAGCGACGACCGCAAGGAGAAGCCCCCGAGCCGCCCAGCGGTACTCCGAGAACCAGAATGGGTGAGTCATTGCCCAAGCATCACGAAGGACTTGGCGCAGGCCCGTGCTGGTAGAGGGTCTCGGAGGATTCGGGGCGCGGAGCGCAGTCGTTTGAGTCAAAGTAACGCTCCCGAGCGTGTGTGGGTGCGACTTGGATGGTTAGCTGAGAACAGCGACGTCTTCATTTCTTTCGTGAGGCCGTCGGGCAGAGCGGGGGAACGCACGGATAATCTAGCCACCGCATAGAGACCAATCAAACAGGTAGCAATCAAAGCCAACTGTAGCGACGGGCGCAAATGTGTTCCTCGCCCTACAAGAGAAATCGCAGCGAAGCAGAACAGCAGATGCGCACAGAACACTTCCAGGGATGCTTTGCCCAGCGAGATAAGAGGCGGGATGGTTAGCCAGCGCGCCATCCAGGGCCTGCTGACGGCAAAGAGAATGGCAAGAGATGAAAAATCCAGCAGCCGCAAACCGCCCAGGTGCCATTTGTCAATCAGTGCCGGCCAGAGTGCACCATTGAACTGCACGTGCAAAAGGGGGTGGCGGAGCAGGAACACCCCAGCCGCCACTGATAACGCTGCAATTACGCTCATTTTTGATGTCAGCATGTTGGAGACACTCGCGGGGCAATCAGCTCCGATCCATAGGCCAACAGCCCATAAGAACTGCCACGCTAACAAGTCAAACGCACCCATCTCGTTTAACGGTATCTGGAATCCTGCTGAAGGGATCATATGGGAGTGAATCGCAGCCCTTAGACCAAACTGAGCGAGAACCCAAATCAGGCCGCTGGGAATAAGGACCAATTTCCAGCTCCAGCGGCTAGCCAAATACAGCGCAACGGGTGTGGCCAGCAGAAAGATGATGTACATCGGCAAAATGTCGAGCAGGGGTGGGCAGTAAACGAGCAGGAGCGCGCCTCCCACGGCATGGTGGGGATGCGCCAGGTAGAAGTCGAGAAGGCCTTTTAAGCTAGGACGCCCGGTGTGAATTGCCACTGCGGCGATCACTGTGAAGGCAATGCCAAGAAGAGCGAGGTGATAACCGTAGAGTTGAAGCGCACGCTTCCAAAGGCGCTTGATAACCGTAGGAAAGCCAGATTCAACCGCTACGCGTCCAAAAATACGACCGGTCAAAAATGCGGAAAGGAAGACAAATCCCTCGGCCTCGGAGACGAATCCGAGCTGCTGGTTTGTGACGACTTGGACGTGAGTCGGCAAATGCGCCAACGTCATCAACACCAACATGAGCCCACGAAGCGCGTCCAACTCTAGCTGGCGTTGCGAACCGCGAGCTTTCAACGCTGTTGCAATTGGCAACCCGTCGCGATTTTGCTCCGTCAAAACCGAAGTTGCTAACGTTTGCGACATCTCAAACCTTCCATGAATATCACCGCATTTTGCGTTCCAAATCGTCAGCTCAGAGAGAGAAAACGTTCACGGGATCGATGGTCCTTTTTCCGATTTTTAGCGGTCTCATCTAAATTGTTGGAAAACGTGTCGATGGAACGACCATGTTCAGCTGGCTGGACGCGGGTGTGTCGGCATACGTGCCTGTGCAGCATGAAGGCAGGCCTTGGCCGGAATGGCAACGGCGCTGAAAGCGCAAAGTCCAAAAGAGCGATGAAGAGCGATACAGCCCGCAATTTCCGATTCGGCTAATGAACAAGAATTTCGGGCTGATTCTCAATCTCGCAGCTGCCGTTGGCGCGTGAATGCCGGCCGCGGGAGTTGCTTTTGAGATCAATGCGAGGCAATCGGTCGACGTACTACTGTACCGAGAATTTGTAGCGCTGCCGCTTGAGGAAAAGCGGTGGCTGAAATAGGGATCGAGCTTCTTCGGCATCACCAACAGAATTAAATCCTTCATGTCGCGGACGTTTCACTTTAGAAAGGATTGCGTGCAGCACAAGCATCAACAAGAGAATCACTAGCGAAGCCCGCAGAGCCGAGTGCAAGCATCGAGGTTCAGTCAATTGTGGAGACTCGGTCATTGAACCTTGGCCAGTTCTTCTTGACTCATTTTGGAAGACAGCTTGTTCAACTGTTTGCTTACATCCAGTTTTTTTCCGGCAGAAGTAAACAACGAATGTGCTTTCACCAGATCACGATTAACGCCGGTACCTGTCACATACAATTGTGCAAGATTGAATTGCGCGTAAGCATCCCCCCGGTCGGCAGCCCAAGTCCACAATTTGACTGCCTGCTGCAAATCCCGCCCGAGTCCCTTACCTTCCAATAAGAGCGCTCCCAAGCGAGTTGCGGAAAGGGTGTCACCCTGGTCCACGGCTCGGCGATACCAACTGGCGGCTTCTTCGTAATCGACATTGACGCCTTCCCCCAATTCATAGATTTGGCCGAGTGCCGATTGTGCCTGGGTGTATCCGTTTTCGCCGGCAAGGCGGTACTGCCGTAGAGCTTCTTGAAAGTCTTGCTTCACACCTTGGCCCTTCTCATACATGAATCCGAGTGCGAACTGACCGGCAGGATCATCTGCCTCGGCCGACTTTCTGAGCCACCTTACGGCTTCGGTTGCATCTGCTGGCACCCCTTGCCCTCTAGCGTAGAGGATTCCAAGACTTGCTTGTGCTTGCGGATTATTCTTCTTGGCAGCTTTACGAGCTAGCTTCAGAGCTTGCTGTGGGTCCTGAGGCACGCCTAGACCAGCGGCATATAAGTAGGCAAGGGCAGCCATGCCCTCGGGACACTTCGCGTCTGCCGCTCGACGGATCCAGTGCTGGGCATCCGCGCTGCTCTTGGCCACTCCCTGACCACGGAGATAAAGAAGGCCGAGATTGTACGCGGCTACAGGGCTCCCAGATACAGCGGCGCGCGTGTACCATTTGACCGCTTCTCGGAGATCCTTGACACCTTCGGGGCCTTTCTCGTAGAGATACCCAAGATTGGCCTGCGCTGAGGAGTCACCGTAGTTTGCCGCCATGCGATACCAACGAATCGCTTCAGAGACGTCTTTATCGACTCCCTTGCCAAATTGATAAGCGCGACCGAGTTTGAATTGCGCTACGGTGTCTCCTGAGTTGGCCTTCTTGGTCAATCCTTTCAGATCGATTCGAGATGATTTCTCAATCGCTGTAGGGGAGAAGGATTGCGCCTGCGCGAAATCCGGGTGAACGATCGTAAGGAGCAACGTAGTAAGTAAAAGTTCCTTGCGCATACTTTCCGTCCTCTTGGTGACAACCTATTCAAGGTGTCTCCATTCCTGATTTTCTTCACGCGAGGAACTCACCCGGTCCTGCATCGCTTTCTAGAACCTAAAATTGATGTTCGGTAGCATTTGGTGTGCCAACTTGGATGTTCCCCAAATCTTTGAAAGTGCTGGAAGACAGCAACAGAATCGGCAGTGGAGATTGAGGTCAGCGAGTTTCAGTGTCAGGCGCTTGGATTCGTGCGTTGACAGGTGTCGTTTGTTCTGACACGCAAACCTGATTCTTGCGGGAGGTCCGCGAGGCAAGAAAGAAATTCTCGCGAAGCGGTTCGATAGGGAATCGCGAATAAGCTCGGTAAGACCGTCGGCACGGGGACATCGCGTCTAGCGGGCTGACATCGCACACGACGTTGTTTCCAGTAGACGGCCTCTAGTTTCAGTCACTTACACGCAAAACACTTTGGCAGGCGGGGTGCATTTTCCAAGGGCGCCGCCCAACGAACTTTCGTGGCGACAGAAAAACAGGAGAACAATTCAGTATGGGTATCGAAAACATAGACAAGCGTTACGCGGCCAAGAACGAGACAAAAGGGCGTCAACTGCTGTCGTTATTCGCCGGTTTGGCTCTTGCACTAACAATTGGTGCAAGCAATGCAAAAGCGCAAATCGTCGGGGACATGGTAGCTAACGTCCCATTTGAGTTCCACGCCGGCAACTCCGATTTTCCGGCAGGCGAGTACCGCATTCGCTCGGTGGACGATAGCGGCCTGGACGTGATGCAAATCAGCACCATGGACGGCTCTAGATCCGCTCTCTTCCAAGTACAGGAAAGCGATGCCCCGGCTACACCAACCAAGAGCGAACTGATCTTCAACAAGTACGGAGACCAGTATTTCCTTGCCAAGTTGTATGACGAAGGCGAACGCATCGGCAGCGAAGTTCTCAAGTCGCGCGATGAAGAGAGAATCAGCAAGAACGTCGCGCTGGCTCAAGAACACGTGCCGGTACAACGCGGAAACGCAACGAAGCAATCAGCGTCTCGTTGAAGGTTCAAACCTGCTTGAGGTCAATTGAGCCACTCACTCTCGCAGAAAGTTCTGTTGTGGCTCCGATTAAAAAGGAGGATTTATGAAAGTGCAAAAGGTCGCGTTAAGTTTGATCGCCTTGATGTTCCTGTTCGCAGGCGTTGCATCGGCGCAGCAGGTGAAGACGGACTACGATCGCGGCACAAATTTCGCGCAGTACAAGACCTACTCTTGGGAAAACGTTAAGACGAAAGATCAACTAGATGTGGATCGGATCAAGAGCGCGGTCAATGCAGCCTTGGCGGCAAAAGGCTGGACGCAGGTGGACTCCGGCGGCGATGTTTCCATCGTCGCCATGGAGATCACAAGCACTCAGCAGACCCTCAATACGTTTTACAACGGAATGGGAGGAGGCTGGGGCTGGAGACGCTTCGGTGGCGGCGGTTTCGGTGAGGCTACGACCACGACCGACACTTACAAGGTTGGCACAGTGGTTGTCGATCTCTTCGATACCAAGACCAAGCAACTGATCTGGAGAGGGAACTCGAGCGACACGCTCTCCAGCAACTCTGACAAGAACATCAAGAACCTGGATAAGGGCGTGGAGAAAATGTTCAAGAAGTTCCCTCCAGGCTCTTCGAACAAGTAGATGTCCCGAACTCGCCTTCTGCGAGTTTCCGTCACCCTGCGAATTAGCCCGCAGACTATAGCGTGCGGCCGAGCGGCCGCACGCAAAAACGGAACCCAGAACGCGGTGGTTGGCAGCAAAGATTGTGTGGTACTGGAGAATTTGCCATGAAGATTAAATTGATGAAACAGGTTTTAACCGTGCTGCTCTGCTGTTTGCTGGTGCAGTTTACGGCGGCGGCGGAATCCTACGGTCCGCAAAACCAATCCGACCAACAGGCGCCGGCTTCGGCCAGCAAACCGTCGCCGAAAGAGTTGCAGCAACTGGTGGCGCCGATTGCGTTGTATCCGGATGCGCTCATTGCTCAGATTCTTGCGGCTTCGACGTATCCAACGCAAATCGTTGAGGCGGATCGGTGGATGCAGAGGCATTCTCACCTCAAAGGCGAAGACCTGGCCAAAGAAGTAGACAAACAGGATTGGGATCCGAGCGTAAAGGCGCTGGCGCAGTTTCCGTCCGTGCTCGAGAACATGGACAAGAATTTGTCTTGGAGTTCTTCGCTGGGCGAGGCCTACGCCAACGACCCGCAAGACGTGACCGATGCTGTTCAGCAGATGCGTCAGGACGCTCAGAAGGCTGGGCACCTGAATAGCAATGAACAGGAGCGGGTAACGACGCAAGGAAACACAATCATCATCGAACCGGCTAATCCTGAAACGGTTTATGTGCCGGCCTATGATCCTTGGCTTGTATATGGCGGACCTATCGTCGCCTATCCAGGCTGGT
>WNFR01009588.1_pt1 | contig 16605 bp, 11 predicted proteins | sample 5400221 | NCBI WGS metagenome assembly WNFR01 (sample SAMN13153357, study PRJNA577476) | soil metagenome | isolation source: 40 cm soil under Madrone tree | place: USA:California | collected 2016-06-14 | reverse complement strand
GACCGGTGCTCGACAGGCAGTAGCCCACTTCGTGCAGGCTCACGCCGAGGCTTTGGTGATCGACGCGGCCGTGAACTTCGCCCTTCTGCTTAGCGGTGACTGCGCGCTCGTACCACGGACAGGCGTCGGCGAACTGACCGGTGCTCGACAGGCAGTAGCCCACTTGGTGCAGGCTTAAGCCGAGGCTTTGGTGATCGACGCGGCCGTGAACGTCACCCTTCTCGGCCGCGGTGACGGCGCGCTCGAACCACGGCCGGGCGTCGGCGAACTGACCGGTGCTCGACAGGCAGATGCCCACTTGGTGCAGGCTTAAGCCGAGGCTTTCGTGATCGACGCGGCCGTGAACATCGCCCTTCTCCTTGGCCGCGACGGCGCGCTCGTACCACGGACGGGCGTCGGCGAAGCGTCCGATCTCGGTCAAGGCTTTGCCAACAACCCCTCCCTTTTCGAGCGAAATTTCGCCGCCCTCATCCGTCCAATCTGCAAGAGTGATCGGGTAGGTCATCAGCGTGGCAGCAAGATCGGCCCTGTTGGGCGCAGCGACAATACTTGCTGCTAGGTCGACCAGACACCGTGCCTGTGCATCCACGACGCTCCCAAATGACTGGGCGATTTCCCCGGATAGACCAATCTTGAAAAGGAACGCGACGAAAAGCTGATGCATGCGCAGCTCTGTCACGCCCTCGATCACGTGAACGTCGAGACACGCATCCAGGTGCCCCTGGAACTCGGTGGCGCTCCAGCCAAGCGCTTCGACAAGATGCTTTGAAAGTTCGTCTCGGATGATACGCTGAGAATTGAGACGTGAGGCTGAATGAAGCAGCAGCCGTGCCGGCGGTTCCAGCATCGCGTAGACGCCCTGAAAGCTTCTGGACGCCTCCTGCGCCAGCGTCAAAGTGATGGCGTTCTCGCGCCCGCGGCGAGCCTCGTAGGCGAGTGTCGCGGACGCCGGCACGAGCTGGACCGGCAGGCCGTCGGCGAGTGTCGCGAGCTGTTGGCCGTGGCGCTCGGTCAGCCTGCGGCCGGCAATTCCCTCGATCAACTCCAAAGAGGCTTCGTTTGAGAGCGGCTCGACCGCTAGAGCCTGCCAAGCATCCCAGCGATCGAGCACGGTTGTCACCACAACGTGGCACGGCATGCCGGCGGGCGGCATCATCGAGCGGGCGTCATCGAGGGACCGAACATTGTCGAAGATCAGCAGAGAAGGCGCAGCGCCGAGAGCACAGAGGGTGCGGAGGCCCTGATCCTCGATCCGCAGGTCGGGCGGGAAATTGAGATCGAGGAAGGTCTGGCCGATGCGGGCGAGATCGATCGTCGACGCCTCGCTCCCTGCATCGACTATGAAGGTGCCGCCTGGATAACGGCTGCGATGGCACCGGGCGAATTCGCGAGCGAGCTCGCTCTTGCCCACGCCGGGCGCACCATGGAGGACGATGACGTTGTCGGTCGAAGGATCGCCGAGACGAGCGAGCATCTGATCGAGCAGGTCGTCACGTTCCACAAACGGAAGGTTATGACGCGCCGGAACGTTGCTTTGAAAGCGGCGTGCTGGCGCGAACCCGCGCGTTGCCGCAGCGGCTATATCCTGCGGCGTGAGCCCTTGAAATAAGAATTGATTGAAGTCGCGCCCCGCGCCAATGGATTCGGCTTGTACCCCAATTCCCGCACCGGCCGGGTGGTTACCCGCTGCGGTCAAGCTTTTTTTGCGGGGCCGCCGACCGAGATGTTTCCGGTGCTGAAAGTTCCGTGTACCAGCACCTCTTCCATGCGAGCGCCGGTACCCTCTCTAACCGTGATGTCGCCGAGTTGAACTTCCATGGCCTCTAGTCGGCCAATATCAAGGCCGATCGCGCCACCCCGCTTCAGCGCGGCAATGAGTTCGTGCGCAAGCACGTGCAGCGCGGCTTGTTCTTCGCCGGATTGACTATCAATCACCTCAGCGAGGACGGCTCTGCGGGCAGGCGAGGCGGGCGTCTTTTCCAGCGCCTCCACGTCACTGCCGGCCCACTTCGCGACGCGGCTTTTCAAGGCCTTGTAGGCATCCTTGGCGGCTTCGCCGACCGCGCCCTTGAGCGCCGCTTCGCCCGCCATTGCGAGCGCCGAGGCGGTTAACGCACCGATTGTCACCGGATCAGCCATGATTCAATCCCGCGCCTGCCAGCGCACTGCGCGCTGCGCGGAAACGTATCTGTGGCCGAACACAATCGCAAGCGGCAATGCTTCGCCGCACTCGCTACTTCAACGTGGCCAGATACGCCACCAGATCGTCGCGGTCCTTTTCGGCGATGCCCTGGAACACGCCCATGGCGGTGCCGGGGATCATGGTGGAGGGAAACATCATCCAGCCGCCGATGGCGTCTTCGGTCCATTCCCAGTTGGCGCGGTTCTTGAAAGCATTGGTGTAGCCGAACCCCGGCACGGTGCCGGCCTTCTTGCCGACGATGCCGAACAGGTTGGGGCCGAACCGGTTGTCGCCGCCTTTGTCGCTGGTGTGGCAGATCGCGCATTGCCGCACGAACGCGGCCTTGCCGTTGGCAGCATCGCCGTCCGCCTGGGCGGCGCCGGCGAAGCAGGTGAGCGCTAACGCGCCCAAGGCAAACGTCCCCCGGGCGGCGCCGTTTCGCATTGCATTTGTCTTCAGTCCGCCGCGCAGGCTTCCCCTAAACATGCTTCCTCCAGCCTCTTCTTGTTCGTGATATTGCCGGCGCCCGACGGGGCCGCAATAGGATCGTCGTTTGTAGCGTTTTTGTTGCGGATTCCAAGTGCAACAAAGTAGCGCCGGACTATAATGACCGTGAAAGGCACTGGCGCGGCGGCTGATCCGTCGAATGCAACAGCGCAGGCCGAATGGACAATGCCCGGCGCATGCCGGCAGCGGACGGACACGGAGGGAGCTATCGATGACGATTAAACAGGCATTACTAGCCGGAACGGCGATCAGCTTTGCGACGCTGGCGGCCGGCGCGCCGAACGCGGCGAGAGCCCAGCAGGCCGCCGCCGTGGCGGCGCCGGCAATCGACGCCGATGATATCGGCGGCGTCGTGACCAGCCGCATGGGACCGGAATCCGGCGTCTGGGTGGTGGCGGAAACGACGGACCTCGGAACACGGTTCGCCAAGATGGCGGTGACCGACGATCTCGGACGCTTCGTGGTGCCGGACCTGCCGAAGGGGACATATCGGGTATGGGTGCGGGGCTACGGCCTTGTCGACTCGCCCAAGGTCGCGACCGAGCCCGGCAAGACCCTCAACCTCACCGCCGTCATCGCCCCGAGCCTTGCGGCGGCGGCGCAATACTATCCGGCAATCTATTGGGCCTCGATGATCAGGGTGCCGGACAAGAGCAAGTTCCCCGGCACCGGCGCCGACGGCAACGGCATTCCGGTCAGCTTCAAGGCCCAGGACTTGTGGCTCAACACGGTCAAGACCAACGGTTGTGGCAATTGCCACCAGATCGGCAATTATGCCACGCGCACCATTCCGGAGGCGCTGGGCCACTTCGATTCCTCGCTTGCCGCATGGGCGCGCCGCCTGCAGTCCGGCCCGGCCGGCCGCAACATGATCAGCGCCATAGCCAGCCTGATGACGCCCGACGGCGGCCATCTCGCAGCGCTCGCCGACTGGACCGATCGCATCAAGGCCGGCGAGATTCCGAGCGCGACGCCGCCGCGCCCCGTCGGGGTCGAGCGCAACCTCGTCGTCACGGTGCGCGACTGGTCGGACCCCAAGCACTATCTCCACGACCTGACGCTGACCGACCGGCGCAAACCGACCGTCAACGGCTACGGGCTGATCTATGGCGCGGCAGAGCTCTCCACCGACAATCTGCCGATCCTCGATCCGGTGAAGAACACCAAGACCACCATGAAGGTGCCGGTCGCTGATCCCAAATACGCGCCGAGCTCGGCGCTCGCCAATCAGGTGCTGGCGCCATCGGCCTATTTCGGCACGGAGCAGGTGTGGGATAGCCAGGTCAACGCGCACAACCCGATGATGGACCAGGACGGCCGGGTTTATTTCACGGCGCAGACTCGTTCGCCGAAAGATCCGCCGGATTACTGCAAAAAGGATTCGCCGATCCGCTCGGCGCAGCTCTACCCGCTCGCCGGACCGCAAAGCGGGTTCGTGCAGAATGCGCGCCAGGTCACGGTTTGGGATCCCAACACCAAGAAATTCTCCCACATCGACACCTGCTTCGGCACCCATCATCTGAACTTCGCCGAGGATGCCAACAACACGCTGTGGCTCAGCAACAACACCCAGGGCGAACGCGCCGTCGTGGGCTGGATCAACACCAAGCTTTACTGGGAGACCGGCGACGCCGTGAAGTCCCAGGGCTGGACCGCGCTGATCGTAGACACCAACCGCAACGGCAAGCGCGACGAGGGCTACAACGAACCCGGCAAACCGGCCGACTACAGCAAGGACACGCGCATTCCGTTCGCCATGTACGGGATCGGCTACTCGCCGCTCGACGGCTCGATCTGGGGATCGAACCTCACCCACCCGGGTTACATCGTGCGCCTCGCCCCGGGCTCCAATCCACCGGAAACCGCACTCGCGGAAATCTACAAGATTCCGCTGCCCGGCTTCGGCATTCGTGGCAGCGACGTCGACCGCAACGGCGTGGTGTGGATGCCGCTCGACTCAGGCCACATCGCGAGCTTCGATCGCCGCAAATGCAAGGGCCCGCTCAACGGGCCGGGCGCCGAGCTTGGCGAGAAATGTCCCGAGGGCTTCGCGTTCTATCCGATCCCGGGGCCGGGCTTCCAAGGCGATCCGGGTGCGGAAGAGAATCCGTATTACACCTGGGTCGACCAGCACAACATCTTAGGGCTAGGCGCCGACGTTCCGCTTGCGACCGGCAACCAGTCGGATTCGCTCCATGCATTGGTGGGCGGCCAGGTGATCGAGCTGCGCGTCCCCTATCCGATGGGCTTTTTCGCCAAAGGCCTCGACGGCCGCATCGACGACCCCAACGCCGGCTGGAAGGGCCGTGGCCTGTGGGTGACGTCCGGCAACCGCACCCCGATGCATATCGAGGGCATCGACGCCCCGGCCCCCGGCGCCCCCGGCAAGACCCCGGAGACCTTGTCGAGCCCGCTGGTCGTGCACTTCCAGCTGCGGCCTGATCCGTTGGCGCATTGAGCGGAGTGCTCGCGAGCTAGGGTAAATCGCATTTGGTGCAGCCGCGCTGCTCCCTCTCCCCGCAAGTGGGGAGAGGTGGAGGGGAGAAGAGAACCGGAGACCTCCATGCGGTTCATCCCCATCGGACAGGAATTCGTCGCCGAGGTCACCGGCGTCGATCTGCGCGCGCCCCTCAACGCGGCCGCGGCGATCCACGCCGCCATGGACCGCCACGCCGTACTGGTCTTCCGCGATCAGCCGCTCTCCGACGAGGAGCAGATCGCGTTCACGAAAGCCCTCGGCAAGATCGAGCTCAACACGGCTAACAACGTGACGCGGCTCGATCAGCGCCGCCTCGGCATCGAGATGAGCGACATTTCGAATCTCGATCAGCAGGGCCACCTGCTGGCGCGCGACGATCGCCGGCGCGCGTTCAATCTCGGCAACCAGCTGTGGCATTCGGATTCCTCCTTCAAGGCGGTATCGGCGAAATACTCGCTGCTGTCCGCCCGCATCGTCCCGTCCGCCGGCGGCAATACCGAGTTCGCGGACATGCGCGCCGCCTACGATACGCTCGATCCTGAAACCAAGGCCGCGGTCGAGGACCTGATCACCGAGCACTCGCTGTTGTTCTCCCGCGGCCAGCTCGGCTTTACGGATTTCACCGCCGAGGAGCGGTCGAAGTTCGCGCCGGTGCGCCATCGCCTGGTGCGGACTAATCCGGCGACCGGGCGCAAGTCGCTGTTCCTGTCGTCGCACATCGGCGGCATCGTCGGCTGGCCGGTGCCGGAAGCGCTCGCTTTCGTGCGCGAACTCGCCGAGCACGCAACTCAGCGGCAATTCGTCTACGCCCATGCTTGGCGCCAACATGATCTCGTGATGTGGGATAATCGCCAGACCATGCATCGCGCCCGGCGCTACCGGGACACGGGCGAGGTACGCGACCTGCGCCGCACCACGCTCGAAGGCGACGGACCGACGACGGCGCAGACGGCGGTGGCATAGAATTGGTAAGGTGGGCAAAATCGCCCGCAACGACCGTCGTACTTTTTGGAGGCTTGGCCCGCGATTTTGCCCACGCGGTCGGACTTGCGAGGTTGGACAGCGTGGGCAAAGGCGGAACCCCGGCCATGCAGTTTCGGCGGCACTTCGGCCGCCTTTGCCCACCCTACCCGCTCAACCCATCCTACGCACTGAGAGGGGGCGATTATGAAATTTCCCCGCCGTCGTTTTCTGCAGCTTGCAGGCATCGCTGCCGCCACATCGGCCCTGCAGCGGCCCGGTCTGGCGCTCGACTATCCGACTCGGCCGGTGCGCTGGGTGGTGGGATACCCGCCAGGCGGTCCGCAGGACATCGTCGCGCGCCTGCTGGGTCAATTTCTGTCCGAGCGATTCGGCCAGCAATTCATCATCGAGAACCGATCGGGCGCCGGTGGCAATATTGGCGCCGAGGCTGTCATCAATGCGGCGCCCGACGGCTACACGATGTTGCTGGTCGGTTCGCCCAATGCGATCAACGCGACCCTCTATGAGAAGCTTAATTTCGTTTTTCTCCGCGACATCGTGCCGGTGGCTAGCATCGGCCGGGTGCCGCTCGTCATGGAAGTGCATCCGTCGGTCCCGGCCAAGACGGTTCCTGAGTTCATCGCCTACGCCAAGGCCAATCCCGGCAAGATCAATTATGCGTCGGCGGGAAACGGAACGCCGCAGCATGTCTCAGCCGAGTTGTTCAAGATAATGACCGGCGTCACCATGCTGCACGTGCCCTATCGCGGCGCCGCCCCGGCGGTGACGGACATGATCAGCGGCCATGTCCAGGTGATGTTCGATCCGATGCCCACGGCGATCGAGCAGATCAAGGCCGGCCGGCTGCGCGCGCTGGCGGTGACGACCACAAAGCGGTCGGACGCGCTGCCGGATCTGCCGACGGTCAGCGATTCTCTGCCGGGTTTCGCGGCCGACACCTGGTATGGCGCGGGCGTGCCCAGGAACACGCCCGTGGAGATCGTCGACGCGCTCAACAGGGAAATCAATGCGGTCCTCGGCGATGCCAGGGTGAAGGCGCGGCTTGCCGATCTCGGCGCCACCGTGCTGGTGGGCACGCCCGCCGACTTCGGCAGGATGCTCGCCGATGAGACCGAGAAATGGGGCAGGGTGGTCAAAGCATCCGGAGCGAAGCCGGAGTAGGGTTGCCGTCATGCCCGCGCTCGTGGCCACGACAAGCCTGCCGGATGCTATGCTATGCAGAGGGGACAGTGTATTGCGGGATCCGCTCACTCAATCGACACGCCGCTCGCCTTGATCGGCTCCGCCCATTTTGCAATCTCGGCCGGGATGAATGTTGCGAGGTATTCGGGGCTGCGGCGTTCCGGCGCCACCACGGTGACGCCGACGCTTTCGAGTCGCTCACGCACGGCAGGTGAATCAAGGGCCTCGCTCGTCGCCTTGGCGAGCCGCTGTACCGCCAAAGCAGGCGTTCCTTTCGGAAACACCAGGGCGATCCAGGCATTGCAGTCGAGACCGGGCAGGCCCTGCTCCTGCGCGGTCGGGACGCGCGCGAGCACCGGTGGCCGCGTCGGCCCGAGCGTCGCGATTGCCTTCACGGCGCCGGCTTCGATTTGGGGAAATGCGGTCGAAATCTGCTCGCAGGAATAGTCGATCCGGCCCGCGATCATATCTTGCATGGCCGGCCCGGCGCCCCGATAGGGAATATGGGCGATGCGGGTGCCGATGAGGGTATCGAGCATGATGGCGCACACGTGTCCGCCCGATCCGCCCCCGGCGGAGGAATATTGCAATTTCGCCTGATTGGCTTTGGTGTAAGCGACGAATTCCGCGAGCGTGTTGGCAGGAAAATCTTTTCGGGTGATCAGGATCCGCGCCGAATCGGTGACGAGCGCCACCGGCTCGAAGTCGGCGGCAGCGTTGTAAAGCGGTCTCTTGTACAGGTTCGGAACCTGCGCCAGCACCGCGAGGCCGCCGAGCAGAAGCGAATAGCCGTCCGGCGCCGCCTTGGCGACGCGGTTGGCCCCGGTCATCCCGCCAGCCCCACCGACGTTTTCGATGATGATCTGGCCGTTGAGGATTTCGGCGATCCGCGCCGAAAGGACCCGCGCAATGGTGTCATTCGGCCCGCCAGCCGCGTAAGGCACGACCAGCGTGACGGGCCTCGCCGGCCAGTCCTGCGCGACCGCTGGCCGCGCCAGCATTGCGAGCACAGCCGCCACCATGGTCGCGAGCTTGCGCATGGTTTCCTCCTCCGGCACGACTTGTAGCCCGGATGGAGCCACCGGGTCCGGCCTTCGGCCGGCCCGATGATAAACTCCGCGAAATCCGGGATCGTCTGCGCCCTGCGGCGACGCCTTCCCGCATTCCGCTGCGCTCCATGCGGGCTACAGGCTCAGTGCCGCCTGTGCCTGGCAGCCCCGAGTGTCGCTGAGGGCAATTCGCCGAATGCAAGGCGATAATCGCGGGCAAAATGGCCCGGATTAAGAAAACCGCACGCGAACGCCGTAGAGACTACAGTTGTGGCACTGTCGGGCTCAAGAAGCATGCGACGGGCGTGCTGGAGCCGGATGCTCTTGACGAAGGCCATTGGGGAGCAGTCGCGCGAATCTCTGAATGCCTTGAATATGCTGCGGGCGCTCGCGCCGGCGGCGGCCGCAAGGGCCTCGACCGTGATCGGGCGATTCCAATTGGCAGCGATGTATTCCTCGACCAGGCGGACCTGCCAGGGTGCAGGACGCGGCTGCTCCCGCACGAGAAGGTCGCTGAAGTTATGCGGGTTAGCGGTCAGGAAGGCGATGAGCAACATCTGCTCGAATTCGACGAGAGCCGCGGCCGGCACCTTTCCATCGTCACGGTCGAGTTCGCTCACCATGAATTCGAGCATGCGCCGCATGCGCCGCAGCGCCGGGTTGTCAAAGCTGGAGCGGTGGGCGAATTCGATGTATCGGGTGATCGGAATGCCGGTCGCGGCGCTCAGCTTGGCCTGCAGGGCCGCCGTCTCGACCCGGAAAATGAACGATTCGAAGCCGGGCTGATATTCGTGCGTCATCTCGACTCCCGCCGGGATGACACACGCCTCATTGTGGTCGATGTTGAATTGGCTGCCGCCAAATGTTGTCCTGCCGGCCTTATGCAAGGCGAACTGCTGTTTGATGACCGGCGCGCTCGGAAAGCGCACGCGGTAGGCTGCCGAACACGCGCCATATAGGAGATCGACGCTCTTGAGCCGAACATAGCTCCTATCGACTTCGAACAGCGCCGCCTCGGCCCCAACTTCAAACCCGTCGCCCCGAAACGCGTGACAAGCATCTGTCGGAATTCGTCGGGACTTTGCGTATGGATGAGTGGAAACCTATGCAGCGGCCGCAGACTGGATCGACTGAGCATTTCCGGGGATCTTTGCCAGGAAGTGATACGCATGCAACTTTTCTTGCATGATAAGCCGTGGCGAGCCTTAGCGCAACGGTTGCAGCACGCAACTGAGGAGGGGGCGCCGTTGCACGCAACTGAGGAGGGGGCGCCGTTCTATAACGCCGCATTGGGAGATGGGGAAAGCCAGCGGGTCGGGCCGAAGCCTGTCCTCGGGCCGGCCACCCGTTTGGCCGGCCCGAGGACAGGCTCCCACCTACAGCGCAAGGCGAGCCGCTTGGCTGCCGATTTGACCGCAAGAATATGTGCCTACCCACCTGACAAGGCCGGCGCCGATCGCTATATCGAACCGCGCGCCCGGCACCGTCCGGGCTTTCGGCGTTTATCAGCCCCTCTTACCTCGTAAGGGAGGGGCTGCCGGAGGGATTTTGGCATGACCGGGTCGGTACGGACGAGCGCAGGGCTCGATGAGCGGCGGCGGCGGCTGTTGTACCGGGCGTGGCATCGCGGCACGCGGGAAATGGACCTGATCATGGGGCGCTTCGCCGACGCCGCGGTCGGCGAATTGACCGAGGCGGAAATCGCCGAGCTGGAGCGGCTCACCGAAGTGCCGGACCCCGAGCTTTACGCTTGGCTCACCGGCGACCGCGAGGTTCCCGACGCCTACGACCTTGCCGTGTTCCGCCGCTTGCGGGAGTTTCATGCCCTGAGGCCGATCGAATGAACATTGCGCGCGCCAAGGCGCATTCCCCCGTCGATCTCTTGGAGCAGGGCCGGCCGCTGACACTTGCGCGCGTCGCCGACGGCGCCGAGGGGCTGGTGCTCGCCGATCTCGCACGCGCCATCGCGGTTAAGCCCAAGGCGCCCGCGACCAGCCTGCTTGTCGTCTGCCGCGACGGCAGCCGCATGGCGCAGCTCTCCCGCGCGCTCGCCTTCTTCGCTCCAGATATCGGCGTGCTGGAATTCCCGGCCTGGGACTGCCAGCCCTATGACCGTGCCTCACCCCACCCCGGCCTCATGGCCCAGCGCATGACGGCATTGTCGCGCCTTGCTCACCTCAAGGAGCAAGCCGGGGCTCAATCGCGGCCCTCGGTTCTGCTTGCCACCGTCAACGCCATGGTTCAGCGCGTGCCAGCTCGCGCCGTTGTGGCCGGGCAGGGGCTGTCGGCGGCGCCCGGCAATGTACTGGCCATGGACGGCATCGTGCGCTGGCTCGAACTCAATGGGTTCATGCGCGCCTCGACGGTGCGCGAAGCCGGCGAATATGCGGTGCGTGGGGGAATCATCGATCTTTATCCTCCTGGCGTCTACGATCCGGTGCGTCTTGACTTCTTCGGCGATACGCTGGAGGCGATTCGCACCTTCGATCCCGAGACCCAGCGCAGCACCGATCAATTGCGCGCGCTCAACCTTGTTCCGGTTGCGGAGTTCCAGCTCACGAGTGAAACCATCCGCCGCTTCCGCACCGGCTATGTGCAGGCGTTCGGGGCCGCGACGCCGGACGATCTGCTCTACGAGGCAGTGAGCGAAGGGCGTCGCTATCCCGGCATGGAGCACTGGCTGCCGCTGTTCCACGACGGCCTCGATACTTTGTTGGATTATCTGCCTGGTACTCCGGTCGCGATGGAGCCATTGACCGAGGACGCGGCCCACGAGCGCTTCGCCCAGATCGCGGACTATTACGATGCGCGCCGCCAGGACCTCGCTCAGGGCGCCGAGAAAGCGTCCGGTGTTGCTTACAAGCCACTGCCGCCGGACCGCCTCTACCTCGGCGAGACCGAATGGCGCGAGCGGCTCGACACCGTCAAGCTCGTCCGCTTGGTGCCGTTTGCGGCGCCGCCCCCTCCCTACCCTCCCCCGCATGCGGGGGAGGGTAGGGAGGGGGTGGTGATCGACGCCAGCACGCGGCAGGGCCGCAATTTTGCGCCCGAGCGGGCCCAGCCGGACGCCAATGTGTTCGATGCCGTCAGGGCCCACGTGAATGCGCTGCAGTCGGCCGGCAAGCGCGTGGTTTTCGCGCTCTGGAGCGACGGCGCGCGTGACCGCATGAGCCATGTGCTGGCCGATCATGCGATGCTCAATCTGGTCAACGTTGAGACCTGGCCCCAGGCGTTGGCGCGGCCGGCGCACGAGCTCGCGCTCGCGGTGCTTGGCCTTGAATCCGGATTCGAGACCGATGCGCTCGCTGTCATCGGCGAGCAGGACATTCTGGGCGACCGCCTGGTGCGCCCGCGGCGCGTGTCCAAGCGTGCCGAGAATTTCATTGCCGAGGTGTCGGCGCTCTCCGCCGGCGACCTCGTGGTCCATGTGGATCACGGCATCGGCCGCTTCATCGGCCTGAAAACCATTCAGGCGGCCGGCGCGCCGCATGACTGCCTCGAAATTCACTATGCCGGCAATGACAAGCTGTTCCTGCCGGTCGAGAACATCGAGCTGTTGTCGCGCTATGGTTCCGAGGACGTCGCGGTCGAGTTGGACCGGCTGGGCGGCGCAGCCTGGCAGGCTCGCAAGGCGCGGATGAAGAGCCGCATCCGCGAAATGGCGAGCGAGCTCATCAAGATCGCGGCCGAGCGCCATCTGCGCGAGGCGCCGCGGCTCGCGGCCGCGCAGGGACTTTACGACGAATTCTGCGCCGGCTTTCCGTATGAGGAGACCGACGACCAGCGCGTCGCCATCGATGCGGCGCTCGACGATCTTGCCTCTGGTCGGCCGATGGACCGGCTCGTTTGCGGCGACGTCGGCTTCGGCAAGACCGAGGTGGCGTTGCGCGCTGCCTTTGTCACGGTCATGGCCGGCAAGCAGGTGGCCGTGGTGGTGCCGACCACGCTCTTAGCCCGGCAGCACCACAAGACCTTCTCCGATCGGTTTCGCGGGCTCCCGGTTCATGTCGCGCAGGCGTCGCGCCTCGTCGGCAACGCAGGGCTTGCGAAGGTGCGGGAGGGGCTCGCCGCCGGCACGATCGACATTGTCATCGGCACCCATGCGTTGCTCGCCAAGACGGTCAAGTTCCGCGATCTCGGGTTTCTGGTCGTGGACGAGGAGCAGCATTTCGGCGTCGCCCACAAGGAACGCCTCAAAACGCTGCGCGCCGAGGTGCACGTGCTGACGCTGACCGCAACGCCGATCCCGCGCACGTTGCAGCTGGCGCTCACCGGCGTGCGCGAACTCTCGATCATCGCGTCGCCGCCGATCGACCGCCTGGCCGTGCGCACTTCGGTGTCGCCGTTCGATCCCCTGATCGTGCGGGAGGCGCTGCTGCGCGAGCGCTACCGGGGCGGCCAATCTTTCTATGTCTGCCCGCGCATCGAGAATCTTGCGGAGGCCAAAGAATTTCTCGACAAGAACGTGCCCGAGGCGCGCGTTGCGGTGGCCCACGGTCAGATGCCGCCGACCGTGCTGGAAGACGTCATGTCGGCCTTCTATGACGGCAAATACGACGTTCTGCTTTCCACCACCATCATCGAGTCCGGCCTCGATATCCCGACCGCAAATACGCTGATCGTTCACCGCGCCGACATGTTCGGCCTTGCCCAGCTCTACCAGCTGCGCGGCCGGGTGGGGCGCTCGAAGACGCGCGCGTATGCGCTGCTCACGCTGCCGGTCGGGCGCAAGCTCACCGCGCAGGCGGAGCGCCGGCTCAAGGTGCTGCAATCGCTCGACACGCTTGGGGCGGGTTTCCAGCTCGCCTCTCACGACCTCGATATCCGCGGCGCCGGCAATCTGCTTGGCGAGGAACAGTCCGGTCATATCAAGGAGGTCGGCTTCGAGCTTTACCAGCAGATGCTCGAGGAGGCGGTGGCGAGCCTCAAGGCCGGCATCGTCGAGCCGGTGGCCGACCGCTGGTCGCCGCAGATCACGATCGGGACGCCTGTGCTCATCCCGGAGGATTATGTGGCGGACCTCCCGGTACGCCTCAACCTCTACCGGCGGCTCGCCGAGCTGGAGGACGAGCGCGACATCGACGCATTTGGGGCCGAGATGGTGGACCGCTTCGGCCCGCTGCCTGACGAGGTGAAGCATCTGCTCGCCACAGTGGTGCTCAAGGCGCTTTGCCGCCGTGCGAACGTGGCAAAGATCGAAAGCGGACCTAAGGGCGCGGTGATCTCGTTCCGGGACGACCGTTTTGCCAATCCGGAAGGGCTGATTGCGTTCATCCGCAAACAAGGCCGGGATGCCAAGGTGCGCCCCGACATGAAACTCGTGCTGTTCGACGCCTGGGAGGAGCCGTCGGACCGGCTCAAGGGCACGACCGCAATCCTGCGCCGACTTGTCGCTATCGCAGAACAAGCCAAGGCGGCATGACGGCAGATGATGGCGGCACGTCGGTAGATCATTGAAAGGTCAATCGAATGACCGCTCGGCGGGGCGCGCGCCCGCTGTTTGTCCCAAAAGCGCGTCGGCGGGTGCGGCCTTTGCATCCACGCAATTTCCAGTAATAATCATCGAACATCATGACGTTTTATTGCGCTCACTCTCAGGCCGCGACAGCGAGACTTATTTTCGGCGGCGTTCCGTGCCACCGCAAGAGCCGCATGACAGTGGGGCTTGGGGGGAAAGCGTTGCCGGAATGAACACGCCGTCGGCTCGTCAGCATTGGTTCGTTTTGCTCAACGGCAAGCGCCATGGGCCGTTTACGTTCGCGACCCTCACCGCGGCGGCGAAGAAGGGCGTCATCACGGCTGAGACCAATATCTGGCGGCGCGGCTGGCAAAAATGGCATCCGGCCCGGCAGGTGCCGGGACTCCTGAATGAGGCCCCGCTCGCCCCCGATGACGCCGAATGGACCGACGAGCAGCTGCGCTCTCCGAGCGAGGAGGCATTGCTTTATGCGCCGCAGCGGCGGGGCACGCGACCGTCGCCCGGCATCGACACGCTACGCAGGGATCAGCGGTTACCGGAGGATCAAACCGAGCACATCTTTGCGGATGAGTGGCGAATGCTCGCCGAGCAGCCAGTCCAGGATCGCAGCAAGACTGGGGGTTCATCCTGGTTTGGGCGAAAGAGGAAGTCCGAAGCCGCAGGCCTCGGCGAAGCAGGCCCCGACGTAGCAGATTATCCACGGGTGGTTCGTCGCGAACCAGCCGACAACAAGCCGACTGCCGGGCGATTCGGCAGGTTTGGCAAACGTGCCGCTGTCGGGCTGTGCGCTATCCTGTTGTTGTGGGGTGCCGGCCGGGTCCTGTTGGGGCCGGGATCGTCGCGACAGTCCGGTGCCCCGCAGGCGCTGAAATCCACCTCGGCGGCGCCGCGGCCGGCGGCCGTGGCTTCCGCGGACGACCTGCCGGCCGCGGTGGCGAGTCTGCCGGCGGTGGTTGTGCTACAGCGTAACGATCCCGCGGCGTACGAGCGTTTCAAAAAACGCTATGCCGACAGCGCGCTGAACGCCCGCGACGAGGAAGTTATGTCGATTGCGCGCGCCGCGCTGCGCAAGAGCGTGAAGCACTTGCTTGCCATTTCATCCGGCGATGTGTTGCTTGAAATCACGGAAACGTCTCTTGGCTATATGCAAGCCTTGCAAGCCTCCAATCCGGAAAGCTGCGTCGCGTTGAGCGACGAAAGCAAGGGGGCGAAGTTGACCACCAACATTGCCAAGGAGCTTCCGATTCAGTTCGTCCGCGACATGTCGGTTCTTGAGCGCATTGCCGGCACCAACCCGCACACCGCGGTTGCGCCCATGACCGCGGAGGAGGTGCGGCCGTATCTCGAGACGGTGTTCAACACGCTGCGCCGGCAGTCGGTCAAAAGCGAGTTGCTGGGGCGTGCTAAGCTCGATCCCTCAGATTTTCAGCCCTATTGCGCGCTGGTGATCGCGTTTTACCAGGCCGTGCTCGGACTGCCGCGCGACGACAAGGTCAATTTGTTGCGTTATCTTTACGCTGCGGCGGCCGTGAATGCGGATAGCGATCTTGCAAAGTAGCTGCCCCTGCAATCTGTACCGAGCTGTAGCCCGGATGGAGCGTAGCGCAATCCGGGATCAGCCTTGTCGCTTGCCTATCAATATGGCACTGCCACCCCGGGGTTTCGCTGCGCTCACCCGGGCTACAGTGCTGCAGTGAGCGGGATTCCGTAACCCGCTGCATTGCTGATCCGGTCATGATGAAGCGGGGGACGGCAAATTCCATCCATTGCGATAATGCTGCTGCTGTGGGCCGCCGGTGCGGCGCCAGCGTTTGCCCATGGCGGCGGCGACGTTGCGGCTGGGTTTGCCGGCGGGTTTGGACACCCGTTGTTCGGGCCCGATCATGTCGCCGCCATGGTGGCGGTCGGCCTGTGGGGGGCTGTGCTGGGATCGCCGGCGATATGGGTTCTTCCGGTCGTGTTTCCACTGGTCATGGCGTTTGGCGGCGTCTTGGGGATCGCCGCTGTGCCGATGCCCCGGGTTGAGGTCGGCATCGCGGTCTCCGCCATCATGCTCGGCTTGATGGTGGCGCTTGCCGTGCGGGCGCCGCTCGCGCTGGCGATCGCCGTAGTATCAGCCTTTGCGATCTTTCACGGCCATGCCCACGGTGCCGAACTGCCGCGGGGCGCCGATGCCATCGCGTTCTCGGCCGGCTTCGTCGTCGCAACGGGGCTGCTGCATGTGTGCGGCATCGGCCTTGGCCTTGCGACGCGCTGGCCGGCCGGCCGCCTCGCGGTGCGGCTCGTCGGAGCGGGCATCGCCGGCGCCGGCGCGATTTTTCTGCGCGCCGCGCTATCGTTGTGATGCGGTCGCGATGGCTCTGCCCGTGGGCATCGTCGCCGGATTGGTGCATCCGGTTTCGACGCCGGCCCATGTCGTTGCCTTGACCGGCTTCGGCCTCATCGCGGGCCGCAATTTCTCGCGCGCAGGCGCCGCGATCATCGGGGCGTTTGCGCTTGGCCTTACAGCTGGGCTTGGCGCTATCGCGTGGGGAGTGGGGGAAACGCCGGCAAGCGACGTGCTGCTCGCGAGCGCAACCCTGTGCGGTCTGATAGCGGCGTCCGGCCTCACCGCGCCGGTCTCGCTCGCAGTGCCGGTGGCGCTGGTGTCCGGCCTCGCGCTGGGACTCGACTCGCCGCCGGAATCCATCCTGGTCGGCGAGGCCGTCGCGATGCTGATCGGCACGGCTTGCGGCGGCATCGG
>WNFR01005436.1_pt1 | contig 16606 bp, 17 predicted proteins | sample 5400221 | NCBI WGS metagenome assembly WNFR01 (sample SAMN13153357, study PRJNA577476) | soil metagenome | isolation source: 40 cm soil under Madrone tree | place: USA:California | collected 2016-06-14 | reverse complement strand
TAACCATTGCTATCGGGCCGACGAGATGGCCCAGATGCTGGACATCGCGAAAGAGTTTGGCTATCAGGTGCGCGCTTTTCATCATGCGGTCGAAGCCTACAAGATTGCTGATCTGTTGAAGGCCAGTGGCACTGGCGCGGCAGAATGGGCCGACTGGGGTGGATTCAAAATGGAATCGAATGATTCGATCAAAGCAAACCTCGCAATTACGGACGCGGCGGGTGCGCGGGCGATGATCCACTCTGACAGCGCGGATGGAGCCCAAAGACTTAATCAGGAAGTTGCCAAGGCAATGTACGCGGGGAGAGCCGCGGGCATTAATGTGACCGAGGACCAGGCGATCCGTTGGTTAACGATCAATCCGGCCTGGGCGTTGGCACTCGATGACAAAATCGGATCGATTGAAGTCGGGAAGAACGCCGACGTGGTGCTCTGGTCCGGTAGTCCATTCAGCATCTATAGCAAGGCCGAGAAAGTTTGGATCGACGGGGCCATGTTGTTCGATCGAAATGATCCGAAAGAGCGTTGGCGCACGGACTTTGAATTGGGCGTCGTGGGAGAGAAGGACTGAGATGCGAATAAGTATTCTGATCGCGATTCTTATTCTGATAGCACCTGTATCCGCGGCTTCGCAAACGATCGCGATCGTAAACGGAACGGTCGTCCGGTCAGCAGCGCGCCTATTCAGAATGGGACAGTGCTGATTCGTGATGGCGTGATCGTCGCAGTTGGCGCGCACGTCGCTGTGCCGGCCGGTGCCATACGAATTGATGCCTCCGGAAAAATCGTGACCCCGGGCCTGATCAACTCCCAAACGGAACTTGGCGTTATCGAGATCGATCAGGTTAAAGAAACAAACGATGTTACGGCGAAGGGCACGAACAACGTCTCGGCCGCTTTTCGTGTCTGGGATGGATTGAACCCTGCCTCAGTTACGTTTGGACCCACGCGCAATGAAGGAATTACCACCGCGATTATCGCCCCGCAGGGAGGACTGGTCGCGGGACAGGCAGCGGTCATCGATCTGGTTTCAGGCCATGCGACCGACATGATCCGAAGAGCTCCGGTCGCTATGGTGGCGCAAGTCGACAATCCAACTAATGCGGGCGCCAGCGCGCGCGGCGAAGTGATCAGCAAGCTGCGCGCTCTGCTCGCCGACGTAAAGTTCTATCAACTGCACCGGGCGGACTACGAAAGAGGCGCAAGCAGATCTCTTAACGCCACCAACGCCGATCTCGGCGCTTTGATTCCAGTAGTTGATGGCAGAATGCCTTTGATAGTCGAGGCCAACCGGATGGATGAGATCGACGCAGCTCTGGCATTGGCTCGCGACTATTATCTGAAGCTAATAATTACCGGAGGAGCCGAAGCCTGGCTTAGCGCCGATCGTTTGGCGGCCGCCCAGATACCGGTCATGACCGGGGCGATGAGTAACATACCCTCGACCTTCTCGGCACTGAACCAGCGGCAGGAGAATGCCGGATTGCTGCGCCGGGCGGGAGTTCGAGTGATACTAATCGCAACCAGCGGCACCGACGTTTCACGATTTAACGCGCGTAACCTGAAATACGAAGCCGGTAACGCGGTAGCCTATGGCATGTCGCATGACGACGCCTTGCGCGCCGTGACGTTAACCCCGGCGGAAGTTTTTGGCGTGAGTGATCGCATCGGATCGCTACAGCCTGGGCGCGATGCAAACCTCGTTATCTGGAGCGGCGACCCATTTGAATTTTCAACCCGGGTCGAGCGCGTACTGATCAAAGGGCGCGAGATCCGCGAGCCAAGCCGGCAGGACATGCTCATCGAAAGATATAAGCCTCGCCCGAAGTAATTATTCTCGGGCAAAACGGAGCGCGGACATCCCTGTCCGCCAGCGTGCGCAGCACGCTCAACCTAACCCACACGGCGATCTCGGCGCAGCAGAAAGCCAGATGACTTTCGATCATCCGGCTCCTCTTACTGATCAAGATCAAAAATCCGGATCTATCCAACCTTGGTTCCGCACTCATCGCAGAACTTAGCACCTGGTTTCAATTCCTGTTGGCAGTTTGAGCATTTCGCTGGAGCCTGTGAAGCACCGCATTCGCTACAGAACTTCGAACCTGCCGGCATAGCCGCGCCGCACTTGACGCATTTGCCGGTCGCAGCCGCAGCTCCGGCGCCCCCTGAAGTCGTTGCGCCCTGTTGCTTCATGGCCTCGGTCATCGATCCGGCCATCATATTGCCAACTGCGAAGCCGGCGCCGAGTCCGGCGCCCAGTCCTGCCCCGCCCGATGGATTCTGCGCCGCATCGCGCATCGCATCAGCGGCCTGGAACTGCGCGTAACGGCCGACGTCTCCAATCACTCCCATCGAAGTGCGCTTGTCCATCGCGGCTTCGACCTCTTCCGGCAGCGAAATATTTTCGACGATGAACTTAGTCAACTCCAATCCGAGCGACTTGAATTCGTCCTGCAACTTCTGTCGCGCAAAGCCACCCAACTCGTCATAGTTCGACGCGAGGTCGAGCGCGGCAATTCTTGATTCCGCCAGAGAATCAGAAAACGCGCTGACCATTGTGCGGCGGAGCTGGCCCTCGATGTCTTCGGTAACGAACCGCGCGTTAGTCCCGGCTATTTGCTTAATCAGCTCGCGCGGATCGGCGACGCGCATCGAATAGATGCCAAACGCGCGCAGTCGCACCATCCCGAAATCCGCATCGCGCATCATCACTGGATTTGAAGTGCCCCACTTCAGATCCGTAAATTGCCTGGTATTGACAAAATAGACTTCCGATTTAATCGGGGAATTGAAGCCGTGTTTCCAGGCGCCGAGCTTGGTAAGGATCGGGGTGTTACCGCCGTCGACACTGTACCGGCCCGGGCCGAACACGTCGGCAATCTGTCCTTCGTGAACAAAGACTGCGGCCTGTGATTCACGCACGATCAGTTGCGCTCCGTTCTTAATCTCCTGATCGCGAACCGGAAAGCGATAAAGCATCGTGTTGCTCGAATCGTCGAGCCACTCAATGACTTCAATGAACTGCGCGCTCGGGCTGAGCCGGTCAAGAATTCCCATTTGTTTTCAATCTCCTTTTGTGACCCGATGAAAAGCCGGTCGCGGGCCGCAGCTATTATACGGTCAAAACACAGGCGGTGTTCAACCTGGTCAGAGAATCGCCAGGATTTACCGACAAAGATTGGTTCGCCTTCAATCCTGTCAATCACGCAAACCCTGTCCGGCTGCTCTTCCTCCGACGCAGAGCCAGTAAAACCAGTGTTGTCAGTCCGCCCACCGAATCGATCATGCTGTCGTAAATCGAAGCGGTTCGCGATGGGACAAAGCTTTGATGGAACTCATCGCTGAGCGAATAAGCAATCACCAACACGAGAGAGACCCAGAACCAGCGACTGCGGAGCAGATCACGGGTTGAAGTCCGGAATGCGCGCGCAGCCAGCAACGCCAGGATTGCATACTCCGTGAAGTGCCCAGCTTTACGAAGCAAGAAATGAAAAGTTATGAGGGTTTCGTCGCCGGCCTGAGGGAACAGCCAATGAAGGGGCCGGACCAGAAATAGCGAGGTGTGAGAACCCGACATTCGAGCTAGCTCCGTTGGAGCGCGATGTCGCCCCGCCGGGGCTCGAAAGTCTTGGCTGCTCCTTTGCTATAAATATCTGGTCCCTAACGGGACTCTACGCACATCCGAAATGAGAGGACTATTCGTACCTTCTTCCGCGCACGATAAAAGCGGGGCAGGCCCCGCTCTCAAGTCGATGGTTTACGGTAAAGCCTTTTCTTTACGCTTAGAGTGCTGACGCGCCGGAAACGATCTCGATGATCTCCCTGGTGATGGCCGCCTGGCGCACGCGATTCATGTTGAGCGTGAGTGAAGAAATTAAATCGCCCGCGTTCTTTGAAGCCGCATCCATGGCGGTCATCCGCGCGCCCTGTTCCGAAGCGACTGATTCAAGCAGGGCCCGAAAGATTTGCGTCTCGACCAGGCGCGGCAGCAGTCGGCTGAAAATTTCCGCCGGAGGTTGTTCGTAAATATAATCCTGCGTCTCGGCAGCATCAGCGTTTTCGGCTTCGTCAGTGGTGCGAGATATTGGCAGGAGTTGCTCGACTACGATTCGCTGACTCAGTACGGATTTAAATTCCGCGAAGATCAGGAAGACTTTGTCGATCTCTTCGTCTTCAGTAAATCGCTTGACCACATCGCGGGCCACGTCGAGCGCTTCTGAAAAATCGATCCGGCCTTTGCCGGACAGGCCGACGTATTCGCCGGCGATTTCCGCACGTTTTCTAAAAAAGTCGCGCCCTTTGCGGCCCACTGCCAGCAACTCGTTTTTTTTGCCGGGATTTTCTTTCAGGAAAGTCTGGCCCGCTTTGATCAGGTTGGTATTGAAGGCGCCGCACAATCCCTTATCTGCCGTGATCAAGACGACGAGATAGTGTTCGTCTCCGCGCGCATCGAGCAAAGGATGATGAAAATCTTCCGGGATTTGCGCGGCCAGCGAGCCGAGCACATCGGTCATTTTGTTGGCGAACGGGCGCGCGTTGACGACGCGATCCTGCGCGCGCTTCAACTTCGCCGCCGATACCATCTTCATGGCCTTGGTGATCTGCTGCGTGTTCTTTACCGACTTAATGCGCCGGCGGATGTCTAAAAGATTTGCCATTTGATGTGGCACAGACTTCAGTCTGTGTATTCAATTCGCAAAAGTAATTTGATTCAAAGTATCACAGACTGAAGTCTGTGCCACTCACGCCGCCGCGGCTCGTGCGTTCTCAGCCCAACGATCTTTGAAATCCTTTAGCGACTGTTCCAGGTCCTTCTGGATCTCCTCGGTGATGGCTTTCTTCTCGCGGATCTTTTGCATGACCGCTGGATGCGAATTCTCGATAAAGCTGAGCAGCTCGGCTTCAAACTTTTTGATGTCCTCTACCAGAATATCATCGGTAAAGCCGTTGATCGCCGACCAGATGATCAGCACCTGCTTCTCAACATCCATCGGTTGATATTGAGGCTGCTTCAAAATTTCCGTCAGCCGCTGGCCACGCGCCAACTGCGCCTGCGTTGCTTTGTCCAGATCCGATCCAAACTGTGCGAACGCCGCCAGTTCGCGATACTGCGCCAGATCGAGACGCAAACTACCGGCGACCTGCTTCATGGCTTTGATCTGGGCCGCGCCACCAACGCGCGAGACTGAATTACCGACGTTGATTGCCGGGCGAATGCCCGCGTTGAATAAATCGCCTTCGAGGAAGATCTGTCCGTCGGTAATCGAAATCACGTTGGTCGGAATGTAGGCCGAGATATCGCCCGCCTGCGTTTCAATGATCGGCAGGCTGGTCAACGAGCCGCCGCCCTTCAGATCAGAAAGTTTTGCGGCGCGCTCAAGCAGGCGCGAGTGCAAATAAAAAACGTCTCCGGGATAAGCTTCGCGGCCGGGAGGTCGCCGCAGCAGCAAAGAAATCTCGCGGTACGCGGCCGCTTGTTTCGAAAGATCGTCATAGATGGTCAGGGCATGCTGTCCGCGATCGCGGAAATACTCGCCCATGGCCGCGCCTGAATACGGGGCGAGAAACTGCATGGCCGCGGGATCTGAAGCAGTCGCCTTCACCACGATCGTGTAGTCCATCGCGCCAAAGTCCTGCAGCGTCTTTACCACCTGCGCGACCGTCGAAGCTTTCTGGCCAATCGCCACATAAATGCAGATGACGTCCTTGCCGCGCTGATTGATGATCGTGTCCACCGCCACCGCGGTCTTGCCGGTTTGCCGGTCCCCGATGATCAGTTCGCGCTGCCCGCGGCCGATGGGCACCATTGAATCGATCGCTTTCAAACCGGTCGGCAAAGACTCTTTCACCGGTTGGCGATCAACGACACCGGGAGCAATACGCTCCACGGCGTTGTACTCGTCGGTCAGGATCGGCCCACGATCGTCAATGGGATTGCCGAGGGCATCCATCACCCGGCCAATCAGCGCCTGGCCTACGGGCACTTGCATAATGTGGCCGGTGCGCTTAACCAGATCACCTTCTTTGATCTTTTGAAAGTCGCCGAACAGCACCGCGCCCACTTTATCCTCTTCCAGATTCAGGGCCAGGCCGCGCACTTCGTGGGGAAACTCGAGCAGTTCACCGGCCATCACCTTCTCCAGCCCATGGATCTCAGCGATGCCGTCACCGACCTTGATCACGGTGCCGACCTCGCTAACGGTGACGCCGGTTTCGAAGTTCTCGATCTGCTGCCGAATGATTTCGTTGATTTCGTTTGCTTTAATTGGTTCCATTGGTCATTTCCGATTTTCGATTGCCAATTGCCGATTTCAAAATCCCCATTGCTGATCCGACAATCGGAAATTGGCAATTGGAAATCGGCAATGTCTACCCTGCCATCCTGGCCTTAATCTGCTGCAGATGATTCCGCACTGAGCCGTCATAAACAGTCGAGCCGATGCGTGTCACAAGACCGCCGATCAATTCCGGATCAGTGGCAAAGTTGATACGCACTTTTTTGCCGGTCATAGTCAATAGCTTCGCGTGTAACTTTTGCTGCGCATTATCCGGCACGGTCCGCGCCGTAGTTACAGTAGCCGCGACCATCCCGGCGCGCACATCAAGCAGTTCGGCGAACTTTTTATTAATCTCGCCGAGATCCGTGAGGCGCTGATTCTGCAGCAGGACTTTCAGGAAATTCGTCGTGGTCGCTCCTGGTTTCGCCCGCTCGATCAGTTTGCTGAGCACGGCCCGCTTCTTCTCGAGTGCAATGGTCGGGTTGCGAAAGACCTCCGGCAGCACCGGACTCGCCTGAAACATTTCTTCCCAGGCTAGCAGCTCTTCCTGCACTTGCCGCGCCTCGCCGCGTTCCAGCACTACATCAGCCAGCGCCGAAGCATAGCGACGTGCGACCGTCTGCACACTCATTGCGCCGGACCTCCCAGCTCTTCGATGTTATTCGCGATCAATCGCGCGTCGTCTTCGGGTTTCATTTCGCGGCGAACAATTTCTTCAGCGAGTCGCACGCTCTGCTCGGCCGTATAGCGCCTGAGGTCTTTTTTGGCAGCCTTACCGGCGCTCTCGATTTCCCGCGCCGCCTGTTCGCTGAGCTTGGTGATCTCGGTCTTAGTCAATCGAGCGATGCGCTCGCGCTCTTCCGCGGCTTCCCGCACGGACTGCTGCCTGATGTTCGCAACTTCGGTATCGAGCAGGGACAGTCGCTCTTCCACTTCTTTCAGTTTCGCTAATGCCGCGTCGCGCTCCTGTTGGGCGCGAGCCAATTCGCGCGCGATGGTTTCCTTTCGATCGCGAAACTTCTCGGGCACACCAAATTTGCGCAACGCAATCACGAGCACGAACACGAAAATTCCGAGATTGAGAAACTTCCAGGCTTCAAAGCCCGGATAGTCAAGATAGGGCTCCAGTCGCGCCCACCAACCCGCCCCTTCGGCTATGATCAAAGCAAGTAACATTTGGTTTTTGAGACTCGAATAAAAAACCGTCTAGTTCAATTCCACGCCGCTGAGTGCCCGGCTGAGAACCCGCGAACCAATCTCGACCGCGATGCGGCGCGCATCGGCTTCCAGCGTGATACGCGCGGCGTCCGCCTGACTCCTGATAGCTTCCTTTTCCGCCGCGGTCGAGGCCGCCAACTGCGCGCGCATTTTGTCCAGATCCCTCTGGCGATCCTCCATCGCCCTGGCTCGCTCACGCTCAGCAAGTGCGTAAGCTTCGGTGCGCGCGCCCCGCAAGGCACGCTCGTATTCGGCAAGCTTCTGGCTGACGTTGCTCAGGATTTCCTCGGCTTCAGTCAGACGGCCCCTCGTGCGTTTCTCACGGGCTTCCAGGATACGATTGATGGGTTTGAAGAGCGTGGCATTCAGCACGTAGACCATCACCAGGATGATCAGAACGTGCAGTAACAGCGTGCCATCAGGCACAAGTTGAATTGAGTTTTCGGCGAAGCCGAGCGGATAGACCATTGCGACTGTTCTTAGCTGGGAATTATGTTTTCAGATAGTCGATGTAGCGCAAGCAGTCATCGGCACTCAGGCCGAAACCAAAACGCTGACGCGCGGCCAGCTACAGTGACTCAACTGCACATGTCAAAAGCCTTGAAGGCTAACACGCGATTTTACGACGCGTCAAGGAGCGTTGCGGCCTCCCTTGACATCGCATTGCCACGCCGTTACGCTAAGTCTTTTCCTTGAACGGGGGAATTATTATCTATGCCGAAGCGGACCTTTCAACCCAACAATCGCCGCCGTGCCAAGACGCACGGCTTTCGCGCGCGCATGGCGACCAAGAACGGCCGCCTGGTAATTAAGCGCCGCCGAGCCAAGGGCCGCAAACGGCTCACTCCGGCGCATTACTAAAGTCGTTGGTCCCGAGCTTTGATGTGGCCCCGGTGAAAATCAGCGAGGCGTTGCCGAAGCGGCGCCGGTTGCGCGCTCGGGCCGAGTTCCAAAAAGTCTACTCCGAAGGGCAACGCTATGACGGCCGGCTGCTGGCCGCTTTTTTGCGCAAGAACGAATTAACTGAGCAGCGTTTGGGCGTCACGGCTTCGACCAAGGCGATTGGGAAATCGGTCGATCGCAACCGGGCCAAGCGTTTGTTGCGTGAACTTTTTCGCCGCAGCGCCGCCGATCTGAAGGGCTTGCAGCAAACTTACGACTGGGTTTTGAATGCGAAACGGTCTTTGCTCCTCTCAGACGAGGAACATCGCTTTCGCGAGTTTCGTAAGATCATCGCGCAAGTGACCCAGGCCGAACGGAGCGGGAGTTAGTAAATGTCCGGCAAACTTCAGTTTGTCGTCAGTCGGTGACGGCTCCTTGCGCGCGCCAACGACAAACTAAAAAGTTTGTCGGACATCATAGTAAGGCCGATGCGCGTAATTCTTATTTCGCTCTTGAAGTTCTACAAAGCAGTAATCTCGCCATGGCTGCCGCCGTCTTGTCGCTTTGTTCCGACTTGTTCCGAATATGCGCGTGAAGCAATTGAGCGCCATGGCGCGCTGCGCGGGAGCGGTATGGCCGTCTGGCGGCTCTTGCGCTGTCAACCATTTTGTGCGGGCGGTTATGATCCGGTGAAGTAGTCATGGAGTGCGGCGACTGGTCGCCGTTTTCAAAAGGCGCGACTAGTCGCGGCGTACCAAAGCGCTGACAAGTCAGCGCACTCCAAACGGTTGGCGTTTACTTAGAAAGCTCGAATGCAACAGCAACAAAGATTCATTGTGGCTCTGGTCGCTTCGGCGGCGGTGCTGATTCTATGGAATGTTCTTTTTCCGCCAGTCAAACCCCCGCCGCAAAACGCCAACGCCAACGCGAACAATCAAGTCGCGCAGAGTTCGCCGCAACCTACATCGCAGGCGACGGCCAGCACTACACCCATACCCGCGCAGGCCGCGCAATCGCCAGCGCCATCTCCGGGGCCAGCGCCCGACAGTGTGCAGCAGCGAAAGCTCCGTATCACCACGCCACTCTATGAAGTGACCTTTGATACACGCGGAGCCGTGGCCACCAGTTGGATTGTAAATAAGGTTAAGAGAAGCGACGGTACCTGGCGCGAGCTCTACTCAGCCGGTTCGACTAAGAACAATCCCAAGCGGCTGGAATTGATCCTGACGCCACCCGCGGGTATCGCTCCGGAACAACTTTTTCGTCCATTCCAAATTGTGACGGGGGACACGAAGGCCGATAGCATTCTGGCCGGCAGGAATTTCAAAGTTTCCGGAGCAAACTCTGAGTCAGGGGACGTAGCCATCGATGTGCCCACCGGGTCGCGACAGATTGAGTTCACTGTTCATGACGAGGCCACCGGTCTGGACGCGACGAAGCGCGTGACTTTCTTTGCTGACCGTTATATCGCCGAGGTAGAACTCAAACTTACGCGCCACAATCAGCCGGTGCCCCAGGCGCAACTGGCCATTGGTCCTAACATCGGCGATCAGGGGATCGATCACTACACTTTTTATTCTTTCGCTCCTGAAGGAGTCGCCGTTCTCAACGGCCAGGTGCGTCGCGTCAACGCGGTGGAAGTCCACTCCGATCGCAAGAGCACCGGCATCATCAACTGGATCCTCGAAGGCATCGGAATCAAGTCCGTTGTTAACAAACCTCCGGATCGCGAAACCATCGACGGCACGGTGCAGTGGGCCGGTGTTGATGACACCTATTTCGGGATGATTGCGGTGCCTTCGAAGCCGACTTCCGGACTCGAGTACCGCACCACTCCTTACCAGCAGCAGGTCAACGGCAAGGCCGAGCCGCGATTTCTAATTACCGGTCTGGTTCCGGTATCGGCTGACGGCTCGAAAATTGAAATCTACGTGGGTCCGAAGGATCACCGGCTGTTGGCCGCGGCCAGCGAAGATATCAAGCAACTCGGAGGGCCGCAGGTCGATCTGGGCGAAGCGATCAACTTCGGTTTTCTTGGCAGTATGCGCCGCTTCCTCGCCGTCCCAATTCTGTTCGCGATCGACAGACTGCAACGCGTGACCGGCAGTTATGGCGTCGCGATCATTCTGTTTACGATCTTTATCTACTCGCTTTTCTTCCCGCTCAAATGGCAATCGTCGCGCAAGATGAAAAAGGCGCAGAAGTACGCGCCGCGGATGAAAGAACTGCAAGAGAAGTTGAAAGGGATGAAGTCGACCGATCCAAAAATGAAAGAGTTGCAGATGGAGCAACTGCGTTTGATGAAAGAGGCCAACCCGCTCGGCGGTTGTTTGCCTTTGCTGATTCAGATGCCGTTTCTGTTTGCGCTTTATAGCGCCATCACGATTTCGATCGACTTTCGCCAGGCGACTTTCCTTTGGATTCCCGATTTGTCCGGGCCAGAGCCTTACATTCTTGGTTTTATTCGCATCCTGCCGCTGCTCTTTGCCAGCTCAATGATTATTTTGCAATTGATGACGCCCGCGCCCTCGGCGGATCCGATGCAACGCAAGATGATGGCTGTCGGGATGCCGCTGATGATGCTTTACATTTTGTGGAGCGCGCCGGCCGGGCTTTTGATTTACTGGCTGGTGGGAAACATCGTGGGCTTCCTGCAACAGTTCATCATCAATCGGATGACCAAGTCGGAAGACGAAGGCCCTCCGACTGACGCGAAGGGCTCCAAGAAAAAGCCACCACCGAAGTTGAAACCTGCCGAGGCGTGATCGCAGACGATCTACGGGACTTCAGACCTTCTTTTAATTCACGCCGACTCTTTCTTTGACGCTTTCTTCGTCTTTCCTCTATCAACCGTATAATGCAGCCGGACGACTCCATCAGAAAAACTGCGACAGGAAATTAATTTCAAGGGTACGTTGCGATGTCTGGGCGCGATCAGCGGAATGCCTTCACCGATCAGGGTGGGGATAACGTGAATGATGAACTCATCGATCGCGCCCGCGTCCAGAAACGACCCGATGATGCCGGCGCCGCCCATCATCCAGATGTCTTTTCCCGCGAGTGAACGCAGACGTTGAGCGAATTCGGGAATGGGTTCCTTAACGAACTCTGCTCCGGCGACCGGCTTCCGCGGCGGCCGGCGCGAAAAAACGTAGTTCTTAACCTTGCTGTCGGATTCCGTCCCGGCTTTGCCATCCGCCTTGAAACCCAGCGCCATGTCATAGGTCTTGCGCCCCCAGAGCACGGTGTCAATCGAGCGATAAAACTCGGCCATGCCATAGCTGCCCTTGATCTGGGGACGATCCAGCCAATCAACGGAGCCATTGCGCCGGGCGATAAAGCCGTCGGTGCTGGTGGCGATGTAAACGATAATCTTTCGCATGATCGATACGAAAATTGGGAAGCTGTTTAGTGAGACTTATCGCACCGTTACGGTCATTGTGTATTTCGACATTCGGACCGCATCGGTAAGCTTCACGACGGTAATCAAATAGTCGCCGGTCTTCGGCAGCCTGCGGGAAAAACTCAAGTTGGTGTCGAACTCCAGGCCCAGATCCACGTCTTCGGGGCCATGTAAATCGAAACCGGCAGTACGCCCCGGCACTGAGGTTATCTTTATCGTCAACGTCTGGCCCCTTTTCGCGGCGAGAACATATTCAGCTTCTTCATTACCGCGCACCGTGCCGCTGATGGTCGTGCTGGTTGTCCCGCGTTTGAACTCGATACGATTGGGTTCCGCTTTACCCCCGCCCTGGGCCATCGCAGCAGAGCAGACGATCAGGACAAGTAGCGTAATTGAAATTAGAACGGCGATCACGTTGGCGACTTTCGCCAACAGGGGATTCTTCATATCGGATTCTCCTTCAGGATATAGCGCGGGCGACGATCCCATGATACACGGGCGGGACGCATATGCCACGTCAGAACTTGGGCTTCATGTTCATGATCGCTGCCATCGTCTCAATCCCGTCCCAGAGGTTCTGTAAACGAAGGTTCTCGTTCTCAGCGTGCTGGTTGTTGTCATAGTTGGCAATCGGCACGGTCATGGTTACGGTGCGCAGGTGGTCAGTGATGATTGACAGCGGCAGGCTGCCGCCGGCAGTTGGCAGTTTGACGATCGGCATCATGGATGTTGCCTGCACGGCAGTAACTGCGGCCACAGAGATGGGAAGATCCATACGAGTGCGCTCGGCATTGTAACCGCCTGAACGTATGGTCACTCTGGCGATCAGTGGATGTTGTTTCCGTTCGTCGTCCGTGGGCTCGTGGTCGATTACGTAGAAGCCCTGCCTGCGAATGTGTTCTACCAAACGTTGTGCTTGCCGGCGATAGTCGGTTCCTTTAACCAGCCTTAGATCGAGCACCGCGCTGGCCGTCGTGGGAATTACATTGCGCGCGAGCGCCCCGACATCGCCGCTGCTGAGGCCATTGATGTTCAGCGACGGCTGATTAATCAATTCAAGCAAACTCTTGCCGGCGCCTTCCGCGCGCGCGAAACCGAGTTGTGCGCGGAGCTCGTCGTCATAAGCCGGAGCTTCAGAGATCGCTTCTTGCTCTGCTGCACCGAGCGGCTCGACGCCGTCATACCAACCACTGATAGTTACGTGTCCAGAATCGTCCTTCATCGAAGCGAGCAGGCGCGCCAGGAGCATGGCCGGATTCGGCGCCCAGTTTCCATAGTGCCCGCTGTGCAGTGGCCGCTTTGCTCCATAGACCGTAAGGTCCACGTTCTGGTCACCACGCACGCCGAAAACGACTTGCTTGCGTCCCGACTGGTGCACCGGGCCATCGCAAATGATCCACGCATCAGCGGCCAGCAGATCTTTGTTGAGATCGATGATTTCACCGAGGTGGGGCGAGCCGGCTTCCTCTTCACCTTCAAAGAGGAATTTGATGTTGAGCGCTGGTGAGCTGCCCTGTGCCTTCAGCGCGTCAAACGCGGTGAGGATCGCGATGACGCCCGCTTTGTCATCTGATGATGAACGCCCGTAGAGATGCCATTCCGGGTCAATCGGTCGACCATCAACAGCCGGCTTCACGATCGTTCCGCCTGATTCCAACGCTGCCGATCGCCAGACGGGCTGCCAGGGCAAGGTCCCGGTCCACTGTTTCGGATCGGTGGGCTGACCGTCGTAGTGCGCGTAAAGCACTATCGAGTGAGTCGCTCCCGGTTGTTTCCATTCACCGTAAACAGCAGGCGGCGATTCTTTGGCCGCGGTTTCAAGCAGGCGAGGCCTAAGCCCGCGGCGCTGCATCATCGCCAGAATGAACTCGGCGTTGCGCCGGATGTTCTCGCGATCAGAAGCTACGTTGGGAAGCGCGAGTAAGCGAGTGAACTCATCGAGGATCTGACGCTCGTGTGCGCGGCGATACTCGCGTACAGGAATCTGACCGTTCGCGGCAAGAGCGCAGATAGCGACAATTGTCAGAGCGAATGAACTCGCGAACAGGTTTCGCTTGAGCATCGGAGAACAACCTCCCGTTGCGGATCGCGGACCTGCTTTCTGTCCCAAAGTTATGAGCGTGCTGCGCACGTTGGCGGACAGGATGTCCGCGATCCCTTATCGACCCAGTTCATACTTTTCCCGCAAGACTCCCATATGATGCCGCACGTGTCCGGCCATGATAAATGCGAGGGCGCGCACCGACACCTGGTTGTCATTTGCGGTGCCGATGCGCATCCATGACTCGTCATCCAGAGTGCGGAGCATGGCAATGTTCGACAGGCGCACGAGGCGAAACTCACTCAACAAATCTTCCAGGTCGATGCGGTCATACGGCGCGGCCGAAATGTAATCGTTCTGCTCAAAGCCGGGCAAATTCTGGCTTTCTCCTCGAGCGATGCAGAACGCGCGATGTCCAAACACGCGCTCGCCGTCGATTAAATGGCCGGCAATTTCGCGTATGCTCCACTTGCCTTCAGCATAGCGATACGTCTCACGTTCCGGGGTTACCCTGCCCAGCAGGACGTCCAGAGCGTCCAGCTGGGAACGCAGCACCGGAAGAATTTCTGCTTCGCTCACTTGCGAGATATAGCCGTGATAGTAAGGAGCGTATTCAGATTCGTGTGGTTGTCCGGATATCATGAGATTCTCCACTTAATTTGCGTAATAACCCGGTCTGAAACGTGCGCCCAAGTCAGGCCGGTCATGTATTTGTACGTGTACCGCACGCCAGGAGCCATCGCGCTTTTCGTTCGTGGGTTTGTAGCCGAGACTATAAACCTTTCCCAAATCGTTGATGACCTGATCGTAGACGCCATTCAGGTCGCCGATCTTGCGGGCGGTGTAATAGGGCCCGCCGCTTTCCTGGGCCAGTAGCGCCAGTGTCTTGCGCGCATTCTCATAAAGCCTTTTGCTGAAACTATTGAGATAGGGGCGATCGCGCTCGGTGTCCAGATAGATAGGGATGATCAGCTCATCGTTTTTTCGCACCGCCTCGAGCAGGTCGGCAAAGCTGATTTCCGAACCTTCCGCGCCTCCGCCCAGTGCATTATCGACGCCGTCAGTCATCAGCACAATTGCCCGGCGGCGTCCGAGCGTTCTCGGCCCCGCGACATTATCGAGCGTGAACTTCAAAGCATCCCACAAACGGGTGCCGCCGGAACCTTCGATCAGTTTAGCGCTCTCGATTAGTCTGGCGCGGTCTGCCGTTAAAGGACAGACCACTTCCGTTGTATCGGCGAAGGTCAGGATCGCCAAACGATCCACCGGCCGGGCGGCTTCTATGAAGCGCTGGGTCGATTTGCGGATCAAATCTCGCTTGTCCGCGGTCGAACCCGACAGGTCGATTAAGAGAACTAAATCAAAAGGTACATCTGTGGTGGCGAAATAGGCGATCGATTCTTCGTGGCCGTTTTCGAACACCTTAAAATCATCCTTCGCCAACATGCCGACAAACGACTTGAGTTTGTTGTTAAAGACGCTGACATTCAGACTCACCAGACTGGTATCAACCCGAATAATGTCATCTTCATCGACGGTAGCCGGGCCCAGTTCATTTGCGATCGTCCGGTCGAGCGAGCTCTTCGCCAGTGTAACCAGCGGCTGGCTCGGGGCGACCGCCTTTATAACCGGCGTTTGATATTCTCTTTGCAGCTCGCGCAGATGATCGGCCAGTGGGACTAGCCCGAATTGCTTTCGCCGGGCATCGACCTGGGCTTCGCTCTCGATGGGCGCCAATACCAGAAAGCCATTAATAACTTTTGCCTGGGTGCCGAACAATTGCTTATGGCCGGAGTCGACGCGCATGCGGTCAACCAGATCAGCAACTTCTCCTTTCTCAGCTTCGCCTCGCTTTACGGCTGCGATGATTACCGGTAATAGATCCGCCTGCAGATCCGGCTGGCGGCTATTTCTGACCAGGTAGAGAATGGCGCTTACGCCATCTTTATCCACCTCGGCTAAGGTGGGCCAGCCAAACTCTTTCAGGATCTGACAAAGCCGAACGTTGTTCTCTCCTCTGGCTTCATCGACCTGCTTTTTCAAAGCATCATTCGCCAATTTTCCTTCAATGCCTCGATAGATCACTCGTTCGGTCCGGTTGACCAATTTTAAAAGCTCGTCCCGCAGCTTCTTATTCGGAGTTGTATTCTGACGCGATTCAAGCTGCGCCAGCAGAGCTTTCGCTTCATCAGGGCTGAGGCATTTGGACTGGGCGAACAGGGACACGGTGGTGACAGATACCACAATAACAGTCAAGACAAGTCTGATAATAGTTCTCATACATCGTTGGCCCGGGTCTTGATTGGTAATGAACCGGGCCGCAATCGGAAAGCGAATCATATTGCGTGTTTATGACACATGCAAACCAAGTAGGTGGTACTGATGCAGTTTGATTGTGGCGTGCGCATCGTGCGCATTTCATGGGCCGGACACCCGAAAAACTGCATCAGTACCAGCTGGATTTCAGATCGGCCTGAGCCGTACCCAGGCAGCGCCGGCTTGTGCGTTAAGGATCCAATCTCATGAAGCGATCGTCTCTTGCCCTGCTCACCAGTCTTTTCTTCGCCCCTGTGGCGGCCTACGCGCAGTCTGTCGCGCGGGTCCAGCAACTCTCCACCCCGCCAGTCGGAATTGAAAATGAAGTTTCGGAGGAAATGCTGGCAGCGCGCTCAATGTTGTCCTTGAAGCGGCTTGAAAACGACGTCCTGGTTTATCGTTCACTCGGAGATTTCGAGGCGAACGGAAAACTGGCTCGAGTGTCGTATCAGGCTTTCAGAAATGATC
>WNFR01003350.1_pt1 | contig 16610 bp, 16 predicted proteins | sample 5400221 | NCBI WGS metagenome assembly WNFR01 (sample SAMN13153357, study PRJNA577476) | soil metagenome | isolation source: 40 cm soil under Madrone tree | place: USA:California | collected 2016-06-14 | reverse complement strand
TGGTGATGGCAGTCGCAGGCTCCCGCCGGCGCCTTGAGCTGCGGCGTCGCCGTGCCGGCGGAGTTGGGGACCGCAACCGTTTCTTGAGCTAAACCCTCGCCGCAAAACGCCCCGGCTGCGCCCGCGGCCAAAGCGCCCGCGCCGGCCAAAAAACCACGGCGACCGATGATGTGTTTGCCCATGGAGCAGACTCCTGGTGGCAATGTGTCAACCCTAGCCAAGGGCGTCATTCCCGGGCGCCACAAATTCCCGGCGATTTGATCCACTCCGTCGTCACGCGCGGGCTTGACCCGCGCATCCATCATCCTTCGCAAAATCTATTCGAAGCGGATGGACCCGCGGGTCAAGCCCGCGGGTGACGGCAGTGGATGGGCGAACTGTAGGGCCGTTACCTCGTCGTTTTCAGATACGCCTGCGATGCCGCCTCGTCCCTGACCGGCGTCACCTTATCGGGATCGATACGCACCATCACGTAGGTAATGTGATCGTCGATCTTGGTAAACCAGTGCCCGGTGCCGGCCGGAATGATGACCACGTCGCCGGCTTTGAGCTGATACGTCGCGCCATTGCGGATCGTCGTGCCGTTGTTGCCGGGCCCGTTGAAGAGACGCACGGTTTCCGCTGTCGCGGGGCGGCGCTTCATGTCGGCGATGTCGGGGCCAAGCACGAGCGTGCCTGATCCCTCGATGATGTGATAGACCTCGCTGACAAGGTCATGCTCGGCAACCGATTCCGCCGCCGGCGCGTCCAGCTTGCCGCGGTACACCATGCCGATGCCGATGTGGGCCTTGCCGATGTCAACGTCGCGCACCTGTTGATCGACCCGCTTCTCGGCGATCGCTTTCTTGGTGTAGGCCTGCAGCTCGTCGACCGGAATGTACGTCCCCGGGCACATCTTGCAGCTCGGCTGCGGATCGTTGCTCTGCGCCGCAGCCGGCGTGACCAGGCAAATCGCGGCGGCGAATCCCAACATCGTCCTTTTCATGCTAACCTCCCGATTTTCGTGATGGTGCGCTCGTGGTGGCGGTTTTTCAGATCGGCGAGCGTCTCGATGTGAAACCAGACTGTGCGTAGCTAGCATAAAACGGTTGCCGACCGTCGACAAGCTGACACCGCTTTCGGGATGATAAGGGCCGGCTTATCGGGAGGAACCCAACGTGCAAACGAAACATCGCAATGGACGTCGACGCAGATCGCGCGGGCCGCTTGCCGCTTTGGCGCTCCTGTTCGCCGGATGGGCACACCCCATGGCAGCCGCGGAAATGATGCACTTCAAGGTCGGCATCTCCGAGCCCGTGAATACCGTGCTGGCCTTGTGGATGGCGCAGGCGGCAGGGCTTTATGCGGCGGAGGGCCTCGATGTCGAAATCATCAGCATGAATGGCGGCAGCCGCGGCGCCGAGGCGCTGCAATCGGGCCGCATCGATGCCATGCATGTCGGACTGTCCTCGGTGATCAAGCTCAACCAGAACGGGGGCGATCTGCGCACGATCGCGTCGCTCAGCAACGTCATCCGCTTCACGTTGTTCGCCGCGCCCGGCGTGAGGACCGCAGGCGACCTTAAAGGCGGCGCGGTCGGCGTCAGCGCGTTCGGTTCGGAAAGCGATTCCACCGTCACGCTGGCGCTCGGGCGCCTCGGCTTGCGGCGGGACGATGTCGTCCTCAAGGAGTATGGCGGCGGCATGCGGCGCCTGGAGGCGCTCAAGTCGGGCGAGATCAAAGGCACCGCCATCAACGAGCCGGTGGCGAGCCTCGCCCGTGAGGCGGGCCTCACCGCGCTGGTTGATCTTGTGGCCGAGAAGATTCCATGGCTGTTCAGCAGCATTGTGGTGAAGGCGAGCTCTCTGCAAAGCCACCGCGATGTGACGATGCGGTTCCTGAAGGCATCGATTGAGGGCAACTATCTGGCTTTGACAGATGAGAAGCGCGCAAAGGAGGTGCTGGCACGGGAGGCCAGGATCGTCGAGGCGAAGATCATCGACACGAGCTACGACGACTTCAAGCAGCAATCGCCCGTCAATCTCGAGCCGTCACGTCCGGGCGCGCAGAATATCATCGACCAGTTCCCAGTGCTGAAGAGCCGCAATATCGATGACTACATCGATGCCGGCATTCTCGACGGCTTGAAGCAGGAAGGTTTCTTCGCCGATATGGAACGCAAATACGCAAGGCGCTAGCCGGGCTGCCTTACCTCTCCCCGCAAGCGGGGAGCGGGAGCAGACCCGCACACGGCCTAATCTTAGCGCCAACGAGGGGCGCCCCTCAGGGTCGCCCCTACGTCATCCTCAGTTCAGGCGCAGAGGTCCGACTGCAGGGCCGTCAAAATTTGCTCGCGGATCAGCGACAGCTCGAGTTCGCGAAACTGGAACCGGGCGCGCCGGAACCAGGCATCAAGCTCCGCGCGCGTGCGGGCCGACATATCGGAATAAGGCGAAGCCTGCTTGGCCAGATTCAAGAAAGAGAATTTCTCGCGTTCGACCAGCGTTCTTGCGGCAGGTCCGAGCATTGCAATTTCGAGTGAGACCACGAGCCTGCTGGCGTGAGGGAAGGAGGCGCAATAGGGCAGGCCTTTGGCAACCGTGAGATTGCGCACCGGCAGCAGCGAAACTCCCGCGAAACGGCGGCGCAGCAGGCCATAGGCCTTGGCGGCGACCGGGCTTGGATCGATCAGGAACAAGATCAGCGGCTCGATCGCGCGGCGCTGCGCCTCCTCAAACAATCCGATCTTATCGACGATGGTGAAGAAATTCGCGAATTCCCGGTGGCTCAAATCGATGATTTTCGGAATGTTGGCGGTTTCGATGAGGCCGTCGAAAAACCGGACCTGACCGCGCGTATCCTGGATGCTCGGAATGGTGACATGACGCGTCAGGAAGTCCGCCAGTCCCGGCGCCTCATCGGAAAGATCGAACGCCGCGACCGGGCGCGCGTCCGCCATGTAGTGCTCGACAAGAAGCCGTGCCAACATGGTCTTGCCGACCTGCCGGTTCGGAGAGCACACGACATAGAGGGGCGCCGGCACGCTCCGGCCCGGTTCAGGCGACGGACCGGCGGGCACCTCGCAACGGTCGATGGCGGAGGCGGTCATGCGCAGCCCCACACCCCCACCCTACCCTCCCCCGCATGCGGCGGAGGGTAGGGTGGGGGTTGCAATCCGGCATCAAGAACTGGCGCGCTGAGGCGACAACTCCGCGACCTTGGCGTTAGAACGCGGCGATTTGGCGGAATCCGGCGACTCGAGAACGTCGGTAAGCCGGACGCGGTCGTAGTCGGCGAATACGCCATTGAGCCAATGGCGAACGTAGCCTCTGAGCACGAAAGAGTAACCGGCCGGCTGGCCACTCGCCGTCTTGTCGGAGATGAAAGTGGCGAAGGGCACCGCCGAAATCTCCACCTTCTCGCAAGCCATTTCGCTGAGCTTGGGGACCACCACCTCGACAGCGTGAGGAATCTTGTTGAAATAGGAATGGTAAGTCCCCTCGTCCCAATCAAAAAAGGTCGTGTTGTTGATGAAATTCTTGACCAGGAAATAGCGGGCATCAAGGAGGAATTTCGACGTTTCCGCGATCTCGTCAAGCGACGCGATCGACGGCCCCAGGATATGAAACACCGCGAAAGCGAGGTCGCCGCGTTTCGTCATGTCGATGAAGCCGATATTGCGCAACGCCTCCAAAGTGGGCGTCATCAGTCCCGCCCTGATGTCGATCAGGGTGACCTGCGCGCCGGATGTTTCGACAGTGTCGAAAATCTTCATCTGGTCCGACACCGAGGTGACATCCACGACGTCAGTGATGCCGGGATGGAAGCGCTTGAGCGTTCCCTTCGGGCACTCGGTGTCGAAAGCGCGGGTCGTGATTTTTCGCGATGCAAAATAGTCGAGAAGCGTGCGCGACACCGTCGTTTTTCCGACTCCGCCCTTGTCAGCGCCAACCAAAATGACCGCAGGTCTTGCCATTTACCCCCCCTGTGTCGAGGGGCCTACATCCGCTCGGAAATGAAGGTGAATTCATGGCGAAATACGAACGAAGATGTGAGGCAATGGACATTTTTACAATCCGCCAGCGCGTGTGGCGCGGTTAGCGCCTATGCGCAGCGGCGCAGCTCCCGCATGCAACGATATGCTATGGTGAGCCGCACGAAGGCGAAGATTTCTGATCGGATCCCATGAGCAACATCAATCCCAATCCCTTCACCACGCGGCCGGAAATCGAGGGTACATTCGGGGTCGTGACCTCGACCCATTGGATCGCGACCGCCGTGGGCATGTCGGTACTGGAGAAAGGCGGCAACGCCTTCGACGCTGCCTGCGCCACGGCCTTCACGCTCCAGGTCGTCGAGCCGCACCTCAACGGGCCGGGCGGCGACGTGCCCGCGATCCTGTTTGACGTGCGCAAGGGGCGTGCCGAGGTGATCTGCGGCCAGGGCCCGGCGCCGGCAGGGGCTACCATCGCGCATTACCGCAGCCTCGGCCTCGACATGATGCCAGGCACCGGCCTGCTTGCCGCATGCGTACCGGGCATGTTCGACGCCTGGATGATGGTGTTGCGCGACTACGGCACCATGCGGTTGGCCGACGTGCTCACGCCCGCGGTCTTCTATGCGAGCGAGGGCCATCCCCTGGTGGAGCGGGCCAACGCCACCATCGCGACCGTCGAGAAGCTGTTCCGCCAGCATTGGCCGACTTCGGCCGCCGTCTATCTGCGTGGCGGCAAGGTGCCGGCCACCGGAACGCTGTTTACCAATCCGGCGCTCGCCGAAACCTACAAGCGGGTGCTGCGCGAAGCGGCGGGCCCCGGCAGCCGCGAGCAGGAGATCGAGCGCGCCCGTAACGTGTGGTCGCAAGGATTTGTCGCCGAGGCGATCGATCGCTTCTGCCGCAGCCAGGAGATCATGGATACCAGCGAGCAGCGCAACCGCGGCGTGCTGACCGGGCAGGACATGGCGCGCTGGCAAGCCACCGTCGAGCGGCCGCTCACGTACCAATATGGCCGTTATACGGTCTGCAAGCCCGGACCGTGGGCGCAAGGGCCCGTGATGCTCCAGCAGCTCGCCTTGCTCAAGGGCTTTCACCTCGACGGCCTCGATGTCACGGACCCGGAATTCATCCATACCGTCGTCGAGGCATCGAAGCTCGCCTTCGCGGACCGCGAGAAGTTCTACGGCGATCCGGAATTCGAGCAAGTACCGATGGAGACCCTGCTCTCCGATGCCTACAACGAAGAGCGCCGCAAGCTCATCCACCACACGGCTTCGCTTGAGCTGCGGCCGGGTTCGGTCGAGGGCTTCGGCGCCGTGATCCAGCTCAAGCCTGCGCATGCGGGCGACGGCAGGGAGGCGGTCGCCGCCGCGGGAGCCGGCGAGCCGACCGTCGGCCGGCTCGGCGAAATGCGCGGCGACACCGTGCATTTCGATATCGTCGATCGCGCCGGCAACATGATTTCCGCAACCCCCTCCGGCGGCTGGCTGCAATCCTCGCCGGTGATCCCGGAACTCGGATTCGGCCTCGGCACCCGCGGCCAGATGTTCTGGCTGGAAGAGAACCACCCGGCTTCGCTCAAGCCTGGCAAGCGCCCGCGCACCACGCTGTCGCCCACCTTGGCGCTGCGTGACGGCGAGCCTTACCTCGCGTGGGGCTCGCCCGGCGGCGACCAGCAAGACCAGTGGACGACGCAATTCTTCCTGCGCCACGTCCATGGCGGACTCAATCTTCAGGAGGCGATCGATGCGCCGGCCTGGCACTCCGAGCACTTCCCGATCTCGTTCTGGCCCCGCACCGCGCGGCCCGGCGTGCTGGTGATGGAGAGCCGCGTTCCGGCGGAGTCCCGACAGGAGCTGGAGAAGCGCGGTCATGTCGTGGAGATCGGCCCCGCCTGGTCGGAAGGCCGTCTCACCGCCGCCTCCCTCGACGGCCGCCGCCGCAGGGCCGCCGCCAATCCGCGCGGCATGCAGGGCTACGCGGCGGGGCGGTGAGGTGGGCCGCAGGGGCCGTAGGATGGGTTGAGCGGACAGCGGAATCCATCAGGGGCCGCCCCCTCCCTACCCTCCCCCACAAGCGGGGGAGGGTAGGGAGGGGGATGATGGGGTTTCGCTAGCGCTCAACCCATCCTACACTCGCACTTCGCGGCTACACTCCGCGACGGAGCTGCCCATGATCAGAAATCTCGCCGCCTTCTTCGCCTTCACCGCGGTGCTCGCCTCGAACGCCATGTCACATGCCACAGCCGCTGACTACCCCTCCCGCCCGGTCAACCTCATCGTCGCATTCGCCCCGGGCGGACCGAGCGACGTCCTTGCCCGCATCGTCGGTCATCAGCTCGAAAAAATTCTCGGACAGCCCTTCATAATCGACAACCGGCCGGGCGGCTCAGGCAACATTGCGGCGGACACGGTCGCGCACGCGGCGCCTGACGGCTACACGCTGCTGATGGGCAACAACGGGCTCCTTGCGACCAACCAAAGCCTGTTCAAGAAGCTCAACTTCGACGGGGCTAAGGATTTCGCGCCCATCAGCCTGATCGGGTCGCAACCCAACATCCTGGTGGTCAATCCGAAGTTTCCGGCCACCAGCATGGCGGAGCTGATTGCTTATGCGAAGGCCAACCCCGGCAAGCTGAACTACGCCAATTCGGGGTTCGGCGCCGCAGCGCACTTGTCGGCAGAGCTGTTCAAGGCGGAAGCCAAGGTCGACGTCGTGTCGGTGTCGTACAAGGGCGCCGCGCCGGCGCTCCAGGACCTGATCGCCGGGCACGTGCAGCTGATGTTTGCGACTTCTGCGTCGGTGGTGGGCTTCCTGCGGGCCGGCACCTTGCGGCCGCTTGCCGTGACGACCCTCAAACGCTTCTCCCTGATGCCGGAATTGCCGACCGTCGCGGAGCTGGGCCTGCCGGGCTTCGACGCCACCACCTGGCACGGGCTGGTGGCGCCCGCTGGGACGCCGCGCGGCGTGATCGACACGCTCAATCGCGCCACCGTGCAGGCCCTGACGGATGCCGACACGCTGCGCCAGCTCCATGATCTCGGCGTCGAAGTCGGCTCCAGCACACCGGAGGAATTCGCCGCTTACATCAAGAGCGAAATTCCGAAGTGGGCCGCGGTAGTGAAGGCCTCGGGCGCGCAGGTGGAGTGAGTCGCTACATGCGCCCCATCCAGCGCTTACCAAGCAGGAGAAAGACGATGTAATGCGTCACCAGCAGCGCCGGAACCCAAAACGCCGGTATCCAGTAGGCCGGCCCCATGAAGGGTGCAGCGTCGTAGATGGTGGCGAGCGTAATGGCGAGAATCAAGTCGAGCGTTCCTTCGATGTTGAACAGCGCCACGAGAGGACGCGCGAGCCGTGATTTCCCGGTGACGGCGGCAATGGCGATGAGCGCCAACGCCGCAGCCAGCAGATCGCCGTAGGCCGCGGGCGCGGCGAACTCCCGCGGCATGCCGTAATAGACGGCGCCCGGGGCAAGGAACATGAGCCCCAGATGCCGCATGGCGTGGAGCAGAAGGATCGGCAGCACCACGGCGGAAGCTTCCAACTGGCGCAGCTTCGGGATCAGGTAGATTCTGGCTGCGATCCAGAACACAAACATGCTGAGCAGCAGATTTATGGTCAGAATATTCACGAATCTCATGGTCACCCCCCTGGATTTGTTACCTCGCGACCAGCAACGGTGACATGGCATACTCCGTAGGCTGCTCGCGTCAACAACGCCGTGGCCCTGGGCCGCATCCCCGCCGGCTCACTCTCCCTTAATGCCCGCCGCCTTGATGATCGGCCACCATTTGTCGATCTCCGTCTTGTGGAAGGCGCCAAGCGTCTTCGGTCCGAGTTGCCCGGGCGGCGGCACCTCGATGGCGAGCACGGCGAGACGCTGCCGTATAGTGGGATCGGCCAGGGCATCGCGCACCGCAGCGTCGAGCTTATCGATGATCTCGCGCTGCGTGCCCTTCGGCATCCACAGCCCGGCCCATGCGGAGAAGTAGAAGCCGGGCAATCCCGCCTCGTCGGTGGTGGGAATGTCCGGCGCTGCCGCCAGGCGGTCCTTGGCGGTGACGGCGAAGACCTTGACGGTGCCGTCACGGATATGGGGCAAGGCGATCGCCGGGCCCGTGCTCATGATGTCCACCTGGCCGGCCACCAGGTCCAGCAAGGCCGGCCCGGCGCCACGATAAGGGATGAGCGCAAACCGCGTGCCGGTTCGCATCTGAAAGAAGGCGGCTGCCATGTAGGACGGGCCGCCGATGCCGCTCGTCCCCGCCGATGCCTTGTCGGGATTTTGCTTGAGCCACGTGATCAATTCACCGAGCGTGCCGGCCGGAAAATCTTTCCTGGCGATGATCACGTTGGCCTCGTAGGGAAGCAGCGACACCGCCTCGAAGTCGCTGCGCAAATCATACGGCAGCGCGTAGACGGCGCCGTTGGCGACGTGCGTACTCCAGTTGCCCGCGCTGATCGTGTAGCCGTCGGGCGCGGCGCGCGCGGCGCGGCCGACGCCGAGGCTGCCCCCCGCGCCGGCGACATTTTCGATCACGATGGCCTGGCCCAGCGCCGCCCGCAGGCCATCCGCCACGACGCGCACCATCACGTCCAACGGCCCGCCGGCCGCGTAGGGCACGTTCATGGTGATCGGCCGCGAGGGATAGACCTGCGCATTCGCGCCCGGCCCGCTCGCCACCACCGCCGCAAGCGCGACGATGCGGATCAGCTTTTTCATGGGCCCCTCCTGGGGTGGTTTCTTTGGGCTTCAATCCCTCGTGCGACGAGAGAGCCCCCCTTGCAGTGGCTCTCTCGTGTATTGACGCGCAGGCATTCACGCAGCCACTGGCTTGAAGGTAATACGGCCTGGCTCCCCCGCTTTGGGGTGCGGCTTCATCACGATCTCGATGTCCTGCTCAAACACAGTGAGCATTTTCATCAGGCGCTCGGCTGAATAGTCCTCAAAGTCGCCGCGCAGAAGATGGGAGAGGTCAGGTTGGGTGATGCCCAACAACTTGGCTGCTTTGACCTGGGTCAGGCCGCGTTGCTTGATGAGCCGGTGCAGCTGCGCGACGATGTTCGCCTTCAACAGCCGTTCTTCTGGGTTGGGCAGGCCAAGGTCAGCAAAAATGTTGCCGCTACCTTCGTAGGCTTCGATTTTTTTCGTCATGGCTTGTGCCTTCCTTTTTGCGCGCGCGGTAATGCGTCTCTGCATCGCGCAGGCGCGATTTAATCAACTCGATCTCATGCTTGGGGGTGGCGCTCCCCTTTGTCGCCTTCTTTTGGAAAGCGTGCAGGACGTACACCATCCCGGCAAAACGCACGGTGTAAACGGCCCGATAGGTGTCGCCGTCGAAATCATCGACAAGCTCCAGAACAGAACGACCGCCGAATCCCTTCAGCGCCTTTGCGGCTAGCGGTTCGTCGCCCTCTTGCACCTGGTTCAAGGCATAGCCCACGCGGTTTTGCACCCTGGCCGGAAATCCCTTTAAGTCCTTACGGCTAGAGCCAATAAAGATGCAGGGCTTCGGTTCGGGTCGTTTGATCTTCACTCCTGCCATTATGGAGATATCCCCATAAATTTCAAGGGATGGTTTCCTAAGCAGGATTCGGCCGGCTGGCCAACGGATGGGCAACCAAAACAGCTATCGCCGACGTGATCCGGAACCTCGATCCGTTGGGCAGCCCGGGAATCTCTGCTTAGTGTCACCAAAGGCGTAATGGAATCCAAAGCGCTGTTCCGCCGGCTCTGGATTTCGGGCTCGCGCGCATAGGGTGGGGTCTTTTCGCGGCACGGCCGAGTAGGGAGGGCCTGCCCATGCGCACGATGCGGCCCTGCCGCCTGGAAATGGCCGCGTCAGTTACTTGCATAATGATAGTAACTCCCATACGGTCGCGGCATGCAGCACAAGAGCTTCCGCAACATGCCGTGCCCGATTGCCCGCAGCCTGGAGCGGGTCGGCGAGTGGTGGAGCATGCTGATCATGCGCGATGCCCTGTTCGGGCTCACGCGCTTCGATGAATTCCAGAACAGCCTCGGCATCGCGCCCAATATGCTGGCGCGACGGCTCAATGCGCTGGTCGAAGCCGGATTGTTGGAACGCCACCGCTACAGCGCCCATCCGCCGCGGGATGAATACCGGCCGACCCAGCGTGGGCGTGACTTCCGTCCGGTCCTAATCGCGCTGCTCGCCTTCGGCAACCGGCATTTTGCCCCGGAAGGGGCGAGCGTGACCATCGTCGATGCGCAGACCGGCGTCGAAGCGGAGCCGATCATTGTCGATCGCGCGACCGGACGGCCAATTCGCGAGCCCGAATTCGCGTGGGTGCCGGGCCCGGCCGCCGGACAGCGCACGCGACAGCGCTATGCGCGCCGACCGCAACCGGAGACGCGGCCTGCGGGGGCGCAAGCAGATCCACGCATCATCCGGAAGGGGAGCCCCAAATGAGCCTCGCCGAAAAGCATGGGCTTCGCCCTCCCGCGCTCGCTCGTGAAGGCGGCGCGGCTCTCAGCGCCCGCACCCGCATGCTCATCGAGGCCCCCATTGCCGCAACGCTGGTCAGGCTGGCGGCGCCCAACGTGCTGGTGATGGTTGCACAAGCCTCCGTTGGGCTGATCGAAACCTATTTTGTCGGCCGGCTCGGCACCGATGCACTTGCCGGCGTCTCCCTGGTGTTCCCGGCCGTCATGCTGATGCAGATGATGTCGGCCGGCGCCATGGGGGGCGGCATATCGTCAGCGATTGCGCGCGTACTCGGCGCCGGGCGCCGCGCCGACGCCGACGCGCTGGTGCTGCATGCGATGGTTATCGCGGTGGCCTTCGGGCTTGTATTCACGGTTGCCTTGTTGGGCGGCGGCCGATGGCTTTATGGCGTCATGGGCGGCAGCGGCGCCGCGCTTGATGCAGCGCTGACATATTCGAACGTGGTGTTTTGCGGCGCCGTCCTGCTGTGGATCTTCAATTCGCTTGCCAATGTCATCCGCGGCACCGGCAACATGGCCGTGCCAGCGATCGTGACATGCGCGGGCGTCGTCGTGCTGATTCCATTGTCGCCGTGCCTGATCCTCGGGTTGGGACCGTTTCCGGCACTCGGGGTTGCGGGCGGCGCCGTCGCGGTGGTGGCGTACTATTTCGTTGGGAGTGTCGCGCTGGCCGGCTATCTATGGTCGGGCCGCAGCGTCGTTCGGGTGCGCTTCAAGGGCGCAGCTTTCCGCTGGCCGTTGTTCTACGACATTCTCAAGGTCGGTGTGGTTGCGGCGCTCATTACCGTGCAGACCAACCTGACCATCGCGATCGCAACCGGTCTGGTCGGCCGCTTCGGCCCGGCCGCCATCGCTGGTTTCGGCACCGGATCACGCCTCGAATACCTCCTGATCCCGCTGGTGTTCGGGCTCGGCGGCCCGCTCGTTGCCGTGGTGGGGACCAATATCGGCGCCGGCCGGCGCGAGCGCGCCGTGCGGGCGGCCTGGATCGGCGCCGCCATTGCGGCGGGCTTATGCGAGCTTATCGGACTGAGCGCTGCCCTTTTCCCGCTGGCCTGGCTCACCCTGTTCGACACCGATCCCGTCATGCTGGACGCAGGAACGCGCTACCTCCACGTCGTCGGACCGGTCTACGGCGTGTTCGGTCTCGGCATGGGGCTCTATTTTGCCTCCCAAGGCGCCGGACGGCTGCTGTGGCCGTGGCTTGCGAACATGGGGCGTCTCGTTGTCGCGGCAGGCGGCGGCTGGCTGGCACTGCGCTTCGGCGGTGACCTGTCCGACGTATTCCTGGCGCTGGCGGTCGCGCTCGGCGTGTTCGGGATTGTCAATGCGGCCGCGGTTGCGGGTGGGGCCTGGTTCACGGACCGGACCAGAAGGCGGGGCTCGTAGGGTGGGCAACGCGCTTTGCGGCGACGTTCGAACATGGCGACGTTCGGACATCCGGCACGGCCTATCGCGCGTTGCCCACGCGGTTGGACTTCGCGGTGCGACTGCGTGGGCAAAATTGCCCGGCTCGGCTTTGCGCAAATCGATCGCCGTGGCGGGCAATTTTGCCCACCCTACAGCGTCACTTGCCGAGCAGAAAATCGAGAAAGAAGGTCTTCGGCGGCGGCGGTGCGGTCGCGGCCGGGGGTGCCGCCACCGCCGTGCGCTCGCCGGCTGGCGGTGGCGCAGGACCGTAATTTTCCTCGCCCAGCGACGGGCGCGGTGCATAAGCCGGCGGCGGGGTGAGCCCGGCACTCGGCGGCGGGTCGAGCGGACCTTTGCGCCCGCATGCCGCGAGCCCGAGCGCCGCCGTCATGGCGGCCACCAAGGCCAGCCGGCTCCATCGGTCGACGGATTGTTTCACTGGCACCCCACCTGTCCCCAAGATTGCGTTACCGCAGCAACGCGACGCACCATACCAGATCAGCGGGCTGACGCGAGCGTTGCTTGCATGAACTCACAAGCCTTTCTGTTTTCTCCTATTTTTTCTTTTCGCCGAGTCGCGACAGCCACCTCCTTGCCTGACTTCGGACATTTTTCGGCGCGGTGCCGCCGAAGCTGGTGCGGCTCGCGACCGAGCGCTCGACCGACAAGACCCGGAACACCGCCATGGTGATTCGCGGCTCGATCGCCTGCATGGCCGGAAGCGGCAGCCGGTCGAGCGTCACCCCCGCCTTCTCGGCCGCCGCGACGATGCGGCCGGTGACATGGTGCGCGTCACGGAACGGCATTTTCAGGTTCTGCACCAGCCAGTCGGCAAGATCGGTCGCGGTTGCGTAGCCGAGGCCGGCGGCGGCGCGCATGCGGTCGGCGTCGGGGGTCATGTCGCGAACCATGCCGGTCATGGCGGCAACGCAGAGCGAGAGCGACGCGAGCGCATCCATGGCGCCCTCCTTGTCCTCTTGCATGTCCTTCTGGTAGGCGAGCGGCAGGCCCTTCATCACGATGAGCAGCGCATCGAGCGCGCCCGTGATGCGGCCCGCCTTGGCCCGCACCAGCTCCGCGGCATCCGGGTTGCGTTTCTGCGGCATGATCGAGGAGCCGGTGGTGAATTTGTCGGACAGCTTGAGAAAGCCGATCAACGGCGACGTCCACATCACGATCTCTTCGGCGAAACGCGACAGGTGAACCGCCGCAACGGCGGTCGCCGCAAGCGTCTCCAGCACGAAGTCTCGATCCGACACGGCGTCGAGCGAATTCGCGGCCGGCCGGTCGAAACCGAGCTTTTTCGCCGTCATGGCACGGTCGAGCGGAAACGAGGTGCCGGCGAGCGCCGCCGCGCCGAGCGGGCATTCATTGAGGCGCTTGCGGGCATCCGCGAAGCGTCCGCGGTCCCGCGCCGCCATCTCCACATAGGCCAGCAGATGGTGACCGAAGGTGACGGGCTGCGCGGTCTGCAGATGGGTAAAGCCCGGCATCACGGTCGCGGCATGCGCCAAGGCCTGTTCGGCGAGCGCGCGCTGATAGGACGCAAGGCCTGCGTCCATATCGTCGATGGCGTCGCGCATCCACAGGCGGAAGTCGGTCGCGACCTGGTCGTTGCGCGAGCGTGCCGTATGCAGCCGCCCGGCCGCCGGGCCGATCAGCTCGGCGAGGCGCGCCTCGACGTTCATGTGAATGTCTTCAAGCTCGCGCTTGAATTCGAACTTGCCGGTTTCGATCTCTGATAGGATCGTGTCTAGACCGTGAACGATCTTTTGCGCATCCTGCGCCGTGATGATGCCCTGTTCCTTGAGCATTTCGGCGTGCGCGCGGCTGGCCGCGATGTCCTGGCGAAACAGCTTGCGGTCCACGTCGATGGAGGTGTTTATATCCGCCATAATGGCGTCGGGCCCGGCACCAAAGCGGCCGCCCCACATCTTGTTGCTCATGACGGGACCATCGGGCTTTGTACAGAAACGGCTAAGATCATGACGGATCATTCCGGACATCCCCCTCCCTACCCTCCCCCGCAAGCGGGGAAGGGTAGATCAGATGACCCTCCCCCGCTTGCGGGAGAGGGTAGGGAGGGGGCCCGCAAGGGGCCGCTGGCGTTGGTTGCGGCGATCGTGGGACTCGGCACCCTGGCGGCGGTATACGGCGTTGTAGGCGCTGCGCGCAACGTGGGCGAGCCCGCGTGCCGCTCGGCGCTCGACCTTGCCCGGCGTTTGGAACCGCTCGCCCATGGCGAGGTCGCGGCCGTCAAGGTCGCCGACGAGGCCCGCAAGCTGCCGGCGTTGACCTTCCGCGACGCTGCCGGCCAGACAAAATCGCTCGCCGACTGGCACGGCCGCACCGTTCTCCTGAATTTGTGGGCGACCTGGTGCGTCCCCTGCCGCAAGGAAATGCCGGCGCTCAATGCCCTGCAGGACAAGCTCGGCGGACCGGACTTCGAGGTGGTTGCGATCAACATCGATACCCGCAATCCGGAGAAGCCGAAAGACTGGCTGCGGGAGGTCGGGGTCGACCATCTGGCGTATTACGCGGACGCCAATGCGAAGGTTTTCCAGGACCTCAAGGCGGTCGGCAAGGCGATCGGGATGCCGACCACGCTGCTCGTCGACCCGAACGGATGCGAACTCGCGTCCCTTGCGGGGCCGGCCGAATGGGCGAGCGATGATGGGCTGAAGCTGGTGGGCGCGGCGCTCGGGCGCTAGTGGGGCGTTTTCACATTCGAATCCTGTCGGGTTGGAAGCCTCGGACCTGGCCCGGGAACGCCCGACAGAGAACGCCCGGCTATGAAAAGCGCGTCAGCAATCCAGACACCAGTGGTCCGCCGCCGCGGGACGCTTTGCGCGAATCCCCGGCCTTGCGGTGGGGTCTTGGAGCCGTGACTGCAGCACCTCAGTAACCGGACTCGTTTGTCATCGGCGGGAATCTTCTCCTGTGGCCAGAACCCGACATCGCGCCGGCCTCATCCAAAACCATGCCGTATACATTCTCAGAAAGGCGACGTTGGTCAGGTCCAGCGAGGGTAGGCTTGCGTGGAAGCGACACGGATGAAGGGCAATGACATCGGGCAGGTGGGCCGAGGGTTAACACGCTGGCCGAGCTTAATAGCGCGCAACCGAAGTTCGGCTTGGTCTTTCCCCCAGACCTCGTCGCTCGATCGTCGGTGAAAAGCCGCACCATCTCACTGCTCGGTAAATCGCCCGCCTAGTTCTCTGGCTTGCGCTCATGCTTGCCTGCTCCCTTCGCGTTCTTGACGCGCTGCTCCTCGGCTAGCCGCAATATGAGCTCGTAGTGCCGGGCAACCGCGCCATAACATTCGCAAGAGGCTTTCTCGAGCTTGGCCCGGTTGAGTACCGTGAGACGACCCCGCGCCGAACGGATGACGCCGTCCTGCTGGAGCAATCGAGCAACCCGGATCACCGTCAACCTGTGCACCCCCAACATCTGGGCGAGATATTCTTGCGTGAGTGGAAGTTCGTCACTGGCAATGCGGTCTTGCGTCGTTAACAGCCATCGTGCAAGACGCTGCCGCATCGGGTGAAACGCATTACAAACTACAGATTGCATAACTTGCGCGAGCAACGCGTCTGCGTATCGAGCAAAGAGATCGCGCACGACCAAAGAGCGCTCCTTGGCGACCTCGATCCGAGCCGTCTCAATCCGAAGCGCCGGACCTGCGATTTGGCTCACCGCCCTGCAGAATGCGGGCTTGTGGCCCGCGCTCACGATCCCGCCGATGGCGCCTTCCCGCCCGATGGAAGCGGCTTCTGCCGTCCTGCCGTCTTCGAGCACCACGATCAGCCCCGCCATCGTTCCCGTCAGCGGAAAGTGGGTAATGACGACATCCTCTTCCGGTTCGAAGAGAACTTGACCTGGCGCGAGCTCCACAAACTCAGCGTGGGGTTCGAGCAGAGCGCGATCGATTGCCGGAATTGCGGCGAGGAGACGATTCCCCGACCAATGGCGTCTGACATTCTGGTCAACCATCCGCCCCTCGAAATGGTTGTTTCATTACGTGTGTCGCTGGACTGCCATAGATGCACCGAGATGTCTGTAGCATCTGCTACATAGTCCCCATGCTTCTGACCGCGGAAGCGACCCAACAACGGAATGTAGCAGATGCTACAGACACGTCGCCGCTGCTTTGCTAGAGCCTTCCCTGACGGATTTGGGTCTGAGGGGCCGTCGTAACGGCAAAGTCGATCTACTGGATCTCGTGGAGGCGGTCCGCGAAAACTGAGATCCTGCGAAGGGAGGGCCTGCCATGGAACGCAAAGGAAAGCTTCCATTCGATCCCAAAGTATTTCTGTCGAAAGTAAACGGGGGGCGAGCCATTTCCGATTATCGGAAGGACCAAATTGTCTACACGCAGGGCGAACCCGCGGATTCTGTTTTCTACATTCAGAGCGGCAAGGTCAAGAAGACCGTTGTCTCCGAGCAGGGGAAGGAAGCCGTGGTCGCACTTCTGGAGACAGGCGATTTCTTTGGGGAAGGGTGCTTGACCGGACAACCGCTGCGTCTGGCAACAGTCTCCGCTGTGACGGAATGTGTGATCGCACGAATATCAAAGGCAGACATTACCCGCGTGATCCACGAAGAGCCAGCGTTTGCCGAGTTATTTATCGCGCACCTCTTGGCTCGCAACAGTCGTGTCGAGGAGGACCTGGTCGATCAATTGTTCAATTCGAGCGAGAAACGGCTGGCACGGACCCTTCTGCTTCTGGCGAATTTTGGCAAGGAAGGTCG
>WNFR01003349.1_pt1 | contig 16611 bp, 14 predicted proteins | sample 5400221 | NCBI WGS metagenome assembly WNFR01 (sample SAMN13153357, study PRJNA577476) | soil metagenome | isolation source: 40 cm soil under Madrone tree | place: USA:California | collected 2016-06-14 | reverse complement strand
GGCGTGGTGAACCTCTCGAAGATGGGCGCGCTGCCGATCCGTAACTACACGACGAGCCTCACCGGCGACGTCGACATGAAGTCGTGGGAGGCACCGCGGCTGCGCGAGGGCTTCGACCATCGCGGGCATCAGTGCAACGCGTGCGGGATGCACCACTGCCACATGTCGGTCATCCGCCAGGGCCCCTACAAGGGCAAGATCGTTGACGAGCCGGAGTACGAGGGCTGGTCGGGCGCGGGCTGGACGATCGGCGCCACCGACCAGAGCGCCGTCGCGTGGCTCAACACGCAGACCGACCGCGCCTGCGTGGACGTCAACGAGTTCGGCTGGGTGATCGGCTGGGTGATGGAAGGCCTCGAGAAGGGCTGGCTCACCAAGCAGCAGGTGGGCTTCGACCTCAAGTGGGGCGACGTGGCCGGCGCCAACCGCCTGCTGCAGATGATCAGCAAGCGCGAGGGATTCGGCGACCTGCTCGCCGAGGGCGTCAAGCGCGCGTCCGAGAAGCTCGGCGGCGAGGCGACGAAGGCGGCCATCTATACCGGCAAGGGCGCCTCGCCGCGCGGCCACGACCACCGCGCGCGCTGGGAGGAGATGCTCGACACGGCGACGTCGTCGACGGCGACGATGGAGACGGGCAACCCGGTCCATCAGACGGAGCTCGGCCTGCCCGCGCGCATCAATCCGTTCGACGGCGTGGAGGTCGCCAAGCTGGTCGCGGGCTGCCGCGGCCGGCGCGCCTTCGAGGACTCGCTCGGCATCTGCATCTTCACCACGCGCACGCGGCTCGAGAACGTCTGCCGCGCGCTGTCCGCGGCGACGGGGTGGTACTACACCGTGGCCGAGGCCATGAACTTCGGCCGGCGCACGGCGGCCATCAACCGCGCGACGGCGCTCCGCTGCGGGCTCACGCCGGATCTCGAAAAGCCGTCGTACCGCTACGGCTCCACGCCGCACGACGGCCCCGCGGTGGGGCAGGCCGTCTCCGCGCAGTGGGAGAAGATGGTCGACACCTGGTACAGGGAAGTCGGCTACGACAGAAAGACCGGCAAGCCGTTGCCGCAGACGCTGAAGGATCTCGGGCTCGACTGGCTCAGCAAGGAACTGTGGGGCAAGAAGGCCTGAGTTACGGGCGCACGTCGGCCTCGATGCAGCTGGGATCGACGTCGTAGCCGAGATCGTGGTCAGCGTGGAAGCGCCGCCGGCCGAGCGGCGCCTCCGACCACACCGTGAGATGCAGTCCCTCCGCGCTCGCGCACGACCGGAAGTACGCGCGCCGGCCGTCGCCATCCAGGTCTGCGCTCACGAGCCCTCCCGCCGCGCTTCGGCGGCGATCGCGGCCTGGGGCCCGTCGAGCGTCACGACGGTGAGCCGCTGACCGATGCGGAGCCGAGTGTTGGCGATGTCCAGGCAGGCGCGGCCGCCGGCGTCGACGTCCACGATGCCGACGCCGCTGCCGAAATCGTACGCGGGCGCCGACGAGCCCGCGATGAAGACCAGGGCCAACGGCGCGAGCAGCATCCGCATGCGTCATCAATCTAGCATCGTCGGATGCTGATCCGGAACGCCGCGCCCGCAAATCTCCGCGGCGCGCGCCCGGGCGACGCCTTCGGCCGCCGGCGGGCGTTCAGCGTCCTCGTTGCCCTCGCCGCCCTCGCCGCACGCCGGTGATCCACCTCCTCGTCAACGCGACTGTCCTCACGATGGACGCGAGCCTGCCGATGGCTCAGGCGCTGGCGGTGAAGGATGGACGCATCGTGGAGGTCGGCGGCACCGACGAAGTGCTGTGGCTGCGCGAGGACGACTACGAGGTGATCGACCTCGAGGGGCGCACCGTCGTCCCCGGCTTCGTCGACCCGCATAATCACTTCTCCATCGGCGCCTTCGAGACGCTGTGGGCCGACTGCCGGGGCGCCCGCTCCGTCGCCGACGTCCAGCGGGCGCTCGCGGCGGCCGCGCGCGAGACGCCCGCCGGTGCGTGGGTGCGCGGCGTCGGTTATGACCATCACGTCCTCGGCGGGCATCCGACGCGCGGCGATCTCGACGCCGCCGTGCCCGACCGCCCCGCGCTGGTCATGCACTTCTCTCATCACCAGTGCGTCGGCAACTCGCGCGCGCTCGTGGAAGCCGGCGTCGCGCGCGCGACGCCGGATCCGCCGGGTGGCGAGATCGCGCGCGACAAGTCCGGCGAGCCCACGGGACTGCTCTTCGAGCGCGCGATGAGCCGCGCCGAGACGGCGTCGCGCGAGGCGTGGGAGGCGCGCTTCACGGAGGTCGCGCGCGCGGCGAGCCGGCGCTACGCCGCGCTGGGCATCACGGCCATCCAGGACGCCGCGGTGACGCCCGCGATGGCGCGGCGCTACGCCGACGCGCGTGCGGCCGGCGCCCTGGCCATCGAGGTGGGCGAGGTGATGGTCGGCGCGCGCGGCTGGTTCGAGCGGCCCGACGACGCGGCCCCCGGCCGCCTCAAGATCTTCGTGGACGGTGGCTATCGCTGCGCGATGCGCGTTCTGCGCGACGGGGCGCCGCGGACCAGCGGCTTCCTCTTCTACACGCGCGAGGAGCTGACGGCGTTGCTCCTCGCGGCGTGGCGCGCGGACCGCAACGTGGTGTGTCACGCGATCGGCAACCTCGGCATCGAGACCGCCGTCGGCGCCATCGAGGACGCGGTGCGGACGATGCCGGAGGGCCGCGCGCGCGTGCGCATCGATCACGCGATCTTTCTCACCGCCGAGCTGATCGCGCGCATCGCCGACCTCGGCGTCTGGGTGGTCGCGCAGCCGTCGTTTCTCTGGGACCGCGGCGGCGCGGCGGCGCCGGACCGCGCGACCGACGAGTCGATCCGGGTGCGGCCGTTCGCGAGCGCGCTCCGCGCCGGCGTGAAGCAGGCGTTCTCCTCCGACCACCCGTGCGGCTCGAATGCGCCGCTCGTCGGCATCGCCGCCGCCGTCACGCGCACGAGCCGCGAGGGACGGGTGACCGCGCCCCAGGAGGCGCTCTCTGCGTCTGCGGCGCTCGAGGCCTACACGCTGGGTGCGGCCCGCGCCGCCGGCATCGACGCGGTGGCCGGCAGCCTCGAATCCGGTAAGCGCGCGGATTTGCTGGTCTTGTCCTCGAACCCGCTCGAATGTCCCGCGACGCAGCTCGCGTCGATTCAGGTTCTCGAGACGTGGATAAAAGGTGTCCGGCTGAATCCGCCTTGACCGTTTCGCGCAGGATGTGTTACTTGTCTGCGGCGCTCGGGGCGGGGCAAAGCCCAATTCTCTCGCGGGTTTTCGCCCGCACAGCGGTCAACTCCCGGGGGAGTCATGGCACAGCAGACCATCGGATTCATCGGACTCGGCATCATGGGCCGGCCTATGGCGAAAAATCTCATCAAGGCCGGCTACCCGCTCGTCGTGCACAGTCGCAGCCGCGGGCCCGTCGACGACGTCGTCAAATCGGGCGCCAGGGCCGCGTCGTCGCCCAAGGACGTCGCGGCCCAGTGCGACGTGCTCATCACGATGCTGCCCAACTCGCCGGAGGTGGAGCAGGTCGCGCTCGGCAAGGACGGCATCATCGAGGGCGCCAGGCCGGGGCTCATCTTCATCGACATGTCGACGATCTCGCCGATCGTCAGCCAGAAGGTCGGCAAGGCCCTCGCCGCCAAGGGCGTCAAGATGCTCGACGCGCCGGTGTCGGGCGGCGAGAAGGGGGCGATTGACGCCGCGCTGTCGATCATGATCGGGGGCGACAAGGCGACGTTCGACGCCGTGCTGCCGATTTTTCAGGCCATGGGCAAGACGATCACGCTGCTCGGCCCCCTCGGCTTCGGCGGCTTCACCAAGCTCGCCAACCAGATCATCGTCGCCGTCAACCTGACGGCGCTGGCCGAGGCCCTCACCCTGGGCAAGAAGGCCGGGCTCGACCGCGAGCTGCTCCTGACCGCGCTGGCGGGTGGACTGGCGGGATCGAAGTGCCTGGAACAGAAAAAGCCGAACTACATCGCCGGCACCTACAATCCCGGCTTCAAGATCGACCTGCACTTCAAGGATCTCGGGCTGATCATGGAGTCCGCGCGCGCGCTGGGCGTGCCCTTGCCGGCCACGGCCGTGGTCCAGGAGCTCTTCAACGCGATGCGGGTGAAGGGCCGCGGCGGCCTCGACCACTCGGGGATCATCACGCTGCTGGAAGACCTCGCGGGCGCTCCGTGAGGGCCACCGTCGATCGCGCGGGGCTGGATCCGCAGGGCCGCCTGCCGAAGGTCCAGGTCCGGCGCGTTCGCAAGGGCGACCTCTCCAGGGTGAAGGACGTCCTCGAGCAGACCTTCGGCGATTTCCTCGAGCGGCAGCTCGGAACGCGCCCGCGGCAGGCCTTCAGCGGCGCGCAGTACGTCCATCACCGCTGGCTCATGGAGCCGTGGGGCTGCTTCGTGGCGGAGGAGGACAACGCCAAGATCGTCGGCACCGCACTCGCCGTGGCGTGGGGCTCGGTCGGGCTGCTCGGCCCGGTGGCCGTGCTGACCAATTACCAGAACCAGACCATCGGTCAGCAGCTGATCCGCGCGACGCAGGAATTCTTCGACGAGAACAAGACCGCGCTGCAGGGCGTGATGACGTATCCGACGAGCCCCAAGCACCTGGCCCTCTATCACAAGTTCGGCTACCGGCCGAAGGCGCTGACGGCGCTGATGAGCCGCGTCCTCGACCGCAGCGCGCCGCGGCCGGCCACCAAGCTCGCACGCGGGCCGCTCAGCGTGCGCCGCTACTCCCAGCTCGAAGAGACGAAGAAGAAGGCGGCGCTCGGGCGCGTGCACCGCATCACCAACGCGCTCTACCGCGGCCTGGATCTCTCCAAGGAAGTGGAGATCGTCGACGGCCTCGCGCTCGGCGACACGCTGCTGCTGGAGCGCGCTCGCGACCTCGTCGGCTTCGCCGTCGTGCACACGCCCGGCGTGAGCGAGGCGCCCGCGGGCACCCTGTACGTGAAGTACATGGCCATCGACCCCGCCCAGAAGCGCGTCGAGCATCTCGAGCAGTTCGTGGCCGCCGTCGAGGATTTCGGCCACGAGCTCGGCGTGCAGCGTGTGGTGCTGCCCGTGTACTTGCGCTACTGGCTGGCCTACAGCACTCTGGTGAGGTGCGGTTACCAGGTCGACTTCACGATGCTGAGGATGCAGAAGGGCAAGCAGGAGGATTACGAGGACCCGACGCACCTCGTCCTCGACGACTGGCGTTGACGTCGCTCCGCGCCCTCGTCCTGGCCGGAGTCGTGCTCGCCGGCGCGACACCGGCCGCGGCCCACTCGCTCCTCCTCGCATCCACGCCTGCCGCGAACGCCCAGCTCACCGCGTCGCCGCCGTACGTCGTGCTGCGCTTCAACAACCGCATCGAGAAGCGGCTGTCCCATGTCCGCCTCGTCGACGAGCGCGGCACGGTGGCGACGGCACCGACGGCCCGCGCCGAGGACCAGACGGCCGAGAGCCTCGTCGCCGCGGTGCCGCCGCTCACGGCGGGCGTGTGGCGGGTCGAGTGGCAGGTCTTCTCCACCGACGGTCACGTCGTCACCGGCAGCTACCAGTTCCGGCTGGCGCCCTGACGGATGGCCGGGTTCGTCGACGTCCTCCTGCGCGGCCTGATCCTCGTCCTCACCAGCGTGGCGCTCGGTGGGGTCGCGTGGCTGCGGTTCGTGCTGCGCGCCGAGCCCCACGTCAAGCCGGAGGCGCGGACCGCGCTGGCGCTGCGTACGATCGCCGCGGCGGCGACGGGCGCCGCGCTCGCCCAGGCCGCCGTGGTGCTCGTCGGCCTCACGGCCGTCGCCGACGTCCACGGCGCCTGGCCGCTGGCCGCCTTCTTCGAGACGACCTTCGCGCTCACGGCCACGGCGCGCGTGGTCCTGGCCGCGGCCGTGGCCGCGCTGGCGTTCACGCTGGCGCGCCGCGCGGCGCCGCGGCTGCCCTGGACGGCGCTGACGGTGACGGCGACGCTGCTCGTCGCCTCATCTGCGGTCGTGAGCCACGCTGTCGCCCGCGTCGAGTGGCGCGCGCCCCTCATCGCGCTCGACGCCGCGCACCAGGTGGCGGCGGCGCTGTGGATCGGCGGCCTCGCGCACCTGGTGCTGTCGGCGATCGCCGACGGTCGAGCAGGCGTGACGGAGCCACGCCGCATCTTGAACAGGCCACCCTCGGATCGAGCCGGGCTGGCGGACCCCGCGACCATGAACCGCTTTTCGACGCTGGCCTTTCGCTCCATGGCCGCCATCGTCCTCGCCGGACTCGCGCTCACGCTCGCGTACGTCGGCGACCTCGCCGCCTTCGTGGGCACCGCGTACGGCGTGATGGTGCTGAGCAAGGTCGCGCTGCTCGTGCCCGCGCTCGCTCTCGCCTGGCTGAACATGCGCGCCGTGCGCCGGGCCGCGCAGGCTCCCGGGACGCGGCTCTTCAGCTTCGTGGAGATCGAGCTGGGACTCGGGATCACGATCCTCTTCGCGGCCGCCTCGTTGACCTCGCTGCCGCCCGCGGTGGACGTCACGACCGATCGCGCCACCGTGGCCGAGGTGGCCGCGCGCTTCGCGCCGGCGGCGCCACGGCTCACGAGCCCGCCGATCGACGAGCTCCTGCGCGCGGCCGATCCCCTGATGGGCCGCCAGGTCGAGCGCAAGCCCGTGGAGCGGGCGTGGTCGGAGTACAACCACCACTGGGCCGGCCTCTTCGTCGTCACCATGGGCGCGCTGGCGATCCTGCACTTCCTCGGGCTGCGGGCGGCGCGCCACTGGCCGCTCGTCTTCCTCGGCCTCGCGACGTTCCTCTTCATCCGCAACGATCCGCGCGCGTGGCCGCTCGGACCCGCGGGGTTCTGGGAAAGCCTCACGCTGCCCGACGTGCTCCAGCACCGCACGTTCGTCTTCATTGTCGTCGCCTTCGGGCTCTTCGAGTGGATGGTGCGCACGGGCCGGCTGGCGGAGCGGCCGTGGGGCTACGTCTTCCCGCTGCTCTGCGCGGCGGGCGGCGGGCTCCTGCTCACCCACTCGCACGCGATGTTCAACCTGAAGGACGAGTTCCTCTCCGAGGTCACGCACGCGCCGCTCGGGATCCTCGGCGCGTTCGCGGGCTGGGGCCGCTGGCTGGAGCTCCGGCTGCCCGCGGCGGGGCGCGCCGCCGGCTGGACCTGGCGCGGCTGCTTCACGGCGGTGGGGCTCATCCTCCTCTTCTATCGCGAAGGCTGATGACGCGAGAGCCGATGTGATCGCCGGTCACGCCACCGCCGAGGCCACCGCGCGCTACGCCGCGAGCCACGCCGAGCGCACCGCGGCCGGGAATTTCCGCGAGTTCCCGGGCGGCGTCCGCGCGTCGTCGCTGGGCCTCGGCACGTACCTGGGCCGCGAGGACGCGGCCACCGACTCCCTCTACGAACGGGCGATCGGGCGCGCGCTCGAGCGTGGGACGAACGTGCTCGACACCGCCATCAACTATCGTCACCAGCGCAGCGAGCGAGCGATCGGGCGCGCGCTGGCCGCCTCCATCGCGCGCGGCACCGTCGCGCGCGAGGACGTGGTGGTCGCGACCAAGGGCGGGTACCTGGCCTTCGACGGCGAGGCGCCGCCCGACCCGCGCGCGTACTTCGCGGCCACCTATGTCCAACCCGGGATCATCCGGCCGGGGGACGTCGTGGGCTGGCACTGCATGACGCCGCGCTTTCTCGCCGACCAGATCGAGCGCAGCCGCGCCAACCTCGGCCTCGAGACGATCGACGTCTACTATGTCCACAACCCCGAGACGCAGCTCGACGAGGTCGAGCGGCCCGAGTTCCTCGCGCGCCTGCGCGCGGCCTTCGGCGCGCTGGAAGAGGCGGTGCGCGCGCGGAGGATCCGCTGGTACGGCACGGCCACGTGGAACGGCTACCGCGTGCCGCCGCAGGAGCGCGGCCACCTGTCGTTGGCGGAGGTGCTGGCGGTCGCGCGGGAGGCCGGCGGCGACGACCATCACTTCCGCGTCGTGCAGCTGCCCTACAACCTCGCCATGCTCGAGGCCTTCACGCTCGCCAACCAGCCCGCCGACACCGGCTTGGTGCCGATGCTCCGCGCCGCCGAGCACGTCGGCGTGTACACGATGGCGTCCGCGTCGATGATGCAGGGGCAGCTCGCGCGCGGCCTGCCGCCCGAGCTGGGTACCGTCCTGCCGGGCCTGGCCACGGATGCCCAGCGCGCGCTGCAGTTCGTGCGCTCCACGCCCGGCGTCGGCACCGCGCTCGTCGGCATGAAAACGGTCGCCCACGTCGAGGAGAACGCCGGCGTGGCGGCCACGCCGCCCGTGGCCTGGGAGCAATTCCAGCGGCTGTTCACCGCGGCGTGATCTTGCGGACCCCGGCGGCGTCCGGTACGGTGTGGCGGTGATCACCCTCGAGCGTGACCACGAGCGCGCCCTCGGGGTCCGTCCCAGCGTCTCCGCCGTCATCTTCGATCGCCGCCGGCGCCTCTTGTTGCAGCAGCGCTCGGACGGCGGGCAGTGGGGTCTGCCAGGCGGCTCCGTGGAGATCGGCGAATCCGTGAGCGACGCCGTCGCCCGCGAGGTGCGCGAGGAGACCGGCCTCACCATCGCGACCCGACGTCTGGTCGGCGTGTACTCCGAGCCCCGTCTGCAGGTGGTCCGCTACCCGGACGGCAACGTGTGGCACTACGTGAACGTCTGCTTCGAGTGTGTCGTGCGCGGCGGCACGCTGACCACGTGCGACGAGACGCTGGCGCTCGAGTGGGTCGCGCTCGACGCGCTCCCGGCGGCGCTGCTGCCGAACCATCGCATCCGCATCCGCGACGCCCGCGCGCGGCGCGTCGCGGCATTCGTGCGGTAAAGGAGGATTCACCCGTGATGCGACGGATTCATCACGTCGGCGTTGTCGTCCAGCGTCTCGCCGACGCCTACGGGTTCTATCGCGACGTGCTCGGCTTGCCGCTGCTCAAGGAGCAGACGATCGCCGAGCAGGGCGTGCGCGCGGCGTTGCTCGCCGCCGGCGACACAGAGATCGAGCTGCTCGAGCCGCTCGACGCGGCCTCGGGCATCGGGCGCTTCCTCGCGCGCCGCGGCGAGGGCCTCCACCATCTCTGCTTCGAGACGCCGGACGTCGGCGGCGCGCTGGTGGGTCTCAAGGATCGCGGCGCGGAGCTGATCGACACCGCGCCGCGCGCCGGGCTCGCCGGCCAGATCGCGTTCCTCCACCCGCGCGCCTGCTGCGGCGTGCTCGTCGAGCTGGCCACGCCGCCGCCGGGCGAGGGGCCCGGCCACGCGTCGCCGCTCGGGCTCAAGCGCCTCGTCATCGGCGCCCAGGACGTCAAGCAGACGGCCGGACGCTTCCGGGCGCTCTTCGGCTTTCCGGAGGTCGCGATGAACGGCGGGCCGCGCACGATGCTCGGCGTGGGCAACGGCGCGCTGCTCGTGGTGCCGGCGGCGGAGGTCGGCGGCATCGAGGGCATGGTGGCCCTCTCCCTCGTGGCCGACGATTTCTCCGCGCTCACCGCGGCGCTGCGTCGCGCGGGAACGCCGCGCCTCGAGGGCACGGCCGAGGTCTCCGTCGAGCCCGCCGGCAGTCACGGCGTGCACCTGCACATCAGCCGCTACAACTTTCCTTAGTCAGATGGGGGGCCCCGAAATGGCCCCCCAAACCCCCCAGCGCTCGTCGCGCCCCGGCGGAGCCGTGGCGCGCCTCGATTTTGCGCCCGCCCCCCCCCCGACGCTCGGTACGGCCTGCGCTCACAACGCGTCGGGCTCGCGGGCGATGCGGTCGAGGTCGGCGCGCGTGTAGCTGCCGAGCGAGCGGAAGTCGAGGTCGGTGTAGTTCTTGATCCACCGCATCGCGATCTTCACCGCCTTGCGGTAGCGCTCCTGCGTGGCCGCGTCCTTCGGCCGGCGCGTGAGGATGTCGTCGAGCTCCTCCTGCAGCAGCCGCTTGACCAGGGCCACGTCGTGCGTCGCCGGCGGCCCCTGCGTCGTCGGCGCGTGATGCAGGACGCGCTGCGCGATCTGCGCGACCGACATGCGACCCGTCGCGAGATCCTCCATGAGGGCGGGATGCACGCCCGGCTTGCCCTCGAGGCTGTCGATGCCCTTGGCGCCGCGGCCGTTGAGCCAGCCCTCGACGTACTCGATCACCATGCGCGCATTGCGGCGCGTGCCCTCGAGCGTGATCGGTCCCGCCGGCACCTCGACGCGCACCGGGTAGTGGTCGGGCTTGGCCATGTCGGGGCTGGGCTTGAAGCCCGAGGCGATGAGGGTCTTGAAGGGATCGGCGGCCGTCTTCATGTGGAAGATGTGCGCAACCCAGCCGCGGAGGAATCCCTGCGCGGCCTCCCACTCCTTGTCCCGGCGAATCGCCTCGCCGGCCACGCGGTTCACCTCGGGATCGTTGCTCGGCAGCGCGGTGGCCATGCCGCCGATGGGGACGGCGCCGCGCTTGAGGCAGATGGCGACCAGTCGGCGAAAGATGTCGGAGAGGAACGGCGTCGTCTTGATGTCGACGCCGAAGCGGTCGGGCCAGACGGATTTGGGATCCGTCATCACGTACTCGAAGATGGAGGCCTTGAGGTCCCAGCGCGCGGCGTTGAGGCCGGCCGCGTAGGGGCCCAGCGCGTGCAGCATCTCCTCCATGTAGTACACGCAGGGCAGCGACTCGACGAGAATGATGCCGCGAATCGTCGCCTCTCGCAGAAATGGCAGGCGCTCGCGGCACGCGTCGAGCAGCTCGCGGTAGAAGCGCGCCTCATCGGGCGTCTCGAGCTTCGGCAGATAGAAGTAGACGCCCTGGCCGCGATCAGCCTGCGCGCGGCCTGCGTAGAACAGCGTCAGCGCCGTACCGAGGATGGCGGCGTTGACGGGGGCGCCGTCGATGCGCACGTCGGGCTCGTCCAGGTGCAGGCCGCGCTCACGATGCATGAAGAACGGTAGCTCCCCCGGCGCCACCTTGTACTCGCGCTTGCGCTCGGTGTCGTTGAAGTAGAGCTCGCGGTTCACCGCGGCCAGCCGGTTGGCGGCGGCGCGGATGGTGTCGATCAGCCGGTGGCCGCCCGAGTCCTCGTCGTCGTCGAGGTCGCCCTCGGCGCGCTCGCCCTCGGGCCCCGGGTTGAGCGCGTTGATGAACATCGAGGTGATCGAGCACGGTCCCGAGATCTCGATCCCGGGCTTCTTCAGCTCATCGGGGACCGGCGGCACCTTCCAGGCGCCCGTGGTGGCCTCGCTCGCGGGCAGCGGCGCCGGGCGGCGCCCGGCGTGGGCGTCGGCGAGCAGCCGCGCGCGGTCGGCGCGCAGCTTCAGCGCGCGCGCGTGCAGGCGATCGTGAAGCGCGGCCAGAAACTCGTTGAAGGCCGGCGTGAACAGACGGTCGGCGCCCTCGACGGGCTCGAATCGTACGCGTGACGTCGGCGTCATCGGGTGGCGTTCTCCTGCGCCGGAACGGTCGGCGGATTGGGGCCGTTTTCGCATGGCGGCCCCGTGCTGTCAATGGAGATGGGGGGCCCCGAAATGGGCCCCCCAACCCCCCAGCCTTCGGAGCGTCCCGGCGGAGCCGTGCCGCTCCTCTAGACCGCGCCGGCCATGTGGGCCCCGAAATCGCCCCTCGAATGGCGGCGGCGTGGTGTCGATGGCAGAATGGCGCTCCGCCATGGCCTCGCCTCGACGGTTCCGCGGTGTCGGCAAAGGACGCAAGACGCGCCGCGCGCTGGAGCGCGGCGGCATCGGACCGGCGGCGCGGCTCAACCGTGCGCTCGGCGCGTGGGCGGGCGTGCGCATCACGCCGATGTTCGGGCGCTGGGGCTATTTCGCCGGCGCGCGGCTCTTCGCGTGTTTTCCGCTGGCACGCAAGGAGACGGATCTCTGGATCCGCCTCTCGCCCACCGACCAGAGCCGGGCATTGCGGGAGCCGGGAGTGCGGCCGCACCGCCGCTTCGCGCGGCGCGGCTGGATCGAGCTCGACCTCGTGGACGACGCCGACGTGCCGCGCGCCCTGCGCTGGCTGCGCCGCGCGCACACGGCCGATCTTCCCGCCGAGGAGGCGGACTGAGCATGGGTGCCGTGCTCGACCTGAGCGAGCGCTTCTGGCGCGGCGAGGTACGCGGGCCGGAGCTCGTGCGGGCCTCCGGTGCCGTCGAGGAGATCGCGCCCGACGTGCTGTTCGTCCACGCCTTCGCCAATGTCACCGCGCTGCGCACAGCGGGCGGTCTCGTCCTCGTCGACACGGGCAACTACCGCGCGCGCGACAGGACGTTTGCCGCCGTGCGCGGCTGGGACGCCCGGCCGCTGGCCACCGCCGTCTACACCCACGGCCACGTCGATCACGCCTGCGGCCTGCCGCCGTTTCTGGACGAGGCGCAGCGCCACGGCTGGCCACGCCCACGGATCGTCGGCCATCGCGACGTCGCGCGGCGCTTCGATCGGTACCGCGCGACGGCCCCCTGGAACGGGCTGATCAACGCGCGGCAGTTCTCGATCCCGCCCTCGTGGCCGACGGAGTACGACTATCCCGACACGACCTACGACGACACGCACCGGCTCGAGATCGGCGGGGTCGCGCTCGAGCTCACGCACGCGCGCGGTGAGACCGACGACCACACGTGGCTCTGGTGGGCGGCGCGGCGAATCCTCTTCACCGGCGACCTCTTCTTCTGGGTTGCGCCCAACGCCGGCAATCCTCAGAAGGTGCAGCGCTACGCGGCGGAGTGGGCGGTGGCGCTGCGGGCGATGGCGGCGCGCGGCGCCGAGGTGCTCGTGCCCGGCCACGGCGTGCCCGTCGTCGGCGCCGGCCGCGTGCGGCAGGTGCTGGAGGACACGGCGGAGTGGCTGGAGACGCTCGAGCGCGAGACCGTCGCACGGATGAACGCCGGCGCGCCTCTCGAGCAGATCCTGGCCGAGGTGCGGCCGCCCGCGCATCTGGCCGATCGCCCGTATCTGCAGCCCGTCTACGACGAGCCGGAGTTCGTCGTCCGAAACGTCTGGCGCCTCTACGGCGGCTGGTGGGACGGCGTGCCTGCGCACCTCAAGCCGGCGCCGCAGGCGGCGCTGGGCCGCGAGGTGGCCGCGCTCGCGGGCGGCGTCGGCGCGCTGGTGGCGCGCGCGAAAGCCCTGGCCACGGCCGGTGATCTGGCGCTGGCCTCGCATCTGGCCGACTGGGCCATCGCCGCCGCGCCCGATGACCGCGGCGCCCACGCCGCGCGCGCGGAAATCTACGACGCGCGGGCGAAGGCCTCAGTGGCGCTCATGACGCGCGGGATCTTCGCGGCCGCCGCCCGCGAAGCCGCCGACAAGGCCGGCGCCGGTTAACCCGTCATCGAGGGGCGCCCGGGGTTTCCCTGAACGCCCCAAGCGTTGGGGGGATTGGGGGGCCGTTTCGGGGCCCCCATTCGCTATGCGTCCGGCCGAGGGCCACCCCGGGTTTCCCGGGGCGGTCGCGAGCGATGGGGGGTTTGGGGGGCCATTTCGGGGCCCCCCATGACTTCAGGCGGCGGGCCGGCGGCGCGCGCGCGGGCCTCGATCTCGGGGATGTCGACCAGCGGCAGCAGGAAGTACGCCGCGCCCGTCATGGCCGCGGAAATCCAGACGAGCGTGCTGTAGCTCGTCCATTGGTAGACGTAACCGCCGAAGACCTGCGAGCCCTGCGTGCCGAGATTGTAGACCGACATCAGCAGCGCGAAGAACGTGCCCTCGGCGTGCCTGGGACACGCCTTGGCGGCGAGATCGAGGAACACGAGCTGGGTGATCATGCCGATGCCGCCGAACGTGGTGTCGATGACGACGGCGGACCACGGGCCGTTGTAGAACAGGTACGCCAGGGTCCCGACGACGCCGACCGCGATCGAGACGACTAGGAGCCGGTGGAGTGACACGCGGCGCGAGAGCGGCGCGTAGGCGGCCGCCCCGATGATGGACGCACCGGCCATGAGCGAGCCCAGGTAGCCGATGAACTTCTGGCTGAACTTCAGCGTGTCGGTCTGGTAGTAGAAGAGCGGGATCCCGATCGAGGGGCTGAAGGTCCAGAAGAAGATGAAGCCCGCCACCACCCACAGCGTGCGATCGCGGACGGCGTGCCTGATACCGGTCCACGCTTCGCGAAACTCCTCGCGCTGCGACTTCGCCGGCGGCTCGTGGATGAAGACCGCGCCCATGACGAACGCCACGAACGGGAACGCGGCGATCAGGAGGAAGCCTATCTGCAGCAGGCGGTATTCGGCGAGGTGGCCGCCGACGATGCCCACGAGCAGGGTGGCGACGTTGATCGCCGTCCACTGCACGGACTGGAACGCGCCGGTGAGACCCAGCGGCTTGCCGTTCTCGACCATCATCGCGTCGGTGAGGACGTCGGTGAACGCGATACCGATGCCCACCACGAACAGCCCGATCGCGAGGCTCCAGTACGTCGGCTCACCGTGCAGCCACAGCGCGAGGCCCGAGAGTGTGGCGAGCGCCGAGGTGAGGAGGAAGTAGCTCTTGCGGCGGCGGCCGAACAGCGGGAAGGCGTCGGAGATCAGGCCGTAGATCGGCTTGATGAGCCAGGGAACGAGGATGATCGTGCCGAACGTGCCGACCTGCGCCGGCGAAAGCCCGTGCGTCTCTTTCAGCGTGAGGTTCCGGACCTGGTCGGCGACGTAGTACATCCCCTGCGAGAAGTAGACGACGGCGAAGAGGATGGCGAGCCGGCGCGCGTCGGCGGTCTTGAACGGCAGCAGACGATCGGTGAGCGCGGACACCGCCGGCATCATAGTCTAGAATCCGGTCATGCACTCTGTGTGCCCTCATGACTGTCCGTCCTGCTGCAGCCTCGAGGTGGCCGTCGCCGACGGCCGCATCGTCGACGTCACCGGCACCGCCGGTCATCCCTTCACGCAGGGCGTGATCTGCGGCAAGGTGCGCGAGTACGCGGAGCGCGTGCATTCCCCGCTGCGCGTGCTCACGCCGCTGCGCCGCGCCGGCGTCAAGGGTGAAGGCCGCTTCGAGCCGATCTCGTGGGACGACGCGCTGGCGGAGATCGCGCGGCGCTGGCGCGCCATCGCCGCCGAGCACGGCGGCGAGGCGATCCTGCCCTTCTCGTACGCGGGGTCGATGGGCCAGGTGCAGTTCTTCGCCGGACATCCGCTGTTCCACGCGCTCGGCGCCAGCCGGCTCGACCGCTCGATCTGCGTGTCGACGGCGTACACGGGCTGGCGGGCGACGGTGGGGCAGGTGACGGGCAACGACTCCGAGCAGATGGTCGGCGCCGACCTCGTCGTGCTCTGGGGGGTCAACGCGGCGTACTCGACGATCAACGTGATGACGCTCGTCAAGCAGGCGCGACAGCGCGGCGCCCACGTCGTCGTCATCGATCCGTACCGGACGCCCACGGCCGTGCAGGCCGACGAGCACCTGGCGGTGCGACCGGGCACCGACGGCGCGCTGGCGCTGGCCGTCATGCACGTGCTCATCGCCGAGGGCCTGGTCGACCGGGACTACGTCGAGCGCGCGACGCTGGGCTTCGAGGCGCTGGCCGAGCACGTCAAGGCGTGGCCGCCCGAGCGCGTGGCGCCGATCGTGGGCCTCGACGCGTCGACCATCGCCGCCTTCGCGCGCCGCTACGGCGCGGGCGCCCGCGCGTTCATCCGCGTGGGCATCGGGCTCTCACGGCACGACAACGGCGGCATGACCTGCCGCACCATCGCGTGCCTGCCGGCGCTGACGGGCGCCTACGCCGATCCGCACGGTGGTGCGCTGCTGTCTTCCGGCGGTGCGTTTGCGCTGGACCTGCGCGCGCTCGAGCGTCCCGACCTCATGCCGACGCCGCCGCCGCGCGTGATCAACATGATCCGGCTCGGCCGCGCGCTGACCGACCCGGACATGCGACCGCCGGTGAAGGCGCTCTACGTCTACTCGTCGAATCCCGCCGCCGTCTGCCCGAACCAGACGCTGGTGCTGCGCGGGCTCGCCCGCGAGGACCTCTTCACGGTGGTGCACGAGCAGGTGATGACCGACACGACACACTACGCGGACCTCGTGCTGCCGGCCACGACCTCGATGGAGCATGCGGACCTGTACCGCTCGTTCGGCCAGTTCTATTTCCAGTATGCGGAGCCGGTGATCGCGCCCCAGGGCGAGGCGCGGTCGAACTGGGAGGTCTTCGCCGCGCTCGCGCGGGCCATGGGCGTCGCCACGGACCATTACGCGCGCGGCCACGACGCGGCTCTGAGCGCGGCGCTGGCCGGCGGCGAGCCGCACGTGCGTGCGGTGACGCTCGAGCGGCTCAAGCGCGAGAAGTCGGTGCGCCTGGCCCTGCCGCGACCCTACCTGCCGTTCGCCGACGGCGCGCCCACGCCGTCGGGCAAGGTGGAGTTCGTCTCCGCGTCACTCGCCGCGCACGGCCTGCCCGCGCTGCCGACGTGGACGCCGCTGGCCGAGGGCCCGGCGCGCGCCGATCTCGTGGCGCGCTTCCCGCTGCAGTGCATCGTGCCGCCGAACCGCTTCTTCCTGAACTCGTCGTTCAGCCAGTCGGAGCGGCTGCGCAAGCGTCAGGGCACGCCGACGGTGATGCTGGCGCCGGACGACGCCGCCGCGCGCGGCATCGTCGATGGCGACGCGGTGCGCGTCGAGAGCCCGCGCGGCGCCGCGCGCTTCACGGCGCGCCTCACCGA
>WNFR01008050.1_pt1 | contig 16612 bp, 14 predicted proteins | sample 5400221 | NCBI WGS metagenome assembly WNFR01 (sample SAMN13153357, study PRJNA577476) | soil metagenome | isolation source: 40 cm soil under Madrone tree | place: USA:California | collected 2016-06-14 | reverse complement strand
ACAACGGCTCTGGCGATGATCAGCGATGCCCGTTCGCCGATGGCCGAATCCTATCGACATTTACGAACATCGCTACTTTTATCCTCTGCCGGACAGCCTCCTCGAACAATACTAGTCACCTCGAGTCAGCCGTCAGAGGGTAAAACTACAACTGCTATCAATACGGCATTCATGCTTGCGCAGACTGGGGCGGAAGTTGCGATTATTGATTGCGATTTGAGAAGGCCGAGGCTGCACGCTCATTTTGAAGTGCCGAATTCGAAAGGGCTAACTAACTGGCTCTCAGGGGAAACCGATCTCGATGGTTTACTGCAGGCCTATCAACCGAATGGCAACCTTAAACTCCTGACCTCCGGTCCGGTGCCTCCCAATCCAGCGGAGCTTCTTGGCTCAGATGAAATGCGAAGGCTTTTGACCATTATGAGCGAACGCTTTGCACACATCATTATAGATACTCCGCCGGTAATATCGTTTACCGACGCGTCTATTCTCTCGACTATGGTCGATGGTGTTGTGCTGGTCGTTCACGGCGGAAGAAGCTCGCGAGCAGTCGTGCGCCGCGCCAAACAGCAGTTGCTCGATGTCGGCGCGCATATCTTTGGGATTGTGCTGAACAATGTGAAGCTCGAAACGCAGAGTTACTATTACTCAGGTTACTATTCGAGTTACTACGCTGACGATGAGAAACCAGAAGAGATGCCTGGAGAGACTGCGGAAACCTAAATGAAGGTCCCGCTAATCGACTTGCGAGGGCAGCACCAGTTCTTGCGCCCCCAATTGCTCGAAGCCGTCGAGCGTGTAATCGATTCACAGCAATTCGTACTCGGTTCTGAAGTTGAAGCTTTGGAACAGGAGATTGCTGATTACTGCACAGTTGAATTTGCTATCGGTTGCGCCTCCGGATCCGATGCTTTGCTTCTTGCCCTCATGTCGCTCGATCTCAAAGCGGGCGACGAAGTAATCACAAGTCCGTTTACATTTTTTGCTACTGGCGCTTCAATTACTCGCCTTGGTGCTCATCCTCGGTTTGTGGATATTGACCCGCGAACTTACAACATAGATCCAGCAAAGGTCGAGGCGGCGATAAACCCGAAAACTCGGGCCATTTTACCGGTCCACCTGTATGGCCAATGCGCTGATATGGATGCGTTGCTCGAAATCAGTAAGCGCCATGGATTGCCGATCGTAGAAGATGCTGCCCAGGCGATAGGATCTGAGGACCGCGGCCGCCGCGCTGGTTCAATGGGTCAAATCGGCTGTTTTAGTTTTTATCCAACCAAGAATCTTGGCGGAGCGGGCGACGGCGGTATGCTCGTCACCAATGATCCAGCTTTAGCGCAACGTCTGCGACGACTGCGCGTTCATGGCGGAAAGACTGAATATCATCATGACGAAGTGGGGATCAATAGCAGGTTGGATGCTTTGCAGGCCGCCATTTTGCGGGTCAAGTTTAAGCATCTGGACGAATGGTCCGAAGCAAGGCGCGAGAAAGCTGCATTCTATACTAAGCTCTTAAAAGCGACGGGTCTTAATGTGGAATTCACTCCACCGTTTGTGAGATCGTCGGTACGACATATCTTTCATCAATACGTAATTCGAGCGCCTCAGCAAAGTGATGAGGTAATCGATCATCTATCGCTGCATGGTGTCGGTAGTAAAGTCTATTATCCTGTTCCCCTCCATCTCCAGGAATGTTTTGCTTACTTGGGCTACCGTAACGGCCAGTTTCCCGAAGCTGAGAGTGCAGCCAGACAAACACTAGCCTTGCCTTGTTTTCCCGAGATTACGGAGGAGCAGCAACGATACGTCGTTGATGTTCTCGCGAGGTTCGGTCACAGGATGAGTGCTTAGGCGACTGTGAGAGTGGTAACATTACCGCACCGTGTTGACGACATTCTATGCTAGAGGTTCGAGACCAACATCAAACTCTTTGCTGATTCCTCTGTTTCGAATCTTCAGCGTTATTCTAATTTCGACGGTTACGAATTTCGTGCTGTTTGGTAGTGGTCAACAGCAACGAACCCAGGTTGTCTATGCGAACGACTACCCAGGCCAGGATATTGGTGCAAAAATCAACGCGGCTGATAAAGCTCTCGGCCTAAAGCCTGGGGAGATAGTAGTAAAAGGTGGTGGCATGATCTCAACCCAGGTCGTCATCTCTTCAGATCACATACTGCGGCTGTTGCCTGGTCTTTATGCCGCGACCACTCAAAACATTCCAATTCTATTGAAACCGCGTTCTTCTGTGATCGGTTCTGGATGGGATTCAATCATACGCGAGTCGACCGCACCGGGCCAGTTTACGGTCATCAGTGCATACAACAACTCCGTCGTTAATGGTTCAGCGGATGCCGATTTGGTGATTCGTAATGTGCAGATCAAAGGCGCGAATCCTGGCTTTAACTCCGCGCCTCAAGCCATCTCCCTCGGGAACTGTACAGGATGTCTTGTGGATAAGGTGTGGATTAACGGCACGCGATCGATCGGCATAGCAATTGGAGGCTCGTCTTCAAATGGCAATCTTGCGGAGAATTCGAAAGTCACAAACTGCCTATTCACGCGCGTAGCCTCGCAAAATCTTGCGCTCGTTAACGGCAGAAACATTATCTTCGAGGGAAATCGATTTATCGCGTCCGGGCAAACAGGCGGACCCGGAAATACGAACATCGATCTTGAGCCAAATGAACCTACCGATCATCTCGAGAACGTAATTATCAGAAATAACCTTATTGACGTCCGCGACTCAGAAATGCCGACAACTGGTAACGGCATTGTTGTGCAAGCGACTTCAGGCACTTCATATGTTGGTCCCATTCTTGTTGAGAATAATAAGATTATCGGTGGTTCCACCCAGGGGGTAGTTACCAACCACTTGAGTAACGGCATCTACGTTTTTGGCCCTACGATGCGCAACGTTACCATAAGGAATAATGTGATTACGCGTACCGGGCAGAACGGAATAAGTATCGAAGGCGCTCGCATCACTGTGACCAACAATGAACTGAACGACGTTGGTGGCGGCGGTACCCCGGGTTTTACCGTCAATGCAACCGATAGTCAAATCGTTAACAACACTTACACTTACAGCGGCAACGGACCGGCTGATGGAAGAATGGTAGTCTCAGCTAACTCGAACAATAACACCTTTAAGAATAACCGCGGATTCCAAATGGTTGGCAATATCCGCTAGGACTTGCAGCGTCTTCTTATCCTGATGACACCTTCCTGTCAAAGTTACAAATGAAAATCAGTGTCGTTATTCCGGTGCGCAACGAGGCAACCTCAATACGTTCGTTGCTGGATCGACTGCTGGAACAAACGTTGAAGCCGGATGAGATTGTAATTACAGACGGAGGTTCGACTGACACAACGGTTGAGATTATTGAAGAATACGTTAATAAAGGGGCTCCTCTGCGTCTTGTTCGCACGAGGATGGCGTTGCCGGGCCGTGGACGAAACCTTTCGGCTGCCCAGGCTTGTTCTGATTGGCTGGCATTCACCGATGCCGGAGTGGTTCCATCGACGGTCTGGCTGGAGTCCTTAGCTCGTGCCGTGACTAAGGATGAAGGGGTTGATGTGGTTTACGGTTCTTACGAGCCAATCGTCGATACTCTTTTCAAAGAGTGCGCAGCCATTGCTTATGTTCCGCCGTTAGTCGAAATAGATGGCTCTCTGATGCGGCCTCACTCGATCACTTCGGCCCTCATGCGGAAGTCAGTATGGGAAAAGGCTGGAGGTTTTCCGGAGCACTTGAGATCGGCAGAAGATCTCCTGTTCATGAACAAAGTGGCGGCGATCGCTTCGCGCATTTCTTACGCTCCCCTTGCTGTAGTGCGCTGGTCTCTGCAACCAACTTGGTGGACAACTTTCAAGAAATTCGTGGTCTACTCGCGCAACAACATTCTGGCGGGCCTTTGGCGAGACTGGCAGGCTGCGATTTTCAAACGGTATGGCCTTCTCCTGTTGCTAAGCGTACCGGCGTTTTTCGTTGGCTGGTGGTGGCTTGGGGTGGTGATACCGGCCTGGTTGGCAATGTTGACCACGCGAGCGATGGTGGCAATTTGGCGGAATCGGCGTTCCTATCCCATGACTCCTACTAGAAATCTTGTGCGCCTTTCGCTTGTCGTTCCTCTGATCGCACTGATTGATCTGGCAGCGATCATCGGTACATTGAATTGGTTGATAAAAGACAAACTTCATCTCAAGAGCGAACCGGTAAGGATACGCGATGGGGCTTGAAGGAAGGCGCGTGCTTTACATTTCCTACACAGGAATGCTCGACCCGCTGGGCCAAAGCCAGGTTCTTCCCTATCTGCGCGAGCTGGCAAAACGAGGCATTCGGTTTACTTTGATTAGCTTTGAACGTCCAGCCACGCTAGCCGATGTCGGCCTCGAAAAGTGCGAAGCTTTGCGTCATCAGCTTGCTGCTGACAACATTACCTGGCACCGGTTACGTTACCACCAGAAGCCATCGCTTCCAGCGACTGCCTACGATGTGGCGGCCGGGATTCGTTTCGCACTCGCATTAGTCAAACGAGATCAAATCGAATTGGTGCATGCGCGCAGCCATATCCCAGCCACAATTGCGCTGGCTCTAAAGAAGCGCACTGGAATAAAAATGATCTTTGATGTAAGGGGGCTGATGGCTGAAGAGTATGTGGATGCCGGGCATTGGCAGCAGAAAAGTGTTGCCTATCGCTTAACAAAGACGATGGAACGTCGAGCCTTGGCTGTTTCAGATGGTGTCGTCACCCTTACTGAAAAGATTTGGCCAATCATCAGTAGTTGGGACGGACTACGGAGCCGCAACGTAGAACACTCAGTGATTCCGTGTTGCATTGATTTGGACTCATTCACCGTTGATGCCGCAGATCGCGAACGCAGACGACGGGAATTGAATTTGGGTGATAGGTTCACGCTCATTTACAGTGGTTCAATTGGGGGTTGGTATCTGTCTGAGAAAATGGCTGACTTCTTTGTGCAGTTGCTCAAACGCATTGGTAACGCTTATTTTCTCTGGCTGACTCCGGGAGATCCAAAAGTGATAACGTCGTTGATGAACGAGCGAAGCATAAATCCCACTCATTACCTGATAAAGAAATTGGCCTCGGCTGATGTGCCTTCCTATTTGTCGGCAGGCGATGCCGGTATTGCATTCTACAAGCCCGGGTTTTCCAAACTGGCAACGTCGCCGGTAAAAGTTTCCGAGTACCTCGCCTGCGGGCTGCCGACGATCATTAACACGGGCATAGGTGACTCCGACGCGTTGGCTAAGAAGTTTAACGTAGGCTCATTGGTCAGCGAATTCAATTCGCAGGAATATGACCGTGTTGCTGCTGAAATTGAAAAGCTCGTTTACCATCCTGAGGTGCGAGCAAAAGTGCGCGCAGTAGCGGAGAGTCTTTTTGATCTTCGAACCGTAGGCGCAAAACGCTATGCCTCATTGTACGAGCGCATCTTAAACAGAAACTAAAAGAGATGTCTCTACCAGACGAAAAGTTGTTGGAAACACTTCGATGTCCCGGGTGCCTGGGCCGATTATCTTTCGCAGCGGCTCAGGATGAGACGGGCGAAGAGAAAGATCTCGTGTGTCTTGAGTGCGCCATGCATTTCCCTGTCAGGGACGGAATCGCACGTCTCTTGCTTCCGCCACTCCGGGAAGCAATTTTGGACAACCGCACCGCCAGCGGAGTGGATGCAACGCAGGTGGAGACCGCTCTCAGTTTCGGATTTGAATGGCAACGTTTTCCGCAGATGTACGCCGAATGGGAGAAGCAATTTCTTGACTATATGCAGCCCCACGGTGCCGAGTTCTTCCGCGGCAAGAGGGTCCTTGATGCTGGATGCGGAAACGGACGTTTTGCCTATTACGCAGGTAAGTATGGCGCTGAAGTCTGGGCCATGGATCTCGGCCCGGCGGTTGAAGTGGCGCACCGAAATACCGAATCGACAGGAAGAGTACAAGTAGTGCAGGCTGATCTGCATCGGCCGCCTTTTGCTCTGGAGAGCTTCGATTTCATCTACTCCCTTGGCGTCCTTCACCACCTAACGGATCCCGAGCAAGCTTTTCGAAATCTCCTCCATTACCTGAAGCCGGGGGGAGAGATTCAGATATATCTATACTGGAAACCTGAGAGACAGCCCATCAAGGCTCTGTTACTGTCAGGAATCGCCGCGGCACGGACGTTAACTACCAAAATACCTCACAGTGCCATTTACGCGCTGGCATATCCGACCGCAATGAGTGCCTTCCTCTTCTTTGTTTGGCCTTACCGAATCATCAAGCGAATTCCCGGTCTGAGTGGCTTGGCTGAAAAGATTCCAATGAAACAGTATTCAAATTTTCCGTTTCGAGTATGTGTCAATGATCAGTTCGACCGTTTCTCAGCGCCGGTTGAAAACCGCTACACGCGCTCAGAGGTGGAAGGGTGGCTAAATCGCGCCGGCCTTCAGCGGCAAATGGTGACTGCTAGTTTTGGGTGGGTGGGCACGGGACAGAAGCCGGAATTAACAGCTTCTCCTTCTGCCTCTTAAGCTAATGAAAGTCTTAGGATTGGCCTCCTATCCAGTGCAAGCGGCAGCGACTCGCTATCGGCTGGAACAATTCATCGATCCCTTGGCTAAACGCGGCATCGAACTTTCGGTCCGACCTTTTTTGACTGCGCAACTTTTCGAAAAGCTTTATCACCGCCAGGCTCTCGCGCGGACGTCCCTTGGTCTCATGTATTCCGCTTTACTGCGTTTGGGGGATCTAGCGCTGATCCCGGGGGTTGATGTGGTCCTTATTCAACGTGAGGCGATGATGTTTGGTCCGCCCCTGTTTGAATGGTTTGCCGCGCGCGTTCTTCGGCGCCCGATGGTGCTTGATTTGGACGACGCAACTTACGTTTCATACACTAGCGCCACATACGGAAGATTAGGCCGGACACTTAAATGGTTCAGCAAGACAGACGATTTAATTCGTTGGGCGAAAATAGTAACGTGTGGTAATCGCGCCATTGCCGAATACGTAACGAACAAGGGCGCAACTGCCCGCCTAATCCCAACAGTAGTTGACACGGACTTATTCTGCCCTTTACCACGTCGCAACGATGGTTCTACAGTAATTGGTTGGATTGGAACACATTCAACTTTTCCATATCTTGAAAGCATTTTTCCGGTGTTGCAAGACTTGGCAAAAACCTATCAGTTTCGTTTGAAGATAGTTGGCGCGGGCCGGCAGGAAGTACGCGTAGCCGGCGTTGACGTCGAGAATCTGGAGTGGGATTTGGCCCGCGAAATTCCGGACTTTCAGTCTTTTGATATCGGTCTCTATCCGATAGAAGGCAGTCTTTACGCTGCGAAGTGGGCTTCGGGCAAGTCAGGTTTCAAAGCGATCCAATACATGGCTGTGGGTATTCCCTACGTCTCGACTCCGGTAGGAGCTTCAGCAGAGATTGGGGAAGTCGGAAAGACACATTTTAGCGCGACTAGCGCAGACGAATGGAGAAACGCTCTAGCGCTCTTGCTTTCGGATGCCGACAAGCGACGGAGGATGGGAATGGCGGGGCGCGAGTATGCGACAAAGCACTACTGTCTCCATGACCAGGCCGACAAACTCGCATCAGCCTTGATCGAAGCCGCCGGATCACGGAAAGCGGATAACTAACTCGATGCGCAAGCTAAGTAAATTTCGGCTGGCTATGTTGGCTTCAGTTGCCTTTTTTCCGTCAGTGTTAAAAAGACCATGCTATCGCTTTTTTTTTGGTTATCGTATTGGCAAACGCGTACGAATTGGCTTAACAATCATCGACGTCGTAGACTGCGAGATTGCAGATGATGTAAGTATTGGTCACCTGAACTTGTTCGTGCGAGTGGAAAAGCTCACTATGGGCGATCACGTCCGTGTTGGACACTTGAACGTTATTCGCGGCGGTGATCAAGTTAGTTTAGGGCGCTACTCCGAGATTATCAGGATGAATGAGATCAATTCGATTCCGGATCCTGACGTAGTAAACAAAACCGATCCCACCCTTCTTCTGGGTGATGGTAGCATCCTAACGACAGGCCACAAGATAGATTTTACTGACCGCGTGGAAATCGGCAGGCGCACAATTCTTGGGGGCCGGAACTCGTCGCTTTGGACGCATAACCGGCAGCGAACAATGCCAATCACAATCGGCTCCTTCGCCTATGTGGGTTCGGAGATTCGGATGGCTCCCGGTACTTCCATACCCTCGCGATCCATAGTCGGAATCGGCTCCGTGGTTACTACTCGGCTGCTCGAGGAAGGTAAACTCATTGGTGGTGTTCCAGCTAAGGCCATTAGGGATCTCGACGCTGAAGACAATTTTCTGATTGAACGAAAAACCCGTCCCGATTTGCCCGAAGATATTTGAGCGTGACTCCTTTTGGCATGCAGGTTAGCTAAGACTCTAATATGAACGCACTGCTTGTAGTTCTCACATTGCTTGTATCCGGAGGCGTAATATTTGTGGCTCCTGCCCCGGCGCCCGGTGCGCTGGTTATTTGTGCGGCGTTCGCACTGCCTACTATTATCATTCTGGCGCGCGGAGGTCCGGAAAGAACCTTTCTTTTACGTCTCTTTGTCATTGGCTTGCTGATCAGATTGATGGTAGGGGCAGTAATATATGTGGGTCACCTCGAAGAGTTTTTTGGTGGAGATGCCAACACGTACGACATATTTGGCCGAGCCCTGACCGCATCATGGCATGGAGATATTTATCAGGCGGCGGCCTACCAGAGCTTTGTGAGTTCCGGCGCCGGAGCGTGGGGCATGCTCTACCTGGTGGCAGGTGTGTATGAATTGATCGGACGAAACATGCTCGCGATTCAATTCATAAATGCTGCCATCGGAGCGGCGACTCCGGCAGTGATTTATTACATTGCTCAATATCTTTTCAATAACGTGCGAGTCGCTCGCTTGGCTGCGTTTCTGACCTGCTTTTTTCCTTCCCTGGTACTGTGGTCATCACAAGCGCTAAAGGACGGAATCATCGTGCTGACGCTGACTCTATCAATACTGGCGACATTGCGGCTAATGGAGAAGATAAGTGTGCGGTACGTGGTGGGTTTGGCCGCGTGTCTGCTAGCTCTGCTTAGTTTACGGTTTTATATCTTCTACATGATGACAGCGTCGGTGGTGGGAGCTTTTGCAATTGGAATGAAGTCCGTCAGCGCGCAGAATCTTTTGGGTCGGTTTGTGGCAATTGCGGTCATCGGGCTGGTCTTCACATGGTTTGGTGTGATTAATTCTGCCAGTAGACAACTCGAACGTTATGGGAATCTGGAGGCTGTTCAAAGGAGCAGACTTGACGCATCGCAGTCCGCGGATTCGGGCTTTGGCAAGGATGTGGACGTACGAACCACGGAAGGTGCGTTGACGGCCATTCCGATGGGGGTTATTTACCTGCTATTTGCGCCGTTTCCATGGCAATTGGCATCGCTGAGGCAGAGTCTGACGTTACCGGAAATGATCGTTTGGTGGATATCATTTCCTTTGCTGGTGCTGGGCTTGTGGTTTGCGATCAAGCATCGGTTAAGGGAAGTCTCTCCGATAGTACTTTTCACGACAATGCTTACTCTGGCTTATTCACTCTTTCAGGGAAATGTGGGGACAGCCTACCGGCAGAGATCGCAGTTATTGGTTTTCTATTTTATTTTCGTGGCGGTGGGAGCGGTTCTGCTCAAGGAGAGGTCGGAGGATCGGCGGCGGCAGCAACAGCTTGCCAAACAAGAGCTGGCGGAACTGCAGGCCGCTCGAACGCTGGCTCGCCGCACGGGTGCCGATCACCTACCGGGGCAAACAGCCCTGCGCGAATCCTCGTAAACGAACCCCGCAGTTGCTATCGTCTACCTCACCCGCGTTGGCGTAAATAATCTATTATCAAGTGCGCATTCTCTTCTGCGGAATTAATCAAAGTTTACAGGATCAATTTTGGCTGCATCTCGCGTTTTGGACAGCTTCACGCAGGTTGGTTAATATAAGGCTTCTCTTGTCTAACACGTCAAAATAGGAGAACAGCTCAGTGCAACCAGCTGGACGCATATTGCTCCAGCGGGATTGTTAAAACAGCGCTCTAGCATGTGTGGAATCGTAGGAATAGTTCGTAACGATGCAAAAGCCGTCGATGAAGTGCTGTTATCGCGCATGTGCGCTGCTATACAGCATCGCGGTCCCGACCAGGACGGTTTTTACGTCAATGGTCCGGTCGGGTTGGCTATGCGCCGCCTCTCAATCATCGATCTTAAAGGTGGTCAGCAGCCCATCCACAATCAGGACCGAACGGCGTGGATAGTTTTTAATGGTGAGATTTACAACTACCTGGAGTTGCGTGAAAAGCTGGAAAAGCTTGGTCATGTCTTCTATACCAACAGCGACACCGAAGCGATCATTCACGCCTATGACCGTTATGGTTCCGACTGCGCCAAGCACCTGCGTGGAATGTTTGCCTTCGCAATCTGGGATGAAAGAACTCAGGAACTGTTTCTCGCCCGAGACCGAGTGGGCAAGAAACCACTTCTGTATGCCCAGGTGAATGGTCAGTTGATTTTTGGTTCGGAGTTCAGTGCTTTGTTACTGCACCCGGAGATCGGTCGTGACATTTTACCCGCGCGATCAAAAAGCTGGAGCCCGCTCACACCCTCCGCTGGCGCAAAGGCGAAATCAAGACAGAGCGTTACTGGCAACCGGATTTTTCTCACAAGCTCAAAATAACTGAAGAGGAAGCGGGCGAACAGACAATCGAGATTTTGCGTGATGCGGTCCGTGTCCGATTGATGTCGGAAGTGCCGTTGGGTGCGTTCCTTTCCGGAGGCATCGATTCGAGTGCCGTCGTCGCACTAATGAGCGAAGAATCAAGCGAACGTATAAAGACGTTCTCGATCGGGTTTGACGAGCAGGATTTTAGCGAGTTGCATCACGCCCGCAGGGTTGCAGAACATGTAGGCTCTGAGCATCACGAGTTTATCGTGCAACCCGACGCCATGGAAGTCTTGCCTATTCTCGTTGAGCACTATGGCGAGCCTTATGCGGATTCGTCGGCAGTACCGACCTACTACGTGGCACGCGAGACACGCAAGCATGTAACAGTTGCGCTAAACGGAGATGGCGGTGACGAATCTTTCGCGGGCTATGAACGGTACGTCGCCATGGGATTGGCAGAAAAATATCTGAGACTGCCAGCGTTTCTGCGTGATTCTGTCATCAGGGAAGCAATTGATTGGATCCCGACGTCGGAGACGTCGCGTAGCCGTGTGAGAGACGCAAAACGTTTTCTGCAAGCGGCGTCGCTCCCGAAACTCGATCGTTACATGCGTTGGGTTAGCGTCTTCGATGCGGAAGCCAAACGATCGCTTTACTCGCAATCTTTCCAACAGGAAATAGGAGCGGCCCACGCGGGCAGTTTGCTGGAGCCGTGGTTTGCTCGAGCAAACGGAGCCGGTATCGTTGACGCCTCGTTGCTTACTGACATAATGACTTACTTGCCTAACGATCTACTCGTAAAAGTCGACATCGCGACGATGGCCGTCTCGCTCGAGGCACGGTCACCGTTCCTCGATCATCAGGTCATTGAGTTTGCTGCAAGCTTACCCGAGAAGCTGAAGCTGCGAGGATTGACAACGAAGTATCTTCTGAAGCGCGTCCTGCGGAAGCTCCTTCCCAGTGAAAACCTGGAGCGCCGGAAAATGGGTTTTGGCGTGCCTATCGGTCATTGGTTTCGTGGCAAAATGCAACCGTTCCTGCGCGAAACATTGTTCTCTGAAAAAGCCTTGCGGCGAGGCTTGCTCAAACCAGAAACGGTTAAGCAGTTGGTTGAGCTGCACACGCGCGGTGAGCGAGATTACTCCGCGCAGTTATGGACTTTGTTAATGCTCGAATTGTGGTTCAATAGATTTATCGATCCTCAGTAGTCTGTGCTGAGTAGTACGAAGTACCAATTATTTCTCACCGTGAAAACGCGGGCCACGTCACTACGCGACGTGAAAACAGTTGAGCTTCCAGCTGGTCGTCTTCGTGACTCAATCAAGATGTCTCGTCTAGGATAAGGGAAAGCGAGGAACAGCATTGAAAGGTGTCGTATTAGCCGGTGGATTAGGAACAAGACTGGGTCCGCTCACGGCTGTAACAAATAAACATCTGCTCCCAGTCTATGATAAGCCAATGATCCATTACCCGGTTCAGGCGCTAGTGAATGCCGGTATCACCGATATCATGATCGTCACTGGTGGTAACTCCGCCGGCGAGTTTTTGCGACTGCTGGGAAACGGTAAGGCCTTTGGCCTAAAGCATCTTAACTACACTTACCAGGAAGGTGAAGGCGGCATTGCGGAAGCTCTTTCGCTGGTCGAACACTTTGCCGGCGGCGATCCAGTATGCGTTGTCCTGGGAGACAACATCATTGAGGGCAACATCCGTTCTGCGGTTCGCTCTTATCGCCATCAGGGCGGAGGCGCGAAAATAATATTGAAGAAGGTTCAGGATCCCCAACGCTTTGGCGTGCCTGAGCTCGACGGCCCACAGGTGTTGCGCATTGAGGAGAAACCGGAGATGCCAAAGTCTGATTACGCCGTTATTGTTTGAGAGTTTATTGCACGCGTCAAACCTGGTAGCAGAAACAGGCGCAAATAAATTACCGCGGCAGGAGCCGGCCGAGATCATCACAAATGCCTGAAAACTTCAAGCCGGGTCAGATCGCGGGCGTTGTTGTTCGCAAGCTGCGAAAATTCAACGATTCACGGGGCTGGCTGGCAGAACTCTTTAGACATGATGAGTTGGCCGCTGAGTTTTATCCGGCGATGGCCTACATCTCGTCAACCAATCCTAACGTAACCCGCGGACCGCACGAGCACGTGGACCAGGCAGACCTTTTCTGTTTCATCGGTCCTTCAAATTTCAAGCTGCGTATGTGGGATAATAGAGAGGATTCGGAGACCTTTCAGTATGTTATGACAGTCGTTGTCGGCGAAGACAATCCCGCTTCGGTGCTGGTGCCGGTGGGCGTCGTCCACGCATATCAAAACGTCGGCCAGGCTGAGGGGGTTGTGATCAACTGCCCCAATCGCCTCTACATGGGCCAGCGCAAACGAGAGCCGGTTGACGAACTCAGGCACGAAGATGATCCTGACACGCCATATCGAATTGATGGTTAGTGTCAAAAATCTAAAACCAAGAAGCTCATGAAGATAGTTCGCATTATTGCCCGTCTAAACGTGGGCGGACCGGCGAAACACGTAGTTTGGCTTACTGAAGGACTGCGGAACATCGGCTACGAATCGGTTCTCGTTGCGGGAACGGTACCCGCGGGCGAAGACGATATGGGCTACTTCGCTGAGAATTCTGGTGTCAAACCGATATTCATTCCCGAAATGAGCCGGGAGATCTCGGTTAAGGATCTGTTGACAGTATCGAAGCTCTACCGGCTGTTGTGTCGAGAACGGCCTGACATTGTTCATACACACACAGCCAAGGCGGGGACAGTAGGCAGAATCGCCGGGTTACTATATCGTTGGTCTACACTCGGAGCGCTGATCGGCAGAAGAAGACAATGCAAGCTGGTGCACACTTATCATGGTCATATCTTTCACAGCTACTATGGACAGATTAAAACGGGTTTCTTTCTTTTCGTCGAGCGAGTTCTCGCCAGCCTGGCGACAGATCGAATAGTAGTTATTACCCAGCAGCAACAGGAGGAAATTTGCGATAGATTCCGCGTTGGAAGCACGATCAATTTGCCGACGGCCACAGCAGGCGCTCCCTCTTACGCGATCAGTTGGGCATACATGTGGATGAGATACTAATAGGAATTGTCGGTCGCCTGACTGCAGTTAAGAATCACGAGTTGTTTTTGCGGGCGATCTCAGAATTCAAACAGGGCTGCTTAAATAACCAGGCAAGGCGGGTACGGTTCATTATCATAGGCGGCGGTAGTTTGCGTGGTTTACTCGAGGGGTTGGTGGAAGAACTCGGCCTGGTCGGAGATGTGATCTTTGCGGGCAACCGCCGCGACCCGGAGAATTTTTATCCTGCTCTTGATATCGTCGCGCTAACATCCAAAAATGAGGGCACACCGCTAACTTTGATTGAAGCAATGGCAAACGGCCGCCCGGTTATTGCCACCACGGTTGAATGCGGCCGGATCAACCGGTCTCTGTAGCGAGTCGGTCTACCAAAAGAAGCGTTGAATCGGGGATCTAACAACTGTTATCCGATAGAGGTTGTTTAAGTACTAATAAATTGACCGGTAGTTTGGAGGGCTCGAGATTTGCGCGTACTTATCACAGGAGGGGCAGGTTTTATCGGGTCGCATTTATCCGATGCCTACTTACAACGGGGCGACGAGGTATATGTTATTGATGATCTGTCTACCGGCACTATTGAGAACATTCAACATCTCAAAGGCCAGCCACGCTTTCACTACACAATAGACACCGTTCACAATCAGCCTGTGACCGCCGAGTTGGTGGACCAATGCGACGTCGTTTTTCATTTGGCTGCAGCGGTTGGTGTCAAGCTGATAGTTGAAAGCCCCGTGCGGACCATCGAGACGAACGTGCGCGGCACTGAGGTTGTGCTGTCGATTGCCAACAAGAAGAAGAAGAAGGTCCTGATCGCTTCCACTTCTGAAGTCTATGGTCTCAGCACCGACGTACCGTTCCGCGAAGATGGAAATCTGGTTATGGGAGCGACAACGAAGGGCCGCTGGAGTTATGCCTGCTCGAAAGCTATCGACGAATTTTTGACGCTTGCCTACTGGCGAGAAAAGAAGTTGCCTACGATCGTTGTGAGATTATTCAACACTGTCGGTCCGCGACAGACCGGCCAATACGGAATGGTTATCCCGACTTTTGTTAAGCAAGCTCTTGCGGGACGTCCCATCACGGTTTATGGCGATGGAAAACAGAGCCGCTGTTTTGGTTACGTTGGGGATGTTGTCGGTGCTTTGATCAAGCTGATGGACAAATCGGAGGCTGTGGGTCAGGTGTTCAATGTCGGCTCAAACCAGGAGATCACAATTCTCGATCTCGCGAAGCGCGTGAAGGAACTGACTCAATCAAGTTCTGAAATTGTGTTTATTCCTTATGACGAGGCTTATGAGGAAGGTTTTGAGGACATGCCTCGACGCGTTCCCGATATTTCCAAGGTGGGTACGCTAATCGGTTTTCGTCCCCAGATGAACCTAGATGGAATTCTGGAAACCGTCATTGAGTATCAAAGCGGAAGGCGTACGGCCCTCGTTGACTGAGTTCCTCGGAGCTTGCGTTGTCGCTAGATATCGAATAGTTTCTTGACGAAATAGCTTCTTATATAAACACTTTGAGAGTTTCCCCACCGCGAAGATATGCCTCTTAGCCCGCTTAATCTGCTGGCGGTTGCCGCTTCCATAGTCTTCGCTTTGGTTCTTACGCCGGTTGTACGAGCCATCGCCCGTCGCTTCGGTGTTGTCGCAAAGCCGAAGACTGATCGCTGGCACAAGAAACCCACCGCGATGCTGGGCGGAGTAGCGATCTGGTTATCTGTAGTCACAACCTATCTGCTGTTTGTCCCTCACACACCCTATGGCTGGGTGATTCTTAAGGCCAGTAGTTTTCTCTTCCTGGTCGGCTTGATTGACGACCTCATTCACACAAAGCCTTATCAAAAGCTGATCGGCCAGGTATTGGGCTCAGCCTTCGTTGTCTATTACGGCCTGAGCCTTCCGTGGACTCACTCCCTATCTCTAAACATGGCTCTAACGATCTTTTGGTTGATCGGCATCACTAACGCAGTCAACCTCCTTGATAACATGGATGGGCTCGCGGCGGGAATTGCAATCCTTGCAGCAGGCTTCCTGGCCTTGAGCTTTATCAATAACGGGCAACCGACTGATGCTTTGATGCTCGCAGCTTTTGCGGGAGCACTGTTGGGCTTTTTGATTTACAACTCGAATCCTGCATCAATCTTCATGGGCGATTGTGGGTCGATGTTTGTAGGATTCTTTTTGGCAAGTTCGGCTCTCGTAAATGTGAGTGGGGGAAGATCTAGAAGTTTCCTCCCCGTCCTGGCCGTGCCAATTCTTGTTCTCTTCATTCCTATTTTTGACACCACTTTCGTAACGATTCTGCGTAAACTTTCCGGCCGGGCGGCGTCGCAGGGCGGCCGCGATCATACCTCTCACCGGTTGGTAGCCTTAGGGATGTCGGAGCGACGCGCCGTCTGGATGCTTTATGGATTTGCTGCGCTATCCGGAGTGCTTGCGGTCATCGTGCAGCGCGTGAAGCTCGATGTCAGCCTGGCGGCAATCGCGGGATTCACGATCCTGTTGACTCTCATGGGCGTTTATCTTGCCGGAGTAAAAGTATACGACCCCACCGAAGAGGAGGAGGCACTAAAGGAAAAGCCTCTGTATGCATTTCTAGTCGATGTTTCCTATAAGCGAAGAATTTTCGAAGTATTGCTGGACCTGGTTCTCATCATCCTATCTTACTGGAGCGCTTACGCTATAAAGTTTGGACCCTTCTCTCAAAGTCCAGCCTGGAAGTTGTTTCTTCGGACCTTACCGGTACTCGTTTTCGTACAGATGTGCGCCTTTCTGGTAATGGGTGTCTATCGAGGCATCTGGCGCTACACAAG
>WNFR01003348.1_pt1 | contig 16613 bp, 20 predicted proteins | sample 5400221 | NCBI WGS metagenome assembly WNFR01 (sample SAMN13153357, study PRJNA577476) | soil metagenome | isolation source: 40 cm soil under Madrone tree | place: USA:California | collected 2016-06-14 | reverse complement strand
TACTGCGCTATTCAGGGACCGAGCCAAAGATTCGTCTTCTCATCGAAGGTCGTGAGTTTGAGGTGATAGACAAACAAGCGGACCGAATCGCTGATGCTATTCAAAGCGCGATTGGAGCATGATGAGTTTGGAGAAGATCATCGAAGCGCTGCTGTTCAGCGCGCAGAAACCGCTCTCCGTTCGTGAAATCATGACCGCGATCCGAGGGGCCGAAGGTGATTCGGCGAACGAAACGCCTAACGAGTTCGCACGGGTAAAGGAAGCGGAAGTGGGCGCCGCACTCGAACAATTAAAGGTGCAATACATTCAGCAGAACCGCGCGTTTCAACTCGTCGAAAAAGCAGAAGGCTGGCAGCTCGCTACCGATCCAGCTTTTGCGAAATGGGTTCGGCAGCTTTTTCCAGCGCCCAAACCGGCGCGATTGAGTGCGCCTGCGCTGGAGACGCTCGCGATCATTGCATATCGGCAGCCCATCACGCGCGCGGACGTCGAGGCAGTGCGCGGTGTGAACATCGACGGGGTGCTGCAAACTTTGATGGAGCGCGGCCTCGTGAAAATCGCCGGGCGAGCCGAAATCCCGGGACGACCACTTCTTTACGAAACGACACAATTTTTCCTCGATCATTTCGGTCTGCGCAGTCTCGACGAATTGCCAAACGCGGAAGAATTGCGAAGGCGAAATTTGCCGGTGGCGCAGCCTTCTGCCGTGCCTGAATCTCCCGCGTCACCACAGGCAGGAGCGACGAATTCCGAGTAGCGTGCGCGTCGGCGTTCTGAGGAGCACAGGCCGCTGGCTTGTAGTTCGCGGCAGCTTGCCGCGAACTGGTTTGCGTCGGCTTCAGTGTTTGCGTTGCCAAATGCATTCGGCAGGCTGCCGAATGCTGCAGGCTGGCAGCCAGCGCTCCCCAAACACGATGCACGCCCGATGGATAATCGCGGTGTTCCTTCTCGTCATAACACCAGCGCCATTAAATGCCGAAATTCATCCTGCTGATTGCGCACGCGCAGCAAAGTATTCGGAGCGTAAACGCGGCAGCGCAATCCTGGTGATGCAAAACGGCCGGACAATTTTCGAGCATCACGCTAACGGAGGCTCGGCAAATCGAAGATGGCCGATCTTTAGCGGGACAAAGAGTTTCTGGGGGATTGCCGCGCTGGCCGCTGTGCATGAGGGGCTGTTTGGACTCGACGATCGCGCATCAAACGCGATCACGGAATGGAAGAGTGACCCGCGCAAAGCCCAGATCACGATCCGCCAGTTGCTCAGCCAAACCGATGGCATTGAGGGCGCATCGCGTCTTCAGCGTTCAACGGTTCGTGACCGAAACGCAATGGCGATCGGATTGCCCAGTGTGGCTGAACCTGGTTCGGTTTTTATCTACGGACCGAGTCATCTCCAGATTTTTTCCGAGCTGCTGCGCCGGAAGCTGAGGGGACGCAGCGTTATCGCGTATTTCGAAGCGCATGTAGCCGGTCGACTTGGACTGCGTAGCCTCAATTATAAAAAAGACGCACGCGGCAATCCGCTGCCTGCGACGGGCTTCGAATTAACGGCGCGCGAATGGGCGCGACTGGGCGAGCTCGTACTTGGAAATGGCAATTACCATGGACGCCAGATCGTGCCTGCAAATTTATTGCGAGAAGCGTTCATCGGTTCGCAGGCGAATCCGGCGTATGGACTCACGTTTTGGCTGAATCAGCAAGCACCAAACGGACGCGAAGTCGACATGGAACGAATCCTCGATTTGCCATGGCAAAACGCGGAATGGCGCGGGGTGTGCATCTGCAAAGACGCGCCTGCGGACATGGTGATGGGGCTCGGCTCGCATTACGAGCGTCTTTTCGTCATGCCGTCATTGAAAGCGATCATCGTCCGGCAAGGTTCCGGCGAAAACTTTTCAGACGCGCAGTTTCTGCGCTTGGTGCTCGGTAGGGTGCAATGAAATGGGCGCGCGTTTGACTTGCTTGTTGGTCTGGCGAACGATCACGGCACCATGAGAGATCACTCGCTCGACGAGCAGGCGCTCATCAGGATTCAGCAGGATTGGGCGGAAGCGCGCGTCAAAGGCGACAGTTCATACACGCGCCGACTTGAGGTGGACGATTGCACGATTGTTTGGCCGGATGGCAGGGTCGTGAACAAGAAAGAAGATTTGCAAACCATGACCGGCGACATCGTCTTTGGCGAATTCAAGATCGACGATCTGCAAGTGCGCGTTTATGGCGAAACGGGAATCGTGGTCGGCCAGGGAAAAATCAGCGCACAAAAAGGACTAGAAAGTCTGCTGAGCGGGAAATTCGTGTGGACGGATAGCTTCGTGAAAGAGGGCGGTGAATGGAAAGTCGTCGCTTCGCAGATCACTCCCGTGTTGGAAAAATAATCGCCAGTAATTATCCATAATTCATCATGAACAAATTCGCTATCGGTTGTGGCGTCGTGGTGGCCATCCTTCTCTTCCTCGTCGTGGTTGCTGCCCTCGCGATTGGCGGCAGTTACAATCGTCTGGTGCGGCTGCAACAAGCGGTGGATCAAAGTTGGGCGCAGGTGCAAAACGTGTATCAGCGTCGCGCAGATTTGATTCCTAATCTCGTGAACACGGTCTCAGGTGCCGCAAACTTCGAGAAATCAACGCTTGTCGAGGTGACAAACGCCCGCGCCAGCGTCGGCCGTGTACAAACGCAAATTGATCCAAACAAAGCGCCGACCGACGCTGCACAGCTTGAGAAGTTCCAGGCGGCGCAGGGAGAACTCAGCAACGCGCTGTCGCGTCTGCTCGTGGTGGTGGAGCGGTATCCAGAGTTGAAGGCCAACCAGAATTTTCTCAGTTTACAGGCGCAATTGGAAGGGACTGAGAACCGAATCTCTGTCGAACGCGGCAACTTCAACAGAACGGTGCAGGATTACAACGTGGCAGTGCGCAGTTTTCCGACAAATTTGATCGCAGGCATGCTCGGTTTTCCGCCGCGCCCATTTTTCGCTGCACAACCTGGTGCGGAAAAACCGCCCCCAGTGCAATTTAATTTCGGGACGCCCGCTCCGGCGACTTCGCCATAAGGTGATTCTGGATATCGCTGTAGCGGCGGGCGTGTCGTCCGCAAAGGAGCCGCCGAGACGACTGCCACGCCAGACCATGCGTGCTCCGTACGTCGCACTGTGCACGGCAGCGCTTGCGTGCTTGTTGGCGATTCACTTGCACGCCGCGGAAGTGATTCCGCCGAGGCCGGACCGTTACTTCAACGACTATGCCGGCGTGGTCTCGAATGAGGCGGCGCTGCGTTTCAATGAACAGCTTGCGCAATTCGAGCGGGAAACTTCCGACCAGGTCGTAGTCACAGTTTTCCAGAAAATGCAGAGCGACTCGGATGTTGCGGACTACACGCAGCGCGTGGCACAGACGTGGGGTGTCGGCCAAAAGGGTCGCCGCAACGGAGTAGTTCTCTTTGTCTTCATCGAGAACCGCAAGATGTTCATCCAAGTCGGCTACGGCTTGGAAGGGGTGCTCCCCGACGCGACGGCATTCGATATCACGGAACGCCATATCAAGCCCCTGTTCCGGGCTGGCAATGATGAAGCTGGTCTTGCCACCGGGATCGACCTGATCTGCAAGGCCATCCGGGGCGAGTACAAAGGATCCGGAAAAACTGTGGCGGAACGGCACAGCGGCGGAGGATTTTCCGGTGTTCTTCCGTTCATCATCTTCGTCATCGTGCTGATCATCATTTCCCGGGTGATCCGAAAACTTGGGGGCTACAGCTATTCATCGCGAGGTGGCGGTCCGGTGTTTATCCCGAGCGGCGGCGGCTGGTCGTCCGGTGGCGGCGGTGGCGACAGCGGCAGCTTTAGCGGGTTCAGTGGTGGCGGCGGAAGTTTCGGAGGAGGCGGCGCGGGATCGAGCTGGTGACAAATGCGAACGCGGGAATTCCTCAGTAAGCTTGAGCACGACCAGATCGTCGAATCGATTCGCGAAGCGGAATCGAAAACTTCCGGTGAGATTCGCGTTGTGATCCAGCGCGGCAAGTTGAAGACTGATCCCCTTCTTGCGGCGCAGAAGAAGTTTCATCGGCTCGATATGCACAAGACGCGCGAGCGCAACGCGGTGCTGATCTTCGTGGCGCCGCGTGTACATCAATTCGCCGTTGTTGGCGATCAAGCGATTCATGAGAAATGCGGCGAACAATTCTGGCAAAGCGTTGTAGAAAGAATGCGCGCGCATTTTCAAACCGAGAAGTTCAGTCACGCGTTGGTCGAAGCGATTCAGGAGATTGGGAGCGTGCTGGCCAGGCATTTTCCTAAGAGTTCGACAGATAAAAATGAACTGCCGAATGAAATCGCCGAAGATTGACTGGTAGGGACGGCCGCCGGGCCGTCCTTCCATCGGAAACGGCGCGCCCGGCGGTCGCGCTCTACCGTCTATCGCCCCTTGCAAAATTGCGGATTTAGGCTTTATTCCAAGCTCCGCAGCGAGTTTTTGAAATTACGCCGTTGGTCCCTGGGTCTCCATCGCTGGATGTGAAGCCGCACTCGCCAGGGGGAACCCGGCGAAAGGAATTGCCAGATTTAAGATTGTAGATTTTCGATTGTAAGGGAGTCGCCAAGGCGTCTTTCTCGTTTCAAATCGCAAACCGGCAATCGCCGATCTGAAATTAATATATGCCAATCCGTTACGGTCGTTTTGAAATGCCGAAGACTCTCACGAAAGATGAGAGCACAGCCACAGATACCTATGCAAAGTTCATAGCCGAGCCGTTCGAAGCCGGCTACGGCCACACCGTTGGGAACTGCCTCCGACGTGTCCTGCTTTCGTCGCTCGAAGGCGCAGCGATCACCGCAATAAAAATTCAGGGTGCGCAGCACGAGTTCGCCACATTGCCCGGGGTCGTTGAGGACGTAACCGACATCGTTCTCAATCTTAAGCAAGTGAAATTCAAAGTGGACGGTCAGGACCATGAGCCAAAGAAACTGTCACTCACCATAAACAAAGAAGGCGAAGTCACTGCCGGAGACATTCAGACCATTCAGGGTTTTGATGTGCTGAACCCGAAGCAGTTGATTTGCACCCTGGATCGAAAGCACAAATTCGACGCCGAGCTCGAGGTGCGCGTAGGTCGCGGATTTTCTACCGGCGAGGAAAACAAACGCCCCGATCAACCGATCGGGCTCATCCCCATCGACTCCCTCTTTTCGCCCGTGACGCGCGTGAAGTATGCGGTGGAAAACACTCGAGTCGGTCAACGCACCGATTACGACAAACTGATCCTGGAAGTCTGGACCGATGGGCGCTTGACGCCGGATGAGGCGTTGCTCCAGGCATCCGCCATTTTGCGGCATCACCTCGACGTCTTTGTGCATTACAACGAGGAAGTAATTGAATTTGACCAGACGCCAGCCGGCGTGAGCGAAGAAAACATCAAGCTGAAGAAGCTGCTCAACATGAGCGTAAACGAGATAGAGCTGAGCGTGCGCGCAGCCAATTGCTTGAACAATGCAAACATCACCACTGTCGGGCAGCTTGCCCAAAAGACCGAGGCCGAAATGCTGAAGTATCGGAACTTCGGCAAGAAATCGCTTAACGAGATCAAGGACAAACTGCAACAGCTTGGGTTGAGCCTTGGAATGAAGTTCGAGCCGGGTCTGATTGATTTGCCTGTGGCCACCGACGGCGCTGTGCCGAACGCTGCCCCCGCTGGCAAAGAATAAACGTCTGTGCGAATGTCGCGTTTCGCTGCGTATGAGACATCAAAAAAAGACGATCAAGCTGGGGCGAACCGCTGAGCATCGCCGGGCGTTACTCGCCAATCAGGTCTGCGCTTTAATTCAACATCAGCGAATCACAACGACGCTGGCCAAGGCCAAAGCAGTTCGTCCTCTCGCCGAGCGAATGGTGACCCTCGGTAAGAACGGCTCGATCCACTCGCGCCGGACGGCGCTGGCCGTGCTGCGGCAGAAAAGCTCAGTGAAAAAATTGTTCGACGATATCGCGCAGCGATCAGCCGAACGCAATGGCGGCTACACGCGCATCGTCAAACTCGGCGCGCGCAAAAGCGATTCTGCGCCCATGGCCTTCATCGAATGGGTGGACGCGGAGGAGGTCGCGGAGGAAAAGCCCGGGAAAGAAAAGAAAGCGAAACGCAAAGAGGCCGAGCCGAAAAAGCCTGAAGCCGAACAGTCCAAACGGGAAGAGCCGAAGGCTGAAGCTCCGGCTCCGAAAGAGGAAAAACCCGCTGGACCACCGGCGGAAGAACCGAAGCCGAAAAAGCGACGCTGGTTCGGCAGGAAGTCAGACGAGAGTTAAAAAATTCTTGTGGCGTTTCGTGCAGTCTAGCCGATGCGACTGTCATCCTCCCTAATGGCAGCGTACCTGCGTGGTGTCGATTTTGAAGAACAAACAAATCGACCACGATAAACAGGATAGCTGGAAAGCGTCACTTTGCAGCATCCAGCCTCTGCCGAAGCATCTTCAGCAATGGGCCTAGGCTGCGTGACAACGCCTCGCGCCCTTGGCGCTTGATCGATGCCTGAAAGCTTTCGTGGCTCTCCGAAACACCCTGACAGGTTGTGCTCGTGTCGCCGTTGTGCGTTCGCGTTTATGAATGGCGACCATCTATCGCAATCCAGCAGCGTATCTGCGCGGAGCGAGTTTCGGCGGCCGTTTCCCATTCACAATCGCGCCTGCCACAGGGACGTATGAAAGTTCCTGACCATCCACCGCACAACGCAACATGAGTCCGCCACGGCTCATATCGCCGCGGCCGACAAATGCCGCCGGAAATCGCAGCCGGTCGCCGAAAGTTGTCAGCAAGATTTCAACGTACTTGCCGGTGGCGATGCTGCCGAGAAGAACCACTTCGCTTTGTGCGGCCAGTTTGGTCGCGAGACGCCGCGCGTCGCGCTCGATCGGCAGCCGGTAGCGCGGATCGCTCTCGTGAATATCCACCTCTGCAAATTCGCGCAGATCATCGAGACGAATTCGTGTTCGCGCATCGATCAGGCCGCGTGTTGGCGTAATGACAAGCACACCTGGAGTTCCGCGCGCTGGTCGCGCAAACGCCGTGGCGTAAGCAATTTTTCCGCGAAAATAGAGCCCGCTCAAAAAAGTGAATACGTCCGCGATGGGCGCGCCGCTTTTGCCGCGCAATCTTCGCGCGAGCGGAAACTGCGCCTGCTCGCGCAAAATCATTCGCGCTCGTTCGCCTCCGGCATACGCGGGCGACAGAAGAAAAATCCGGTGACCAACCGCCCTTTCCATTGGCGATTTTCACCTCTACCGAACTTCGCTGCAACCCGCCATTCCCAGCTTGCTTTTTAAAGCGCGAATGAAGAATAATGCGCCATGCGTTTGATGTGGCCATTCAAATCCCGGAACGGCAATCATCGTAATGGGGACGATTGCCACAGCGAGAGGCTTAACGGCTTCACCGGTGACGCATGCCCCGATTTCTTGTGCGTAGGCGCGCAGAAAGCCGGCACCTCCTGGCTTTATCGGCAACTGGAGCAACATCCCGATTTCTGGATGCCTCCAGTGAAGGAATTGCATTACTTCGATCAGTTGAACAAAACGAAGCAATTTCATCCGCCACGTAACGGAGACGAACGCGACGCTTCGTTTCTAGAGAGTATGGAGGACCTGAGGGGACGCTTTTATCTCGACCTGGACAGTTACGGTCGATTGTTCTGTCACAAAGGGACGCTTCTCTCGGGGGATATTTCGCCCGCGTACTCGACTCTGAGTGATGAAATCATCGAGCGAGTCGTCGATCGCTTCCCTAATTTGAAGGTCGTTTTTCTGGCGCGCGATCCGGTCGAGAGAGCCTGGTCTCAATTATCCATGGGCGTTCGCCTTGGGATGATCAGCCCGTTCGATGCGACCGATGCTGAGGAAGTGATTCAGAACTTGCTCAATCCGGGTGTGCTGGTCCGGTCCCACCCTAGTAAAACCGTCGCGCGCTGGAAGCGGTACGTCAGTCCGGAGCAGTTTCGCGTCTATTTCTTCGACGATCTCAAAGAAAATCCCACCGAATTGCGTCGTTCGATTCTGCTGTTTCTGGGCGGTGATCCAAACAAGCCAAGCGGCGGAACAAAGCCGCACGAGAATAGCGATGCAGGCCGCGACAAACTCCGGTTGACCGCAAACGTGCGCGACCGAATGGCTCGGTTTTTCGAACAGGAACTTAAAGCATGTGCCTTGGAGCTTGGCGAACGCGCGAAAACCTGGCCAGCCCGCTATGGTTTTTCATTACTGCTATTCTTGTGGGACATGGTGGACGACAGCATCGATCTCTTTTTCTGGTGCGATTGGATAAGCTGACGCGTCCAATAGCCCAGCACTCCATTTCGTCCTATCCTCCGGTCAGGCGTGCCTCTGCCAGATCGAGATCGCGCTGGATGCGCCGCAATGCGTCATCGTTAATCACGCGCTCATTTCGCAAACGAATAATGGTCTTTCGCTCCACGCGCAGCGTCTGGTGCTGCAAACGCTGATACCCCAGTGTGGCGATTTCGCCCCGGCAATCGTCGGGATTGTCCGCGCATATTTCCAATTGCTCGATCCGTTCGTCGTATTCAGCGCGCAGACGATCTACCGCGTCGGGGGAAAAGTCGCCGTTGGCACGCGCCTTCTCGATCCATTCAAGCGCGGCCTTGTTTGCTTCCAATCTCGCCAATCGCTCTTCGTCATCCGTTTCTGCATCGTGTGGAATGCCGAACTTCCGAATCAACAGCGGTAACGTGAGGCCTTGTAACACGAGCGTGACCAGGATCACTGAGAAAGCGACAAACAAAATGTAATCGCGTCCCGGAAACGGCCGGCCATTGGGTAACGCCAGCGGCAGTGCAAATGCTGCCGCAAGTGAGACCACGCCGCGCATGCCGGTCCAACCGACGATGGCAATGTGCTGCCATGATTGAATCGCGTCGCGCCGACGTCGTTCGCTTTTGATCAGACGTGACAGATAGGCGGCGGGCGTAACCCACATAAAACGAACTAAAATCACGGCCGTACAGATGATGCTTGCACTGAGAATCGCGCCTGTTAGCGATTCGCGATTCCACGCGCGCAGGATACCTGGAAGTTGCAGGCCAATGACGATAAAAACGAACCCGTTAAGGAGGAAAACGATCGTTTCCCAAAATGCGTAAGCTTGCAGGCGTGTTCGGGCAGTGATCATGAGCGGCGAGTGCCATCCAAGGAAAATGCCGGCAGCGACTGTCGCCAAAACACCAGAGGCGTGCAGGTGTTCAGCCGTCAAGTACGCGATGAAAGGAGTGAGCAGCGAGATTGTGATCTGGATCGGTGGATCGTCCAGATGGCTCTGCACCCAACGCATCGCCACGCCGACAAGCAATCCAATTCCGATACCGGCAGCAGCAGCCCAGAGAAAACGCGCCGTCGCGTACGCTGGCGAGAAAGTCCCGGTTACGAGTGCGGCGACCGCAAACTGTAGGGCGACCAGCGCGGTAGCATCATTCACCAGGCTCTCGCCCTCGAGGATTACCTGGATGCGATGCGGGACGCCAAGCCGGCGGATAATCGTGGTCGCCGCGACCGCATCTGGCGGCGAAACAATCGCGCCGAGTGCAAACGCAGCGGCCAAGGGCAGCGCCGGCACGATGGAATGCGCGATCCAGGCAACTGCCAATGTTGTCGCAAGCACCAAGCCGATCGCCAGCAGAAGTATCGGTCGCAGATTCCGCCGAAAATCACGCCACGATGTGAACAACGCGGCTGGATAAATCAGCGCTGGCAGAACAAAGTAGAACACTACGTCGGGATTCAGTCTGACCTCCGGCAACCCCGGCACGAAACTCAAAGCAAGCCCGCCAAGAACGAGCACGATCGGGTACGGCAGCGCAATCTTGTGCGCCAACACGGCCAGAGCCGCGACGGCTGCGAGCAAAAGAACAATGATTTCTGCCTGGTGCATGTCAGATCGGTTGCTGTAGGCGGGTCGGTGACCTCGGTGTTCTCCGGCGAGAATGATCTCATCAACCGCGGTCAACGGCCGCGGCTATAGCCTTGGCCTTGGCTCGCGAGCGGTTCGCCTGAAGCTCCGCCAGATGTTTTTCCGACCACCGGCAAAGCCCCTGCAACGGCTCAATCAAGGTACGCCCCAACTTCGTAAGCGAATATTCCACTTTCGGCGGCACGACAGGATGAACAGTGCGGTGCACAAGACCGTCGCGCTCCAGGCTGCGCAGCGTCTGGGTAAGCATTTTCTGCGAGATTCCGCCGATCTCGCGCTGAAGCGCGGCATACCGCATCGTGCCGCCGGCAAGAATCTGGATGACGAGCGCAGTCCATTTGTCAGCAATGCGGTCGAGCACGAGCCGTGAGGGACACCGTGGGTCGAGTACAGAAGGAACAGACGAACCCTTTGGCATGGCTTCTGTGTAAAACGACACCTTAGCAGGTGCAAGCGGGAAGGTAACACCCCAAATAGTGCGTATAGTCGCAAATCATCTGTAGTTGACTGCTGGTTTCGTAGCCCGAAATTAAACCATGAGCATCACAGCTCCGCCGAAAAATAATGGTGGTTCGATCGATTTTCTTCTCAATCAAACCGACACTGGCACTGCACAGCTTGTTCGTGGCGAAATGCAACCGGACGACTCGGATTTGCTCGATGCATACTCGCGCACGGTGGTTGGAGCGGTTGCGCGTGTCGCACCAGCGGTAGTTAACATCGAGGTAGCACAGCGCGTGCAGGCACGACGTGGCGAGCGCGAAGTCAGCGGGAACGGCTCCGGCTTCGTCATCACGCCGGATGGATTTATTCTGACTAACAGCCACGTTGTCCACGATGCGAAGACCATCAGTGTAAACCTGCCTGATGGACGCGAATGTCCAGCCAAATTGACAGGCGACGATCCGGACACCGACCTGGCCGTCATTCGAATCGACGTGTCGCAGCTCGCGCATGTCCGATTGGCTAATTCCGAGAATTTGCGGGTTGGCCAACTGGTGATCGCGATTGGAAACCCGCTCGGATTTGAAGCGAGCGTGACTGCCGGGGTGATCAGCGCGCTCGGTCGCTCGATGCACGCGCAATCTGGTCGCTTGATCGACAATATCATTCAAACCGACGCCGCGCTGAATCCCGGTAACTCCGGCGGGCCGCTGGTCAATTCAGCGGGTGAAGTTGTGGGTATAAATACCGCCATGATCCGGCCTGCGCAGGGCATCTGTTTTGCCATCGCCAGTAACACGGCGAAATTCGTCGCCGGCTGGCTTATCAAAGACGGAAAAATCCGGCGCAGCTACATCGGTGTCGCCGGCCAGAACGTGCCGATTCACCGACGGATCGTCCGGTTTTACGGTCTGCCCCTCGAGACCGGTGTCCTTGTTGTTTCGGTTGAGAAGAATAGCCCTGCCGAACGCGCCGGAGTGCGCGAAGGCGATCTGATCGTGGCATTCAATGACCAGCCTATCGGCAGCGTGCACCATCTGCACAAAATTTTGGTTGGCGAACAAATCGGCGTCGGCGCCAGCCTAACAATTGTTCGCCATACCGAGAAATTAGAGCTGCCGATTCTGCCAGCGGAATCACGAGCACAAGAGTAGCGCGAGCCTCTGGCTTGCGATTTCCCGCGCAACCGAGACGGTTACGCTACTTTACCCGATGAAGATCCTCGTTATTGGCAATGGGGGCCGTGAACACGCTCTTGCATGGAAACTGCGGCAATCGCCGCATGCCGACCGGATTTTCTGTGCGCCGGGCAACGCGGGCACGAGTCAAATTGCCGAGAACGTTCCGATCCGCGCCAGCGATTTGCCGGGGCTCGTTGGCTTCGCGAAACAAAACCGCGTTGATCTGACAGTGGTCGGACCGGACGATCCGCTCGCGGCTGGAATCATTGATCTGTTCGCGGCCGAAAAGTTGCGCGCGTTTGGTCCGGACAAATCCGCAGCGCGGATCGAGTCGTCGAAAATTTTCGCAAAGGAATTAATGCGCGCACGCAAAATCCCCACTGCCGAAGCGCGCACGTTTTCCAATAGCAATGAAGCGCTCCGTTATTGTGAGCAGGTGAAATTTCCGGTGGTGATCAAAGCCGATGGGCTTGCACTGGGCAAAGGCGTCGTCATCGCCAGGGATTTTGCCACGGCGAAAGCGACGATCGATGAGATGATGAATCAACACCGCTTTGGCGATGCCGGCCGGCGAATCGTCATCGAGGAATTCTTGCACGGCACGGAATGCTCAATGCATGCACTGTTGGACGGAAAACATTATGTTCTGCTCGAGTCCGCTCGCGATCACAAACGCGCCTGGGATGGCGATCAAGGGCCGAACACGGGAGGAATGGGCGCCTTCAGTCCTGCCAATGATTGGAACAGCAAGTTGCAATCGCTGTTCGATAGCGAAATTATGGAACCGCTGCTGCGAGGCCTGCTTCAAGAATGCGTGACGTTTCGGGGCCTTCTTTATCCTGGGTTGATCATTACCCGCGATGGACCGCGCGTGCTGGAGTTTAATTGCCGCTTCGGGGACCCCGAGACGCAGGCGCTCTTGCCGCGAATGGAATCAGACCTGTTGCCGCTGTTGGAGGCGACGATTGACGGAACAATCGAGCGATGCGCGATTGAATGGGACGCGCGCACTGCGGTTACCGTTGTGCTCGCGTCCGCCGGGTATCCTGGCAAATACGAAAGTGAAAAATCGATTTCAGGTCTCGAAGAGGCAGCCAAGCTTGATGACGTGCAGATTTTCCATGCGGGAACAAAGCGCGACGGCGACGAAGTAAAAACTGCTGGGGGCCGCGTCCTCGCCGTCACTGCACTCGGGTTGACTCTCGAAGCTGCACGTGCACGCGCATATCAGGCCGTGTCGCGTATTGATTTCGAAAACCGTCATTACCGTCGCGACATTGCCCTGAATGCTGTTGCGGCTAACGTGACCGAATTATAGTGATGTCTCGATTTTTGCTGGCGATATTTCTTGTCTTTCTTCTCGGTGCGAATCTAGCCGCCCAATCGCCAGGACCGACATCCGCGGGGCAGACTGGACCAAAGTCGTTTCCACAGCCGACGCCTTCCCCCTCGGCTACGCCGACTGCGGAACAGTTGGTTGACTCGTTAGGCCCAGCTGATCTGCAGGCGTTCATCACATTGCTGAAGTCTAATTTTACCGATCCGGACGCGATCACCGACACGGAGTTGAATAGGGCGACTGTTCAGGGCTTGTTGGCGCGGCTGCCTCGCGGGATTACCCTTTTGGCAGGCAAAGAAACCGTGCCCACCGCAGCCTCGGGCGCGTTCTACAGTGAGCTGATTGCGGGACGCACCGGATACGTGCGACTGGGATCATTGAACAACGCCAATCTTCAGGCGCTGGACAAAGCTCTGAGCGGTTTTGCTGCAAAAAAGGTGAATGATCTTATCGTGGATCTTCGCGCCAGTTCCGCGACGAGCGATTTGTCGTTGGCTGCGGACTTCGCGAAACGATTTTGTCCGAAGGGCAAACCGATCTTCACCGTAAGTAAACCGGCAGGACGTCAAGAACGGGTATTTAGTTCCGACCGTGAGCCGATATTTCGCGGTCTGCTAATGGTGCTTACCGATAGCGACACTAGTGGCGCTGTCGAAGCGATCGCGTCCGCGCTCCGCTTTTACAACAAGACACTAATCATCGGCCAACCCACTGCGGGTCGCGCCGCCGAATACTCGGATCTATCGTTGCCCGGCGGCAAGATTTTGCGTGTCGCTGTGGCTGAAATGATTTCGCCTGACGGGCATTCATTATTTCCGGAAGGCGTAACCCCGGATTTGCCTGTAGAGATGTCGTTGGCAGAAAAGCGACAGATTTTTCAGTCGAGCAGCGAGAAAGGAATGGAATCATTCATTTACGATGCGGGTCGGCCGCACATGAATGAAGCTGCGCTCTTGGCGGGGACAAATCCCGAGTTAGAAGCCGCCGAAGCTGCGCAGCAACGTCGCGGCCATGCGCCGGAAAAACCGCTGCCTCACGATCCAGTTTTACAGCGTGCGCTCGATGTCGTGACCTCGCTGGAAGTTTATCAGAAACGATAAACGGCGCTCAGGCCATCTTCGATTCGTTTGTACGGCCTCTGCGTCCACTCTCCGTTCCGTTTTGCCCGCGCTTTATTCAGTTGACGAAATTATTCGTTTTTGTTCAGAATCAGCGACGTGACTCCGCTCGAGGAACGTATCGGGTATAAGTTTCGCAACTCGCTTTTGTTGGCTGAAGCGCTCACGCACCCGAGCCTCGGGCACGAAGCGCAGCGGTATCACTTCGATTATCAGCGTTTGGAGTTTCTTGGCGACGCGGTGCTACAACTCGTAATCACAGAGTATTTGTTCGGCAGTTTTCGAGTCGCAGCGGAAGGACAACTTACGAAACTGCGTTCGCGGTTGGTATCTCGCGATGCGTTGAGGACGCATGCTGCGGCGCTCGATCTGGGACGTTACATTTTGATGGGCCGCGGCGAGGAAGCCAGTGGCGGACGAGAGCGGACGTCCACCTTAGCCGACGCATTCGAAGCGCTCATCGGCGCGCTTTACCTTGATGGCGGCCTCGAAGTGGCCAAAGACTTCATTCTAACGCAGACCCGCGCCGATTTGCAGAAACTGGCCGAAGAGCCGGTGGACATCAATCCAAAGGGCGATCTTCAGGAGCTGTTGCAGAGCATCTCGCCTCACAGCCCGGTTTACGAATTAATTTCGCAGAGCGGTCCCGAGCACGAGAAGACATTCGTCTCACAAGTTGTTTGGGAGGGAATTATTCTTGGCCAGGGCAGCGGCCGAAGCAAGAAACAGGCGGAGACCGCGGCTGCGGTCGAAGCGTTGCAGTGGAGGCGTTGGGAAAAAAAGCTGTAGCCCGGGGTCGGTGACCCCAGTCGCCGCGATCGCCGATCGCGGCTACAGCCAATGCCTGAGAGCGTCGAGAATGTTCCCGGATTTTGACGTCCAACGGAAACGCCGCGCGATCGATCTGGTCACAAATCTTTTGGCCCGTTCGACCGCCTGTTCTAACGAAAGACCACACGCCAGACCACCTGTAATTGCTGCAGAATAGGTGCAGCCGGTGCCGTGTGTGGCGATGTCCCGCACAAACGGGGCTGAAAACTCCGTTAGTCGGTCATTGTGAAAAAGTAAATCGATTGCGTCATCTCCTTGAAGGTGACCACCTTTCAACAAGATCGCGCAGCCAAATTGCTTCGCGAGCGCCTTCGCCGCTCTCTGCATCTGTTGCCGTCCTCTGATTCGCGTTCCAAGCAACAACCCCCCTTCGTCGAGATTCGGCGTTATAAGCGTCGCCAACGGAAAGAGCTCCTTTTTGTACGCATCAATAGCGGCGGGTTCGAGGAGACGATCGCCACTGGTCGCAATCATTACCGGATCGACCACGAGTGGGATACGTTGCCTGGTGCTTTGAAGCTCCCTTGCCATAGCGGAGATGATCTCACCCGAGCAAAGCAGACCGGTTTTGATCGAGCCGACCTCGAAATTTTTGAGCAGCACTGCAATTTGCTCGCGAACCATTTTCGGGGTGAGTGCTTCAACCCGCGAAACTTTCCCTGGAATTTCTGCGACGACGCACGTCACAGCGGTCAGTCCGTAAACGCCGAGCGCGGCAAAAGTCTTCAGGTCTGCCTGAATACCGGCGCCGCCGCTGCAATCGGAACCGGCGATGGTGAGTGCGACCGGGACTGTAGTGACGCTCTGTGAGCGCCGACTGCGTTGCTTACCCATTGGATTCGGCGCTCAGAGAGCGCCGCTACAAATCAAGCGCCATTTCCGTCATTGCCAATGGCTTCAACCGGGCAGCCTTCCATCGCTTCTTTGCAGAGCCCTTCCTCCTCTGGACTCTCCGGCTGCTTGTAAACGTAGGAGTGGCCGCCGTCGTCATTCCGCTTGAAGTTTGCAGGAGCGGTTTCGCGGCACAAATCACAATCGATGCATTGATCATCGACATAGAATTTGCCCGGTACGTTCTCGGGATATTTGTTCGCGGCGTCGGCCATGTTTTCCCTGATGGTGAAGCGAAACGTTAGGAGGAAAGACTTCTAACGCAAGAATGTGCCCGCTGATTGATTCAGACGCAACCGTAACGTGGCGCTGGCACATCCCCTCAAACATCAAAGACATTGACTGTTCAAAAGGAAAGAGCATGATGGCCGACTCTTTAGCGAGACCCGAGCGACTTCAACCTAACACTTTCACCCTTCAACCCTCTCTGCATGAAAAAGGAAAGTGAGAAGAGCCTGCGCGCATTTGCAGCCGAGCTGGCGATCTATGCGGTTCTGGTCACCGCTTATTTTTTCCTGGTCCTGCATCTTTTGGGCAACTGGCTGTATCGGCTCGATCTGCAACACCGCATCCTTTACGCGGTAGTCGCCCTCCTGCTCATTGCGGGTCAAGCCGTTGTTCTGGATGCATTAACTACCCTGTTATTCCGCCTCCTGCGTCGCCGGTGGAGATAAGTCATGTTTTTTCCGATCTCCCATTCATACATCAGCCCGCTCTATCTGGTCGTCGTCGGGTTTCTCATTGGAATCATGGGCGGCTTCTTTGGCGTCGGCGGGAGTTTCATTGCCGGTCCGGCGCTGCGCCTGATGGGAGTGGATTGGAATTATGCGGTGGGAACCGACCTGGCGC
>WNFR01026018.1_pt1 | contig 16614 bp, 17 predicted proteins | sample 5400221 | NCBI WGS metagenome assembly WNFR01 (sample SAMN13153357, study PRJNA577476) | soil metagenome | isolation source: 40 cm soil under Madrone tree | place: USA:California | collected 2016-06-14 | reverse complement strand
AAGAGTCAGAAGGCGGGGACGATGTCGGGCGGCGAGCAGCAGATGTGCGCGATCGGCCGTGCGCTCATGGCGCGTCCGACCCTGCTCATGCTCGACGAGCCGTCGATGGGTCTCGCTCCGATCTTCGTCGAGCGCATCTTCGAGACGATCGTCGAGGTGAACAAGCAGGGCACGTCGATCCTCCTCGTCGAGCAGAACGCGCTGATGGCGCTCCACGTCGCCAACCGCGGCTACGTGCTCGAGACGGGAACCGTCGCGCTCGCGGACGACGCGAAGGCGCTCGCGCAGAACGAGCAGGTCCGCAAGACCTACCTGGGCGAGACCTAAGCTCGACCCACGCGGAGCGGGAAATACGGCGGGCTGAGGAGGAAGCCGATCCTCGGCGTACCGCTCGTCCGTCCGCGCGCGAGGTCGAGCGCCGCGCCGAGACCGTGCACCGGAACGAAGCCGAGCTGGCGCACCGCGCTCGCGTCGGACGCGCCGGCGACGAGCACCGCGCCGAGCCGCCCGAGCGCAGGCTGGCATCCGTCCCAGTCGCGGTACGGGAGCAACGGGTGTACCGTGCGGCCGCTGCGGTAGTCGTCGATGCCACGCGGGTTTGTCGCGGCGGCGGCCTCCGCGTCGCCGAGCATTTCCGGGTCGCGGCCGATGCGCGCCGCGTGGAAGAACGGCCGGTACGGCATCTGCGTCGGGTGCGGGAACGTGCGCGAGAACCGGTGCGCGAGGATCGCCGTTCCCCCGTCGACGACCGGGAACCCGTCGCGCCACAGCCGGAGGGCAAGGCCGAGCCCGAGGTACGCGGCGAGCAGCGGGTTCGGGCTCTCGCGCGGCAGATAGGGCGTCGTCCCCGGCACGGCGATGACGATCGCGTCGAGCGGGCCGTCGAGCTCGGCGCGGCGCAGCTCAACCGAGCGCAGCAGCGCTTCCGCGTGCGCGACCGACGGCGGGCCGGCGAAGGCGGCTGCGGCCGTCAGCTCCGTCTGAAGGGAGTGCAGAATCTCGCCGCGCGCGGTGTCGGGGAGCGCTGCGAAGAGGCGCCGGAGCGGTGAGCGCGCAATGCGCTCGAGCGCCTCGGGGTCGTACGGGTATCCGCGTAGAGCGCCGGTCGAGCGCGGGTGGTTGAGGACGAGCGACACGCCGATCGCGGGCAGTCGACCGCTGAGCGCGCGCTCGAGAGCAACGGACAGATCCCAGCCCCGCGACGCACTTGTCTCGAGCAACGAGTACGCGCCGGCGGCGCGCAGCGTGTCGGCACCGGACGCGCCGAGCAGCGCCGCGGGCCCGCCGTGGAGCACGGTCTCGGCCGCGCTGACGATGATGACGAGCTCGGTGTCGACGAGCGCGCGGTTCAGCCGCAGCGGTGGGCTCGCCGAGCCGTCGACGACCGCCAGGTCTGGGTCCTCGACGTCGTGGATGACGACGTGCCCGTGGAAGCGGCGTGCGAGCTCGCGGGTGACGAGGCCCTCGAGCTCCCGCTGCGTCGAGCGGCGTGCGAGCCCACACGCGACGAGAATCGTCTGATATCCGCTGGGGATCCCGAGACGCTCGAGCTCGTCGACGACCGCGCCGATCGCGAGCTGCCGCGGATCGGATGCCGACCCGGGGATGGGGAGGACGGGCGGCTCCACGACGATCGTCGCGCGCCCGCGGCGGCGGACGAGCGCCTCGAGCGGTTCGCCTTCGAGCGGGAAGCGAAGGGCGTCGCGTACGGCCGCTCCGACGTCGGCGACCGCCGCGCCGGGCGGCGGGGGGCAGAGCACGACGGCGTCGTCCGGCACGGAAGCGATGACGACCTTCGTGCCGGCGAGAAGCGGGATTCGGCGCATCGGCGAGGGACCTTAGACTCGGTTCGATGTCCCCGAAGACGCTCACCGGCCTAGAGCTGGAGCTGGACGACGCGCCCGCACGCGAGTCGGAGCTCTTCCTCGTCGACGGCAACAACCTCGCGTACCGCGCATATTTCGCGCTTCCGGAGGAGCTCGCGACCACAGAAGGCTTCCCGACGAACGCGTTGCTCGGCTTCACGAACATGCTCTTCAAGCTCCTCTCCGACTACAAGCCGAAGGGTGTCGCGGTCGCGTGGGATACGCGGCCCGTGCACCGCGTCGCGGTCGCCGAGGCGGCCGACGTCGTCTACAAGGAAGGCCGTCGGCCGATGGCCGACCTGTTGCGCGAGCAGTTCCCGTTCTTCCGCCCGATCGTCGAGGCGTTCGGATACCGCAATCTCGAGTTCGAGGGCTGGGAGGCGGACGACGTGATCGCGACGCTCGCGACGCGCGCCGACGAGGAGGGCATCAAGACGTGCGTCGTCTCGACCGATCGGGATGCGTTCCAGCTCGTGAGCGAGAACGTCTCCCTGATGATGACGCCGCGCGGCGTGAGCGACGTACAGGTCTACACGCCCGAGCGCGTCGAGGCGCGGTACGGAATCCGGCCGGATCAGATACCCGACTTCATCGGGCTCAAGGGCGACACCTCGGACAACATCCCGGGCGTTCCGGGCATCGGCGACAAGACCGCCGGCCAGCTGATTGCGCAGTACGGATCGTTGGACGGCGTCTACCAGCATGTCGACGAGCTCTCGCCGGGACGGCGCAAGAACCTCATCGAGCACGAGGACGACGCGCGAACGTCGAGAGAGCTCGCGACGATGCAGCGCGACCTCGACCTCGACGTCGATCCGGCCGAGCTCGTGCTGGACCCGCCGGATCGCTCGCAGCTGCGAGAGATGTTCCGCCGCTTCGAGTCGCGGTCGCACTGCGTGGTACCGCTCTCACCGCCCACGACTACAAAGACCTTCCGCAGCTGACCCAGCGCCCCGCCGAGGACACGCTCATCGCTGCGTACCTGATCGAGCCGGGACGCCCCGCGTACGAGCTCGACGACCTGGCCGCCGAGTACGGCGTCGAGGCGATCCCCGATCCGACGACGGAGGAGGAGACCGCCGCGCTCGTGCGCGCCGCCGAGGTGCCGCGTCGGCTCGCGCCGCTGCTGCGTGCGCGTCTGCGGGAGCGCGGGAGCGAGGAGCTGTACGACACCGTCGAGCTACCGCTCACGGCGGTGCTCGCAGCGATGGAGGACGCGGGGGTCAAGATCGACACCTACCGCATGGGGGAGATCACCGCGCGGCTCTCGGATCGAGTCGAGGAGCTGGAGTCGCGTGCGTACGAGCTTGCCGGACAGGAGTTCATGCTCGGATCGACACAACAGCTCGCGCGCGTCCTCTTCGAAGACCTTGGCCTGACGCCCGGCCGCAAGGGGAAGACCGGGTACTCGACCGACACGCGCGTTCTGCGCACAATCCGGCACGAGCATCCGATCGTCGAGGTGATCGAGGAGTGGCGCGAGCTGACGAAGCTGCTCAACACGTACCTCGGTCCGCTACCCGCGCTCATCGGCGACGACGGGCGGCTGCACACGCATTTCAACCAAGCGGTCGCCGCGACAGGGCGGCTGTCGACGTCGAATCCGAACCTCCAGGCCATCCCGATTCGCACCGAGCTGGGACGCGAGATTCGCAGCGCATTCGTCGCCGAGCCGGGCCATCGGCTCGTCTCCGCCGACTACTCGCAGGTGGAGCTGCGCATCCTCGCCCACGTCTCCGGCGAGCCGAAGCTGCGCGAGGCGTTTGCACGCAACGAGGACATCCACGCCGCCACCGCTGCCGAGGTCCTCGGCAAGGACCAGGCGACGCTGACGAAGGACGAGCGCAACATCGCGAAGATGGTGAACTTCGGGATCATCTACGGCATCTCGTCATTCGGTCTGTCCGAGAACCTCGAGATCCCGCGGGTGGAGGCGCAGGAGTACATCGACACGTACCTCGCGCGCTTCCCGCTCGTGCAGGACTTCATCCAGCGCACGATCGAGCAGGCGGGGCGTGACGGCTACGTCACGACGCTCTTCGGCCGCCGGCGTCCCGTCCCGGAGATCCGCGCATCGAACCGGCAGACGCGTTCGCTCGGCGAGCGGCTCGCGGTCAACTCGGTGATGCAGGGAACGGCCGCGGACATCATCAAGGTGGCGATGGTGCGCATCCACAATCGGCTGCGCGACGAGGGGCGGAGCTCACGGCTCGTCCTCCAGGTGCACGACGAGCTGCTGGTCGAGGCGCCCGATGCGGAGGTATCGACGGTGAAGGAGCTCGTCCGCTCCGAGATGTGCAACGCCTACCCGCTCGACCCGCCGCTCGCCGTCGACGTCGGCGCCGGCGACGACTGGCACGAGGCTAAAGATTGAAAGTGCTGCGCACTTTCAATCTGTTGAAGGTTCCCGCTTCGCGGGAGTGCTCGCCGGCCAAGCCCGCGAGCTCTTAGGTCTCTTGGCGACGGCTTCGGTCTGCGCGCGCGGTGGTGGCTACGCCATCCCCGCGCTGGTGCGGCCGTCGCGAACGCTCGCGTTCGCTCCAGCCCTTAGCGCTGATGACCGGCCAACGTCAGAAGACTTCGGGAACGGAGTCCGGGACCGCGCCCAGTCCCTGGCGGAGCTCTTCGATCAGTTGCTGCGCCTCGTCGAGCAGGCGCGCGACGTCCTCCAGCTCGCCGCGCGGCACTTCGATCGTCACGCGCACCGGGAGGCGCGCGCTCGACGACACCGCGAGGGTCTCGTCGCCGTCGCGGACGAGTGCGGTCAGGTCGAGGAACTCGTCGCGCGTTGCGCGCGCGCCGGGCGCGAACCGCGCGTCTGCTGCCCGCAGTCGACGCGCGAGCACCGCCGGATAATGGCCCGGGACGTGGAGCGTTCCCTCCCCGCCACGCAGGCCGACGGCCACCGACCAGCGCCGATAGCCCTCCTCCCGGTCGTGCCGGAGCACGGCGATCCAGACCGATTCCGTCTCTCCGATCGGGTAGCGCTCGTCCACCCGTTCAGCGTATCCGGCTCGTCACTGCTAACAAGCCGGGGCCCGAAGGCGTCTACAAACGTGGGGCTATACTGCCCGCCTCCATGGCAAACGAGACGATCAACGATCCACGGCTCGAGGAAGGCGTCTGGACGACAGGTCCCGACGGCGAGCTGATTCCGGACTACGAGTCGACCTTCCCGACCATCAACGAGGGCGAGGTCGTCAACGGCACCGTCGTCCGCGTCGACAAGGACGAGGTCCTCGTCGACATCGGTTACAAGTCCGAGGGCGTCATCCCTGTCAGCGAGCTGTCGATCCGCCGGTCGGTGAACCCGTCCGACGAGGTCTCCATCGGCGACGAGATCGCCGCACTCGTGATGACGAAGGAGGACGCCGAGGGTCGGCTGATCCTCTCGAAGAAGCGCGCGCGCTTCGAGATCGCCTGGAAGGCGATCGAGGCTGCGTACGAGCGCGGCGAGCCGGTGAACGGCCGCGTCATCGAGGTCGTCAAGGGCGGTCTCATCCTCGACCTGGGCGTGCGCGGATTCCTGCCGGCGTCGCTCGTCGATATCCGCCGGGTGCAGGACCTCGACGAGTATCTCAGCCAGGAGCTCCGCTGCAAGGTGATCGAGCTCAATCGTTCGCGCAACAACGTCGTGCTCTCGCGCCGCGCCGTCCTCGAAGACGAGCGCAAGGAAATGCGCCAGGCCATCCTCGACCGCCTGAATCCGGGCGACGTCGTCGAGGGGACGATCTCGAACATCGTCGACTTCGGCGCATTCGTCGACCTCGACGGGATGGACGGCCTCATCCACATCTCGGAGCTGTCGTGGAGCCACGTGAACCATCCGTCCGAGGTGCTCGAGATCGGCCAGAAAGTGAACGTGAAGGTGCTTGACATCGACCGCGAGCGCCAGCGCATTTCACTCGGCCTCAAACAGACGCAGACGGATCCCTGGCAACAGGTGCTCGAGAGCTACCAGGAGGGCGACGTCGTGTCGGGCAAGGTGACGAAGGTCGTCACGTTCGGCGCGTTCGTCGAGATCCTCCCGGGCGTCGAGGGCCTCGTGCACATCTCCGAGCTCGCGCAGCATCACGTCGAGAACCCGCGCGAGGTCGTCTCCCAGGGCGACACCGTGAACGTGAGGATCCTCGAGGTGGACGCCGAGCGGCGGCGCCTGTCGCTCTCGCTCAAGCGCGTCGAGGACGGGATGCCCATCCAGCCGAAGCCTGGCGACGAGGCGGCTCCGCCGGCGATCGACCTCTCCGAGGACGTCTTCGCCGAAGAGACCCCGAGCGCGCTCGAGGCGTCGGCCGAGCCGGCCGCCGAGGCCGACTCGGAAGACGAGCCTCCCGCCGAATAGTGGCTCGGCGGCCGCTCGCGGTCGCAATCACCGGCGGCATCGCGGCAGGGAAGAGCGAGGCGCTCGCCGCCTTCGCCCGCCACGGAGCGGCGACGCTGTCCGCGGACGCGATCGTCCACGACCTGCTCGCAGGCGATCCCGACGTCCGCGCCGCCATCCGCGAGCGGTGGGGCGACGACGCCGTCGACGACCGCGGGCGGATCGGCGAGATCGTCTTTCGAGACCGCAGCGAGCTCGACTGGCTCGAGCAGCTGCTCCATCCGAAGACGCGGGCGGCGACGGATGTGTGGCTCGCCACCGTTGATGCGCCCATCGCCGCCGTCGAGATCCCGCTCCTGTACGAGACCGGCGGTGAGGAACGGTTCGACGCTGTCGTCGTCATCACCGCGCCGACCGAGGTTCGCGCCGCGCGTCGGGAAGGCCTCGCCCCGCGTGAGGCCCGGCTGCTTTCAGATGAGGAGAAGGCCGAGCGCGCCGACTTCGTCTTCGTCAACGACGGGTCGCTCGACGACCTCGATGCGTTCGTCGAGAAGGTGATCGAGGCGCTGTGCTCCTCCTGAGGCGGCTGACGCTCGCCGGCGCGGTCATCGCCGCCGCAGCGGGCGCCTTCGTTTAGGTACCACGCGCCGTAGCGCACGTTGATCTCTACAACCCGGAGATCAACGTGCGCTACGGCGCGTGGTACCTGCGGCACCTGCTCGACAAGTACGGGGACGAGCGAACCGCCCTCGCCGCGTACAACGCCGGCCAGGAGAACGTCGACCGCTGGCGAGCGAGGGGTGAGCCCGTGCAGTTCCCCGAGACGCGCGCCTACGTCTCGCGCGTCGAGCGGCTGAAGGACATCTACCGCCGAGCCTACCGCGGACAGCTTGGGCTCACGGGCTGACGTTACGCTGTCTCGAGTGCCCGACCTGAAAACCACAAGCGCGTACCGTCCGACCGGCGACCAGCCGCGGGCGATCGACGCGCTGTCCGAAGGGATCCTCGCGGGCGACCGTTTTCAGACGCTCGTGGGCGCGACCGGCACCGGGAAGACGGCGACGATGGCGTGGACGATCGAGCGGGTCGGCCGGCCGGCGCTCGTGATCGCGCACAACAAGACGCTCGCAGCCCAGCTCTGCAACGAGTTCCGCGAGTTCTTCCCGAACAACGCGGTCGAGTACTTCGTCTCGTATTACGACTATTACCAGCCCGAGGCGTACGTGCCGCAGGCCGATCTGTACATCGAGAAGGACTCGTCGCGCAACGACGACATCGACCGCCTGCGCCACTCGGCGACGTCGAACCTCCTATCGCGGCGCGACGTCATCATCGTCGCGTCGGTGTCCTGCATCTACGGCCTCGGCTCGCCGGATGAGTACAAGGAGCGCGTGATCTTCGTCAACGTCGGCGAGGAGCAGGATCGAGACCTCATGCTGCGCAAGCTGATCGACATCCAGTACGTGCGCAACGACACGCTGCTCGGCCGCGGGCGCTTCCGGGTCAAGGGCGACGTCGTCGAGATCCAGCCCGCGTACTCCGAGACCGCGTACCGCGTGTCGTTCTTCGGCGACGAGGTCGAGCAGATCACGCATTTCGACCCGCTCACGGGCGAGGTGTTGTCCAAGTACGACACGATCACGGTCTTCCCGGCGACGCAGTACGTCACCTCGAAGCCGACGATCGAGCGGGCGATCGGCGAGATCCGCCACGAGCTCGAGGAGCAGGTCCGCGCATTCGAATCGGAAGGGAAGATGCTCGAAGCGCATCGCATCCGCCAACGCACGGAGTACGACGTCGAGATGATGCAGGAGCTCGGCTTCTGCAACGGCATCGAGAACTACTCGCGCATCCTCGACGGGCGGCCGCCGGGCTCGGCCCCGCACACCCTGCTCGACTACTTCCCGTCCGACTACGTCGTCTTCATCGACGAGTCGCATCAGACCGTGCCGCAGATCGGCGGTATGTACGAGGGCGACCGGTCGCGCAAGCAGACGCTCGTCGACTTCGGCTTCCGGCTTCCGTCGGCGCTCGACAACCGACCGCTCCGCTTCGACGAGTTCCTCGGCAAGGTGCCGCAGACGATCTTCGTGTCCGCGACGCCGGGGCCGTACGAGCAGCGGCACTCGACGCGAGTCGCGGAGCAGCTCATTCGCCCGACCGGAATCGTCGATCCGGCTGTCGAGCTGCGCCCGACGCGCAACCAGATCGACGACCTCCTCGGCGAGATTCGCGCGCGCGAGGCCGCGGGCGAGCGCACGCTCGTGACCACGCTGACGAAGAAGATGGCGGAGGATCTGACCGACTACCTGCTCGAGTCGGGCGTCAAGGCGCGCTATCTCCACTCCGAGATCGACACGCTCGAGCGCATCCAGATCGTCCGCGAGCTCCGGCTCGGCGAGTACGACGTGCTCGTCGGCGTCAACCTCCTGCGCGAGGGGCTCGACCTCCCCGAGGTGTCGCTCGTCGCCATTCTCGACGCGGACAAGGAGGGCTTCCTGCGTGGCCGTACCTCACTCATCCAGACGATCGGACGCGCGGCGCGGAACGTGAACGGCAAGGTGCTCATGTACGCCGACAAGCAGACCGAGGCGATCAAGGAAGCGATTGACGAGACGACCCGGCGCCGCGCGATCCAGGTCGCGTACAACGAAGAGCACGGGATCACGCCCGAGTCGATCTCGAAGGGCGTCTCGGACATCGCTGAGTTCCTCTCGCTCGAGGCGCCGCACGTCCCCGCGCGTCGACGCCGCGGCGCGTCGAAGGTGGAGGGGATGGACCGCGCGGAGCTCGAGAAGCTCGTCGTCACGCTGGAGGAGGAGATGCTCGTGGCCGCCGAGGAGCTTCGCTTCGAGTACGCGGCCAAGCTCCGCGACGAGATCAAGGATCTCCGCCGCGAGCTCCAGGCGGTCGAGGCCACGGCGTGATCCTGGGCGCGGTCACCGCGGGACAGGTCATCGGGTTGCTGATCTCGGCATTCGTCACCGGGGGGCTCGCCCGACTGGCAGTGCCGGGGCCTGATCCGATGCCGGCGTGGCTGACGATCCTGATCGGGCTCGCCGGCTCACTCGGCGGCGGCGGCATCGCCTACGCCGCCGGCTCGCGGAGCGCGTACGTCATCAGCCTCGCCGGCTTCGTGGTTGCCATCGCGCTCGTCGTCGCCTACCGCCGCTTCGTGCAGCGTCGGCCGGTCGTCGGCCGCGGCGCGTACCGGTTCCCGGAGCGCGGCATCGGCGTCGACACGTATCGCGAGCGGCTGCAACGCGCAGGCATCGACCCCGACCGCATCGGGACCGGCACTCCGTTCGCGGGGCAGCCTGCTCCCGGTGCTCCGGCCGCGGAGCGCGAGGTCCCGACGGAGAACCCTGCGCACTTCATTCGGCTCCTCGACGAGCTGCACGACGCAGGCGTGCTCGACGACGAGGAGTACGCCGGCGCACGCACGCGGTTGATCGAGCGTCTGCGAAACTAGGTAGGACGGATGGTGCTCTGGTTCATCATCGCGCTCGTGTTCGAAGGATTGATCGTCGGCGCCCTCGCGCGTCTCGCGCTGCCCGGCCCCGATCCGATGAGCATCCCCGCCACGATCGGGCTGGGCATCGCCGGGACGTTCCTGGGCGGCATCGTCGCGTTCGTGCTCATCGGGCACGTCGGCGGCCTGATCTTCGCCGTGCTCGGCGCGACACTCCTGCTCTACCTGCATCGCCGCTTCGTCCAGCACCGGCCGATCACCGGCCCGGGCGCGCGGCAGCTGCCGCCTCGCTAGAACGAGCGCGTCGCGGTCAGCGACCAGTCGTCGCCGCGCCAGATGTGCGTCTCGACCGTGAGCGCCTTGCCGTCGATTTCGTAGACGTGCAGTCCGCGGGCTTCGCCGAGGCGGCGCGGCCGGGGCCGGCCCAGTCCGGGTGCGATCGACACCACGACGGCGGGAACATCGTCCGTGACCTCGAACTCGTGCCGCTCGCTCACCGCCGCCTGGTGGATGTGGCCCGCGACGATCAGGTCGGCACCTGCGGAGACGAGCTCGCGCAGCACATGACTGCGGCGCGCGAGGGGACGCTTCCGGGTGGCGCGCCACGGAGCCCCGATCATGTGGTGGTGGAAAGCGACGACCCGGTACGAGCCGGCGGGCGCGCCGGCGAGCCGTGCCTTCGCGCCGCGGAGCTGGTCGTCTCCGATGCCGCCGCCTTGATGACGGTACGGCCGTGCCGAGTTGAGGCCGACGACGTGCACCGCCGGCGAGCTGTAGGTCGGCTCCGTCGTTTCCCAGACACGCTCGAACTCACGCCACGGCGAGACGAACCGGGCCGGGATCGTGTACGGGAGGTCGTGGTTGCCGGGGATGGCGAGCACGGGAACGCCGAGGGAGGTGAGGAGCCGGTGGGCGCGCTCGTGCTCGTCGCGCCTGCCGCGGTTCGTCAGGTCGCCCGAGGCGACGACGACCTCGGGAGCAACGCGGGCCGCGAGCCGGACGAGCGCCTCCTCGAGGTGCGGCTCCTCGTGTGTACCCACGTGGAGATCGGAAACATGCAGGATGCGTGCGGGCACGAGCGAATGAGAGTAAACGCCACGGAGAACTATCATTCAGGTATGAGCGACGAGTCGGCCGAGATCTTCGACGACCTCTACCTCGGCCTGCGGGCCGGCGGCGCGCTGCGCAAGCAGCGGCGCGGCGAGGCCCTGACGACCGTCGGCACCTTCGGCCTCGGGTTCACCCTGGGCGGCCTCGTCTTCGGGCGTTGGCGCAAGCCCGCGTAGCGCCGCGCGCTCCTTCAGGTACACGCGACTAACTCCGGGAGACCCACCTCCCGCCCCGATGGCTCGAGCCTAGACCGTCGCGCGGCGCGCATGGTGACGGCAGCGCGTCGGCTTCCCGGCGGCCTTGTCACGCGCGGCACCACTGATGGCGAGGGGTTTGTCGCCTCGCGGCGAATGGTGCAAACCCATGCAGGAGCGCCCGGAAGAGCGCGTGTACGTCGACGCCCGCCGCCACGGGGTCGTCCTCGTGCGTCCGCTGTCGCGCGCGCTCGTGCTCGCGCTCCTCGGCGCAGTCGCCTTTCTGGGCGGCTGGCCGGTGTCGGTGGCGGGAGCGGGGCTCCTCTGCATCGCGGCCCTGGGGGCCGTCGCGGCCGTCTGGCGCTGGGACCACACCCGCGTCGTGCTCACGGGCGAGAAGCTCTTCGTCGTCCACGGCACCCTGCACCGGCGGGCCGCAGCCGTCCGGCTCGCGAAGGTCCAGACCGTCGAGATCGAGCAATCCCTGCCGGGACGGCTCCTCGGCTACGGGACGCTCGTCGCCGGCGACCTCGAGATCAGCTGCGTCGCCAGCCCGCGTGAAATGCACGGATTGCTGAGCAAAGCTTTAACCGGGACCTAATATCGCCGACATACCCTGGCGAGGTGCTTCGTCTCGAGCGTCACCGGCTAGGCCCGCGGGTCTTCCTCTTCGGGGTGCGAATCCACGAGTTCGCGCTCGGCTTCACAGTCCTCGGCGGGCTCCTCATTGGCGGGGTCGCCGACTCCTGGGAGCTGAGCCGGGCCACCTTCGCCGCCACAATGGCCGGCTCCTGGCTCGTGATCAAGGACTGGCGCGACCTCTTCCCGGGGACTCGGAACACCGCGGCGTGGAGCATCCTTCCGCACCGCGTCCCGAAGGACTGAAGAGCCCCTTCCGAACACACGTTCGCTGAAGTACAATGGCCCTTCCATGGCTGCCGACGAGCTCGTCGTCCACGGCGCCCGCGAGCACAACCTCAAGGACATCACCGTCCGCCTGCCGCGGAACCGCCTGATTTGCATCACCGGGCTTTCGGGCTCCGGGAAGTCGAGCCTGGCCTTCGACACGATCTACGCCGAGGGGCAGCGTCGGTACGTCGAGTCGCTCTCCGCATACGCGCGGCAGTTCCTCCAGATGATGGAGAAGCCGGACGTCGACCACATCGACGGGCTCAGTCCCGCGATCTCGATCGACCAGAAGACCACGTCCCGGAACCCGCGATCGACAGTCGGCACGGTCACCGAGATCTACGACTACCTCCGCCTGCTGTACGCGCGGGTCGGTCGTCCGCATTGCCCGATCTGCGGGAAGCCGATCGCCGGCCAGTCGATCGACGCGATCGTCGACCAGGTGCTCCGGCTCCCTGAGGGAACGCGCTTCACCGTGAACGCGCCGGTCGTGCGCGACCGCAAGGGCGAGTACAAGGACGTCTTCGAAGAGCTCCAGCGCGAGGGCTTCACGCGCGTGAAGGTCGACGGCGAGGAGTACGTTCTCGAGGACGGCGTACCGCCGCTCGACAAGAAGTTCAAGCACACGATCGAAGTGGTTGTCGACCGGCTGGTGATGAAGGGCGACCTGCGCCTGCGGCTGACGCAGTCGATCGAGACGGCGGCGGGTCTCGCCGAGGGGGTCGTCGTCATCGATCCAGTGGACGGCGGTGAGCCGATGCTCTTCTCCGAGAACTTCGCGTGCCCGGAGCACGGCGTTTCGTTGCCCGAGCTGCAGCCGCGCATCTTCTCGTTCAACGCGCCGCACGGCGCCTGCCCGCGCTGCACGGGCCTCGGCTCGCAGCAGGAGATCGACCCGGACCTGCTCGTGCCGGATCCGTCGCTCTCGATCGACGACGGCGCGCTCGTGCCGTGGTCGGTCGGCGGCTCGTCGGGCTTCTACGAGGCCGTCATCCAGGCGATCGCCGAGCGGTACGAGATCGACACGTCGAAGCCGTGGTCGGAGCTGAGCGAGGAGGAGCAGAGCCGCTTCCTGTACGGGACGGACGGCGAGCGCGTCTACGTCCAGTACCGCAACCGGATGGGCCGGCGACGCCAGTACATGCTCGCGTTCGACGGCATAATCGCGAGCCTCGAGCGTCGCTACAAGGAGACCGACTCATCGCAGCAGCGCGAGCGTATCGAGGAGTACATGTCGCTTCGCCCGTGCCCGGTGTGCAAGGGCGCACGGCTGAAGCCGGAAGTGCTCGCGGTCACGGTCGGTGGGCGGTCGATTCACGAGTTCACGCAGATGTCGGTGTCGGCGGCGCTCAGCTTCCTCGACGAGCTCGGACTGACCGAGACGGAACAGCTGATCGGGCACCGCATTGTCAAGGAGATTCGCGAGCGGCTCACGTTCCTCGACGATGTCGGCGTCGGCTATCTCACGCTCGACCGGGCGGCCGCGACGCTGTCGGGCGGCGAGGCGCAGCGGCTTCGGCTCGCGACGCAGATCGGGTCGCAGCTCGTCGGCGTCCTGTACATCCTCGACGAGCCGTCCATCGGGCTCCATCAGCGCGACAACGCGCGGCTGATCGCAACGCTCGAGCGGCTTCGCGACATCGGCAACACCGTCGTGGTCGTCGAGCACGACGAGGAGATGATGCGCCGCGCCGACTGGCTCGTCGACATGGGGCCGGGGGCCGGGCTGCACGGCGGCGAGGTCGTCGCCGAGGGGCCGGCCGAGAAGGTCGCGCGCAACCGGCGGTCGACGACCGGCCAGTTCTTGTCGCACAGGCGGACGATCGCGATTCCCGAGCGGCGCGACGAGGATCGCGGGACGTTTCTCGTGAAGGGCGCGTCGCAGCACAACCTCAAGAACATCGACGTCGAGTTCCCGATCGGGAAGTTCGTCTGCGTCACCGGCGTCTCCGGCTCGGGCAAGTCGACGCTCGTGAACGAGATCGTCTACAAATCGCTCGCGAACCGGCTGAACAGGGCGCGGATCAAGCCGGGCGCGCATGCGGGCGTCGAGGGCATCGAGGCGTTCGACAAGGTGATCGAGATCGACCAGAAGCCGATCGGCAGGACGCCACGGTCGAACCCGGCGACGTACACCGATCTGTTCACGCACATCCGCGAGCTGTACTCGCTCACGCCGGAGGCGAGGGTGCGCGGGTACAAGCCGGGGCGGTTCTCGTTCAACGTGCGAGGCGGCCGGTGCGAGACGTGCAAGGGCGACGGACAGATCAAGATCGAGATGCACTTCCTGCCCGACGTCTACGTCCCATGCGAGACGTGCAAGGGCGCGCGGTACAACCGCGAGACGCTCGAGGTTCGGTTCAAGAACAAGTCGATCGCGGATGTCCTCGACATGTCGGTGGAAGAGGCGTTGCAGTTCTTCGCCAAGATCCCGAAGATCAGGCGGCGGCTGCAGACGCTGCACGACGTCGGGCTCGACTACATCAAGCTCGGGCAGCCGGCGACGACGCTGTCGGGTGGCGAGGCGCAGCGCGTCAAGCTCGCGGCCGAGTTGTCGAAGGTCGCAACCGGCAAGACGCTCTACATCCTCGACGAGCCCACCACCGGACTGCATTTCGCCGACATCGAGAAGCTCCTCGAGACGCTGCAGCGACTCGTCGACGCGGGCAACACGATGATCGTCATCGAGCACAACCTCGACGTGATCAAGCAGGCGGACTGGATCGTCGATCTCGGTCCGGAGGGCGGCGAGGCGGGCGGTGAGATCGTCGCGGCCGGGACGCCGGAAGAGGTGGCCGACGTGGAGGGAAGCTTCACCGGCCAGTTCCTCCGCAACGTGCTACCGGCGACCGCTGTCGCCGCCTAGGCGCTCGCTTGCGACGCCGACCATAAGAGGCCGCGGCGGCTTTGCCGGCGCGGCCGCTAGAGGACGGCCTGCGTCTGCGTAACTCGAGCGACGAGCTTCCCAGCGTCGTCGTACAGCTCCGTGTCGACGACGATGGTGCGCCGTCCCGTGTGCAGCGGCCGCGACACCGCGTGGACGTATCCCTCGCGCACCGGCCCGAAGAAGTTCGTCTTCGACTCGATCGTCGCCGTGCCGCCGGCGCCCTCCGGCAGGTTGAGGAACGCGCAGAACCCGCCGACGTTGTCGGCGAGCCCCATGAGCGCGCCGCCGTGCATCAGGCCGCCGGCGGTGCAGCGCTCCTCGCTCCACGCGAGCCGCGCCCGCACCTCGTGCGGTGACGCGGAGACCATGTCCATTCCCAGAAACGCCGTGAACGGCGCGGCCGCTGCGACCTGCGCGGTCAGCTCGGGATCGGCGGGCTCCACGAGCGTGAGGCTACCGCCTGCGATCGCCCGGCACACACAGACGCAAAGGGCTCGAGTGAACGCGAAGCGTTCGCACGAGCCGAACCTCGCGTGCGGGGATGGCGCAGCCACCACCGCACGCGCAGAACTACACCGTCGCCAACACTCATAAGAGCTCCCGGGCTTTGCCCGGGAGGGCTCCGCGAAGCGGAACCTGAACGGATGAAAGTGCGCAGCACTTTCATCCTGGTTACCCTGCCGCCGTGAGCAGTGAGGCCGCTCCGACGTCGGCGCTCGAGCGCTCCTGGTGGCTGCGCGCGCCGGCCGTCCTCGTTGCGCCGCACGCCGTCTTCGTCTCGCTCCGCGACGAGTCGCAGGAATCGACCGAGGCCCGGCAGGAGCCGATCACCGCGATCGTCGGGCTCGCCGGCATTGCCGGCGTGCTCGGCACGCCGGTCGCGCGCCAGCTGCTCAACGACGCGTCGATGACGACCGCGCTCATTCCGGTGTGGGCGTTCTTCGGAGGCGTCATGTACGCACTCGCGTCCTACTGGCTCGGCGGCGCGCTCCTGTTCGGTGCGTCTCGGCGGCTCGGAAGCCTCGGCAGCTATCGGCGGTCCCGTCAGCTCCTCGGGCTCGCGTCGGCGCCGCTCGCGCTCTCGCTGCTGACGCTGTGGCCGATCCGCATCGCCGTCTACGGCGTCGACCTCTTCCGCACAGGCGGCAACGACTACGGCCGCGGCGACACGATCTTCGGCGCGCTCAATTACGGCGTCATCGCGTGGAGCTTCTTCCTGCTCGTCGTCGGCGTCCGCTCCGTCCATGGGTGGACGCTCGGCCGCTCGCTTGCCGCGGTTGCGCTCGCGGCTGTCGTGCCCGCGCTCATCGTCGCTGCGACGACGGTTTGACCGCGTCGAACGCGGCTCGCTCTTCCTCCGGCATCGCGTACGTGTGCTGCTCCTCGGGGAATGCGCCGCTGCGCACCTCCGCGGCGTAGCGGCCGAGCGCGTCGACGATCACGTCACCGAGATCGGCATAGCGCTTCACGAAGCGCGGCGCGTGACCCTCGTAGTAGCCGAGCATGTCGTGCCAGACGAGGACCTGCCCGTCGCAGTCCGGCCCGGCGCCGATCCCGATCGTCGGGACGCCAAGCGCTTCGGTGACCGCCTTCGCCACCGGGGCGGGCACCGCCTCGAGCACGACGGAGAAGCAGCCGGCTGCCTCGAGCGCGAGCGCCTCGTCGACGAGTTGGCGCGCCCGGTCGGCCGTTCGTCCCTGCGCTTTGAAGCCGCCGAGCACGGTCGCGGTCTGCGGTGTCAGGCCGACGTGGCCCATGACGGGCACGCCCGCGGACGCGATCGCCTTCGCACGCGAGATGGACGTGCCGCCGCGCTCGAGCTTGACCGCGTCGGCGCCGCCCTCCTTCACGAGGCG
>WNFR01003502.1_pt1 | contig 16614 bp, 14 predicted proteins | sample 5400221 | NCBI WGS metagenome assembly WNFR01 (sample SAMN13153357, study PRJNA577476) | soil metagenome | isolation source: 40 cm soil under Madrone tree | place: USA:California | collected 2016-06-14 | reverse complement strand
GATAGATTAGCGGCGTACCCGCAGCACGTACTTTTCACCCCTCGATGGCATCGTGACCGCAACGGCGACGACAGGCGTGCATCCGGCGGCACCCCCAGCCCCGGCGAAACCTGCCCGAGAGCCGTCCGCCTTCCCGCGTCTCGCCGCGATCGACATCGGCACCAACTCGATCCGCCTGGTCGTGGCCGAGGTGCAGCCCGACGGCACGTACCGAGTACTGGACGAGGACCGGGAGATGACTCGCCTGGGACGGGGGCTGTACCGCGACGGGCGCCTCGGCGATGCTCCGATGCAGCAGTCCCTACAGGCACTGGGACGGATGAAGGCCATCGCGGACGGCTTCGGGGTGGCCGAGCTGCGTGCGATCGCCACCGCCGCGGTACGCGAAGCGGCGAACGGACGCGACTTCGTGAGCGAGGCGTGGCGCCGCCATCGCGTGCGCCTCGAGGTCGTGCCGGCCGAGGAGGAGGCGCGGCTCGCGTTCCGTAGCGTCACCCGCCACTACGATCTGGACGACCAGTTGACGGCGATCGTGGACATCGGCGGCGGCAGCACCGAGGTGATCCTGGCCGCGGGCGGCCTCGTGGAGCAGGTCGTGTCGCTCCCGCTCGGCGCCGTCCGGCTGGCCGAGCGGTACGGCAAGTCGGATCCGCTGAAGCGCAAGCACTGGAAGGCGCTGCGGCGCGCCATCGACCAGACCATCGAAGACGCGATCGGAAAGCCGCCGTTCGCGGCCGACATGATGATCGGCAGCGGCGGCACGTTCACCAACCTCGCCGAGATGGCCCAGGCCGAACGCGACGGCAAGGTCACGACCGCGCGGGATTATCAGCTGAGCCGGGCCGAGGTCACGCGCCTGGTGGCGCGGCTGCGGGAGACGCCGCTCGAAGCTCGCCGTCAGATCCCCGGCCTGAATCCCCAGCGCGCCGACATCATCCTCGCCGGCGCGGCGGTCATCTCGCGCCTCACGCGCTGGCTCGGCACGCAGCGCGTGCTCGTGAACGATCGCGGCGTGCGCGACGGCGTGCTGCTGTCGATGATCGACGACATGTCGGGGGTGACGCCTACGGGCCGGGTTCAGCCGCCTGATCGCCTGGAGCTGGTGCGCCGCTTCGCCCGCAAATGCCGCTCCAACGAGCGGCATTGCGAACAGGTCGGTCGCGTGGCCGTGGAGATCTTCGACGCGCTGCGGGACGCCTACGCGCTCCCGCCGACCGGAGCCGATATGCTCCGGGCCGCCGCGCTGCTCCACGACATCGGCTACCTGATCAACCACGAGCGGCACCACAAGCACGCGTACCACCTGATCATGCACGGCGATCTGCGCGGCTTCTCGGCGCGCGAAATCGAGCTGATCGCCAACGTCGCGCGCTATCACCGCCGGGCGTTCCCCAAGAAATCGCACCCCAATTTCGCCCGCCTGGACCGCGGCGAGCGCCGCCTGGTCCGCCGGCTCGCCGGCATCCTGCGCGTGGCCGACGGCCTCGATCGGACACACGGCCAGGTGATCGAGCGCGTCCGCTGCCGCATGGGCGACGGCTGGGTGCGCATCCATGCGGCCGCCGCCCGCGACCCGTCGATCGAGCTGGAGGACGCGAAGCGGAAGGCCGGGCTGTTCGAGCGGGCGTTCAAGAGCGATGTGGACCTGGTGTGGTCGCGGCCGAAGGGCCGGAGCTGAGCGTGCCCGATCGCGTCCCCCCCGCGTTCCCGCCGGACCACTACCTCAACCGCGAGCTGTCGTGGCTCGAGTTCAACGCGCGCGTGCTCGAGGAAGCGGCCGACCCGTCGAATCCGTGGCTCGAGCGGCTCAAGTTCCTGGCCATCTTCAGCTCCAATCTGGATGAGTTCTTCGAGATCCGGGTGGCCGGGCTGCAGCAGCAGGTCTACGCCGGCGTGGAGCCGCAGGACTATGGGGCGGACGGGATGGCCCCGGCCGAGCAGTTGGCGGCCATCGACCGCCGCGCCCACGAGCTCGTGGCCGAGCAGTACCGCATCCTGAACGACGAGGTGCTCCCCGGCCTCGCGACGGGCGGGGTGCAGCGCGTGCGGCTCGAGGATCTGACCGATGCCGAGCGGCGACACGTGGACACTCTGTTTCGCGCCAGCATCGCCCCCGTGCTCACCCCGCTCGCCATCGATCCCGGGCACCCGTTTCCCCACGTCCACAACAAGAGCCTCAACATCGCCCTGGTGGTGGAGCGCAAGAACGGTGGGCAGAAGCGACGCCACTTCGCCGTGGTGCAGGTCCCCGCGGTGCTCGACCGCGTGGTGATCGTGTCCACCCACGGCGAAGGATGGGTGCGGTTCGTCCTGCTCGAGGACATCATTGCCCGCCACCTGGGCGAGCTATTCGGCGGGCTCCGCGTGGTGAGCCACACCGTGTTCCGCGTCACCCGCAACACCGATCTTACAATAGAAGAAGAGGACGCGGAGGATCTGCTCGAGATGATCGAGGAAAGCCTGCGGCAGCGGCGCCGCAGCGACCCCGTCCGCCTGGAGATCTCGTCGGACGCCGACGAGACATTCGTCGGGATGTTGACGGAGGCGCACGACCTCGAGGCGCGCGACGTCTACCGCGTGCCCGGCCCGGTGGACGTGACCGCCCTGACGGCCCTGCACCGCCTCGACGGGTTTCCGGCGCTCAAGGACGAGCCGCTCGTGCCCCGCGTGGCGCCTCCGTTCGCGCAGGGGCGCGACGTGTTCGACGTGATTCGCGCGCAGGACGTGCTGGTACATCTGCCGTATGAATCGTTCGGGTGCGTGGTGGATTTCATCGAGCGCGCCGCCGATGATCCGCAGGTCCTGGCCATCAAGCAGACGCTGTATCGCACCAGCGGGGCGAGCCCGATCATCTCCGCGCTCGCCCGGGCGGCGCAGAACGGCAAGCAGGTGACCGCGCTCGTCGAGCTCAAGGCGCGCAGGGACGAGCAGAACAACATCACCTGGGCGCGCATGCTCGAGCGGGCGGGTGTCCACGTGGTGTACGGCATCGTGGGCCTGAAGACGCACTGCAAGGCCGCGCTGGTGGTGCGCCGCGAGGGCGCCGGCATCCGCCGCTACGTCCACCTCTCGACCGGCAACTACAATCCCACCACGGCGCGCGTGTACACCGACCTCGGCCTCTTCACCGCCAATCCCGACATGGGCGAGGACACGAGCGCCCTGTTCAACCTGCTCACCGGAAACGCCGAAGGTTACCGCTGGAAGAAGCTCGTGGTGGCGCCGGTCGGCATGCGCGAGCAGGTCATCGGTCTGATCGAGCGCGAGGAGCGTAACGCGCGCGAGGGCCGCGCCGCGCGGATCATCGTGAAGATGAACGCCCTCGTCGAGCCGTCGGTCATCGACGCGCTGTACCGCGCGTCGCAGGCGGGCGTCGCCATCGATCTCGTGGTCCGGGGCATCTGCTGCCTGCGTCCCGGGCTGCCGGGCGTGTCGGAGACCATCCGCGTCACCAGCATCGTGGACAAGTACCTCGAGCACAGCCGCATTTTCTACTTCGAGAACGGCGGCAATCCCGAGGTCTTCCTCGCCAGCGCCGACTGGATGCCGCGCAACTTCTGGCGGCGGATCGAAACCCTCTTCCCGATCGAAGAGGCGTCGCTCCAGGCGCGCATCGTCGGCGACATCATCCAGCCCATCCTGAGCGACACCGTCAAGGTGCGCGAGCTGTCCTCGGACGGCACCTACCGGCGACGCACCCCCGGCGAGGGCGAGACGCCCCTGCGGTCCCAGATCGCCCTCCAGCACCTGGCGCGCGAAGCCGCGCGCGAGAGCACGGACGTCCGTCCGCCCTTCGTGCCGATCGTGCGGCGGTCCGCGCCCCGAACCCCCCACGGCGAGCCCGCGCCCGCCTGACGAGCCGGAATGCGCCTCTTGGTCGTGCGCCACGCCATCGCCGAAGATCGTGAGGCGTTCGCGCGCTCGCACAAGGACGACGCGAACCGGCCGCTCACCGCGGAGGGACGGCGCAAAATGGAGCAAGCCGCGCTCGGTTTGAAAGAGCTCATCCCCGAGCTCGACCTGTTGGCCGCGAGCCCCTACAAGCGGGCGTTCGACACCGCGGAGATCGTCGCCGCCGCCTACGGTGGCCTGACGGTGGAGCGGGTGCCGGAGCTGGCACCGGGCGTGAGCGTGGATCGCGTGATCGGCTGGCTCACGGGGCGCCACGCGCGCGGCAGCGTGGCGGTCGTGGGCCACGAGCCCGATCTCAGCCGCCTGGTGTGCACCCTCCTCGCCAACACGAACGGACCGTTCCTGGAGCTCCGCAAGGGCGCCGCCTGCCTGCTCGAGTTCGCCGGCCCCGTCGGCAAGGGCGCAGCCACGCTCGACTGGTTCCTTGGTCCCAAGCATCTCCGGCTTCTCAGCACCGCGCGTGACTGAGCGCCCCGGGAGCCTCCTCACCGCGCCCGCACCGAGCGCGGCCCGCAGAATCGCCCTGACGCTGCTCGACGCCGCGAGCGTGGCGCGCGAGCGGCTCACGAACGCAGACGACGTCGAAGCCCTGCACGATTTCCGGGTCGCGATGCGCCGGCTGCGCAGCACGCTCCGTGCCTACCAGCCGCAGCTCATTGCGCTGGTGCCGGCCAAGCTGCGCCGCCGGCTGCGCGAGCTGGCCCGCGCGACCGGCGAGGCGCGCGACGTGGAGGTCCAGATCTCCTGGTTGGAACACCAGCGCGACGAGCTCCCGCCGGCGCGACGGGCCGGGGTCCCGTGGCTGTTGGCCCGGCTCACACAGCGGCGCGAGCGGGCCTACCGGGATATCCTTGAGCGGATTGCTCCGAAGTTCGACCGGCTGGCGCGTCGCCTCCGCCGGGCGCTCGAGTCCCCGCCGGCCCCCGACGCGACGCTGCCTCCCTCGCTAGGGTCGTTGATCGCCGAGCTGCTCCTGGACCAGGGGAGCGACCTGGAACGACGGCTCGCCCTCATCCGCTCGCCGGGCAGCCACGCCGAAGCACACGCGGCGCGTATTCGTGTGAAGCGGGCGCGCTACCTGCTCGAGCCCGTCGCCCGGGAAGCCGGGCATGCGACGCCCGTGCTGCGGCGCCTCAAGCACGTGCAAGAGCTGCTGGGGGATTTCCATGACCTCCACGTCGTGATCGCACTACTGGGGGATGCGGCCGCGGAGGCGGCGGCGGAGCGCACGCGCCGGCTGCACGAGCTAGCCGTCGGTGGTGCTCGCGACGCGGCACGACCTGGCCCGCGACCGGCAACGAGCGGCCTGCTGACGCTCGCGCGCGTGGCCCGTGAGACGCAGCAGCGATTGTTTCGGCGTCTGGTCAGTCGTCGCCTGGCCCGCGCCGTGCCCGCCGACCTCGTGGCGCTCGCGGCAAAGCTGCGCCCACTGGTCGGCCCGGTGGCCACCCCGGTCGCCGAGTGGCCGAGCCGCGCTCCCGCACGTCCCCCGCGTCCGTTACCGGCTCGTTACACTCACCGCGCCGGGGCGTGACACGCCAGCATTCGCTTCCCCATCGATGCAGGCACACCACAACCCATTGCTCCAGGAGGGGGGACAGCCAATGACGTTTTCCATGCGTCGGGCGCTCGGGGTGGCCGTCGTGGCCGCAGCGGCGGGCGCCAGTCCGCTCGCTGCGCAAGGCACTCAACCGCCGCAGGTCTCGGTCGGCGGCGTGGTCTACACGCAATACGTTTACCAGTTGAAAGACTCCGTCAATCACTTCAACAACTTCGATATCACGCGAGCGTACGTGAACGTGCTCGGGAAATTCTCGGGCGGTGTCGGCACGCGGGTCACAGCCGACATTTACCGCAACGCCGACGGTTCGCTCGGGTACCGGCTCAAGTACGCCTTCGCGACATACACGCCACAGGGCAGTCCGCTCACGTTCAAAGTCGGCCAGATCCATACGCCCTGGCTCGACTGGGAAGAGTCGTTGTGGGACTACCGCGTGCAGGGACAGATGGCGATGGAGCGAGCCGGCTACATGTCGGCGGCCGACTTCGGGGTGGGCGTGGACGGCAAGTGGGGTCCCGACAAGGTCAACTTTCAGGTCGCGGTAGTGAACGGAGAGTTCTATAGGAGCCCAGAGGTCGGCCAAGGCAAGGATGCGATGGCGCGTCTGTCCGTGCGGGTGCTTGACACGGATGACTCCAGTCGCGTGGGCGGTCTACGCGTGACGGGCTACGCCGGCTACGGGCGGGCCGCCGGGGGCGCGGAGCGCAACCGCTACCTGGGCATGGTGTCCTACCGGTCGAAACACCTCACCCTCGCCGGGGAGGCTGCCGCGGCCCAGAGTGGCCCCCTGGGCACGATCAACGGCCACGTATACAGCGCGTTCGGCGTCTATAAGGTCCCGGACTCCAAAGTCGCAGTCATCGGTCGCGTCGACATCACGCACGTACAGGCCGGTGCCACCGACAAACAGACCCGGTTCATCGGCGGTGTGTCGTATCAGTTGTCACCGAACTGGAGGCTCCTCGGAGACTGGGACTACGCGAACTATCAGACCGACCTCTTGAATGCCGCGAACTACGCGACGCGCTCCCAGGCCCTGTTCCAGACCCAGTTCACGTTCTAACTCGGACGAGATCCCATATGACGCAAACACGCTGGCTCGTACTTGCCGCCCTTGCCGCCCTTGCCGCCCCTGCTGCCGCGCAGGTAAAGCTCAACGGCGCGGGTGCGTCGTTCCCGAACATCATCTACCAGGACTGGATCCTGACCTACAATCAGGCGCATCCCGACGCCCAGCTGAACTACCAGTCGATCGGCTCAGGCGGCGGCATCCGGCAGTTCTCGGATGGCACCGTGGACTTCGGTGCGACCGACGCGCCCATGAGGGATTCCGCCATCACGGCGATCAACGGCAACGTCCTGCACATCCCGACGGTGCTGGGTGGCGACGTGCCCACGTACAATCTCCCGGACGTGACGCAGACCCTGCGGTTCACACCCGACGTGCTCGCCGACATCTTCCTCGGCAAAATCACGAAGTGGAGCGATGCGCGGATCACGGCCGTGAACCCTGGCGTCAAGCTGCCGAACACCGACATCGTCGTGGTGCACCGCTCCGATGGGTCCGGCACTTCGTTCATCTGGACCGACTACCTCTCGAAGGTGAGCCCCGAATGGGAGCAGAAGGTGGGTCGCGGTGCATCGGTGAACTGGCCGGTGGGACTGGGCGGCAAGGGGAATGAGGGCGTCACGGCAACGGTCAAGCAGACGCCGGGCGCGATCGGCTACGTGGAGCTCGGTTACGCCATGATCAACAAGCTTCCGGCCGGCGTCGTCCGCAATAAGGCCGGCAAGTTCATCACACCCGCCCTCGAGAGCATCACCGCCGCCGCGGCGGGCGCGATGCAGGCGATGGGCCCGAATACCGACTTCCGCGTGTCCATCACCAATCCGGATGGCGAGAAGGCGTACCCAATCGCCAGCTTCACCTGGTTCCTGATCCACAAGCAGTACGATGATGCCGTGAAAGCCGGCGCGCTCGTGAAATTCGTCTGGTGGGCCGAGACAACGGGTCAGGGCCGGGCCGAGCCGCTCGGCTACGCTCCCCTGCCCAAGCAGCTGCTGCCGTGGATCGAGGCGCGGTTGAAGACGATCACCGCCGCTGGCAAGACGGTCTGGACGACGGCAGCTCGGTAACCCTCCATCCGACTGCCGCTGCCCCCCGTACGGCGGTATGCGCCGGCGGGGGGTGTTTCTTTGCAGCCGCCGTTACAGTCCCGTGACACAGCCCGGATACGTTCCCGCGGAATGGCGACACTCCCCATGGAGCCGGTGGCGGCGCCCGAGCCCCGTTGGCCGCTCCTGCGAGGCGCGAACGCGGGCGACCGCCTGTATCGCGGCGCGCTCACGGCCTTGGCACTCACGCTCCCGTTGTTGCTGCTCGCGCTCGTAAGCGAGTTGGCGCTGAACGCCTGGCCGGCGATCCGACGGTTCGGCTTCCACTTCGTCTGGACGTCGGTGTGGGATCCCGTGGCGGGTGTGTTCGGCGCGGCGCCGATGATCTTCGGCACGCTCGCCTCGTCGCTCTTGGCGCTGCTGCTGGCCGTCCCCCTGGCGCTCGGCGTCGCGATCTATCTGACGGAGTTCGCACCCAAGTGGCTGCGCCAGCCGGTGGCATTCCTGGTGGAGCTGCTGGCGGCGATCCCCAGCGTCGTGTACGGCCTGTGGGGGATCTTCGTGCTGATCCCCTTCTTACGGATCTATATCGTCCCGCCGCTGCGGGCGGCGCTCGGCTGGACCCCGTTCCTGAGCGGCGTCTTCTACGGCAACTCCCTGCTCGCCGGCGGCGTGATCCTGGCGATAATGATCGTGCCCTACATTGCCGCGGTCTCCCGGGAGGTGCTGCTCGCCGTCCCGGTCAGTCAGCGCGAGGCGGCGCTCGGGATGGGCGCCACCCGATGGGAAGCCGTGTGGACCGCGGTGGTTCCCTACGGACGGGCCGGACTGATCGGCGCCATGATCCTCGGCCTGGGCCGCGCGCTGGGCGAGACCATGGCGGTGACGATGCTGATCGGCAACCGGCACGACATCGGGTTGTCGGTGCTGCAACCCGCCTACACCATGGCGGCGGCCATCGCCAACGAGTTCAGCGAAGCCACGACCGATCTGTATCTATCGGCCCTCTTCGAGGTCGGACTGATCCTGTTTGTGGTCACCGTAGTGGTCAACGCCTTGGCGCGGCTCCTGATTTGGCGCGTCGCCCGCGGGACGGCCGTGGGGAGTCGGGCCCTGTGAACGCGCGCCGCCTGCGCCGCCGTGTCGTCAGTGGTACCATGACCGGGCTCGTGGCCGTGCTGTCGTTCGTGGCCGTCCTTGCCCTGGTCCTGATTCTCGGGTATCTCGTCGCGAAGGGCGCGTCATCCCTCGACTGGAACTTTTTCGTCAAGAACCCCCTCCCTGCCGGACAGTCGGGCGGTGGCGTGGCAAACGCGATTGTCGGGACCTTGATCATCGTCGGATTCGCCGCGTTGATCGGTCTGCCCATAGGTATCGGGACCGGACTCTACCTCGCCGAGTACGGTTCGGGGCGGCTCGGCTGGACCGTACGGTTCGTGGCGGACGTGCTGAACGGCACGCCGTCCATCGTGGTGGGCATTTTCGCCTGGACCTGGCTCGTGAAGCCCATGGGGGGCTTTTCGGCGCTGGCCGGGAGCGTGGCGCTGGCCGTCCTGATGGTGCCGATGATCGCACGGACGACCGAGGAGATGGTGCGTCTCGTGCCCCACTCGCTGCGCGAGGCCGCCTTGGCGCTGGGCTATCCGCGCTGGCGGACGTCGTTGCGGATCATCGCCCGTACCGCGCTGGCGGGCATCCTCACCGGCTGCCTCGTCGGGATAGCCCGTATCGCGGGGGAGACCGCGCCTCTGCTGTTCACGGCGCTAGGAAACCTGAACTTCACGACCAACGTCGGCCAGCCGATGCAGACGCTGTCGCTGCAAATCTTTCAATACGCCACCGGTCCATTCGACGAGTGGCACCGCATGGCCTGGGCCGCGGCGCTCGTGTTGATGGGACTGGTGCTGCTGCTTTCCCTCGCCGCCCGCTGGGCGATCCGGCAACGTCATGGCGCCGCCCGCTGACGCCCGGCTGCAGCTCCAGACCATGCGGCTTACGGCACTGTACGGGCGCCGGGCCGTGGTCAAGGACGTGTCGATCCTGTTCCCCAAGCACACGGTGACCGCGTTGATCGGCCCGTCCGGGTGCGGCAAGACGACGTTCCTGCGCTGCCTGAACCGCATGCACGAGCTGTCGGAGGGGGGCTGGATCACGGGCAAGGTGCTGCTCGACGGGCAGGACGTGTACGATCCCAGCATCGATGCGGTCCAGCTGCGGCGCCGCATCGGCATGGTGTTCCAGCGGCCCACGCCGTTCCCCACCATGTCGATCTACGACAACGTCGCGGCCGGACTGCGGGTGAACGGCCGCCGCCCGCGCGCCGAGCTGGATGCCGCGGTGGAGGGTGCGCTGCGGCAGGCCGCGCTGTGGGACGAAGTGAAGGATCGCCTGCGGCAGAGCGCACTCGCCCTGTCGGGCGGCCAGCAGCAGCGCCTCTGCGTGGCGCGGGCCCTCGCTCCCGAGCCCGAGGTGGTGCTGCTGGACGAGCCCACGGCGTCGCTCGACCCGGCCGGCACCCAGCACATCGAGGAACTGTGTCACGAGCTTAAAACGCGCTACACGATCGTGATCGTGACCCACAACCTGCAGCAGGCCGCGCGCATTTCCGACTACACCGCCTTCTTCTATTTGGGCGACCTGGTGGAGCTCGGCCGCACCGAGGAATTGTTCACCAAGCCGACGAAGGAGCAGACCGAGGCGTACATTACGGGGAGGTTCGGATGAGCACAGTCGGACTGACGGACAGTCGCACGACACTGACCCCGGACGCGAGTCCGGGGTCCCCGGGCTTGCGCCCGGGGTCAGTAGCCGTCCGCCCGTCCGACCGTCCGACGACCATCATCGACGTGCGGACGTACGGCTTCTGGTACGGCGCGACCCAGGCGCTGTTCGACGTGACGGTCGCCATTCCCCGCCGCGCCGTGACCGCCCTGATCGGGCCTTCGGGCTGCGGCAAGAGCACCTTCCTGCGCTCGGTGAACCGGTTGAACGAGCTGATTCCCAACACCCGGCACACGGGCGACATCCTGCTCGAGGGCGTCTCGGTGTTCTCGAAGGGCACCGATCCTGTCGCGCTGCGGCGCGAGGTGGGCATGGTATTCCAGGCCCCGAACCCCTTTCCCAAGAGCATCTTCGACAACGTGGCCTACGGCCCGCGGTTGAACGGCCTGGCGCCGGAGCGCGAGATGGCGGAGCGGGTGGAGCGGGCGCTGCGGCAGGCGGCGCTGTGGGACGAAGTCAAAGACCGTTTGCAGAGCCCCGGGACCGGGCTGTCGGGCGGCCAGCAGCAGCGGCTGTGCATCGCGCGCGCCCTGGCGAACGAACCCGAGGTGCTGCTGTTGGACGAGCCTTGCTCCGCGCTCGACCCGGGTGCCACGCAGCGCATCGAGGAGCTCCTGGTGGAGCTGAAGCAGAGCTACTCGATTCTCATCGTGACGCACAACATGCAGCAGGCGTCGCGCGCCTCGGATTTCACCGGGTTCTTTTACCTCGGCCGCCTGATCGAATTCGGCCTTACCAAGCAGCTCTTCACGAGGCCCGCGGACGAGCGTACCGAGGCCTACATCACAGGACGGTTCGGATGAGCGCCTCACCCACGGCGGCACGCCGCCACTTTCACGACGAGCTCTCGGAGCTGAAGGCCAAGCTCCTGACCATGTCGGGCGAGGCCCAGGATGCCCTGGGCCGCGCGCTCGACGCGCTGCTACGCCGCGACGGCGACCTCGCCGCCCGGGTGATCGCCGGCGATCACGCCGTCGACGCCCTCGAGCTCGAGATCGAGGAGACGGTGATCGACCTGCTCGCCACCCAGCAGCCGATGGCGCGGGACCTGCGCCTGCTGGTGGCCGCGACCAAGATCGCCAACGACCTGGAGCGCGTCGGCGACCACGCGGTGAACATCGCGCAGTCCGCCGAGCGGCTGCTCAGCGCCCGGCTGATCGCCCCGGAGCCCGAGCTGCTCGAGATGGCCCGTCAGGCGCGCGCGATGCTCTCCGGCGCGCTGGACGCGTTCGTGCGCGGGGACCCGAAGCTGGGGCGGGAAATCTGCCGGCGCGACGATTCCGTCGACGCCCTGCACCACTCCGTGTTCCGCATCCTGCTCACGCACATGATGGAGGATCCGCACATCATCGGCGCGGCCATGGATCTGTTCCTCGTGAGCCGCAACCTCGAGCGCGTGGCGGATCTCGCCACCAACATCGCGGAAGACGTCGTGTTCGTCGTGGAAGGAAAGACGATCAAACATCACGCGGAAGGATGACCATCCCCCCGCGACGCCGCTCCAGGAACTCGGCATCGGCGAACAGCTTGATGAGCAACAGACCGGCCACGAACCCGCCGACGTGCGCCCAGAACGCCACACCGCCGCCCTGGGCGCCGCCCAGCACGCCCACCGTGCCGAACAACAGCTGCAGCACAAACCAGTAGCCGAGGATCACGTACGCAGGCAGCGTGACCGTCGTAAAGAAAAACCCGAGCGTGATGAGCGTATGCACACGCACCCTCGGGTACAGCACGATGTACGCTCCCATCACCCCGCTGATCGCCCCGGAGGCGCCGATCATCGGAACTCGGGAGCCCGGATCGACCAGCATCTGCGCCGCCGCGGCCACCACCCCGCACAGTAGATAGAACACCACGAAGCGCGGGTGCCCCATCGAGTCCTCGATGTTGTTCCCGAACACCCAGAGGAACCACATGTTGCCGATGAGGTGCAGCCAGCCGCCGTGCATGAACATCGAGGTGAGGAGCGTCCACCAGTTGGCCTGGGCCGTGAGGACGCACTGCAGGCCCTGTCCCAGGGGGACCGCGGTCCCCGGCGGCACCGTGTGCAGGACCTCGCCGGGGATCAGTCCGAGTTGGCAGACCGAGCGCGCCAGCGGCTCCGCCGCGCCCGCGCCCTGAACGAACAGCCAAGCCATGACGTTGATGACAATGAAGCCGACGGTGATGACGGGGGTCAGCTCGGTGGGATTCTCGTCCTTGTATGGAAGCACTTAGATAAGATAAGGCGGCAGCCCTATTTTCGCTGCCGTTTTGGCACCTTTTCCGGGCACAGGCCTTGCCTGTGCGACGAGGCGTTAGCAGCACGCATCAACCTTCGGATAAGGAGCACTCGTCATGGCTGAGAAAATCATCGGGATCGACCTCGGCACCACCAACTCGGTGGTGGCGGTAATGGAGGGTGGCGATCCCGTCGTCATCCCCAATGCCGAAGGCGGGCGCGTCACCCCGTCCGTGGTCGCGTTCACGAAGGATGGCGAGCGGCTCGTCGGGCAGGTTGCCAAGCGGCAGGCCGTCACCAACCCCCAGAACACGGTCTTTTCGATCAAGCGCTTCATGGGCCGGCGGACGAGCGAGGTAGTGGAAGAGACCAAGCGCGTGCCCTACAAGGTGGTCGAGGGGCCGAACGGCCTCGCCTCGGTCGAGATCCAGGGGAAGCGGTACACGCCGCCCGAGATCTCGGCGATGATCCTCCAGAAGATGAAGCAGACGGCGGAAGACTACCTCGGCCACAAGGTCGAGAAGGCCGTCATCACCGTCCCTGCCTACTTCAACGACTCGCAGCGCCAGGCCACCAAGGACGCCGGCAAGATCGCCGGGCTCGACGTGGTGCGCATCATCAACGAGCCGACGGCATCGGCCTTGGCATACGGTCTCGATAAGAAGAAGGAAGAGAAGATCGCCGTGTACGACCTGGGCGGCGGCACGTACGACATCTCCGTGCTGGAGCTGGCTGAAGGCGTGTTCGAGGTGAAGTCGACCAACGGCGACACCCACCTGGGCGGCGACGATTTCGACGCACGCATCATGGAGTGGCTGGTGGCGGAGTTCAAACGCGACCAGGGGATCGACCTCTCGAAGGATCCCATGGCCCTGCAGCGGCTCAAGGAAGCCGCCGAAAAAGCCAAGATGGAGCTGTCCACCGTCATGCAGACGGAAATCAATCTTCCGTTCATTACGGCGGACCAGTCGGGGCCCAAGCACTTGAACATCACGCTCACCCGGGCGAAGCTCGAGCAGCTGGTGGACGACCTGGTGAAGCGGACCATTCCACCGATGGAGCAAGCGCTGAAAGATGCGGGCCTCAAGCCCACCGAGATCGACGAGGTGATCCTGGTCGGCGGCCAGACCCGCATGCCCAAGGTGCAGGAGATCGTCAAGAGCTTCTTCGGGAAGGACCCCCACAAGGGCGTGAACCCCGACGAAGTCGTGGCGATCGGCGCGGCGATTCAGGGCGGCGTGCTGGCGGGCGAGGTGAAGGACGTCCTGCTGCTCGACGTGACGCCCCTGTCGCTCGGCATCGAGACGCTGGGCGGCGTCACCACCGTGCTCATCCAGCGGAATACCACGATCCCGACCAAGAAGTCGGAGGTCTTTTCGACCGCCGAGGATAACCAGACCACGGTCGAGATCCACGTGCTCCAGGGCGAGCGCCAGATGGCGAGCGACAACCGCACGATCGGCAAGTTCCAGCTGACTGGCATTCCGCCCGCTCCGCGCGGCGTGCCGCAGGTTGAGGTGACGTTCGACATCGACGCCAACGGCATCCTGCACGTGTCCGCGAAGGACAAAGCCACCGGCAAGGAGCAGAAGATCCGGATCGAGGCCTCATCGGGGCTTGGCGACAAGGACATCGACAAGATGGTCAAGGACGCCGAGGCCCACGCCGCGGAGGACAAGCGGCGGCGCGAGGAGATCGAGCGACGCAACCGCCTCGACACGCTGGTGTACGAAGTGGAGAAGAGCTCGAAGGACTGGGTCGACAAGCTCGACGCCGCGCTCAAGACCCGGCTCGACAAGGCCGTTGAGGGAGCCAAGCAGGCCCTCCGCGCAGGTGCCGCCGACGAGATCTCCAAGGCGCTGGAGGAGCTGCAGCAGGCCTACTCCGCGGCGGGTGCGTCGATGTACGCGGCGCAGCGCGGCGCGGGTGGTGCCCCCGGTGCCGAGCAGCCGGCCGGTGGCGCCGAGACTGGGAGCGCGGAGAAGAAGGACAACGTGGTCGATGCCGACTACGAGATCGTGGATGAAGACAAGAAGAAGAACTGACACCCTTTGAACGGACGACACGATGCCGGTACGCACGCGGGATTGGCTGAAGTTCGGAACTCTGGTGGCGATCGCCTTCGTCTTCGGGCTGGCGTTCGCTTCGACACTCAACCTGCCGAAGCAGAGCGGAGCGGCGGAGACCCTGGTGGTCCCCTCCCCCCAGGCGGCGCCCCAGTATTCGGCGCCGGCTCTCAAGGCGGCGGGTGATTTTCAGGACGCGTTCGTCGCCGTGGCGGAGCACGTGAAGCCGTCGGTCGTGTTCATCCGCTCGCAGCACGTCGAGCGGGGGGACAACCAGCGGCTGCCGCCGGGGTTCCAGGACTTCTTCCCGAACCTGCGGCGGCGGCCGCAGGTCGAGCAGGGGTCGGGGTCGGGCTTCATCGTTTCGTCCGATGGCTACATCCTCACCAACAACCACGTAGTGGCGGGCGCCGACAAGGTGACCGTGCGTCTGTACGACAAGCGCGAGTTCACGGCGAAAGTCGTGGGCACCGATCCGAACACCGACGTCGCCGTCATCAAGATCGACGCCCGCGGCTTGCCGGGTGTGGGTTTCGGCAATTCCGACTCGGCGCGCGTGGGCGAGTGGGTCCTCGCCATCGGCAACCCGTTGGGGGAGGCATTCACGTTCACGGTGACCGCCGGGATCGTGAGCGCCAAAGGGCGGCTGCTCGCGGGTCTGCAGCAGACGCGCTACGCGATTCAGGACTTCATCCAGACCGACGCAGCGATCAACCCCGGCAACTCGGGTGGGCCGCTGGTGAACATCCGGGGCCAGGTGATCGGCATCAACTCGGCGATCGCCAGTGAAACCGGGTTTTACGCGGGTTACGGCTTTGCCATCCCGATGAACCTGGCGCGCACCGTGATGGACCAGCTGGTGAAGACCGGGCACGTAGAGCGTGCCGTGATGGGGATCTCCATCCACGATGCGCGGCAGGAAGACGCCGACGCGGTGGGTCTGAAGCAGATCGGCGGCGTCGTGGTGGACAGCTACACGAGCGACGACTCGCCGGCCCGGAAGGCCGGCATCCAGCCCGGCGACGTGATCGTCGCCGTGGACGGGCAGCCGGTCGACAACACCCCGCAGCTGCAGCAGCGCGTCGCGTTCAAGCGACCGGGCGAGACGGTCGAGGTCACCGTGCTGCGCCAGGGGGGCGAGAAGAAGACCCTGACGGTGCGGCTGACGCGGGCGCCGGGCGAGGCGGACAGCGAAGTCGCGGCGGCGGCGTCCAAATCCAAGGGCGCGGCGTCCAGCAAGGAAGAGCTGCTCGGCATCGCGGTCGAGCCGCTCACCCAGGACGACGCGCGCGACGTGCGGCTGAAGTCGGTACTCGAGCGGGGCGTCGCGGTGAACGGCGTGCCCAGCCGCACGCGGGCGGCATTCCGTGAGGCGCTGCGCAAGGTCAAGCCGGGCGAGGTGGTGACGCTGCAGGTGCTGTCACGCGCTCCCGACTCGGCGGACGGCTGGGCCGGGCGCATCGTTCGCATCCGGGCGCGCTAAGAGCCGCAGTCCCGTCATCCCGAGTCCGCGGGTAAACCCGCGACTCGGCATGTGTCAGTAAACTGACTGCGATTTGCCGCTTCAGCGGTAAATGCCGAGTCGCGGCTTCAGCCGCGCGTCCCAAGCGGCCGGAGCATGACACTGGCCGTCACCACCTGCCACAACACCGGAAGCACGAAGGCGGCCTGGTCCGCCTTCGTCGTTTCCGGGAATGCTACCGCGAGCGCCATCGCGATCGCGCCAGCCGCCAGACCGCCCGTACCGAGCCAGCGCGGCAACACCTTCCCGTCGGACACACCCCAGGCAAAGAGACAGGTCGACAAGCCGAGCGCGAATCCCGCCACCCGCTGGGTCGTAAGCGCGAACGGATGGATCATGTCGAATAGGAACACTGCGCGGGTGGCGGTCATACCGGCGTCGGCGATCGTGAAGCTGTGCGCCAGGGACCACCCTGCTCCGCCCATGAACGCCA
>WNFR01004275.1_pt1 | contig 16619 bp, 19 predicted proteins | sample 5400221 | NCBI WGS metagenome assembly WNFR01 (sample SAMN13153357, study PRJNA577476) | soil metagenome | isolation source: 40 cm soil under Madrone tree | place: USA:California | collected 2016-06-14 | reverse complement strand
CGATTGTTTCCGCTGCAGATCCGCTAAATCTCGTTGGTATTATCGTTCCTGGCGAACGCGTTCCAGCGAACTCTGGAAACGTCGTCGCGTTTCGTGATGGTGTGGCTGTTGCGCCAGACGAACAAGAGCTCGGTCGAGCAAACGTTCTTCCCATGCCTATGGCACGATGACTAGCTTACTCAAAACTGTCGATGCATTTTTACCTGTTGCCTTGAAGGAGACCGTCAGCCATCTCGGTTACCAAAAGGTATCAATTAACGCACTTTGTCTCGCCGGCTGTTCAGACAGTGAGTTTATCGAGTTGCGCGACGACAAGACACTCGCAGCGTGATCGAAAAAGTATGTAGGTGAATCATAAATTTCGAGGATGTCGGGGCATTCGGAATGGATAGTTTCTCTTGCCGTCTGTGTACTTTCATTCGGAAACTACGTCCTCCGCGCAAATCGTTCCCACCGGTCACGACCCAAGCACGCAATCCGCCGCGATGCCCCAGCCAAAGTTCCAGCTTTACAAGCACATCAAGATCAGCGGCAAGTGGCGTTACTGCCGAGCAGCGATCTACTCCAACGGGAAGGTAAAGCCCCACGTTGTGTCGTGGTCGGTGGACAGGAAGAGAAGCACGAAGAAGGCTCTCGTCCGGACCTGCAAGAAGGCGTGCGTCGAAGACGTGAGCAAGCAGGACATGATCGACTTCCTGGGCTGGCTCCGCAAGCAGCCGTTGTCCAAGCGGACAAATTCCAATCCCGAACGCACCTACAGCAACAAGGTCGGCTACGTCGCAATTTTCCTGAGGGAGTTCGGCGTGAGCCGTCTGCTCAAGAAAAAGGAATATCCCCGCTACCACAAGAAGAAGGTCGTAGCTCACCCAGAAGACGAATTGTCCCCAGATGCGGAAGAACGATTCCTGATGGACTTCCTCATCGGCAGCATGGGCCGTGACCACGAAGCATACGGCTCCCGATACAGCGACCTGACGGGCGTAACCCTAACGATCCGGGGCAAACAGTACAAGACCCGCACGGTCGAAATCAGCCCACGGCTTGCTGCAAATATCGTGGACCGTGGAAGCCGCAGCGAGTCCGTATATCTCTTTCCCAACCGCAAGGGAAAACCGGACCTGCATTTGCTTCGGGACGTGCAGAGCCTCGCCAAGAGAGCAGGGGCGAAATTCCACACGGAACTACACAAACTGCGCAAGACGGGAGCCAGCAGGCGCTATCTCAAAGGCGCGCCGCTCATGACACTCATGCAGGAGCTTAGGCACGAATCCCTTGCGACCACACAGGATTACCTTGCCGACGTGCGCCGGGAAGACGAAGCGAAGAAAGCCGCAGCGGATGCGGACTTTGTTCCGAAGCCCCATCTGGTGAGTGGACGGAGACTAGAGAGGGAATACCTGCATACTATAGTAGTCCCTACAATTACAAGAGAACCGATAACTTCGGGTTTGCCGATTATTACCGGCCAATATTCTGAATCACACCCCTAAAAGCTGCAGGAGAGAAGGGTTATTCTCTTTCAGGTGGATTTTTGTTTCAGGAGGAAGGAGCTCCGCTTCCGGCTCAGATCTTGGCAGGTCAACGCCGTGGCAGAGCTCCAATGTTAGCTACGATTCTTTTTATCCCACTTTCCGTTTCCCCGCACAAGCTCGAAACGGATTGGGCCGCGAGTTGTACCGAGATCATTCTGCGGCGATGTCCCGCTTGTGAATGCGATTCGATCGTCGGTCACGGACGCCGTCGCAAGCAGGCGCACGATGAACACCACGACTGTAGCGGGGTTCGCTGCGGATGTTCCTGAGATTCGGCAAAGTATCGAGGAAGATCAGCCAGCTTCCGGGCTGCTGATAAGCCACTTCGAGGAACTCAAACGCCTCGGTTTTCTCGCCCATAACGCTACAGGTTTCAGCTATACAGATTCACATTTCACATAATTAAAAGGACATAATGGCTAACAAAAAGGAAGAAGAGAAGGGCGGATCAGGTCCGGGTAGGACTGCATCTCTCCAAACACTCGCGTCAACGTTCCCTCCAGCTCGGTTAGGTTAGCGAAGTAGCGGTTGTGAGTGCCATTCTTTCGCGTGTATTGCCAGAGTCGCTCGGTGGGATTGAACTCCGGGGAGTAGGATGGCAATTGGTGCACCTCCAACCAGTCACGATTCGCATCGAACCAATTCCCCACCTCCTCTTTCTTGTGATAGGAGGCGCCATCCTGAATCAAAATCGCTCCGCGCTGCCGATACTGTCCGGCAAGTTGTTCGAGGAATGCCAAATAGGTCAAGGCATTGAAGACCGGTTCCTGCCGGTAATGAAATCGTGTGTCCCACAAATCGATGGCACCCAGAATCTTTACGCTCTTGCGTTGCCCCGTGACGGGGACCTCCGGCGCGTGTCCCACCCGACTCCAGGTAGCGTGCAGAGTAGAGTCCTGCCGGAAACTGGCTTCGTCGCTAAAAATTAGCGCTCGGCCTTCTTTTTTCGTTTTTTTTTAAGGTTTGGATAGGTATAGCGCTGCCAGCGGTTTTGGGCCCCAGCATTGGCACGTGCCAAGCGGCGGCGGGGACGTTGCACCGAGAAGCCCAACTCGTGCATCAGCCTGCACACATGTCCGGGATGATAATGGATTCCGAACTCTTCTTCGATCACCCAAGCAATCATGGGTGAGGTCCATATCCCGCAATCCAATCCATAGGCCACGGGCCCACTATCGAGAATATCTCCAAGCTGTTCGCGTTGTTGCTCGTTCAGATTTCGCGGTCGACCGGAACGATGCCCTTCGAGCAAGCCCTCCACACCATAGGTTTGGTACTGCGACAACCACTCGGACACCCGGGAGCGGGGGGCTTGGAGAATGCCAGACAATTCGCCGCTGGTACGCCCTTTGGAGTTCAGCACGACCGCTTGCAGTCGCTTGGCAACCCGATAGGCGCCATCCTGTTCTGCTTGCTTACGGAGGCGGACCAACCGACTATAGGTCTTCGGGTGTAACCACAGTAGTCGAGGTTGCATCGCCATGAGTATGCCATACTATCTTAGAATGTCCTGTTAATTATGTGAGTCTGTTATAACAACATTAGGGACCACGAATCTAGTTTCCGGTACCTTTTAATTCATTCAGGATCTTCTGCGCTTCATCCGTTTTGCCAGCCATCGCTAGGATCAGGCTGGACAACGCTCGGCTGAGGGGGCTGCTCTCGCAAAGGCTAACTTTCCGACACGTTGCTAGACCCTCTTCGTACATTCCCTTGCGGGAATAGTTGCGCGCGAGTATCACGTTCGTAAACACTGCTGCAAGAAGCTGCGGGCAACGGTCCCGCTCGGCACCGATAGCGATCTCATGCTCCTCGCGGGTTTGATCCCGTGCGCCCGTACCGGCCTGCAACTCTCCCATCGCCGCCCTCCGTCAGGTCCAATTCCCACGTCTGGGACAACAGATCTTTGCCGAACTGGCAGTTGGCCTGCTCTTCCACGAGACGGAATCCTGCTTTTTGGTAAATATGACGAGCTGCCACGAGAATGCTCTGAGTCCAGAGAGTGATCTTTTTGTAGCCGACTGCGCTAGCGAAGTTCACGCATTCTTCCACCAGCGCAGATCCTAATCTCAGTCCCCGGGCGCTCGGTTCAACGAGCAAGAGGCGAAGTTTCGCGGTAGAGGGCTCAGTAGGGTGTTTTACCAAGAAGATGTGTCCCACATTCTGCCCATTTACTTCCGCAATCCAGCAACGTTCGCGTTTTGGATCGAATTCCGTAAGGAAATCAGCAACGATGTGTGCCACCAGTGCTTCAAATGTCTCATCGAAGCCATACTCTTGGGCATAGAGAGCGCCTTCCCGATACACGACCCAACCCATATCGCCTGGTCGATGTGGCCGTAGGAAGTACCTCAACTCTTCCGGAGCACTTGGCGCCAGCAAGCTTTCGACCGTGCCCATGGAACCAATGAGGTTGGTCTGAGCTGTCGGCGGCAGTGCCGTAAGGATGCAGCGAGCCTGCTCTTCTGAAAGCGCATTGAGTTTCTCGAACCTCGATTTTCCCTTTTGCGTGAGCGCCAAATACGCCGAGCGGGCGTCCTTTTTCGAGGCCATGCGTTTCAGCAGGGAATTCTTCTCGAACCGACCGAGAATGCGGCTCAAGTAGGCCGGGTCTATGCCTAGAGCAACCGCTATTTCCTTCGCAGTGGGGGTCTGACCCATTGCAAGCTCATACAGCACGCGACCTTCTGCCAGGCTGTAGCCGCTATTTAAAAACTCCTCATCAAGCACTCCAATGAAGCGAGTGTACATGCGGTTGAAACGTCGAAAGGCCGCGACATGCGAATTAAGCGGAGCGTTTGAGTCGCTCGTGGACATGCGTGCTATCGTCCATCATATTAATGGACGCTGTCAACTATGTATTTTGACTATGTATTTTGACGATTATCTGTCCCCGCGAAGTGGGCGCATGCGAACACAGTGAGAGGAAGTATCCTCCTTCAGAGCGCGAGACGTTGGTTAAGTGCGGGCGAGAGAAGGGGCGAGTGAAAAGGGAAGACTAAGTGAGGCAGGGCGTATAAGGTCTACGGCGCTTATGGACATGCTTACGGACAAACTGGCGCATTACTAACGAACCGGCTTGCTAGAATTCGTCCCTAGCGCGGCACTGATTGGGGCCGCAACATAAATGGCACGCGGCGGTCCGCGTTCAACTGCATTGTCTTTTCAAGATCAATGCGCGCGAAGGGTACGGAGTCTTGGCCTCCGTACGTGGTCGTGTAATACAATTCGCCGTCTTTCACCCAATAATCTGTGAGGCCGTACATGGATCCATCGCGCAACTGCAACAAAGTGATCGGACGCTCGGCTTTCATGCCGTTCGGTGATGGCGAGGTGCTGCCGCTGGAATGCAGTGCCTCGTTTGGAGCGTCCGAATTCGAGGGTGGATACGCCGGCTTTGGTTCGGTTGGAACTTGCATCGTTGCGTCAGGTGCCGTCCCATCTTCAAACCATGTTGCGCTGCCAAACGCCGGGCCGTAGAGAAGGGGTCTGGAAGACCAGCCGAAGAAGAACGGGTCGAAGAAGAAGGCATCGTTGGGACAATTCCAATTGTCGTCGAAGCGGAAATGAAAATCGAACCATCCGTATGGGCATCCGGCAAAGCCGAAAGCTCCGCGCCGGGGGAAGAAACCGACGCGATGCCGGGAAATGAACGGATTCCTCGGCCGAGAGCGTAACACCTGGGGCACGGAGATCGGCGACGGAGTAACACTCCAGGGCTTTGCCGGTGCTTTTACTACCGCCCCGGAACTGGCTCCTTGGCCGTGATGTCCAAAGATATGAGCAAAAGAGTGCCCGATCGAGTGTCCAATCGAATGAGCTGAGGAGTGCGTTGAAGAACATCCCACCGACGAGTGTCCCGCGTGTCCGCCAAAGCCATGGCCGCCACCGGATCCACCGTGTCCGCCCCCCTGCCCAGCGGCGCGCCCACAAGTTGACGTCATCGCCAAGAATCCTGCGAGGATCAGGGTCGCTGTGCGAGCCGCATACTTCATAACGAATCGCCCCCGCTACCGGACAGCGTACTCCTCAGTTTTTGCGATTTCCACTGCCTGCTCCGCGACGTCCCGCGACGGCCCAAGCTCGACAAGTCGCAGCCCGTGCTCACTTGGTGGTTGGTCGGCAAGCAGGAAGTTGAGAGAGTTCAGAACCTTCATTAGCTTCTGGATCACCACCCTAACGGGCGATTCATTTCACGTTCGTCGGCTGGGGAGGCGAGTTTGAAGCTGTGGGCTGCGATCAGGAAATCAAACGAGAATTTATTCTACGCCTTTCTACGCAATCGCCTGCCTGCCGAGGCATCAGATTTTCCATTGTTCATGGGAAAATCATTTGGGGCAAGGATTCCCCTTGGCAATAAGAGGGTTAGGTTTTATCATTTTTATAGCGAATTTCTCAGTGCCTCGGCTCGAATCCCACCCTCTCCGCCATTCCTTTGGAATCAATGGGATAGAGCCTTCCTAAATTCAAATCCTTAGAAATCTCCGGAACTCAGTATTAGCCAGCCTGGAGATTCTTATGGCTCAGTCCAAATTCAGTCACCAGAAGGCACGGACATGGCTTTGGCATATTCCGAAGCGAATTGCTCGTTATCCGGATATTGCTCGCTCAATTCGCGGAACAATTTTTGCGCTAGGGCATCCTGCTTTTCACGGCGTGCGGCGAGGGCAAGGATAATTTTGGCGAATGGCCGGAGATAGCGTCCGTTTTCCACGGTCCTGCCGACCTGCTCCATACCGAGCTTTTTGTCACCGTGAATTCCACCAAACCAGAGCGCGAAGCGCGTGCCGCCGCTCTGTGATCCGATAACGTAATTTGCGATACCGGTGGCGATATAGGCGTCTGTCGCGTCCGGATACTGCGCCAGCAATTGCTTCGCATATCCATTGGCCTTTTTCATGCTCTTCAAGCCGGCGAGATGCCTCTTCAGTAGAATCGATTCCGCGTCCGACTCCATTCCAGCGGCCAGCGTCAGCGCAAGAAGCGCTTCTCCATCCTCAGGATTTGTTTTCTGGCGATCCCTGGCGAGTTCGCAGGCGCGAGCTACAGCATCGCGAAAATGGCTCATCCGCTCCGGGTCCGGGCTACCCTCAATCCCGTGCAGGAATTTCTTTTCGTTCAGGAAAAAATCGCTGGTCAGTACGCCTTGGCGGGATAGCTCCTCAAAGAGATAGCCGGCGGCGATGGCCACCTGGCCAAAAGGCTGTTGCGGATTGCGGGATTCCCAGTTTGCGAAAGTTTCGCGAGCTTCGGCGAATCTCTGCCGGTAGAGGAGATCGAATCCAGCGCTAAGCTCTGGTACGGTTGTGAAGGCCGGAGACTCGACGCCGGGCGTTTCCCGGGCAATATCGACGACTGGGCTCAACACCAGTAAGAGCGCTAGAAAATAAGAGTGACGCAACAATTATCCTCAATTCGACGTAAATTCGACGTACAAACAGTTGGACGCCCGCTACCCGCTCCACAGTAACTGGACAGTTGTAAAGGTTTTGTCACCTACTATGATTGCGGATTCAATCTCCGGCATTAAAACCTTATACTCGGTCGGATTACGGGACACAACACGTGAGATTTCGGATCTTCTGATTCCGGCCACAGCATAGCTAACAGCAAAGCGACGATCCGCAATCAGAATGATGTCGTACACCTGCTTAATCCGCGCCGGGTTCTTCGCGCGTTGGTGGAATTCGCTTAGTTTCCAGTCAGAACTGGTGTACACCAGCCGCGTTTGAGTATTTCTGCCTGCGGTCCCTAAGGTTGCAAACGCGGCAACGCTTGTTGCGGCAGTGCTTACAAATGATCTGCGGTTCATTCGATTGATAACTTCCTTCAGAGTCTGATCGACTCATGCAAACCACCGCCCGGACAGCCAAGCTGTAAGCCGCAAGAAGGGGCGGCTCAATTGCCACGCTCAGACAACCCCCCACTTTTTACGAATCCCTGCGCGCAGCAAGTGTGGCGGGCAAGTCCGATTTCAGCAACTCATTTCCCTGGGGGCTCCGCGCCGACAGCAGCCCCGTAGTAAGAATTGCCGCGGCTATCAGGTACGCGATCGTAACGCACGTCCACATCAGCGCGCCTGCGCATTGCTGGTCTTCGAGAGCGGAAATCCCAAAGTGCCTCGGTGTGGAGAGGTAAACCGTGTAAACGACGCGGTCGCAGAACGCAAGAAATGCGGAGAGAATGTCACACGGCAGGGTAGCCAGAAAAAGGTAAACGAGGATCGACCATCGCGGCCATCTCGGCACGCTCGGCCAGGGCTGCACAACCGGCCACCAGAAAAGAAAACCCGATCCGAGGAAGCACGCATGCTCGACCGCATGCCACGGTTCCGATTGCAATGCCAGCGTAAATGCCCCCGGAATATGCCATCCCACCAATGCGGCTGCAGCCGTCAGCCAACAAACCGCAGGTTGAGAAAGGACGCGCCCCAACCACTGCGCGGGAGCCCGTCGAAGTAGTGGAGGAAGCACGGACTGCATAAATCGGCGCGGCATGCCATGCAAGAACGGCATTACCGGTGCGCCCGCCAAGATCAAGGGAGGAGCGATGGTCATCAGCAGAAGGTGTTGAATCATATGGACGGTCAGCAATTTCTCGTCGAATGCCGCGAGAGGCGACCCCAGTGCGATCCAGATCAAAAACACTCCGATAAGAAAGCTGGCGGCGCGCCAAGCAGGAATGATGTTCACAGAGCGCGAACGAAGATAAAGCCATCCGCGCAGGTACACGATCGCGGGGAGAAGTGGTGTCAAAGCAAGCGGAACCATGGGCGACCAATTCTCCAATGCGTTTTGGATTTGCGGCGGCATGGGATGGCTTTATTGCGATGAAGCGCTTTTTTCTTGTGCTTCGCCAAGCGCGGCATTATGCGCGGGAGCCTGCCCGGCTGGGTGTAATGTTTCGAGAAAAGCAACCAGCGCCGTTGTTTCCGCTGGACTCAAGTTCTTACCGTATGCAGGCATGTTGCCGCCGCCCTGAATCACCTGACGGATGAGTTGATCTTGGGTGAGTCGGAGGGCAACGCTGTCGAGAGCCGGGCCTCGCTGTCCGCCACTTTCCCCAATGGAATGACAGTTGCGGCACTGCTTGGCTTGAAAAATGAGCGCACCTTGCCGCTGCAGCGCGGTTGTGCCATGCAGAAATCTCGCTGGTACCGGATCGCCGCTCCACGCGTTCATGTGCGGACTCCAGGGAGTGAATCCCGCGAGATGCGTAAAGGTTCCCAGCGTTACCGCGATCAGCAGAACGGTCAAAACCGCGATCGGACGTCGCCGCCAGCTCTTCTCTCCTTCTCCTGACAAGAATGGAAGCAGAACTAGGATAGCGATGGCGATTACCGGGCCAATCAGAAGCGCGGGCGTCTCCATGGAAGGAGGCAAAAGCGAGAGCAAGGCGTAGAGCCACAGGAAAAAGTAGTCCGGTTTCGGCACTGTCTGGATGATCGTCGGGTCGGGCCGACCTGTGGGACCGAACGGACCAAAGTACACAGCGCACGCAGCAACGGCCAAGAGGATGAATGTAGCGAAGAATAAGTCTTTCCAGACCGCGTAAGGGACGAACGGAGCGCCATCCTTCTCCGTCAGTTCGTGGTACTCATTCGCGTAGGTAGCTCGCTTCACGAGGCGTCCGGGCATTGGCCATTCATTAATTCCCAGCTTTAGCACCATCAAGAGGTGCAAACCTACGAGTCCGATGAGTGTTCCCGGAATGATGAAGACGTGCAGCGCAAAAAATCGGGAAAGTGTGGCACCGGCAATGATTGGGCCACCCAACATCATCTTCACGATGCTCGCGCCCAGAATGGGCACCCTACTCGCGATGGACGCGCCGATTCCCAATCCCCAATATGCATCTTGATCGAAGCGCAGCACCTGTCCTGTGAAAGCCATGCCTAGAGTCATGAGCAAAAGAAATACACCGACGATCCATGTCAGCTCACGCGGAAACTTGTAGGCTCCAAAGAGGAAGACCTGCACCATGTGGATGAGAACAATCGCAACCATGAAATTCGAGCCCCATCCGTGCAACGCGCGGATGAACCAACCCAGGGTTACGTCATGGTTTAGCGTCTGCAGACTGCTCCAGGCCTCGCTCGCAGAGGGTACATAGATTAGTGCGAGCAAAATTCCGGTGACGAGCTGCAGCAGGAATATGACGAGCGCTGCGCTGCCGAAAACGTACCACCAGCTGGCAGTGCTGCGCGGAACGGGGTGCTCAGATACTTCGCGAATAGGAGCGGCCAGTTGCAAGCGCCGGTCAAACCAGGCTCCTAAGTGTGTAATCAGACGGCGCACGGTGGTTTCTTTCCCAAGAGAGACGCAGTCGGGGATCCCGGCGTCGGCAATTCACCCGCCTGAATAGTGACGAGACCGTTTTCGACTTTGTACGGATATTCGAACAGCCCGCGCTCCGGCGGACCGGAGGCACGAGAGCCGTCGCGGTAATATGCTCCGCCGTGGCATGGGCACATGAACAAACCGGACTGCGGAAACCAGCGGACTGGGCAGCCCAGGTGCGCGCAATTGACCGCGAAAACCTGGAATTGATCGCCGGCGACGCGCCTGACCCAGCACGCCGTGTCTATGGTCTTGCCATCCGTTGGAGTCACGTAGGGACTTCGAAATGTCGCCAGCCGCGTCTCACCTTCCGGAAACTCGCTGACCGATCCAAGAGACACCCAGGAAAGGTAGGCGTTCGCGCGTCCGCGAGTAATCGAGGATAGAAGGAAGCGCACGAGCGGTACTGCCAGCGCGGTCGCCACTATGCCGTTGAATAAAATTCCCATCTTCATGAATAGCCCGCGGCGGGAGAGCGTATTTTCATTCGACATCATCAAACTCCTAATGTTGCGCGTAATTCGAACTGGAATAGGGTTGCCCGGGGTTCTGGACCCGCCTCGAGACGAGCCAGGCAACTACGTCGGTGACTTCCTGGTCCGACATGGGTTTTCCAGACACATCGCTGCGCCAGTCTGGCGCTCCCAATTCCGGGCGGCCCGTGATTACAACCGTGCGTAGCCCTTGATCGCTGACGAGCGCGAGAAAAGAATCATCCGTAATCGAGCTGCCCTTTGCGCCTCCGCGACCACCGCCTCCATGGCATGATTCGCAGTACGTCCTGTACGCGACCTCACCTCGTACAGCGTTGCCCGCAGATGTCGCCGCATAAGAAGGCGGGTTGACGGTAGCGAGAATTCCGGGCCGGCCCCAGCGGGATCGCATTCCACTTGTGATCACGTCAATCTGCTTGTCGGTCAACATTCCTCCGGCGCTCTGCGCGAAGGCAGGCATCGCGGTTCCACGCACACCGTTGCTGATGACCTTGCGCATCACGGTATCGTCCGCTACTGCCAGATACACTGGGTCGGAAAGCGCAATGGCGATACTTCCACGCCCTTCCACGCCATGGCAACCTGCGCAGTTTTCGGCGTACAGAGTGGCAAATTCCAAGACCTCGTTGGGCGCTACAGTCTCGGAACCTTTTCCGGGCTGCCCGTGCGGTGAAGCGCAGCCGAAGAACAGCATCACCGCGAGCGCGGCGGTTGCGCATAGATGCCGAAATCGGATCACGACCGTTTCTCTCCGTTTCGGCGCGGTAGCATCATGCCGGGAGCTTCAATTCCCGCGCGCAAGGCGAAAGGCATGTTCTCGAGCGTTCGAACGCGCAACTGCCGCACCACGACAAGTCCTGCGACGAGGCCGAAAGCGAACTGCGAGGCCATGAACCAAATCCAGTCGATGTGACTGCCGAGCACAGGATTGAGAATGCCCATGATGGAGTACAGCAGCCCCGACCACAGCACCGGAGCAATCATGCCGCCCAGGAGAATGGGACGGCGCGCGAACATGGGAAGCATCGCGCCATAGAGCAATCCCACAAGTACCGACGTGACGACATGTAAGACCAGGGCAATGAAAAAAATGCCTCCGTGAAAGGAATTGAATTGCGAAGCTGAAGGCACTTCCGACGGCGCGTACACGACGGCGGCAAGAAGGTTGATGGGATACCAGATGCTTCCGGTTTTCAGCAGTCCGTAGGCACAAGCCAGAATGGCCATCGCGACGCTTCCCGCCAAGCCTCCCTTCACACCGGCCGATATCGGATAAGTTTCAACGGGAAGCCACGCGCGCAGTTGTTCAGGAGCCGCTGGCAGTCGTTCGACGAACCGGCGCTCGGTGGCCACCGAGACATCCCCCCGAGCTGCGGGCACAACTTCTTCATGCTCGTGGGGGAAGACTTCCCGGAACCAGCCGACGCAGCCAGCGATCGTGAGTACAGCGCCGAGAACACTCACCGAGGCGCTCGTCAGGAGGCCCGCAAACACCAGTGCAAATCCAAAAGCCAGAACCGGAGGCCAAGCTGTGTGCGCGGGAACCTCGATCTCGTTGGGTGCGCGAGGGCCTTGCTCCATTTGTTCCGCGGATAGCAGCGTTGCCATTACTTCTCCTCAGCGCCCTAGAACATAAACCACGGTGAAAACAACGACCCACACGGCATCCACAAAATGCCAGTACATAGAAAGCACATCCACGCGAGCGGATTGCTCCCGACCGACACGCCCAGCGAGGCCAAAGAGAAGCACGATGCCGAGCATGAGCAGACCTACCGTGACGTGAGTGGCGTGCAGACCAACGAGCGAGTAGTAGGTGGTACCAAAAAGATTGGTGGAGATGGTCAGCCCACGTTCGTAGATCAGCCGGTGCCATTCCTGGCCGGTGCCGAACAAAAAAAGACCCCCAAGGACAATCGTGAGAAACCACAAAGCGAGGAACGCGCCTCGCTTGCCGCGTTCGAGAAACCTTGACGCGAAGTGGATCGTCAGACTGCTGGACAGTAAACAAATCGTGTAGAAGATGGGCGCCGCGAGGACTGCGCGGGGAGACGGCCCGGTGAGGTTCTTCCCTAGGTAGAAAAGATAGGCCACCACGAAAATGGTGAAGATGGCCGATTCCGCAATAATCAGGCAGGCCATCGCGACCTTACCCTTATAGGGGAGACTCCCGGCCACTGGCGTCTGCGCGATTGGAGTCGTGATTGCGCTCATTGATCCCTTCCTTCATTCATAGCGGCTATCGGGGTCCTCTGGGTGCTTCAAATCCCATAACGGGCGCCGGCTGGCAACCGTCGGAATGGAAGCGAAGTTATAGACAGGTGGCGGCGAACTCACCGACCATTCGAGAGTCCACGCGTCCCAGGGATCGTTTTCCGCTTTAGGACCTCTGAAATAGGAAAAAACGAGGTTCGCTACAAACAGCAAGATTGCGATGCCTTGGATGAATGCGCCGATGGTGACAAGCAGATTCAATACTTCCCAGCCGCGGCCGGGCTCGAAGGTGTAGATTCGCCGCGGCATGCCGAGTATTCCGGGAATGTGCATCAGATCAAACGTCAGGTGAAACCCGATAACGAACAACCAGAAATGCAGTTTGCCTAGAGTTTCGTTGAGCATCCTTCCCGTGACCTTGGGAAACCAATAGTAAAACGCACCAAATAGACAGAACATGATTCCGCCCACGATCACGTAGTGAAAATGGGCGACGACAAAGTACGAACCGCTAAGCTGCCAATTGAAAGGCGCCGCGCCGAGCATGATGCCGGTGAGGCCGGCGATCAAGAACTGGAACAGGAATCCGATGCAAAATAGCATCGGTGTCTTGAACTGGATCTTCCCACCCCACATGGTGCCGAGCCAGTTGAAAATCTTGATGCCGGTGGGAACGGCGATGACCATCGTTGTCAGCACGAAAAAGCTGTTGGAGTAGGACTTCATCCCGATGGTGAACATGTGGTGAGCCCATACGCTCATGCTCACGAAAGCAATGCTCACCGTGGCTCCGACCATGGCCGGATAGCCAAAGATAGGCTTGCGCGAAAATACCGGAATAATTTCGGACGCAAACGCAAAGGCAGGGATAACCAGAATGTACACTTCCGGATGTCCGAAGATCCAGAAGAAGTGCATCCAGAGGGTCGCGGACCCGCCGGCCTGCGTATCGAAGAAGTGGCCGCCTAAATAGCGGTCGACGAGCAGCATAATCTGCGCAGCCGAGAGCGGGCTAATCGAAATCAGAACCAGGCCGGACATTACGAAGGTGAGCCACCCAAACAGCGGCATACGGCTCAGCTTCATGCCCGGACACCTCATAGAGAGGATGGTGGCAACGATATTGATTGCCGTCCCGATGCTGCCAAAGCCGGACACCAGCACAGCGATGGTCCAGTAGTCGGCACTGTGGCCGGGTGAAAATGCACGCGAAGTCAACGGGGCGTACGCCCACCACCCCACGTCTGGAGCATTTCCCGCGCCGTAGAGGCCGCTTCCACCAATAAAACTGAAGTAGAGGAGAAATCCTCCGAAAGCCGTCAGCCAGAAACTGAACGCGTTCAGCCGCGGAAACGCCATGTCCCGCGCGCCGATCATCAAGGGAACCAGGTAGTTGGCAAAGCCAAACATAACAGGCATGATTACGAAGAAAATCATAGTCGTGCCATGCATGGTGAACATGCGATTGAAGACTTGCGGAGAAACAAAGTCGTTATGTGGACGGATCAACTGTATGCGAATAATGATGGCTTCGATCCCGCCGATGATGAGAAACAGCAACGCCAAAAGAACGTAGAGGATGCCCAGACGCTTGTGATCGACGGTCGTCACCCACTCATGCAGAGTTTGAAGCCAGGGGCGCCCCGCGCCTACTTGAGCAGTGCGGATGGTCATGGAATCCGATGACATATCTCGTCTCCCAAGCTCTCAACTAGCGGAGCGTTTCCAAGTAGCGCACGAGCGCATCCAGGTCGGCATCGCTCAACTTCATGGCTGGCATGAGCGAGCCGGGCTTGATTGCGTCAGGGTTCTGGATCCACAAGCGAAGATTTTCGCTGGTATTTTCGGCTGCGCCGGCTGCGATTGTGCTGCGGCTCATGATGTGCGTTAGATCAGGACCGAAGCGGCCGGTTGCATTCGTGCCACCCACTGCGTGACAGTTCACGCACGCGGTTGTTTCGAAAACCAGTCTCCCAGTGACTTCTTTATCGTCCCGATTAGCGGATTGCTTTTGCAGGTTAATCCACTCAGCGAAGGCTTCGGGGCTGTCCACCGAAACGCGCAGAAGCATCTTGGCGTGCTGCGTGCCGCAATACTGAGCGCACTGGCCAAGAAAGACACCTGTCTGTTGCGGGTCTATCCACATCCCGTTGACTCGGTTCGGAATTAAGTCTGTCTTTCCTGCAAGCTGAGGAACCCAGAAACTATGGTCGGTATCGGCGGAAAGCAAGTTCAAGAACGTGGGCGTAGGATGGGCGGGATCGCTAACAGGAACGTGCAGTTCGTTGGCTGTAACGACGCCGAGCGCCGGATAGCGAAACTCCCACCAGAACTGGTGCCCAATCGCGGTGACCTCCACCGCCGTCGCGGGTTTCGGAGCATCCTGGATCGCGTGGATCACGCGAGCGGTGGCCAGAAATAAGACAACGACGATAACAATCGGAATGATGGTCCAAGCCAGCTCAATTTGTGTGCTCCCATACACTTGCGCAGGCTCTCGGTTGGTATTCGCATCGTTGTTACGGAATTTCACGACCGCGTAACTCAACAGGCTGAAGACCGCCAGGAAAATCAATCCGGTGATTGCGAGGACGAAGCGCGACAAGTGATAGATCGACTCCGCAGGGGTTGACCGTGGATCGAAAATGCTCGGAACAGAGTTATCGGCCGGCGTGGTCGCGTCGCACAAGCCAGCAGCGAGAAGTATCCCACCCAGTAGAACGAGTATTCCTGTCGCCCGGACAACGATCACTCGCCACTCCGTCTTGTGCTTCTCTACCATTGCCCACTGCGCTCCTTTTCTCTCGAAGGAGCTTCCCGATGGCTTATGCGCCGACAATTGGCACCCTGGAACTATGATTCTGAAGCCGCACGATTGAGCCTCGATTGCGACGCGGTCTTCGTTGGTGTAGATGCACCTGGTACTCCAATTGGTCCATGCCCATGTAACCAACGTATCTCTCGTGGACCCAGTTGCTTGCAGACGGAGCGGCGTTCCCTCTGTGACGCAGCGCAAGAAAGACCGTCCACCGAATCGACAGCGATGTCAGCGCGTTGGCAGAAGAAACAAAAGATCTCGTTTTGCAGAGCATTTCAGGGACGCGGTTAGTTCGGTTTGTTTGGAGTGATGGGAAAATGAAAGCCGGACTTGGAGAAATTATATTCAAAGTAAGCATATGGATAGCCGTAATCGTGCCCTGGCGTAGTGGTTTTCAAAAATTGTCCGGCGAAGAGTCGGGCGTAGCCAAAACCAAAGCTCAGCCCCTTATTCATCGTGTATTCGGCAACCAGATCGAGTTCGTTGCCGATGTGGCGGCTGGCACCGGGGTGGGCGGGAACCGAAATCGCTCCGCTGCTGGCGTAAAAATTGTCATGTGAAGTCGCCAGCCAGTAGCCCTCAAGGGCTTGTTTGAATTTCCATTTCTCAGTGACGCTTTCCTCCACGCCGACCCGGAACTGCACAAGATTTCTGCGGCCCACCAGATCAGTGAAGCCGAACTTGTCATGATTAGAAGGATAGAGCTGGTCAAAGGTATTCCAGTCTCGGCCGGTCGGATTTTTCGTTCCCGAGGCGTAGTTGCCCTCGATGAAGACCCGCGGCGCTGCAGCAACATGGGGAAGTGTCTTGCCGACGCCGGCATAGCCCGCCCATGCACCGATGGAAGATGCGCCGAGAGAGCCGGTCTGTCCATCAAACTCCGTGTCGTAGTCGAAATTCGCGGGCAGAGTACCCTTCACGTGTAGGCCGATGGTGACTTCATTGAGATGGCCGCGGCCAAGTGTTTCTGGAAGACCAAAGTTTCCCGGCGCCAAACGCCAGAGAACATATGGTTCAAAGGTCGCACGCGGAACGATGTTCTTGAAGCTTCCATAGACTCCGTAGAAGTTGTTCCCCGGAATTGCGCGGTGTAAGAAGGTATTGCTGCCGGGTACAACCGAAGAGCCGAAGATTGCTATTTCGTATCCGGGGTGATGAAGGTCGACGCGCGCAACATCAAAAGTGCGGCCGACATTGAGCCAGTTCGATGGACCGATCACAC
>WNFR01003345.1_pt1 | contig 16623 bp, 18 predicted proteins | sample 5400221 | NCBI WGS metagenome assembly WNFR01 (sample SAMN13153357, study PRJNA577476) | soil metagenome | isolation source: 40 cm soil under Madrone tree | place: USA:California | collected 2016-06-14 | reverse complement strand
TGCGCGGAAAGCTCGTGGCCAGTCGCAACTAACTGGCGCCTCTCTTCATTCCTGCGGGCTCGCGGAAGGTGAACTCTTTTCAGCGGACGGAATCCCGCGCTGCGTCGTCAGATAAACGGCGAAACTGCCAAGCCAGTGGCCGCCTTCGTAATGTTCGCCCGTCACCGCCGCGAGCCCGGCGCGGCGATGCGCTTCCGCTGCAGCTTGGAACGCGGGCCGACGCGGATCGTTCTCCGGAAGCGCGGAAAGAATTCCCTCCAACATCCATGCCCGGCTCAAATTCAATCCATCGAGATGGGCCAGCTTCGGATCGCTCGGATCGGGCGAGACCGCGACCTTCAACCACTCGGCGTTCTCGCTTCCTTCGCGACCGACCGGAATTTGCGGCATGAAATTTTTCAACCAATTCGAGAATTCCTTTTGTGGAAGCACGCGCCGCATCACGTCCGCTTCACCAAGACATGGCGAAAGAAAATCTTCACCCGAAGGTTCGTAGTTGAGCGGACAATTTTTGTCCGCCAGAAAAAATTTCTTGGCCGAGTCGCGGATCAATTTTACAAAGGCGTCGTCGTGCACCGTGCGCGCGTAATCGAGCATCAATCCCAATCCGAACGCGGTTTGATCGTGCTCGCCGATGCGCACCGGATGCGAAAGTTTCGGTAGCCACGTTTTCAATCGCTCGACTGCGGCTTCTTCGAGCGGCCGCAGGTTCGCCGACATCTCACGCGTTTCCGGATCGTCCCACTCGCGCAACTCGGCGCAGAGTTGGAGCAACCACGACAGTCCATACGGCCGTTCGAAACTGGCGCGACCCGTTCCACGAATGTAAGCCGCTTCCTGTTTCAAATTCTCTGGGGTCAGACTTTGCTTGAGCGCTTCCCGCGCGGCCACCGCAAACGGTGCGTCCGGAAACGTGCGCACCAGCCTGACCAGCAGCCAATGTCCGTGGATCGACGAGTGCCAGTCGTAACAGCCGCAAAATGCCGGCGTCAGTTTCCGCGGCGGCGCGACGTCGGCATCGCTGTTCAGCACGTGACTGATCTTGTTCGGATATTCCTTGTGCACGCATGCAAGCGCGAGCTTTGCGAATCGCTCCGCTGCTTTTGCGTCGAATCCGCCCGAGGACGGACCCGCCGTGGCGGGTGCCGGAGCGGGATTATCCGCCGCGATCGCGATTAACGGTGCGAGCAAGAAAACAAAGAAGACGATCGACCGGCTCGGAAAAAATGATCTTCCTGACTCGTTAGGCTCCATCACTTGGCGGGCGGCGTGACTGTCATCACCCCTTTCATTCCGGCGGCGTAATGACCTGGGAAAGTGCAAATGTAATCGTACGCTCCCGGCTGGCTCGGCGCAGTGAACGTGATGCTGTCTGACTCGCCCGGGCCGAGCATCCTGGTCTTGAACAACACCTGCGTCGCTTGGTCCGCCGGGATGTAATCGGTCTCCGGATGGGCCGCGCCGGCCGCGATCAACTTGGCAGCGTCGGTTCCTTTTTCGAGCAACACCCAATTGTGAGCCATGGATTCCTTGGGCAGCTTGCCAATGCTGGTTAACGCGACCGTCACCTTCTGGCCCGGGTTCACTTCGAAACTGGTGACATCAAATTTCATCTCATCGTTGCCGATGATCTTGACCAGCTTGGGTTCGGCTTCTCGACTCTTCGAACAACCGGCCACAACAAAAGCAATCGCTAGCAGTGCGACGATTGTGAACTTCATTGTCCGCCAATCATGGCCAGAGCCAGCCCAATACGCGAGTTTTTCTACTTTAGCCTTTCTACTTTCTACTTTTTCAGCCGCACCCGACTTTGCACTGGCAAATCTGACGATTTGCGTGAAATTTGTTGCCCGAGGTTTTCTCATTTTGCCCGACGATAACGCTACCAATACTACTGCAGAAGCTGCCACGCCTGGGGCCGGTCCGGCATCGACCGCCACTCCGCCTTCGGAGCGTGCTGATCTGCGCCCTGAAAATATTCAGGATGCAGTGATCCGCCTCGCCGGAAATTCACAGGACGGCATTCAAACCGCCGGCGCGTTTCTCGCGCGATTGGCCGGACGCAGCGACCACGACGTCATGACTTATATGACGATCCCGTCCACCATCTCGGGCGGACCGTCCATTTTTCAAGTCCGCATGGGCACGGGCGAAGTGCTCTCGGCCGGTGACGAAGCCGATTTTCTGGTCGCGTTTTATCAACACAGTTATCAGGACCACATCGACTTTCTCAAAGAAGGCGGCGTCCTCCTTTACGATTCGGACAACGTTGAACCGAATCTCGACGACAAACGTTTCGTTTACGTCGGCGTGCCCATCACCGGATTAACGGTGGAAGCATTGGGCGGAACCGCCAAGGACAAGGGCAAAAACATTTTCATCCTCGGTCTGATCGCGAAAATTTTCAGTCTCGATGTTGAGAAGCTCACGACCCTGATCAAAGAAAAGTTCGGCGGCAAAGATGAGAGCATCGTCAACACGGCCATCATGGCGTTCACGGCCGGCTACGCTTACCCCGTCGGCAAAGTCCTGACCCATCAATACCAATTTGAACACAAGCCCAAAACTGGCGGGCGCGCACAGATCACGATGGATGGCAACCAGGCGATCGCCTACGGATTGATCGCCGCGGGCGTGCGCTACGGCGCCGGTTATCCGATCACGCCCTGGTCGTCGATCATGGAAGTCCTCCGACGCGAGTTCCCGAAGTACGGCGGAATTTTTGTGCAGGCCGAAGACGAGCTCGGCGCGGTTTCGCTCTCGCTCGGTTTCTCCTACTCCGGATATCTCGCCGTCACCGGCAGCGCCGGTCCGGGGATCTCTCTCAAGAGCGAAGCGATCGGCTGGGCTTCGATGGCCGAGATTCCAATCATCATTTGTAATATTCAACGCGGCGGACCGAGCACCGGTCTGCCGACTAACGTCGAGCAAAGCGATTTGCATCAGGCGATTTTCGGGAGTCACGGTGACAGCCCGCGCGTCGTGCTCGCGGCATCGACCGTGGAAGATTGTTTCTACATTGCGATCGAAGCCGCGCGGATCGCGCGCAAGTACAGCACGCCGGTCTTAATATTGAGCGACACTTCGCTGGCCACCCGCATCGAAGCGTTCGACGAACCCGATCTTTCCAAGTTAATGATCGATCCGAAACCCGACCTGACGCCGCGGGAAGGCGGGTTCAAGCCCTACGATCTTGAAAAAGTCACGCAACACGTCCCGCCCGGCACCCGCATGCTCGACGGGAAATATCCGCTCGTCACCGGCCTCGAACACGATGAGCACGGTCATCCGACCGGCAGCCCAAAGTTGCACATGGCGATGACGGCCAAGCGCCGAAAGAAATTGCAAAAGCTTGCCGAAGAAATTCCGGTCCCGGAAGTTTACGGCGACCAGAAAGGCGACACGCTTCTGGTTGGCTGGGGATCGACGTATGGTCCGATCCACGACGCCGTGAAAATGGGGCGCGAGCACGACGAAAAAATCGGCGCGATACATTTGCGCCACGTTCATCCGTTGCCGAACGGGCTGGAGAAAATCTTCAAAAATTTCAAACGCATCGTCACCGTCGAGATGAACGACCAGGGACTTTACGGGTTCGGTCAGCTCGCCACCATTCTGCGGGCGCGTTATTGCGAACCGAAGATTGAGAGCGTGACCAAGACCGACGGTCTCGGTTTCCGCGTCAAAGAAATTCTTCAACGCGTTTTCCCCGGCAAATTTGTCTCAACCAGGGGCTATTCACCCAATCGTCCGGTTTCCGGTAACGGCGAACAAGATGTCGATCTTGCCCGGGCCGAGTCTATCACCCAAGGAGTGGGCTAAATGAAAAACCCAAACTCCAAACCCCAAACCCCAGGGAATCACCAAATTCCAAACATCAATCCCCGATGAATTCCACAAAAGTTAACAAAGGCCGACGTTTGGAGCTTGAATATTGGAGCTTCCTTGGTGCTTGGAACTTGGGATTTGGAACTTTCGGCCGTTATCGCCTGTTCCAGCTAAACAAACATGAGTGAATCCGTCTCCACCACTGAACTCCCAGCGCGCGAAAAGTTAACCAAGAAAGCGATAACGGCCGATCACCCCACCTGGTGCCCAGGCTGCGGCGATTTCGCGGTGCTCGCTTCCTTTTACAAAGTCATCGAGAAACGCCAGCTCGATCACGAGAAGATCGTTACCCTCGCCGGAATCGGTTGTTCATCGCGCTTTCCCTATTTCGTCAACGGCCACGGCGCCCATTTCATTCACGGCCGTGCCGTCCCGCTCGCCAGCGGCATCAGCCTGGCCCGGCCCGACCTGCACGTCTTCCTCTTCGGCGGCGACGGCGACGGCTTCTCCATCGGCGGCAACCATCTCAATCACGGCGCGCGCAAGAACGTCAACCTCACCTATTTCATCATGGACAATTTCGTCTATGGCCTGACCAAAAAGCAGACCTCGCCCACGTCGCCCATCGGTTTCAAATCCAAAACCGACCCGACCGGCGCGATCGACATGCCGGTCAATCCGATGAAACAACTGATCTCTGCCGGGGCAACCTTCATCGCGCGCACCCACGCCACCCAGGTCAATCACATGATCCAGATGATCGAGCGTGCCATGGACCATCCGGGCTTCTCCGCCATCGAATGCTTGAGTGAATGCGTCGAATTTTATCCCGACGTGTTCGATCCGGCCGATCCGCGCAAAGGCGGCAGCTTCGAACTGATCCAGGAAAAGAAATACGACAACACCCCCGACGACGAACTCCGCCACGACGTCACCGACGAGCTCGCCGCCTACAAACTGGCCCAGTTACCGTTCCCCGGCGTCTTCGGCGTCTTTTACCAAAACGACAGGCCCACGAAAAATTCTCTCGAGAAAAAGTGGATCGAGAGCAGCCGCGAGAAGACCGGCAATGCTTCGGACTTAGATCTTCTCCAAAAGACATTCGATCGCATGAAATGACAACGCGAATGACCGCGTTGTCATCCTGAGCGGAGTCGAAGGATCTCCGTTGTTTGGGGAGCGCACGCGTCTCGCGTGTCTTGGTGTAGCGGCGGTCTGCTTGGCACGCCGTAGCGCTTGGCGAAGGAGGCTGAACGTCGAACTTCTTGTCGCCGTCGGCAATGTGCCGCTAGAATCCGCATCGCATGAGCAAAGCAGAAAAGCTTTTCGAGCGACTAATGGATGGTCGTAGCGATGCCAATTTTTCGTTCGATGAACTTTGCACGCTACTGACAAAACTCGGCTACAGTTCGCGCAAGACCAAAGGCAGCCACATCATCTTCCAACGTGAAGCGAGTTTCTTGAATTTGCAGCGTGCCAGCGGTGGCAAGGCAAAGAGTTATCAGGTTCGGCAGGTGCGGGAAGAGTTGAAAAATCTGAATCTCAAACCATGATGAAGGTAGCCATGCCCAATCCACGCGACTATGAAATCCGCATTTGGTATTCGGCGGAAAAAGGTGACGAATGCTTCGTCGCACAGGTGGTCGAATGGCCCGGTATCATGGCGCATGGTGACACGCGCGAGGAAGCGGCTCGCGAGATTCAACTTGCGCTCGACGGTGCCTTGGAAACCGCCGCCGAACGCGGGATCAAGCCGCCCGCACCCGCACTGGCGCATGCTTCATGAAAGACGCTGTCGATGTTGCGTGCACCGATGACGAGCTGATCGTCACGCTTGTAGACGGTCGCCGCGTTTCCGCGCCGCTGGCGTGGTTCCCTCGACTTCTTCGCGCCACGCCCAAACAGCGCGCCAACTGGCGACTCATCGGCCGGGGCATTGGAATTCATTGGGACGACGTGGATGAAGACATCTCTGTTCGGACCCTGCTCGCTTCGTAAAATCTACCCGATGAAGATCACCCGCCAGATCCTTGCCGATAAAATCGCTGACTACCTGCTGGGGAGCGCACGCGACTCGCGTGCTGGCGATGGCGCCCTCGCGATCGCGAACTTTTCAAAGCCTTTGAAATCGGTGAGGCGGTGCAGTATCTCTCAACAATCAACTCTCAACCCTCAACCGCTCTCATGAGCTCCGTCGTAAAGATTGATCCAGAAATCATGAGCGGCGCGCCGTGTTTCTCCGGCACGCGCGTCCCGATCCAGAACCTGATCGATTATCTTGAGGGCGGCGATTCGATCGAAGAATTTCTCAACGGTTTCCCGACGGTGTCACGCGACCAGGTCGTGGCATTTCTTGAGGGGGCCAAGGAACGATGATGTCGATCTTGTCCTCTCAACTCCTCAACACTCAACGCTCAACCTTCCGCAGGAGCTGCTTGAAAAACTTCCTCGCGCTTCCGGCGGAGAAATGACTATTGTTGGCGTGTGAGCTTCATCTCAACCCCTCAACAATCAGCTCCCTGTCGCGCCGGAGCCTTGGCGAAGGCGGATCAACTCCCAACGATTCTTTGAGATGTTTTCTACTTTAGCCTTTCTACTTCCTAATTTCTTGTCCCTTCCTACTTTCGTGTGCCTTCCTACTTTCTTCGCGAAGACTTTCGACCGAATGAAGTGAGCTGGTCGCCAGCGTTCTAATTTGTGCCGATCCCTTCAGTGTACCTCGTGTTGGCAATCTGAAAATCAGCCGCTGCTGCAAACTGCTGCTGCGAACTAGGCGGCGCCCAAGTTGTGGTGAAACTCAAATCAAGAGATCCCTTCCACAAAACTCGTTCCTTGCTCGTGACAGTTACGTCAAGCTGGTAGTGTCCTGGAGGCAGTATGGATGATGGGATCTGAACCTCCGTTTTCAGATACAGCGTTGGTCGCAAACCAGTCGCAAACTGTCCCTGATCACCCGCGAGTGTTCCAAGATCAACGAGCAGCGCTGTTTCCCGCGCAAGATATTCCGAGGCCGTATTCTGCGTGTGCGTCATTCTAAGCCGCATCGGGACGAATCCTGCGAGAGAGACCCAGTTGTTTTGAGATTCAACGGCAATGCCTAGAAGGTGACACTCGACGTACGTTGCTAGCGCATTGCCGATGTTCAGCACTTGCAGTCGCACCGCATACAGCGGCGATTGGTTGAGACCATGAGCTGCTTGAAAGAAAAATCCCTGGTTACCGCATCTAAGCTGTGCCTTTGCGCGGTAGATCCGTCCCCGCGTCCACTCCGGGAACAACGCGAAGACCGCAACGATCAAAGTGGCTACAACACCTAAAGCCGTCGCAAGCGCTTCGATCATCGACCATCCGGCCTGCCAACCACCCGAATCAGCCGCAATCACGTTAAACATAGTCATCTAAGCGCCTTCATCAGCGCTGATTGCGTATGACGAAGGAGTTTCCCAAGCTTGGCAAGCGAGCAATTGCTCGGCAACCGTAGCAGCTTGCTTTGGCGAGCGCGAGACCGTAGTTGCGCTGTCGCGATGTGCCCAATCCTCCGGGCGGCCAATTTCCGTGTACACTTGTTCGTCAGAAAATCTCTTGCCACCAGTGAACTCGTCGAATTCGTCTCCTTGCTTGGCATCATGCAGGTAAGTGAAATCCATGAAGTAAGGCTTTGAAGTAGTCGGAGGTGTTTCTCGTTTGCCTTCGAAGAATTCCTCGCGGACAGCATGGTCGGTGTGTAGAAAACCTTCGTAGCGGGTCCAGTCCTTGCCTTCGAGCAACGTCGGGACTTTTGCGAAGGGACAGGCAACATTACTAACCATTGGGTTACCTTTTTGATCCAATGGGAGCAACCAAGTGACGCGTCCTCCGTGCGGGATGTCGTCGCGGCCGACAGGTGCTGTCGGAGCAGCATTGTGAATTGTCACCATGGCCTGCATCAGCCCCCATGATTCATTTTGACTTTTCTGTTGGTACCAGTCGCGAAAACGCAACATGTGCCCCGTACTGTTAGCAGTAAATGCGATCCCTCCGGGAAAGCGGTGATCTTGCCACCAGCTTCCGTCTCCGGCACAAGCAAAGAAATCAATATTGTATCGAAACCCGTAAAAATTACCGTCGATCGGATTCTTTAAGTAAAGAAAGTCACTTGTGATTGTGTTTTTCTTGCGTGCGCCACGACGGTTAGGCTCCCATCCTGCGAGTTCAAGAATTCGATCACTAAACGCACGGAGCTGCTGATCCGGCGCCGCCAGCGCCACATGTGACGAAGCGATCACAATAACGAAACTATGTGCGCCACGATCTGGATCGCACGCAGCTCGTTGCTTCCAAAGTTGTTTCTCTTCGCTGATTTTTTCGGCGATCTCGGCATCACTCCATTGGGATACCGCCTGTTCTCTCAGGAAACAAAAGTGGATACGGCCTTTGCTAGCCGCGGCTCTACCAAATTGACAAGGCTGCCGACGCGCGCACCAAAGCGACAAGCACTCTATCATTTCATCTTCCGTCGCCGCTGTATTATGGAGAAGAGCGTTGGCCTGCAGCATGTCTTCGCTGAAGGGATGCGAAAGTCTCCAAGAATCCCCGTTTAAGAGATCGAACAGTTCAGCAACAGAGCTCATCTTCAATTCTTTGATTAAACATACCCCGCGTTTTGATCGACATCTTTGTCCACAACTAGGATGGGCCTTTTACCCGACACGAGACTTTGAATAGCCAGCTCAACCGATTTGACGAGCGATAAACCGTCACCAAGGCGACCGTAAAATGTCCCACTGAATTGAATCGCGTCAGAGTCGGTTAGCTGTCCGGGCCAACCAATAGCCGCGTCCGTAGCATGCTTTGTGACAAGTTCCTTTGCAATGTCCTCCGAATCACACGTATTGAGAACGCACAAACGCACCCGCTCAGGAAAACTTTTCAGGATTGAAACCAAACGTTCTGTGATGAGTGGGATCTCGCTAACGATTAAGCCTTGATCAGAAATGAATGAAAGGCTTCGATCGTCACCATGTCCAGCAAAGTGGAGAATGCCCGGTCTCTGTCGGTACGCTTCGATCAATTTTTCATACGTTGCAGCAAGAATCGGTGTTGCGATGGAGATTGAGTCTCTATGTTCAGAACTGCGCAGGGCGGTCAAGATTGAGTCGAATTCCCTAGGTATCTGAATTTGATTGCGTTGAACGCCTCCTCGATCACCAGCAACAAAGATTATTTTAACGGAAGTTCGTCCGGGGGCTTCGGCCTCTTGCAATTTCAGCTTGCGTTCACCTTGTGTAGCGACCGTCTTAGATAATCCAATAGGGAAAATATTCTCTGATGAAACGCGCGGCACCTTTACAGTACCGTTCAGCACGTCTACTTCAAAGTGGCATTCAAATGATTTTGGCGTAATACTCGAACTAAATACCGTCTCGTAATTTCGTAAGGATTCTCGGCGATCGGCGAACGCGATTGCAGCACCCAATACACCTGCAGTGTGTATTCCGTTTACCAGCACGACAGTCGCGACTTCGTTGAGGGGATTAGCAAAACGGGAAAAATAGCCACGATCACGACGCATGTTGAAGTCGTCACGTTGACCCGCCTTTGCGCTGGCTGAGCGAAGTTCGGCCTGGAATTCAGTCAATTGGCCGCCCGCCGCGGTAACAAGCATTTTCTCGCAGTCTTCTGAGTATGAGACCTTGGAACTTATCGCGCTCATCATCTCTTGGCATGTTCGATTGCCAATGTCAGAAGAGGATCCTGGTCCGCCGATGACGACGAGATTGTTGTTGGCATGCCCTCGCGGTAAATCCCCAGAACTAAATTTCTCGACGATGGCCTGTGGATAATAGCGGGAAAGAAATACGAGAACTTCGAGTAGCGCGTCTGTATCGCCAAGGTTGTCAAGATAGGTGTAATCAGGACTGGAACGGTCAGCGTATTCACCTGGCTCGTGTATTTGCGGGCACACGACCCAAATGGTGCTTGTTTCCCGTGGGAACCACATCTCGTAAACAAATTCCCCTACGAGCCGCGCCTGGGAAATCGCTTGCGAAACTTCCACGAACAAGGGCGAATCTTGCCGAAAAAGATCCCTAAGGGATTTGTATGTTATTACCCGGGCGTGGTTGAGGCCCGTCGTCTGCTTGACTGCATCAAGCTCATTGTCAGACAGGAAAACAAATGGTATTCGCGCACTCTGCATGTGGCCCGCAAGAAAGGCCATGTCCTCGTCATAATCTGTGGCGTCAAGTATCCCTAAAGCGATCGACGTAGGCAGATCATCCAGCGAAGCCGGTCGCTTGCCCGTCATCAAATAATACGGCTTGAGATTGAGTGATGGATATTCATCGCGAATCCGCTGTTCTACGTCTGCCAGCAATGCTGAGATGCCGTTCCTGAATTCCTCACCCTTTTCCTTGCTCCAATTGTGCGAGTACGCAGCTAGAATGTTAGATTCCATTGTAGCTAGCGCTCATCATCCTCGTACTTTTATTATCCCGCGAAACTCCGACAGCGGTAGTAGCTTGCCACCCTGAAGTACTGTTTCTTCTGGCACATCGCATTTGACGACCTCGCCCGCGGTAACATAGGCGCGGGGCCCAACCCTGACAGGCCCTACCAAGAGGGCACCGATTGCAACGACGCTTCCGCTCTCGATTACTGGTGACGGTTCTTCGGTTTCGTCCCAATCACCCGTCGGATCTCGGTGGCTGTGTGCTGTATTCCCTTGATAAGTTACTTCGTCTCCAACGATTGTCCGATCTACAAGATCGCCACCGATAATACAATTCCGTCCGATTTTTACGTCGTTGAATACCTGCGCTCCGTAAAGGATGCGGGTCTTGGCACCGATCCGTACTCCAGACGCAATGCGACAGTAGTGGTCAATCTCGACATCGCCCTCGATGTGAACTCCATGCTCGATAACGCAAAACGCTCCAATCCTAACACCGTCTCCAATATATGCAGGTTCGTCAGTCTTCGCGCCGTAGCCAACGCAGCTACTAAACCCAATGTGCGCGGAGCCTACAAAGATTACATCCGGGTCGATCCATGCATGTTCATCATGGGTAACCTTCATTTGCCCGTCGTGGTTCGCCTAAAAAAATCCGAGACAACCCGGAAAACTTCCTGATGCTTTGCTTTCGTTTCTGGCGACGAAAGATCTTCGTCATCTCCTACGCCGAAGCCGTGGTCTGTGCCCGGAATATTCACAAGGCGACAACGAGGATTTAGCTTAACGAATCGTTCAGAGGATGAATAAGGAACGATGGAATCGCCATCGCCATGTATGATTATCGATTCACATTGGAGCCGGCGAAGGCCTTCAATCCCAGAGATGTATCGAAGTTCGTTTAATAGGGGCGCCCCGTAGCGAATGCCGTCCGTCTCGAGGAAACCTTGTTTTTGAATTGAGTCTTTGGCCCGCTTGTTCAGTGTTCCATCAACTAACAATCCATGTTGACCGACAACATCTTCTTCGTAGTCGATGACCGGAGCCAGCATAACGACTGAAGTCACGGCCTGCGTGGACGTAGCAGCCCAGAATGCGGACAATCCGCCTCCAAAGCTCATACCCACAGTGTGAAACTTGGAAGCGCCCGATAGTCCCAACGCACACACTGCGGCAGCGTCAATATCCCGCACGATTCCAGACAGAGTTAACGACTCCATGGGTTGCTTGTTCACTCCATGACAACGGTAATCGAATCGAAACGAAGAAATTTTTCTTTTGAGGAGATAATCGGCGAGACCTGAGAAGAGTCCTAACTCGTCACGCGAGGAAGTAATGCCGTGAACGAACAGAGCAAGACAATCCTGGGAGGCACTGCTCCGTACCAACGTGCCTTCGAGCGTTGTTCCGTCATAACTTCGAAATGAGTGTTGCGTTTCCATTAAAGTTTTCCTTCGTAAAGCATATTCTTGAGAGTGAGCGTCGTGGTTTGGTCGTGGAGGGCGGCCGCAAACGACCGGTGCTTTGCCACCGCATCAAAACACCAGTCGGCCAAGACACGCCCTCCGTCCATCTCGAGTTCTCCTTGTCGCAACATGTCCGCGAGGACCGCGAGTCCGCATTCTTCTATTTTGTTGCACAGATGGTGATTTTTTTTTAGCGATCGCGCCCTCGCCAAGAGCTCCGATGTGCGTACGAAAGGCATGGACTCGCCATCCGGAATTTCGCCAGATAATCTTAGAAGGGCAGATTCCGGATCAAGATTCTTTCCCCGGGAGTGTTCTTCGAGGCAATCAAAGACAATATCACCTTGAAGCTCGAACAGTGCGTCTTCGCGCGTTGAGCATCTTATTGAAGGTGGGGCGTGAATGACAGACTCTCCTAGTCGCAAGACTCGAACCCGGTCGTCTCGCCCATGAAGAATGCACCACAGCCAGTCTTCGTTGTACCCAGGAGGAAATGCAAATCGACGGTCGGTCGGGATCCGAAACGCTAGATATCCACCGCTCACGTAACGCGCCGAGCTACCAGCCGGCGATGCAGGGCACGACTCGGCACGGAAAAGCTCACAAACAGAATCGATTTCAGTATCGGCAGGCAATTTTTCGATAGCAGTGATGGCACCAGCAAATCTTGTGATTATTTCAAGTTCGCTAATCCCTGCGATATCAGCTCCGGCTATGATACCAGGGCTGGATCTTGCATATTCGGCAAGGTGTTCGTGGGTTCTTAACAGATTGAAACCGACAATATCGTCATCAACAAGAACCGTAGTTTCGGCGGCGACTATGATCGAAAGAAGCAGCGCAATATTTCGCTGAGGCGCGATGTCGCGCGGAGCGGTCTTGGAAAGCCAGACGGAATGGGCGCGAGGCAATAACCGCACTAAAGCATCACGTGCTCGGGCCACCGATAAGTGTAATAGCGTGTCTCGTTCAACCTTTGATGCGGCAAGAGCGGAGCTCTTTAAAGGAAATGGTGATAGTGAGTCATCCAAAATTGTAAGCATGTCGTCCGGACCGAATGATGAGAGAACGGTCTCTATGCACCGATGCAATTCTTCCGGTCGATCTTTCGTGAGAATAATTACGTGAATTCGCTTACGTGGCTCATCTTGCGTTGTCATTGGAGCCATGATCTCCTTCTTTGGAAAGTTGCTCATAGAGCTGCTTGATCGCTTTTATCGAGACATATTTTTCGATGACGGCATCGTCGATGTGAATGCTATAGGCTTTTTCAAGTGCTTGAATAACGCGAACATGTCCGAAGCTGTCCCAGCCGTGATCCCGGTACATGGCGGACTCTACCGACAAATTTTCACGCGAGCAGCCAAGTGCTTTTGCGACAACGTCAAACGGATCTGGCAGATCGCTGCCGCCCATCATGACGCTGCTAGCTGCTTAAGCGGGCCCCCATCTATTTTGCCGTTCGCATTGCGAGGAAGACTTGGCAAAGTTCGAATCGTTTTTGGGACAGCATGGAAGGGAAGGCGCTTCGCCAGCAGGCCACGAACTCGTTCTTGATCTACATCGTTGGTGGATTCAACAAACGAGTGAAGTTCATCCGCTACAAACACTGTGTACGCGGCCGCAAAACCTTCCTCCCGTAAACAAGCGTCTATTTCGTTTAGCTCGATACGTTCGCCGCGGATTTTTACCTGTCGGTCAATACGTGATGAAAAGTAAAGCTTGGAATTCTTCCGGACAGCCCAGTCGCCCGTAAAATACGACCGATGCGGATTCATTTCGTCATCACTTAACACACGAAATGCAGCGCGTGTTCGATCCTCGTCGCGCCAATATCCCAGGCTCAGAAAATCGCTCGAAACTACGATCTCACCCTCGTTCGCAGACTGACCACCGCGAAGCGTGAGTTTCCATCCTGGCACATCGTCGCCAAGCGCAACAGTCGCAGCTTGACATGAATCGCAATAGTTCGTCGAATTTAGGCAGTTGATCGTGTTGAAACCGGTCGTCTCGGTTGTCCCATACGTATTAAAAACGTGGATCTCTGGTCTCGCTGCGAAAAGAGCTTCGAGATGCCGCGTAAGAAGCGGCTCTCCACAAAAGCTCATGAGACGCAATGGTGCGAGATACTCCGCGGCAACCTGATTGGCACTGATCATCAACTCCAACACACTCGGCACAGACTGCCAAATAGCGATCTCGTGTTCTTTTATTGCTGTTGCCGGCATAAGCTGTTCTTTGCTACCAGCGAGGGGCACTAAAGTGCCTCCTGCCGTAAGCGCCAAGAATACATCCATGATCGCTAGGTCGTAGCCGAGGTTCGAGTACTGCCCCCAGCGTTCGCCGCGCTTCAGATCAAAATAGTTACGTGCGACCGCGAGAAAGTATGAAAACGCTTTGCGCCCAATCTTAACACCTTTTGGTTGCCCTGAAGAACCTGACGTGAATATCACATAAGCAATCTCGCTAGATTCTCCGATAGGCTGGCTCAACGAACGGGCTTCCAGGCGTGAAACATCTACTTGGGGCGTAGTCGCAGGCAATTCGTCGAGGAAGGAAGGCCGAACACTATCAAACAATACGACATCAGGGAGAAACTCCGCAGAAATGGTTGCGTTACGAACACTAGGCCCTTGGAGGTTTAAAGGACAAAAGGTTCCGCCCACGCTGAGTGTGCCGATCATTCCTGCGTATGCCGCTGAGGACTGAGGTACTGCCAACAAAACGCGCGGACATGGTTTGGAAACAGCCTGATGGATCGCATATCCGATCCGTTCTGCAAAAATAGAAAGGTCCTTATAGCTTAAGGTCGCCCGTCCTTGAGCGACTGCGGGCGTCAAAGGACTATTGGCTACGTTGAACAAGAAAGCATCGAGAACATCGACCGTGCCGCATCGGCTTTTTTGCGAAAACAAAAAACGTTTGAGTCTTTCCAGAGTCTTCCGGGGGTTCATCGTTCTATCTGTGAGAGTGTGCGCAAAAATTTCGACGTCAAGCCAAAGCTATTTGTGCATGGTATGGTTGAAAGAAGCGCGTCTCGAAATGCGAATTGCGGATAGCGACCGAGTTTTGTGCTGAATCGATTAGATTGGAGAGCGCTGGCGCGCCGTTATCAGTGAATTGTTATTGGTTATTGGGACTGTGACTGGCGAATTCCGGAGTCAGCTGTGCATCGAAGCGTTAAAGTGATAGCAGAAGTGACATGTGACGAGTGACCGGTGAGAAGTGGGGAAAGGAGACCCGCGCCGCAGGCGCTACTTGTGCATCGAGTTGTTAAACTGCTGGAAGAATTGCTCGTATTTCTCCTGACCGCCTTCGGCGGCGAAGCGTAACGGATATACTTTCTTAACGCAGATCTCTTTAGCGTCGGGCTGGCTTTGCAACATCGACATGACTTCGTTGATAAATTCGTCCAGCGGCATCGCGTTGGGATCGTTGGCTTGCTGGTCGCCCATGAGCGTGGTCTGGACGTACGGAGGAATGAGCTCGATCACTTCCATGTTTGTCGACTTGAGCTGGTAACGCAACGATTGAGTGTAGGAATGGATGGCGGCTTTGGTCGCGCAATAAGTGGGTGTCATCGTTAACGGGACAAAGGCCAGGCCGGAGGAGACATTCATGATCGTGGCGCGCGGTTGTTTCCGGAGTGACGGCAACAACGCGGCGGTGAGCCGGATGGGACCGAGCAAGTTGGTCGTGACGGTCGCTTCGGCATCGGGCAAATAATTCGGCGCCTCGAGCAGATTTTCCGGCTTCATGATCCCGGCCATGTTGATGAGCACGTTGAGCGACGGATAGTCCTTCGTCACCTGAGCAGCGAACGACTGGATGCTTTTCGGATCGGACACGTCGAGCATGACCGATTTCATCCCGGGATTGGCGGCAGTGGTTTCGTCGAGCGCCTTTTTTCCGCGACCGGCGATGATGACTTGATTGCCCAAGCGATGGAAAGCTTCCGCCAACCCGCGTCCGATGCCCGAGCCGCCGCCGGTGATGAGGATTGTGTTGTCCGTGGTTTTCATATGGCCTTAAACATAAGAAAATTTAATCAGGAAACCAGGAAAGCAGGAAAATACAGAGACAGGATCTACGGGATGAACAGAAGTTTGTTCGTTAACCGCGGATTACGCGGATTTAAACGGATCCAATAAGGCTGTTCCGAACTATCTGTGATATCCGCGTTATCACCGGTGCAGGATTCGCTTGCGGTTCCGGTCTGTTTCCTGAGTTCCTGCTTTCCTGATTATGTTCGGTATTTCTGGATGGGGCGATTAGATTGGAGAGCAAATGAGTACGGAAACGAACGAACCAAGGAACTGGATCAGCAGTGACACGTGACCTGTGACGAGTGACGAGTCCAAGAGCGTTGGCGAGCCGGGAGATGAGCCAAGCAATCTCATCTTTGGCGAGATCCAGGTGCTCCTCGCTGAGAAGCGAACTTCGCTGTCTGCTCTGCGCACTGGGATCGCCATTTTCGCTTTGCCGCTGTCGGTCCTGAGCGTGCTCATCGCGACCTCGCGCTATTACAGCTTCGGGAAGGTGATGCCGCTGCTGGTGCCGCTGCTGCTCCTGAACCTGGGTCTGGTCGTGCTCGGCTCCTGGCTGATCTACATTTCAATCCACCGCATTCACCGCTACGAGCACCGCATCCGAGAACTCACCCAGAAGTATAGGTCGATCGCGGAGTTTATAGATTAGCGCCGATCAAGAAGTGACAAGCGGCTTATGATACCTCCGTTCTCTCAGAAAACCTGCGCGAGTTCTGCATCGTAAGCGGCTTACGATGGGCAAGAATAATCGAGTTTAGGTGAGGTTGAGAAATTTGCGCAGCTTGCGGTCGCGAGGGGGCCAGGGTTTGCCAGCTTTCAAAGCCGCGCGCTTGGCTTCGCGAATATCGAC
>WNFR01003344.1_pt1 | contig 16624 bp, 14 predicted proteins | sample 5400221 | NCBI WGS metagenome assembly WNFR01 (sample SAMN13153357, study PRJNA577476) | soil metagenome | isolation source: 40 cm soil under Madrone tree | place: USA:California | collected 2016-06-14 | reverse complement strand
TCGGTGGAAAATATGTTCCAATCTTTCGCGCGATCGCTTTAGAAATAGCATCCGGGGCTCGGCCATTGACAATGGCTACGTTCACCCCCGCTTCGCTCGCAGTTTTAGCCGCACGCAACTTGGAACGCATGCCGCCGCGTCCCAGTTTTCCGTGGCCGTTGCACAGATCTTCCATTTCTGGCGTCAGCTTGCGAATGGTTCGTACCAGCTGCGGACGTTTGCCATTCGGTGCGTAGAATCCATCCACGTCAGTCAACAGCAATAGCCAATCAGCATTGACCGCCGCAGCGAGTAGCGCGCTCAATTCGTCGTTGTCTCCGAACGCGCCTACGAGTTCGCGAACGGAAACGCTGTCATTTTCATTCACAATCGGCACCACGCCCAGGCGCAGCAACTGGTCGAGCGTATTCTGAAGGTTCTTGTATCGCGGTTGCGAAGTGAAGTCATCGTTCGAAAGCAGTAATTGCGCAACGATCTTTTTACCGAAGAAGAGCTGCTCATAGGTGTGCATCAGCGCGCTCTGCCCAACCGCCGCGCACGCTTGCATCAGAGGCACATTCGAAGGACGATGGTCCAAACCCAGGTTCGCCATGCCCGATGCAATCGCCCCTGAGCTGACTATCAAGAACTCGTGATGCGGAAGATCCAACTGGTCCACGAGCGAACGCAGTTGTTTCGTGTCGATTCGCCCGCCAGGCGCGATTAGACTAGTGCCGACTTTGATGACCAGACGCATGCTTCTAAGTTAATTTAACAAGGCGGCGTGTGCTGAGTACACGCAATTTCTAATGCCAGTGATCTAATACTCACATAAGGAAATGAAAAACGTGGTTGAGAAGAAGTCTTTTCACATGTCGCCCGAGGAATTCCGGTCTCGCGGACATGCCGTCGTGGACTGGATTGCCGACTACTACAGGCGTATCGAGTCGTTCCCCGTCCTCTCGCAGGTCGCGCCAGGCCAGGTGCGTGCCTCACTTCCAGTTCAAGCACCTGAGAAAGGCGAGTCATTCGAAACGATTCTTCGCGACTTCGAACAGCTGATTCTGCCGGGAGTCACTCACTGGCAGTCTCCAAATTTTTACGCGTATTTCCCCAGCAATGCCTCCGGGCCCTCGATTCTCGGCGACCTGCTGTCTTCCGGCCTCGGCGTGCAAGGCATGCTTTGGGCGACAAGTCCAGCCTGCACGGAACTCGAGACTCTGGTACTCGACTGGCTGGTTCCTGCGCTTGGGCTACCGCAAAAGTTTCTCTCTACTAGCACCGGTGGCGGTGTGATTCAGGATACCGCATCGAGTGCAACACTATGTGCACTGCTTGCCGCCCGCGAGCGTGCGACAAATTTTCAATCCAATAAGGCCGGAGTTCAAGGAAAGCTATGCGCTTACACATCCACTCAGGCACACTCGGCAACTGAGAAAGCCATCCAGATTTCCGGTGTCGGTCGTGAGAACCTACGCCTTATCCCGGTGGACGAGAACTTCGCGATGGACGCGAATGCTCTTTCACGCGCAATGGAAAAAGATCGTAAGGCAGGACTGATTCCGTTTTTCGTCTGTGCTACGGTCGGCACAACATCTTCAAATGCAATTGATCCACTCTCTCAAATAGGACCGGTTTGCCGCGAGTTCGGGGCCTGGCTGCATGTGGATTCGGCCATGTCCGGAACTGCCACGCTCTGTCCGGAATTCCGTCACATTCACGAAGGCATTGAGCATGCAGACAGTTATTGCTTCAATCCCCACAAATGGATGTTCACGAACTTCGATTGCGATTGCTTCTACGTGGCCGACCGCGAAGCGTTGACCCGCACGCTGGGAATCCTGCCGGAATTTCTCCGCAACAAAGCGACAGAATCGGGCGCGGTGATTGATTATCGCGACTGGCAGATTCCGTTGGGCCGGCGGTTTCGCTCACTCAAACTGTGGTTTGTTTTACGCCATTACGGGATCCAGGGTTTGCAATTTCACATCCGCGAGCATGTCCGCTTGGCGCAGCAATTTGCTTCGTGGGTGAAAGAGGACGCGCGTTTTGAGCTCGCGGCTCCTGCGCCGCTGAATCTGATCTGCTTCCGGTTGAAATCCGGAGACGCGGCGAACCAACACTTGATTGATACGCTTAATCACAGCGGCGATCTTTATTTAACACACACACGCTTGAACGACCGTTTTACGCTGCGATTTTGCGTAGGCCAGACCAACACGACCGGGCCTCACGTTAGGAATGCCTGGAGGCGAATTCAGGAAGGAGCCTCCTGGCTTTCAACGAATGATGCCTTATTGGGTTGAAACCTGAGTTGACCCAATGGACTCGCCACTCACCACAAGTTCGACGCGCCGGTTCTGCTGGCGTCCAGTGGATGTCTCATTCGATGCGATGGGATTGCTCTGCCCCAATCCCCGAGTCGTGATTGACGAGGGCGCCGGGCGAAGCTGTTCAACATCGACGTGAACGTCGGTAAGTCCTCGCGTGCTGATGACTTTTGCCTTACCTGTGAGCTCGGGCATTAGATTTGTGCCCTTCATGTCGACACTAGTGCTTTCCCCGCGTCGATAGTTCACGGCTCGCGTCGTTTGCGCAACCATGTTCATCCCCGAATTGCTGGGCGCGGAAGTGGTCTCGTTTTGGGCGAGGATTGCTCCTCCCGAAAGCACGAGGACAAATAGGAGTGAAAAGCTGACGAAGCGGAGTTTCACAGCAGCACCTCTGCAAGCGTTTTCATCTTTCACCTGTTTAGGTTAAATTGGTGCGCTGCGTACAAGCGATACGGGACATACCTGAACTTGTCGCTGAAATTACCCGACCGCCTAGTGTGATGCGGTCTGCCGCGAGTAGACGAGCAGTTCACAATTCAATATTCAGGAGCGAACGCCTTTGAATAGCGTTCTGGTTGCCATATTGCTTCTCTCTACTCTGACTCTCGGGCAGGAGAATGTTCCTGCGGGACAGCAGGGAAATGCGTCTCAGCCCCCGGTTCCTGATCTGGCCAGTGCACCTTTCCGAAATCCGGCCGTGCCGATTGAAGATCGAGTGAACGATCTTGTGTCCCGCATGACTCTTGAGGAGAAGGTCTCGCAAATGGTGCACACCGCATCTGCGATTCCGCGGCTCGGAATTCCGCAATACAACTGGTGGAGCGAGGGTCTGCACGGCGCCGCCCGCGAAGGATATGCCACGGTATTTCCGCAAGCCATAGGGCTGGCAGCAACCTTCGATCCTGACCTTCTCCGCAAGGATGCTGATGCCACTGCGACTGAGTTTCGCGCCAAGTATGACGAGCGAGTTAAGCAGCTTGGATACAGCGACTGGTTTCACGGCCTGACCGTCTGGTCGCCAAACATCAATATCTTTCGCGACCCGCGTTGGGGACGCGGCCAGGAAACCTACGGTGAAGACCCGTTCCTCACCGCCCAAATGGGGATGGCCTATGTCACCGGATTGCAGGGGAACAATCCCAAATATCTAAAAGCGCTGGCCACGCCAAAACATTTTGCCGTTCACAGCGGTCCCGAACCAACGCGGCATACAGTTGATGTGCAGGTGTCCGCGCACGATCTCGAAGACACTTACCTTCCCGCATTTCGAGCAACTGTCGGGGTCGGCGCTGGTTCTGTAATGTGCGCATACAACTCTGTGGACGGCAAACCCGCCTGCGCGCAGCCCCTGCTGTTGCAAGATCATCTGCGCGATGCATGGAAGTTTCAAGGCTACGTAGTCTCTGATTGCGGAGCTGCCAGTGACATTTCGCAAGGCCATCATTACACCCAGACTATGGAGCAGGGAGTTGCCGCCGCAGTGAGGTCGGGAATGGACATCATCTGCGGCATCCCCATGGATAATGTCAAAGTCGAGCGCGATGCTCTTCTCGGTGCAGTGCAGCAAGGGCTGCTCACCACAGACGATGTTGACCGCGCCGTGCGTCGCCTGTTCACCGCGCGTATGAAACTTGGGATGTTCGATCCGCCCGAAGCCGTTCTTTATTCCCACATTCCCATCTGCGACAACGACAGTGAACCGCATCGTCAGCTTGCTCTGCAAACGGCACGTGAGTCGCTAGTGTTGTTGAAAAACGAGAAGGACTTGCTTCCAATTGGGAAAAGGTACGGCACGATTGCCGTGATAGGTCCCAATGCGGACAACATCGATCCGCTGCTTGGAAACTATAATGGCACGCCGTCCCGTCCGGTTACGGTCTTTGAGGGAATCCGTAAACGGTTTACAGCATCTACGGTCATCTACTCCTCTGGATCTTCGCTGACCGGCCCGCCGCTAAATCCCATCCCAGCAGAGTTCCTGAAGAACGCCACCGGCAAGCCCGGCCTCACCGCCGTGTATTTCAAGGGAACAGAGATGCAGGGAACACCGGTGACGACGCGCACTGATGCTGGAGTCAACGTCAATTGGAAAAACGGTCCCAGTCCCAGACTCACCGACCATTTCTCCGCGCGCTGGACGGGTGTGCTGGTCCCGCCCACGAGCGGCGACTATCAGGTCGGCTTTCTCGGGACTACGCGTTTTCATTTCTGGCTAGATAATCAGTCGATTGGCGAATCCTGGTACACCGACACGAGTGCAACGCGAATCAAGACCCTGCACCTCGATGCCGGTCACTCATATCCGGTAAAGATCGAGCTCGCACAAGAAAGTGGTCCCACAATGGCCAAACTGATCTGGCGTACGCCTGGGGAAAAAGACGATTACTCCGTTAACGTGCAGCGGGCTGACTTGATTGTCGCTGTGCTGGGGCTAAGCGGAGATCTGGAAGGCGAAGAGATGCCGGTTGATCTCGAAGGTTTCCGGGGAGGCGACCGTACCAGCCTTGATCTTCCGCGAGCTCAGGAAGAGCTGCTGGAAAAACTTGCGGCCAGCGGCAAGCCTCTGGTGCTTGTGCTCATGAATGGCAGCGCTGTCGCCGTGAACTGGACGGACCAGCACGTGAAAGCCATTCTCGAAGCGTGGTATCCGGGGGAGGAGGGCGGCACTGCTGTCGCCGAAGCCCTCGCGGGAGATTTTTCTCCAAGCGGAAGATTGCCGGTCACTTTCTACAAATCGGTCGATCAGCTTCCGCCATTCGAAGACTACAACATGAAAGGCCGCACTTACCGCTACTTCAGCGGCGAGCCGCTTTATCCATTCGGCTACGGACTTAGTTACACGAGCTTTTCGTATGACAATTTGGGCGTCGACAAGAAGTCCCTGGCTCCCACAGACGATCTGACCGTCAGCGCCGACGTGAAAAACATCGGAACCATGGCTGGAGATGAGGTTGTTCAGATTTATCTCACCCATCCGAGCGTTGACGGTGCGCCAATACGCGCGCTTGCCGGATTCCGCCGCGTTCACCTTAATCCGGGGGATTCGCAACGTGTGCGGATCACGGTCCCGAATCGACAGCTAAGCATTGTGGATGCAGAAGGAACAAGAAAAATCGTTGCTGGCGAAGTGCAACTCTGGATGGGCGGAGGCCAGCCGGTGAATCGCGAAGGCTTGCCAAAAGCCGCCGGAGTCTCCGGCACGGTGAAGATCAACGGCGAAGCAGTTCTGCCGAAGTAGCAGGTGTGGCGCGGGCGCCTCGCCCGCGAACGCCCTTACGGTGCACTCACACGCCGGATATAAAAACGAAAGAAAGCCTCGGAATCGGAATCCAGGCAAACTTGCGCGTTGGGAGCGCCGGATTCAGCGCTCGTGAAACCCCGATCGTCAACCTCAATGTGCATCGGTTTCATCGGACATAACTTGGAATCGACAATGTACGCAATGGTCATGGCATCAAATAATGTCGGTGTTTCCTGCCCCCACTCGTGATACAGGAGCGTGAGCGCGTCGGTAACTGGCGTACCTGCCTGAAACAAAACAGCTCTCTTTACTTCGTCCAATTTCAATTGGGTCGAATCCAGTGGCATCATGAAGATCGGCACTCGTGAGGCGAACAGCTTCTGTGCCGATCGAATGTCGTTCTTAATGTTCCACTCTGCTTCCGGTCCGTGCGGTTTTGAATAGCCCAGATCGCCGTAACCTCGCTGAATCGACCCGCCCATCAGCATCACGCGCCGGAGCTTGCGGAAAGTCTCAGGATCTTTATCAATGAGCGCGCCAACGTTCACCAGGGGCCCAATCGCGACCAGTGTAATCTCACCCGGATAATGGCGAATCTGCTCGAGAGTAAAGTCAACCGCTTTCGGATGAGTGGCCTTGCCGAAGTGACCGCCTTCCCCGTATTTGCGCTGCGGCATTGAAGTGTTTATCTGAGTGGGAATGCCGGCAGCAACAGGGATGTCTGGTCGCCCGGCTTCGCCCAGCAGCCGGTCAAGAATTTTGGCCCGCCCTTCCGTATCCCCAAAGGTCGTGGAGATTTCAACAATGTCCAGCTCGGGGCTGCGCAGAGCGAGTGCGACAGCGAATGCATCGTCCACATCGTCGCCGATGTCAGTATCAATAATAATTTTTGCGGAAACCCCGGCTTGCGCAGACTGCACCACACAGATGCTTGCACAAGCCATCAGAATTCCTGCCAAAACACGACCGAGGAATGCTAGCGAGCGAGGCATTGGCACCCTAATCAAGAGAAGTATTTCACAGAACTTTCAAAGGGTCCGAACCAGAATTCAATCTGGTAGGTTCTCGATTTTCAATTTGGACCTCAGGAATCGCCTTTGTTACGAAAACCGGACAACAAAATTAGGAATCTCGCGCAATTTGTCCCATTTTGATTAGCGTTTCTTTGCACACGAAAGCCCAAGCGACTTGTGTAACTTTGCCCTCACTTTTTCGCGTCTAGAATTTGTTCATACCCGATGAGTCACGATTCTCCAGACGTTTTCTCGGCAGGCCAGAAGGGCCCTCGACTTAAAACTCGCCAGATTGAGGGCAGGGAGTGGTGGCTGTGGGCCTTCGCGGTACTAATCACCCTGGTGCTGACCGCGGGTATTATCTCTTTAACCTTCTTTAACGACGGTAACGGACCAAATCTTTCTTACTGGGCGGATTTACGGGAATGGGTCCGCGGCCTGGCTGCTCTGGTCTTGATGTTCGACATCTACACGATGTATCAGCATCTCCAGCTTCAGCGCATGCGCCGGCAGCTGGCCGAACGCGATCAGTTGTTCCAACTAATCACCGAAAATGCAGCCGACATGATCGCAGTGGTGGATGGCGCCGGTCGCAGGCTCTACAACAGTCCCGCGTATCAGAAAGTGCTCGGATACTCCGAGGAAGAATTGAGCAGTAGCTCCGCGATAGATCAAGTTCATCCTTCCGATCGCGAGCGGGTACTGCAGGCTGCGCAAAAGGCGCGCAGCACGGGACGCGGCCAGACGCTGGAATATCGAATGCACCACAAGGACGGAACCTGGCGCATTCTCGAATCGACCGCAAGTCCCATCCAAAACGACAAGGGTGAACTCGAACGGCTGGTGATTGTGAATCGCGATATCACCGAGCGCAAGCGAGCCGAGGAGATGCTGGCACACAGCGCTTTGCATGACGGACTGACTGGGTTGCCCAACCGCGTGCTGTTCGTCGATCGCCTGCAACACGCATTGGTACGCTCCAGACGCCACTCCGATTACAAGTTCGCCGTGCTCTTCGTGGACGTCGATGAGTTCAAAGTCGTAAATGACAGTCTTGGACACTCGGCTGGTGATGAACTACTCGTTCAAATTGCCAAGCGAATGACGGCGTGCTTTCGGGAAAGCGACGCCATTGCCCGCTTGGGAACCGCCGAAAGTTTTGCGAGATTAGGTGGTGACGAATTCACCGTGCTTCTGGAAGACGTTTTCCAGCCAAGCGATGCCATCCTGGTGGGACAACGAATCCAGGAAAAATTGGCGATTCCGTTTCAGATCGGCGGACAAGAACTCGTGATCGCGGCCAGTATTGGCGTCGCTCTCAGCAGCGCGTCGTATGAACGGGCGGAAGATCTGCTCCGTGATGCGGAGATCGCTATGTATCGCGCCAAGCGTGCCGGAAAAGCGCGAGCCGAAGTGTTCGACCCGGCGATGCACTCCAGCGCGGTCCGCAGATTGAAGATGGAAACCGACCTTCGCCGCACCGTCGAGAATGGCGAGTTAACCGTCTACTATCAGCCGATAGTTTCTCTCGAAACCGGCCGTATCGCCGGCTTCGAAGCTCTGAGCCGCTGGAAACGCGCTGATGGATTTGTTCCTCCAGTGGAATTTATTCCTGTTGCAGACGAAAGCGGCCTCATCATTCCCATCAATCGGTTGCTACTCATCGAATCCTGCCAGCAATTGCGGGCATGGCAGCAGGAGTTTGTTTGCGATCCGCCTCTCACCATGAGCATGAACATCGCTCCCAAGCAGTTCTCGCAGCCAGAGTTGGCACATGAACTTGGAGCAACGATAAAACAAACGGGAGTTGACCCAGGCACAGTCAATCTAGAAATCATGGAAACAATTGCCATGGGCGATGCTGACCGCGCGCTAAAGGTGCTCTCGGATCTTAAGGCTCTGGGAGTCCGCCTGAGCATCGACGACTTCGGCACAGGATATTCCTCACTCAGCCGGCTGCCACGTTTTCCCGTTGATTCCTTGAAGATCGACCGCGTTTTTATTTCCAGCATGATCGCTGACCATGACAGTCACGAAATTGTTCGCCTGATTATCATGTTGGCCCACAGCCTGGGATTGAAAGTTGTCGCGGAAGGCACCGAAACCGAAGATCAGATCAAAGAGCTACGGCGCCTTGATTGCGAGTTGGCTCAGGGGTATTTATTCTCGCCACCAGTGGACGCAAAGGCAGCGTCTGAACTTTTGCTGCGCAGTCGCCAGGAAGCGCTCATTTAGTAATCCTTATTCTCCGGTTATCTGCCTGTCTAGACTCAAATCGCAGTGGTTTATACTCCTGTGATTATCCTGATGAGACTCTTCAATTGAAATGCGGGGAGGAATTCATGACCGGCAATCCATTAAGTAGAGTGATTATCTGTGCTCTCTTGCTTGGCGCCTTCTCCGCTCTTGCGGCGCAGGACGACAGCCAGAAAAATGCCGAGGCCTACATTGTCGAGAGCGAGTGGCGAGCGGCGACTCCAGTGTCATCGAGCGAATCCTTGCCGACGACTTCGCGGGCGTGGATCCCGAAGGCAGGCTCTACGACAAAGCCAAGATGGTTGCCGACACGCGCAACGCTCCCAAGTATTTCCTCCAATCATCTCAACGACGTGAAAGTGCGCTTTTATGGCGACACCGCCGTTGCCCAAGGAAACGAGTCCTGGGAGCGGCGCACTGGAACGCCGAAGCGAGGCCGTTTTGTGTGGATCGATACATGGATCAGGCGAAACGGCAAGTGGCAGATCGTCGCCGTCCCTGAGCCCGAAAAATAGGGCCTCGAAATTTTGCGCTTCGTGGAGAGGTCAATCGGGATTGTTGGCGAGCACTACTAGCGTGCGGCGGACCGAACAGGCGGCGCGCTCGCGGATTTAAGTGGCGAGGATTTACGTGACGCCGCTTTGCGGGTTTCCGTCACCGCGCTGCCCAGTCCGGCCGCGATAGCGTCAAACTCCGGCGTGGGCCCGTTCCACCGCAACTGTTCTACGTCGTCGAAGAGCGCGATGTCAATCCGGAGCGTGGCGAGGGTTCGAAAGAGCAGCGCGTGCTCCCACTCTCGGCAAAGTGTGTCTGCAAGGGCGCTGGCGTTGGTTACGTTCACGCGCCATTCGCGACAATCTTTTGGAATCGACTCCAGATGGCCAAACTTTGCGAGGACAGCGGCCGACGATTTCGCGCCCCAGCCTGCCAGCCCGGGATAACCGTCTGCCGCATCGCCCACCAGCGCCAGATAGTCTGGAATTGATAACGGCGGGACACCAAATTTCTGAATGACGCCCTGCTCATCCAAGGTCACTCGCGTGCGTCGATTGAGTTGCACAATGCGCGTGCCTCTCACTGATTGCGCCAGGTCTTTGTCAGGCGTACAAATTACGACGCGTTCGACGCGAGCATCCTGCGAAGCGGCCGCCGCTCCTGCAGCCAGAGCGTCGTCGGCCTCGAACTCCACCATCGGCCAAACCACAATACCGGCCGCGGAGAGGACGTCCTCGAGCAGTGGGAATTGCGCCAATAGGTCAGGTTCGATGCCGTCACTGGTCTTGTAACCCGGCCACAATTGGTTGCGAAAAGACTCAATCACATGGTCGGTGGCAACCGCGATGTGCGTAGCCCCGCCCTTAATCATTCCCAGCACCGACGCTAGGACACCGCGCACCGCACCGACTTCCCGGCCCTCTTTATCGCGTGCGGAAGGCAACGCGTAGTAATGCCGGAACAGTTCGTATGTCCCGTCAATCAGAAAAACTTCCATGGCTCAGGTCAGAAGGATACTAGCTTTGAGGGTGCCCCGTCCTTGTGTCTCCTGGTTTCGGAGACACAGGGCGGGGGCTTTGACTCTGGTGGACGGTCGGCACGATCCCCGTCCGTTCCCTTTTTCGCGCCGTCCACTGCGACTCGATTTCCACAATACCCTCAACTCCGGTCGCATAATGAAGAAAACTGCTCCACTTCCAATCCTCGGGCTTTTTGACCAGTCCTCTCCGCACAGGATTCCTATGAATGTACCGCAGCTCTTCTACCCGCTTGGCTTCGCTCCATACATTAAAGTCGTAATACCGTGGCTGCCAGAACGGACTACCCTCTGGTAATCGCAACTCGCGGGCGACATTCTGCTTGAGCATTTGCAATGCAAGAGAAAGCTGGCCGCGCTGCGGCTCACTCATTAGCAGATGAACGTGCTCGGGCATGACGACGTATCCACAGACATAGAAGTCATACCAACGTCTAACCCGTTCCAGTGTGCGCTCGAAAACGTCGCGAGCCTGTGCCGTTCCCAACAACGGTTCGCGATGATGACAACTGAACGTGATGAAGTGCAGACAGCGTGCTTCTTGGAATCGCTTCAGACCCCACGGCATGGATCGACGTTAGTACCGAGCAGACGTCCATGTCTGTGACGAGTGAACATCGTTTTCCGGACTGGAAGATCGAGAAGTGGAAACGTTACTTCAGAAAGAGGGGTGCCCCACCCTTGTCCCGGTTTTTGGGACAGGGTGGGGATTTTGACTTCCTTTCCGTTAAATCAACGTCAAAGTCCCCGCCCTGTCTCGCACAAACCGCGAGACAAGGACGGGGCACCCTCGGTCCCTCAATCATCCCCAGCACCGAGGCCAGGACACCACGCACCGCGCCGACTTCCCGGCCCTGTTTATCGCGCGCGGAAGGCAGCGCGTAGTAATGCCGGAACAGTTCGTATGTGCCGTCAACTAGGAAAACTTCCATGGCTCAGTTTCAGCAGGATACTACGGGGTCGAAAGCGACGGTGGCCCAGTCTTTAGCGAACACAAAAAGCGGGATGGGATGAATTGAAAGCCCACCCTTCGAAAATCGCGAAGAGCCCGCCCTCATTCGGGATGATTCAAAGGGGGTGCCAACCCGCCCGCTCCGCAGCTCTTTAGGAACTCCGCAGTCAGATCGAGTTCTGCGCCCAGACGACTTGTATCCGTCTTGGGTGGCTGAGGGACGTAAATCAACATGCCTTGTCGAGCGCGGGTCATTAGGACTCGATAGGCATTGACTAGGTAGCTCAACCGTCTTGTCTCCGTCGCTTTAATCAGCTTCCATTTCTTGTTATCGAATCTGCGACAGATCCACTTAGTACCGTCCCAGGTGAGGTCTTCTGACCAGCAAAGTCCAACCCAGTCGAGTTCGAGACCCTGAATCTCGAACTGGGTCGCTGCTACTTCAAGTTTTGAGCTTGCTCGAACATCGTTGCAATACTGGTGATTGCAGCTAGAATCAGGACAATCATGGGTATCCAAGAACCAGTGCTCCCAGTCGAACCTTTGATGAAAATCGAAACTTGGCTCCAGCCCATCGACGCGGAGACGGGCGGCAGACGCACTGGCGACTAGCCCAGCACGAGTTCGCCCCCGCTGATTAGCTCTAAGCCACTGCCTTGCGCAGTTCAGATGTCGTGTGATTGCTGGCTTTGCGTCCATCGCGCTTGCTATTCCTGAAGCTGTATCAGCCTTGCCAGATAGCACAGCATCCACCCAGTCGGAAATACGTTGCGACCGAATCGAACGTGTGCTGACATTAAGGTGCAATGCGTCGATCTGGACTATCCTCGCCGAGTGAGGACTAGTGGTTTCAAATAGTCGGAACCCTGCGGGGCTGTCGGACTGCAGTACAGTCGGAGATGCATAGACTCTCCAATGCGGGAAGCGACTCAACGCCCGGCCCCATTCCGCTAATCCCGCCTCACCGCGATTGATCTCTTGACCACCGCCGATCAATCCGACAATCACCGCCCAATCCGAGCGCCTTTCCATCACTTCAAGCATCATCTCGGGTTCAGATACCTTAGGGCGATCTGCACGCTTGTTTTGTTCGGCATCCCAGGCTCGTTGTGCTTCGTCGAAGACAATGACGTTCTGCACAGGCTCGCGTCGTCCTTCGCCGTAGTATTGGTCGGCGAAGCGATGAACATTGTGGACAAATGTACGGACTTCCAGCTCCGCCTGTCGCCGAGTAACTCGCCGATGGTCAAGTCTGCTGCGTTGCACGACGTCGCGAATCAGAGCTTCTTGAATGACCTTTACAAGCGGGCCATTTCCGGAAAGAAATGAGCTGAAATTCTTAATCTCGGGGCGGTGTACCGTGTTAAGGCCAACTAGAGTTTTGCCAGCCCCTGGTACACCGGTAGTAAAGCAGATAGCCTTTCGCCCGCTGACTCGCGCGTCAAGAACGATTTGTACGAGCGCGTTGGTTGTTGATTCCAAATCCTCGCGAGCCGCACAGGCATGTCCAATCTCAAATACATCCATTCCAGAATAAAGAGCGACTGCGGCATCGATGATTGGCGGTATTGGCTTGAACCGTCCACGATTCCAATCGTCAACATTTATCGGCGCTTTGTGTTCTTGCACATATTCACGGCAGATCGCCGTGAGGGCTCGTCCTAAGTGGCTCGTTGATGTAACGCGGCATTGCTCTATGAGAGTGTCGAATTCAGTGCGTGTGCTGTTTGAAGAAGCCGGTGAATCCGCTACAACAAGCGGCACAATAGTTTTGTGCTCGCTGTATTCATGAAAGCACGCAAGGTTCAAAGCGTAGTCGTCGACTTGGCGTATGGCTGAGGTTGGACTAGTTCCCGTTTTCGTCTCGATGACAATGATCACATCGTGAGCGATCAGAACCGCGTCGATCCGCTTGCCGATGATCGGTATCGGGTATTCGAGCAGGACTCCCCAATCTTTCGCGCCGGGGCGGAGGCGAAGCAGTTCGGAAATACCAGATGTTAGAAACGGGAGTTGCGTGTTCCACGCCTCGATTGCTTGCGGAGTCAGCGGGAACCGTGCCGCGGCATTGGCCTGAGCCAACTTCCATAGAATAGTGGGAGGACTCTCATCGACAAATGCCCTCAACGGCCCCTGGTAGTAGGCAGGCATGGAGGACCAGGATATTCAGAAGCTTCGATTTGGTCCAGTTCTGCGAAGTCGGCTGACTCCGCCAGCGGTGCTCGTGCTTGTGCTCACCGTGGACTATCGTGCAGACAAAAGATGCCGATGTATATGCCATCAAGGAGGAACATGCCTGAGTATTCCGTGACAATCACTCTGAGGGGTCGCGATAGGTTAGACATCAAGAAGCAGCTCCGCACGGCGTTCAGTGCCTCTGTTGCGGAACAGTCTAAAATTGCTGGTTTCGATGAATTGCTCAACTACTACGAATCGTGTCAGGCTAATGACCATTTCGGGTGTGTCCACTGGACGGACGAAGATCTAGTAACGAAGCTCGAAGAACTTCATGTCCAAGCGACGCCGGGGATGCTCGACTCGATAAAGAGCAGTTACGACCTTCGTCACATCGCCGATCGAATGATTGAAACGGGATGGAAAGCAATCGAACAGGCCATAGTTGATGCGGACGCGGCGTGAGCTTTCAAATCCCATTTGTATTGTGAGCCTCTATTTCTCCGAATCCCGTTCTGTTACGCTAATGGCTCGCTAAGGAGATTCATTATGCAGTCAGCAGAAAAGCCCTCTCTTTACGACAGACTTGGCGGCGTGTACAGCGTCGCCACCGTGGTGGATGACTTCATCGACCGAGTGATCACCGACCCAAGGCTGAACGCAAATCCTTTCGTAAACGAAGCGCACCATCGGGTTCCGCCTGCGGGTTTCAAGTATCTAGTTACGGAGATGGTTTGCTGGGCTACAGGCGGCCCACAGAAATACACGGGCAAGTCGATGGCGGAGTCGCACTCGCATTTGAAGATCACCAGCGAGGAGTGGCAGGCATTCTTAGACGACTTCCAGCAGACACTGGATAAGTTCGCGGTTCCTGCCATCGAGCAAAGCGAATTGAAAGCTATCGTCGACAGCACCCGAGGCGATATTGTCGTCGATGCCGACCGCGTGAAAGACGCGGCGTAGACGGCCGCGAGAGGCCTTACGGGTTGAGTTGAATCTCCAAGACTGCCTAGTCTCAGAGAGCGACACCTGCGCTTGCCAATCCCTCTAAGCTCCTGCATAATAATTACTTGTCTTATTCCCGCCGGAAGGACTAGGAAAGGAAACAAGTTCAGTGTTGATGATTCGTCTGGCGCGCACGGGTGCGCGCAAAAAGCCTCATTATCGAGTGGTTGTGATTGAGAAGGAACGGGCGCGCAACGGCCGTCCGGTTGAGATTGTGGGAACGTACAATCCCCGCAGCAAGCCGGCCAGCGTGGAGCTCAAGCGCGAGCGCATTGATTATTGGCGCTCCAAGGGGGCCCAGTTGTCCGCTCGCGTGAACAGAATTCTGTCGCTACCGAGCGCTGCCGCCGCCGCCGAGCCGGTCGCGTCGTAATTGCAATTTACGAATTGAAGAATTTTCGTATTGTTGAATTTTTCGAGATTTACGAAATGCCGGATTTTAGGATTGCCGAATTTTTCGCGGCCGTAATTCGTAGATCAGCAAATTCGAAAATCCGTAAATTCGAAAGTCTGTAAATCTGTCACATCATGCCTGATCAACCTCCCAATCCGCGCGCTTTGATCGAGCACGTCGCCAAGGCCCTGGTGAACGCGCCGGACCAAGTGCGGGTCGAGGAAGTGCCGGAAGGCTCGGAAATTGTTCTTGAACTCGAAGTCGCCGAAGACGACATGGGTCGCGTGATCGGAAAATCGGGCAAGGTCGCGCGTGCGATGCGTAACCTGCTGCATGCTGCCGGTGAGAAGCTCGACCGGCATTACGAGCTGGAGATTCTGGAATAGCCGCGTCAGACGCAGACGACGATGAGTTCATCACCCTCGCCCGCGTGGCGAAGACGCAAGGGCGGCGCGGAGAAGTTGCCGTCGAGGTCCACAGCGATGTCCCCGGCCGGCTGCAAACTGGAATGCGAGTTTTCGCGCTGGCAGAAGACGGCTCACGGCGCGAACTGAAAATTGAAGACGCTTGGCCGCACAAGCATTACGTCGTTCTGAACTTCGCCGGTATCGATTCGATATCGGACGCCGAGCCGCTGGTCGGAAATGAGTTGCAGGTTCCGCGAAGTGAGCGGGCGCCGCTGGAACCGGGTGCGGTATACGTCAGCGATCTGGTCGGATGCACGCTGTTTGATCGCGGGCGCGAAGTTGGAGCGGTGAAAGAAGTTCGCTTCGGAGCTGGAGAAGCTCCGCTGCTAGTGGTGGTAGCAGGGAAGACTGAGTTCGAGATTCCCTACGCGCAGGAATTTCTGAAGCAAGTTGATCTTGAGCACAGGCGCATCGAGATGGCGCTGCCGGAAGGCTTGCTGGAAGTGAACGGACCTCTGACGGACGAAGAAAAACGGCAGCAGCAAAAGCGTTAACCACAGAGGACACTGAGGTTCACAGAGGAATGCACACAGAGTAACGCACACAGAGTAGTGCGAGGTTTTTCCTCCGTGAAACTCTGTGTCCGAACTCTGTGTTCTGAGCCTGCCCTGAGCGAAGTCGAAGGGTGGTGAAGGTTTTGCTCTCGCGTTAAAGGTTTTGTGCAGATCGATATCGTAACGATCTTTCGGGATTTTTTTCGCGGGCCGCTGGACTTCGGAATCATTCGCCGGGCGCGCGAAGCCGGACTGGTGAAGATTGAGATACGCGATCTGCGGGAATTTACCCGCGATCGTCATCGCACCGTGGATGACCGCCCGTTTGGCGGCGGCGAGGGGATGGTCCTCAAGCCGGAACCGCTCTTTGAATATGTGGAGGCGCTGAAGCTGGCGCCGCGCGAAGGACGTGCCTCGGCGAAGCAGTCGGTCGTGCTGCTTTCGGCACAGGGCAAGCGTTTTGATCAGAATCTCGCATCTGAATTAGCAGAGCTCGATCGTCTGGTCCTGATTTGTGGCCGGTACGAAGGTGTGGACGAGCGCGTGGGAACGCATCTCGCGGATCGCGAAATTTCGATTGGTGATTACGTGTTGAGCGGCGGCGAACTGGGAGCCGCTGTAATTGCTGATGCGGTCACGCGGTTAGTGCCGGGCGCGGTTGGGAATGAGGCTTCGACGCGGCAGGAATCATTTTTCGCCGGGCCGAAACTGAGTGGCGTTACGGCGGGCAAGGGCGCCCGCCCCACATCGCCTGATTCAACCTGCACTTCCGGCGGATTGCTCG
>WNFR01006165.1_pt1 | contig 16627 bp, 26 predicted proteins | sample 5400221 | NCBI WGS metagenome assembly WNFR01 (sample SAMN13153357, study PRJNA577476) | soil metagenome | isolation source: 40 cm soil under Madrone tree | place: USA:California | collected 2016-06-14 | reverse complement strand
GCACTACCTCACCGACGTGCTCGCCCGCATCGCCGATCATCCGGCCCGGCGCATTGCCGAACTCCTGCCCTGGAACTGGCAACCGCTCGACGCCACCCGCGCTGCCGCGTGAGCCGGCCCGCTCACCGAGCGCTTACGAATGGCCAGCGAGGTGCGATCTTGCAGACATCGCCAAGGTCGGCATCGGGACACAGCCCCGCCCTGCTGAGCCCTCACCAGCGCAATCATCTAGCTTGATTGCGTGGCTTCAGTCTGGATGCGGTGTTACGCGAAAGAGGAGTGATCCGATGACAATCCTGAGGGTGGGCATCGCTAGCTCTGCGGAGATGAAGGCCCGCACCATGGCGGTAACGCGAAGTGAGCAGCGGGTAGCGGCCGACGAGCCGAAGGCCTCGGGTTAAGTTCGACAGAGTGCTTCGCCTGTCAGCCTGAATTGCGGACGTAGCCGTAGCGCAGATTGCTGCGGCCCGGGCCGTTCTTCACGTAATCGGCCTTGATCTCGGCAAAGCGGTCGGGCTTGGCGAGCGACGCGCGCTTGTCGAAATTGTAGAGGCGCACCGCGTTCTCGGCGAAAATTGCGCTCTTGATCGGGCCGTCTGCAGGCCCCAGCGGCTTGAACCCGTATTTCTTCTGCATATCGTCCGGGATCTCGAGACGGCGCAGCCCTTCGATCTGCCATTGCGGCGCACCAGTCCACACCGCGTCGGTGCCCCAAAGCACATGGTCGGCACCGAGGCCCGTGACCAGCATGCCCATCAGCGCGGCGGCGAGCCGCGGCTCGGCGACCGCCGTCCACGCGAAGAGCTGCCCTAAATCACCATAAACATTGGTGACGCCGTATTTTTCCGGGATTTCGGCGAGGTCGCTGGTCCACGAGCTGCGGCCGGTCTTGTCGAACTCCGCCATCCCCTCGGCCGGCGTGGCGCCAATCCAGCGATAGGCTGAGTGATAAATCAGGAAATTGAGCTGCGGCCAGTCCTTGGCCGCCTTGCCGACATCGCTGACGTCGGCATGGGGCCGTAGCCGCGGGAACTTCTCCTCGACCGCCGGCGCAAACAACCCCTTGTGAATGCAGACGTTTTTGATGCCCGATTTCGCCGCCTTCTCGTAGAAGGGGTACATCAGCTTCTCGTCGTCGAGACGGTAGGGATAGTTGGCAAGCTCCTTGTGGGTGTTGTCGCCGACCGTGTAGCCCTTCCATGAATCGGGTTTGTAAACCTCTACGGCCTTGTCGACTTGATCGAGCCAGCCGGGCCAGCCCGGGGTGATCGTGAAATGCGCCATCATCCGCCGCGTGCCGGCCTGCTGGTTCACTTGCTCACGGGTAGTGAACACCTGTTCCTGCGGGATGAACCAGTCCTCGGGCACCTCTCGCGCGCCTTGATGAAACCCATCAGGCGCGTGTCGTCGCGCAGGAAATGAGTGTGGCCGTCGATGATGAATTGCGACGACAGCGCTTGGGCGCGCTCGGCCGCCATGTCGGGTGTCGCCGCCTCCGCCTCACTAACCTCGAACAGGCGCCCAAAGACTTGGTTCATCACCAGGAACGAGGCCGCCATGCCGGATGCTGTCTGGAAAAAGCGCCGGCGCGACAGGCCCTGCCCCCGGGCGAGCCGATCGCTCAGTTCTTTGAGACGGGTTTCGACCTCGCGCTGCTTCTCGGTCTGCAGTACCGGCAGATATTCGTCGCTCGACACGATCTGCGTCGGCACCGGCGACGGGAATGACGACGCCTCGGCCGGCAGCAGCTCATTCAGCTGCTCGTCAGTCAGAAATTTCATACGTCCCTCCGCTCCTTCAGGGCAATGGCCCGTGGCCCCTCAACAACACACCCAGAATCGCTATCGTCGCTGCGGCGTTGATGCCAACCGCCCAGGTCAATACATTGATTTTTCCCGCCAACGCGGCAATTTCGCCGGCCAGCGCAGCAACCTTGCTCTCGACCACGGCAAGCCGGTTTTCAATGTGGTCAAGCCGATTTTCCACGCGATCAAGCCGATTTTCTACGTGGTCAAGGCGACCTTCTACGGCGCCCAGCCGATTTTCTATACCGGCAAGCCGGTTCTCGTAAGCGGCCAATTCCTCAGCCGCTGCAATGGCGTCCTGTTCAGGCACCCCCGCGGCCTTGAACGCTTGATAGGTTTTGGCCAGCATGATCGCCATCTCGCGATCACTCTAGCGTGGGGTCGTGGGCATTTCGAGATTGAGAAGCCGCGCGGCGTTGCGGCCGAGGATCGCCCGACGCTCGACGTCGGCGAGGCCTGGGGCGCTCTCGATCATGCCGATGGGATCGACCTCACCCATATCGGCGGGATAGTCGGTGCCCATCAGGATGTGGTCGGCGCCATATTGCTCGACGAGGTAATCGAGCTGATGGTGGGTATAGACGAGCGCGTCGAAATAGAGCCGCTTCAGATAAGTGGTCGGCATCCGGTGGATCCGCTCGCAGCAGTCCGGGCGCGCCGCCGCGGCATGGTCGATACGACCCGAATAGGCCGGCAAAAAGCCGCCGCCATGGGCGACGACCAGTTTCAGGTTCGGATGATCGGCGAGGACGCCGCCAAAGATCAGGTGATGCAGGGCGACCGTCGAATCGAGCGGGTTGCCGATCACGTTGGCGAAATAGTGGTCGGCGAGCCGCCGCGCCTCGGTAAAGCCATCCGGGTGCATGAAGACGACGAGGCCGAGCTCCTCGCAGCGGGCGAAGATCTTGCGGAAACGATCGGCCGACAGATCTTCGCCGGCGACGTGAGTCATGATCTCGATGCCGCGGAAACCCAACGATTTGTGCAGCCGCTCGAGCTCGGTGATCGCCAGTTCGGGAGCCTGAAACGGCACCGTCCCGAGACCGACAAACCGGTCCGGATAGCGGGCGCAGATATCGGCGATAAAATCATTGATGGCGCGCGAAGCCTCGAGTCCGAGATCGGGATCGGCGCCGTAGTAGGTCTGACGCGGCGCCGGTGAGATCGCCTGGATGTCGATCCCCATCCTGTCCATGTCCTCGATACGCTTTTCAGGCGAGTAGCCCTGAGCCCGGGTCCGAACCCCGTTCCGCTGGTTGATTTCCCGGCTGTGCGCATTGGCCGAGGTTTCGAGGAACCATCGCGTCGCGTCGGAATTATTCTCGACCATCGCCGCCGCCTTGTCGCTGCGGACATGGCAATGGATGTCGATCGTGAACCACTTGCCGCGCGCATGGACAGGGCCGGGGAAGCGCCCGACAAGCGGTTCCGTCCCTGGCGGCAGGCATTTGAAAAGCATTTCCGCTGCTCCCCGATCAGCCCGGCATCCTGGAAATTTCAATATTCAGCAGCCGCGCGGCATTGCGGCCGAGGATCGCTCGGCGCTCGTTGTCATCCAGCCCCCGAGCACTCTCGATAAACCCGATCGGGTCGACCTCGCCCATATCTGCCGGATAGTCGGTGCCCACCAAAACGTGATCGGCGCCGTACTGCTCGACGAGATATTCGAGCTGATGATGCGTAAAGACGATGGTGTCGAAATAGAGCCGTTTGAGATAGGTCGTCGGCATGCGGTGGATCAGCTCGCAGGTATCGGGACGCGCCGCCGCGGCGTGGTCGATGCGGCCGGAATAGGCCGGCAGATAGCCCCCGCCGTGGGCCACAACCAGCTTGAGGTTCGGGTGGTCGTCGAGCACGCCGCCAAAGATCAGATGATGGATTGCGACCGTCGAATCGAGCGGGTTGCCGATCACGTTGACCAGATAATGGTCGGCGAAACGCCGCGCCTCGGGAAAGCCGGTCGGGTGCATGAAGACGAGGAGGCCGAGTTCCTCGATCCGGGCGAAAATCTTGCGGAAACGCTCGGCCGAGAAATCCTCGCCGGCGACGTTCGTCGCGATCTCGATACCGCGAAAACCCAGCGATTTGTGAATACGATCGAGTTCGGCAACCGCCAGATCCGGAGCTTGAAACGGTACCGTGCCAAGCGCCACAAAGCGGTCGGGGTGCCGCCCGGCGATGTCGGCGAGATTATCGTTGACGATTTTTGCCGTAGCGATCCCGAGATCGGGGTCGGCGCCGTAATAGGTCTGGTTCGGCGAGGGCGAGATCGCCTGAATATCGATCCCCATCCGATCCATGTCGGCGAGCCGCTTCTCGATCGAGGTGAATTGGACGCGGTTCCGCTCGGCCTGTTGACGGTTGACCTCGCGGGTGCGCTCGTTTGCATACACCTCTCGCGGATGCCGCGTTGCGTCCGCATTCCCCGCGACCATTTCGGCGGCCTTGGGCGTAAGCAAATGGCAGTGGATGTCGATGGTGAACCATTTGCCGCGCGCGTGGGCAGGACCCGGAAAGCGTCCCGGGATTTCCGCGCCCGGCGCCAAGCATTTGAACAGCACTAACTACGCGGCTTCGGCCTCGGCCTCGCCCTCCGTCCCAACCGGGCCGGAATCTTTGCCCTTGGCTTCGGGGTCACGGTCGACCAGTTCGATCAGCGCCATCGCAGCATTGTCGCCATAGCGGTACCCGGCCTTGATGATGCGGGTGTAGCCGCCAGCCCGGGTCGCATAGCGCTGCGCCAAGATCGTCATCAGCTTGTCGGCCAACCCCGCATCCTGCAGCGCGGCGATAGCCCGGCGTCGGCCGGCGAGACCGCCATGCTTGCCGATCGTGATCAGCCGCTCGACGAACGGGCGGAGGTCCTTTGCCTTTGGCAAAGTCGTCCTGATCTGCTCGTGCTTGATGAGGGCGGCGGCGAGGTTCTCGAACATCGCCTTGCGGTGGGCGGATTTGCGGCTGAAGCTGCGGCCGCGGAGGCGATGGCGCATGGGTTCCTCAATATGGTTCGTCGAGACGTTTGGCCAATTCCTCTATATTCTCGGGCGGCCAGTTTGAGATCTCCATGCCGAGATGGAGCCCCATCTGAGCCAGCACCTCCTTGATCTCGTTCAATGACTTTCGCCCGAAATTCGGCGTCCGCAGCATTTCGGCCTCGGACTTTTGAACCAGATCGCCAATGTAGACAATGTTGTCGTTCTTCAGGCAATTGGCCGATCGTACCGAAAGCTCGAGTTCGTCGACCTTGCGCAGCAGGTTCTTGTTGAACGGCAGCTCGCTCGGCCGAATCTCTTCCGAAGGGTGCCGCGGCTCTTCGAAATTGATGAAAAGCTGCAGCTGATCCTGCAAAATGCGCGCCGCGAGCGCCACCGAATCCTCGGGGGTGACCGCGCCGTTGGTCTCCACCCGGAGAGCCAACCGATCGTAGTCGGTCACCTGACCGACGCGGGTGTTCTCGACCCGATAAGAAACTTTGCGCACCGGGCTGAACAACGCATCGACCGGGATCAGGCCGATCGGCGCGTCCTCCGGCCGGTTTTGTGTCGCCGGTACATAGCCCTTGCCGTTCTCGACCGTCAGCTCCATTGCGATCTTGGTGCCGCTGTCGAGCGTACAGATCACCAGGTCTGGGTTCATGATGTCGATGTCATGGCCGGTATCTATGGCGCCGGCTCGGACCTCGCCGGGGCCGGTGGCGCGGAGCCGCATCCGCTTCGGGCCTTCGCCATACATCCGCAAATCGATGCTCTTTACGTTGAGGACGATGTCGGTGATGTCTTCGAGCACGCCGGGGATCGACGAAAACTCGTGCAGTACACCCTCGATCTGCATCGAGGTGACCGCCGCGCCCTGCAGCGAGGACATCAGCACGCGACGCAGCGCGTTACCAAGCGTCAACCCGAACCCGCGCTCGAGTGGCTCGGCGACGACCGTGGCGACGCGCTTGGGGTCGTCTCCCGGCTCTACCGAGAGCTGTTTCGGTTTGATCAGTGTTTGCCAATTTCTCTGAAGCACGGGTCGACACCTCGGTCGTTTAAGGCGGATACCATCCGCAATGACAGCCGGCGGCGCAGGAGCTCGCCGGCTCTGTCTCGATAAAACCCGCCGTGATCAGCGGGATGAGTGTTCTCGTCAGACCCGACGCCGTTTCGGCGGACGGCAGCCATTATGCGGGATCGGCGTCACATCACGGATCGACGTGACGGCGAACCCAACCGCCTGCAAAGCACGCAACGCCGATTCGCGCCCCGATCCCGGCCCTTTGACCTCGATGTCGAGCGTGCGCATGCCGTGCTCCATGGCCTTGCGTCCGGCATCCTCGGCGGCGACCTGCGCCGCGTAAGGTGTCGATTTGCGCGAGCCCTTGAAGCCTTGGCTGCCGGATGACGACCATGCGATCGTATTGCCCTGGGCATCCGTAATCGTGATCATCGTGTTGTTGAACGTGGCGTTCACATGGGCCGTGCCCGAGGTGATGTTCTTGCGTTCGCGCCGACGTAGCCGCGGCGCCGCTGCCGCCGTTCTCGCCATATATTCCTTTCCGCCGTCTGGTTCGGGCTGTGGGCTCTACTTCTTCTTGCCGGCGATCGGGCGAGCCGGCCCCTTCCGCGTCCGCGCGTTGGTATGCGTGCGCTGCCCGCGGACCGGAAGGCCCTTGCGGTGGCGCAGCCCACGGTAGCAGCCGAGATCCATCAGCCGCTTGATGTTCATCGCGACCTGCCGCCGGAGATCGCCCTCGACCGTGTAATCGCGGTCTATCAACTCACGGACGCGCAACACCTCGTCATCCGTCAGCTCATGCACCCGCCGCTCGATTGGAATCCCGACCCGGCCGCATATCTGGAGCGCCTTGGTGCGCCCGATGCCGTGGATGTAAGTGAGCCCGATCGGAACTCGCTTCTGATTGGGAATATTAACGCCAGCGATCCGCGCCACCTGCGCTTCTCCCCAAAAGAACAGAGATGAGGCTTAACTCGCACTTTCGCAAGGGCACGCATTATAGGGATCGAGGTCCTCCCGTCAATCCCGCCTGCGGTACCATGCGCTTTAGCGGCGTCGCTCTCGGCTCGGCTCTTGCCTCACCCGAGAATCCGATCAATCTCGCAAGTCACATCGTCTATTTGGGCCATACCGTCGACAATGCGCAGAATGCCGCGATCACGGTAATAGGGCAGGATCGGCGCCGTCTGACTGCGATAAACCTCGAAGCGGGCCTTGACCGCCTCGGGCCTGTCGTCAGCGCGGCGGACAAACTCGGAACCGCCGCAGACCTCACAGACGCCCTCACGTGATGGCCGGTTGTACCGGTCGTGAAAGCTGGCGCCGCAATGGGTGCAGGTAAACCGCCCCGACAGCCGATCGACGAGCGCCGCTTCGTCAACTTCCAATAGGATCGCGTGATCCAGCTTAAAATTATGCTCGGCCAGCATCGCGTCGAGCGCTTTCGCCTGTGGCACATTGCGCGGAAAGCCGTCGAGAATGAACCCGTTGCTGCAATCCGGCTGGACGATGCGGCGGTCAATCATCTCAACGATGATATCGTCGGACACGAGCTGGCCGGAATCCATGATGGCCTTAACGCGTCGTCCGAACCCGGTGTCGGAATCGGTGGTGGCGCGCAACATGTCGCCAGTAGAGAGCTGGATGATGCCGTGGGTCTGCTCGATCCGCTTCGCCTGGGTGCCCTTCCCCGAGCCTGGCGGCCCGAGCAGGATGATGTTCATCCGCGGCGTCCCCTGAGCTTCGCTTTCCTGATCAGACCCTCGTACTGGTGCGCCAGCAGGTGTGAATGGATCTGCGCGACAGTGTCCATCGTGACGCTGACGACGATCAGAAGGCTGGTCCCGCCGAAATAGAACGGGACCGAATATTCCGATATCAGGATCTCAGGAAGGATACAGACCGCCGAAAGATAGGCGGCTCCGACAACGGTCAATCGGGTCAGCACATAGTCGAGGTAGTCGGCCGTATTCTTTCCCGGTCTGATCCCCGGGATGAACCCGCCATATTTCCGCAGATTGTCAGCCGTCTCGGTCGGGTTGAAAACGATCGCGGTGTAGAAAAAACAAAAGAAACAGATGAGGCCAATGTAGAGGGCCATGTAAAGCGGTCGGCCGTGCGCGAGAAAGGCGGTGATCTCGCCGATCCAGCCGAAGGTTCCGCCATTGGCCTCGAAATTCGCCACCGTCGCCGGCAGCAATAAGAGCGAGGACGCGAAAATCGGCGGGATCACGCCCGAGGTGTTGATCTTCAGCGGCAGATGCGAAGCATCGCCGCCGAACATCTTGTTTCCGACCTGACGTTTCGGGTACTGGACGAGAAGCCGGCGTTGCGCGCGCTCCATGAACACGATGAAGCCGACCACACCGATCGACATCGCCAGGAAGATGATGATGAAGACGGTCGAGATCGCTCCGGTGCGGCCAAGTTCGAGGGTGGAAGCTAGCGCGTGCGGCAGGTTTGCGACGATGCCGGCCATGATGATCAGCGAGATGCCGTTGCCGACCCCGCGCGCCGTGATCTGCTCACCGAGCCACATCAGAAAGACGGTGCCGCTGGTGAGCGTCACCACGGTGACCAGCCGGAAGAACAACCCTGGATCGAGCACCGCGGATTGCGCGCCGGCGCGCATGCCCTCAAGCCCCACGGCGATCCCATAGGACTGGACCGCCGCCAACAGGACAGTGCCGAGACGGGTATACTGGTTCAGCTTTTTGCGCCCGCTCTCGCCTTCTTTCTTCAGCGCTTCGAGGGTCGGGGAAACCGCGGTCAGCAACTGGATGATGATCGATGCCGAGATGTACGGCATGATGTTCAACGCAAAGATCGTCATGCGCCCGAGCGCACCGCCCGAGAACATGTCGAACATGCCGAGGATCCCACCGGCATTGCGCGAGAAGAGGTCCTGGAGGGCCGCCGGATCGATCCCGGGGATCGGGATGTAGGTGCCGAGCCGGTATATCACCAAGGCACCGAGGGTGAACCAAATTCGGCTCTTGAGCTCGGTCGCCTTGGAGAACGCTGAAAAATTTATACTGGAAGCGAGTTGTTCGGCGGCTGACGCCATTTACCATTCCTCACCAAAAGACCCGGAGCGGCGACGCCATGTTCAGGCTGAGGTAGTATCCCCCGGTGTCTGTTCCTTCGCGCTCCCGGCGGGAAGGATGACCCTGCCTCCGGCTCTCTCGACAGCGGCAATTGCCGCCTTGGACGCGCCAGCGACCTCGATCGTGATTGCGACGCGAAGCTCGCCCTTGGCCAGCAGGCGGACGCCGTCGCCAAGCCGCCGGAGCACTCCCGAAGAGACCAGCGCCGCGCCATCGAGAGTGCCGTCGGGCTTCAGCTTACCATCATCGAGCGCTGCCTGCAGACGCCCGAGATTGATTACCTTGAAGTCCTTGCGAAAGATCTTGTTGTTGAAGCCGCGTTTTGGAAGGCGGCGATGCAGCGGCGTCTGGCCGCCTTCGAAACCGTTGAGCGCCACCCCGCTTCGCGCTGTCTGGCCCTTGCCGCCGCGAGCCGAGGTCTTACCCTTGCCCGAGCCGATGCCGCGCCCGACCCGCTTCGCCCGGTAGTGCGCCCCGGGATTATCTCTGATCTCGTTGAGCTTCATCACTTCAATTCCTGACCCCACGGAGCGCGCTGCGCTGGACGGGCGAGGGTCACCCCTATCCCTCTTCCTCGACGCGGACGAGATGTTTCACCTTGTTGATCATTCCCCGCACCGCAGGCGTGTCTTCGAGAACGCGCCGCCGGTGCCGCTTGTTCAATCCCAGCCCCTTCAACGTAGCTTCCTGGCCGGGCTTGCGGCCGATCGGGCTCCCCGTCTGCACGACCGTCACCGACTTCTTACCGTCCATTACGCATTTTCCCGAGCTTCGGCGTCACGCCGGCCGAGGATCTCGCCGACCTTCTTGCCGCGCCGCGCAGCTACCGCGCGTGGGCTGGTAGCCCGGCTCAAGGCGACGAAGGTTGCCTTGATCATATTGTGGGGATTCGGGCTACCGATCGACTTGGCCACTACGTCATGGACGCCGAGCGCCTCGAAAATCGCCCGCATCGGGCCGCCGGCAATGATCCCGGTCCCGGGCTTTGCCGCGCGCACAATCACTTGGCCGGCGCCATAGCTGCTGACGATATCGTGGTGCAGTGTGCGACCTTCACGCAATGGCACGCGGATCATGCCACGCCGCGCCTGCTCGGTGGCCTTGCGGATCGCTTCCGGCACCTCGCGCGCCTTGCCCGAGCCATAACCGACCCGACCCTTTCGGTCGCCGACCACGACCAGCGCTGCAAACCCAAATCGTCGGCCGCCCTTGACCACCTTGGCGACACGATTGATGTTGACGAGCTTTTCGGTGAATTCGCTGTCCTCACGCTCGCGCGACTGCCGGTCTCCATCGCGCCCACGCCGCTCGCCCTGTGTGCGTGCCATGCTGATTCCTTCAGAAGTCGAGTCCGCCCTCGCGGGCGGCGTCGGCGAGGGCTTTCACCCGGCCGTGAAACAGATAGGCGCCGCGATCGAACACAACCCGCTCGACCCCCGCTGCCTTGGCCCGCTCGGCTACCAGCTTGCCAACGGCACTCGCCGCGGCGATGTCGGCGCCGGTTTTAAGGCTCGTCTTCAGCCCGCCATCGAGGGTTGATGCCGCCGCCAAGGTGTGCCCTGACGCGTCATCGATGACTTGGGCATAGATGTGTTTCGACGAGCGGAATACGGAGAGACGCGGCCGGTTGTTCCCGGCGCGGCGCAAATTCGTCCGCACTCGCTGCCGCCGGCGCAGAAAGAGGGTTTTGGCTTTATCGGGCATGGGATTACTTCTTCTTACCTTCCTTCCGCCGGACGATCTCGGTCGAATATTTGATGCCCTTGCCCTTGTAGGGTTCGGGTGGTCGATAGGCGCGGATTTCGGCAGCAACTTGGCCGACACGCTGACGGTCAGCGCCGCTCAAGGTGATCACGGTCGGTCTTTCGCAGGTAATCTTGACATCGCGCGGGATCGGATACGCAATGTCGTGACTATAGCCGAGCTGCAGATTGAGCGCATTGCCCTGGACCGCAGCGCGATACCCGACCCCATTGATTTCAAGGGTGACCGAGAACCCCTTCGAGACGCCGGTTACCATGTTATTCACCAGCGCGCGCGTCGTTCCCCACATCGCACGCGACTGCTTTGTCTCGTTCTTCGGCGCGATCGTAACCGCGCCGTCGGCGATCGAAGCGGTGACCTCGTCGGTTAAAACAAGGCGCAAGGTGCCGAGACTGCCCTTGGCACTCAGGGTCTGACCCGAAAGCTGGACTTCGACCCCGCTCGGGACTGCTACGGGATGCTTGCCAATACGCGACATCGCGAAACCTCAGAAAACTCGGCAGAGGACCTCGCCGCCGACCTTTGCGACGCGGGCCTCGTTCTCGGACATGACCCCGCGTGGGGTCGACAGTATGGATATTCCTAGCCCGTTGTAGAAGCGTGGAAGATCGGCGATCCGCGAATAGATACGGCGGCCCGGCTTTGACACCCGCGATATCTCCCGAATGACCGGCTCGCCATCGACATATTTGAGCTCGATCCGAAGCTCCGCTACACCGGGACGAACTTGCTCGCGGGTGAAGCCGCGGATGTATCCCTCGCGCTTCAGCACTTCGAGCACATTGGAACGGATCTTGGAGGCGGGCGACGCGACAACCGCTTGGCGTGCCCTCTGCCCGTTACGGATCCGAGTCAGCATATCGCCGAGAGGATCGCTCATCGTCATAGAAACGATCCCTCCTACCAGCTCGACTTGACCATCCCCGGGATTTGCCCCGAGGAAGCGAGTTCGCGCAACGCGATGCGCGACAGCCTGAACTTGCGGTAATAGCCGCGCGGGCGGCCGGTCAGGGCGCAGCGGTGACGCACACGGGTCTCGGAGCTGTTGCGCGGCAGTTCGGCCAGCTTCAGTTGTGCATTAAATCGTTCCTCCGGCGGCGCCGTCCGATCGATAGCAATCGTTTTCAGCCTTGCCCGCCGTCCGGCAGTGCTCTTGGCGAGCTTCATCCGTCTGGTGTTTTTCTCGATCGAGCTCTTTTTGGCCACTTGGCTAGACTCCCAAAGGATCAATTGGCAAACGGCATATCAAAGCCTTTGAGAAGCGCCTTGGCCTCCGCATCGGTATTTGCCGTAGTGACCACGACCACGTCCATTCCGCGTGTCGCATCGACGCGGTCGTAGTCGATCTCGGGGAACACGAGCTGCTCCTTGAGGCCGAGCGCAAAATTGCCGCGGCCGTCAAAACTCCTGCCCGATACGCCGCGAAAATCACGCACCCGCGGCAGCGCCACCGTGATCACTCGATCGAGAAACTCATACATGCGCTCCCGGCGCAACGTCACCTTGCATCCGATCGACATGCCCTCACGCAACTTGAACGTCGCGATAGACCGTTTGGCTTTGGTAATTACCGGATGCTGGCCGGTGATCGCGGTCAGGTCGTTGGCCGCGGCCTCGACCTTTTTGCTGTCCTGCACCGCCTCGCCGACCCCCATATTAACCACGATTTTCTCGAGCCGCGGCACCTGCATAGGGTTTGTGTAACCAAACTCCTGCATCAGCGCCGGACGGACGGTTGTCTCATAAAGTTCGTGCAGGCGGGTCCTAATCATTCCCTCACCTATCTATTACTTCGCCCGAACGACGAGCGAACCGGACCTTGCGTCCATCCTCAAGACTCCTGTAGCCGATCCGCGTCGGTTTCCGTGACTGCGGATCGATATGCGCGACATTGGAGATGTGGATCGTTAGTTCCTTCTCGACGATGCCCCCCGGCTCGCCCATGCGCGGCCGGGTATGCCGCTTGGCGATGTGGACGCCCTGGACGATGAGCCGCGATTCGGCAGGCAGGACGCGCAGCACTTCGCCCGTTCTCCCCTTGTCGCGCCCACTGATGACGACGACGTTGTCGCCCTTTTTGATCTTCAGCTTCGGCATATTCCCATTCCACGCGGCCGGTCGTTCATCCCTGTGAAAGTGGGGATCCAGAGAATTCCCGGCCGGAGCCTGACGCACCGGATTCCCGCTTTCGCGGGAACGACAAACTGACGCAGTTATTGTCTCTCACAGTACCTCTGGCGCCAGCGACACGATCTTCATGAACCGCCGCGCCCTCAGTTCGCGGGTCACCGGGCCAAAGATGCGTGTCCCGATCGGTTCGCCCTGATTGGTGATCAGCACCGCGGCGTTGCGGTCGAACCGGATCGCACTGCCGTCCATGCGGCGGATTTCCTTTGCCGTGCGCACAATGACCGCGCGATGCACGTCGCCTTTTTTGACCCGGCCACGCGGGATCGCCTCCTTGACGGAGACGATGATCACGTCGCCGACGGTCGCGGTCTTGCGTTTGGAGCCGCCCAGCACCTTGATGCACTGCACACGACGGGCGCCGGAATTATCGGCGACATCGAGGTTCGTCTGCATCTGAATCATGCAGCACCTCCGGCAGGCTCGACGGTTTCGACCCCAAGATCTGGCCGACCGAGATCCGGCAAATCGCCGTCGGCCGGGACGGGCTCGGCTACCCTGCGGGCGGAGCGACGGCCTGGGCCCGCGTCCGCGGGACCGCCCAGCACGACCCAGCACTTTCGCTTGGAGATCGGACGGCTCTCCTCGATCCGGACGATGTCGCCGACGTGGAAGCTGTTGTTTTCATCGTGCGCCGCATACTTTTTCGAGCGTGTGACGAACTTCTTGTAGACGGGGTGCATAACTCTGCGCTCGACCCGCACGGTCACCGTCTTGTCGCAGGCGTCGCCGACGACCACACCCTGAAGGACGCGTTTCGACATTTACATCTTTCCCTTAAGACGCCTTGCGGCCTCGCTCGCCGAGGACAGTCTTGATGCGGGCGATATTGCGTCGGACCTGCCGTACCCGGGAGGTATTCTCGAGCTGGCCGTTGGCCCGCTGGAAGCGCAGGTTGAAGATCTCCTTTCCCAGGATATCGAGCTCGCTCGTCAGCTCATCATCGGTCTTGGCTCTGACATCGGCTGCCTTCATCAGCCGACTTCCTCGCCTTGGCGGACAACGAAGCGCGTCCCAACCGGCAATTTGGCGGCCGCGAGCTCAAACGCCTCGCGTGCGATGTCGGCAGGCACTCCGTCGAGCTCGAACATGATGCGACCGGGCTTGATCCGGCAGATCCAAAATTCCGGGGAACCCTTGCCGCTCCCCATGCGGACTTCGGCCGGTTTGTGCGACACCGGTACATCCGGAAAGACGCGGATCCAAACCCGGCCGGCGCGCCGAATATGACGAGTGATCGCCCGCCTCGCCGCCTCGATCTGGCGAGCGGTGATCCGACCCGGATCCGAGGCCTTCAGACCGTAGGCGCCAAAGTTCAAGGTCGTCCCGCCCTTGGCGAGGCCGTGGACGCGCCCTTTATGCGCCTTGCGGTATTTGCTTCGTTTTGGAGCCAGCATGACCCATCACCCCAGCGCTTCGCGCCGGCCCCGCTCGTGACTCGCCGGCTGTCCTTCGTTCAGCCGCTTGTCTTGTGCCATCGGATCGTGGGCGAGGATCTCGCCTTTGAATACCCAGACCTTGACGCCACACACGCCATAAGTGGTCTTCGCGGTGCCATAGCCGAAATCGACATCGGCGCGCAGCGTGTGCAACGGGACCCTGCCCTCGCGGTACCACTCCATGCGGGCGATCTCGGCCCCACCCAGCCGCCCCGAGCAGTTGATCCGGATACCTTGCGCACCGAGCCGCATGGCCGATTGCACGGCCCGCTTCATCGCTCGCCGGAAGGCGACGCGGCGCTCGAGCTGTTGCGCGATGCCGTCGGCGATCAGCTTCGCGTCGATCTCAGGTTTGCGGATCTCGACGATGTTGAGGCTGACCTCGCTGTTGGTGACCTTGGCGATGTCGGTGCGCAATTTCTCGATATCGACGCCCTTTTTTCCGATGACGACCCCCGGTCGCGCCGAGTGCAGCGTGATCCTGGTCCTTTTGGCGGCGCGTTCAATGACGACCCGAGACAGGCCCGCCTGGCTCAACCGCCGCTGCAGGAATTTGCGCAGGCCGAGATCGTCGAGCAGGAGGTTGCCGTATTCCTTGCGCGCGAACCAGCGCGAATCCCACGTGCGATTGATACCGAGCCGAAGCCCGATCGGATTGACCTTCTGACCCATCACTCAGTCTCCTCGGCGCTCTCGCGAACAATTACCGTGAGATGCGCGAACATCTTCTCGACCCGTGCCGAGCGTCCCCGGCCGCGAGTATGAAACCGCTTCATTACAAAAGCCCGACCGACCGTGGCTTCCTTGACAAACAGGCGATCGACGTCGAGCTGGTGGTTGTTCTCGGCATTGGCGATCGCCGCCTGCAATACCTTCTTGACGTCTTGCGCAATGCGACGCCGGGAAAAAGTCAGTTCGGCCAGCGCCGACGACGCGGTCTTGCCGCGGATCGCCTTGGCGACAAGGTTGAGCTTGCGCGGGCTGGTGCGTAGCCCCCGCATCGACGCCGCCGCCTCGGTCTCGTCGAGACGGCGTTCGGCAGCTTGCTTGCCCATGTCAGCTCCTTCGCGCCTTCTTGTCGCCGGCGTGACCGTAAAAGGTGCGGGTGGGCGCGAATTCGCCGAGCTTGTGACCGATCATGTTCTCGGTCACCAGCACCGGGATGAATTTGTGGCCGTTGTAGACCCCGAAGGTCAGCCCGACAAATTGCGGGAAGATCGTCGACCGGCGCGACCATGTCCGGATCACTTGGTTGCGCCCGGACCCACGCGCCGCTTCCGCCTTTTTGAGCAGATAACCATCGATAAATGGTCCCTTCCACACCGAGCGTGCCACGCTCTTCCTCCGTCCGGCTAGCGCTTGCGGCGGCGGCGCACGATGAGCCTGTCCGTCGCCTTGTTGTGTCGCGTCTTCTTCCCCTTGGTCGGCTTGCCCCAGGGCGTAACCGGGTGGCGGCCACCCGAAGTGCGGCCCTCGCCGCCGCCATGCGGGTGATCGATCGGGTTCATCGCCACGCCGCGCACCGAGGGCCGGCGGCCCAACCAGCGACTCCGACCGGCCTTGCCGATGACAATGTTCTGCTGATCGGGGTTCGACACCGCGCCGATCGTCGCCCGGCACTCGGCGCGGACCATGCGCAGCTCACCCGAGGAGAGGCGCAACAGCGCGTACCCCTGGTCCCGGCCGACGAGCTGGACGTAGGTCCCGGCCGACCGGGCAATCTGGCCGCCCTTGCCGGGCTTCATCTCGACATTGTGAATGATCGTGCCAACCGGCATGCTGCGCATCGGCATGGTGTTCCCGGGCTTGACGTCTACCCTCTCGCCCGAGACGACCGTGTCACCCGTTTTCAGCCGTTGCGGCGCCAGGATGTAGGCGAGTTCGCCGTCCTGATAGCGGATCAGCGCGATAAAGGCGGTACGGTTCGGATCGTATTCGAGACGCTCCACTGTCGCCGGCATATCGACCTTGGCGCGCTTGAAATCGACGATCCGATAGCGCTTCTTGGTGCCTCCGCCGCGCCGGCGCATCGTGATGCGGCCGGTGTTGTTGCGACCGCCTTTGCCGCGCAGGCCTTCGGTCAAGGCCTTGACCGGCTTCCCGTTCCACAGCTCGCTGCGGTCGACGATCACCAGCTGCCGGCGCGACGGCGTCGTCGGATTGAATGTCCTTAATGCCATCGCATCAGATCCCCGCGGTTCATATCCCTGTCGTCACGTCGATCCGCTGACCCTCGCGCAGGGTCACGACCGCCTTTTTGTAGTCGGAGCGCCGGCCGGGGCGGCCGCGGTGCCGTTTCAGCTTACCCATGACCCGGATCGTGTTC